>LAZR01000155.1_pt1 | contig 83545 bp, 119 predicted proteins | sample 329461 | NCBI WGS metagenome assembly LAZR01 (sample SAMN03002196, study PRJNA259156) | marine sediment metagenome | biome: sea floor; feature: Hydrothermal impacted sediments; material: marine sediment; isolation source: Loki non-amplified sample from Loki's castle hydrothermal vent sediment ... | reverse complement strand
TACGATGGCGTCGATGAACCCGATGAAGAGCCAGTAGGTGTAGTCAACAGCTAACTCATACTCTACATCGATCACCTCGAACTTGTCAACTGAAGGTGCCCAACGTTCGTACTGCTCGATCATTCGCATGGCTAGGATAGCATAGTCTTGGATCGGCTGGGGGAAGTCTCCGTATAGATCCTCCTTGATAGTCTTCGCTCGATCGATAATGGCGTCGAGAAGAGCAGACTTGGCGCTGGATAGCATATCGGTTGTTTCAGGGGCAGCTTGCGGACCGTAGTACGCAGCCAGCGCCTCGTGCATCACTGATCCAAGGAACAGGTGCTTGCTTGGGTGCCGTGATCGTAGGTGCTCACCGTTCCTCGATTGCCACTGCCACTTCTGCCGGCAGGAGAGGAATGTTCTGATGTCGGAGACGGAGATGACTGTTCTATTCATCGTCCAGCTTCGTCTCTTCGTACAACGCAGCAGCATTGTCGATCTCTTCCTGTGACAACTCTGCTGGTTTTATCTCATCGCCGAGGATAGCCATCATCTCTCTACGGGTTGCGTCGTCTACGTCTGGCATGATGTCCTCCGGCTTACGTCCGTATACCTTGCCCATGTCGGCCAGCTTCTCAAACAGTTGTTCAGCAGTTACCTTGCGTGCCGCCTTTCTCTCTGGGTCTCCTGAGTCCTCGTCTGGTGTGGTCTTTATCTGTGCCCTTCTCTGTGCCCTTTCATCCTGCTCCTCCTCCAGGCCCTTGGCATTTAGGCGGCCCCATTCATCATCTTCGGCGATACACAAGTCGTAGCACCTGCCTGTTTCTGCATCTCTTGCTCGTCGCTGCTCCTCCCGATGGGTGTCTCTCACAGCTTCTACCTCCTCAAACCGCCTATCTGCATGGGCCGGCTTCTCGTCCATTTCTTCGTCTGGTATGCCATGTGCTATCCGAAACGAGATCTCGTGAGCATCGGTGGCCATGTCTTGTAGGCACATGCCTACCTCTTCCAGAACCTTTGGGTTAGCCCTGTACACAACGTCCCTCGATGTGATATCCGTGCGAATCAGTAGCCCGGCCTCAACCATACCCTTCAGGTGCTTGTACACACCCATCGGCTTTCCGAGGGCAAGGCAGATCTCCTCGTGTGACATCTGTCTCTTACACAGGAGCAGGAGAACTTGGAATCGCCGCTCCTGTCCCATCAAGCGCAGCAGCTTCATATCTCTAGTTTGGTTGCTATCGAGCATCTATCGCCTCCTTACGACTTGTTCGATCAGACGATGCATCTCAGTACCTGGCTTGGCTTCTTTGGCCACTCCGCCCTCCGTGTACACGTATGTGGTGCCGTTTTCTTCTTCTTCCTCACTCTCCTCGCTTTCCTCTCCAAGGATCAGATCCATGATCTCCTTTGTCGTAGCAATGGGCATAGGCGGTGGGGGCCTTGGTTCGTTGAGTACCATCTTGAGCCAAAGAGAAAGCAGAGCCAGTCCAAAGATGGCGCCCACAAATGCGGCTGCGCACATCATTTCTCAGTTCCCGGATCGAATGTAGTGATTGAGGATTGTCTTCCACCGACTCACTGGGTTCAATGAGATGACCTCTTCCTCATATTTGAACCCCTGCTCTGTAGCGTGCAACTCTTCATCGATGAAGAATGACACTATACGAGTGACTGAGCATCCGAGATACTTACTTAGATCCTTGAGATACTCATACAGTCCTGTATCCACCTCGATGCAGGAAACTTTGCTCTTTTCCGCTGTGTTGCTTAGGGCAACAGCAAAGTCTTCGCTTCGAAGTATCGATTCTATCTCGGCTGTTGGCACAGTGCTGAGAGCTGTCCGGACGTAGTCAGAAACAGACAGTCTCTCATCTGTCTCGTCAGCCAATAGCCTACATCTAGCGCTAACCTTGTCTCTAGTCGTCTTGTACAGGCCAATTGACCTCCTACTTCTGGAGGGGTATCTGATCAGGCTCTTGATCCCTGGGATTGTCTCAGGCATCGTCGCCAACACAGGTAGACAGTCTAGTAGAACGGCTGTGGCTACAGATCCCTTCTTACATCTCAGAATCCGACTGATATTAGAGGCTGTCTGAGATGCAATATGGCTGATTGACAGGGTAGCAAGATGGGAGATGGGTATGAGATCCAGTCTATGTAGCCAATCCGCAGACTGCTCGTTGATTGAGTGGTTATGACGATGGATCAGCAGCGAAGCAACGCTGGTGTGCCTAATACCAAGCTCCTGACACAGCTTCTTTAGCCGGTGCAGGGGGGCTCTTTCTACAATTACTCTTGCCATTCTTGTGGTGTCCCTGTATCCATCTTGGTATTCGGACGAGACCTCCATACTCAGAAGAATACCATACTCTTCTGAGGTCAGTCGAGGGTCTGACATTGTGCCTGATAAAGCGAGTCCAGATCTATCACCATGACATCACTCCTCGATGCTGTCCTGAAGATCGTGACTCCACTCTTATCCCTCTCCGGTACCCTGACTGACACCTTTTTGAGGGACGGGTTCAGCGCTGTTACTGCATCTCGAGGCTCTTTGCATATGGCTTTTACAATGCCGGATCGCTTAAGCAGGGTTCCTCCTGACTTCACCATGACAGCTATGTAGACTTTGTCAACGACTGTCACTCTTTAATGTACCTCCAGATTCTGTGTGCTTCATCTGTGGCTCTCTGTCTCATCTCTTGCTCCCTTTGGGCGATCCAGAAGGTATCTCTCATTGGGCCATACCTCAACCACCCGAGAACGTACTCTGCTGACTCTTTTGACTTGTCAATCCCAAACATGAGGAGGAGAGAGCAGGCAAACAGATCCGCTTTGATCTCCGATGCCGATACCAGATCGTTTCGCGGATTGGAGATGATGTGTCCAAGCTCATGAGCAAGCGAGTAGCACATGTCGGAAGTATCTCTTCGTCTCACTGCCACTAGGAAATCGCTGCGAAGTAACCTTGCCTCCGCGTAATCTGGGATTCTCGGGTCATCCACTGACGTCCCATATCCCAGCTTGCTTAGGGATTTTACTATCCCCGAGAAGAGCATCTCCACTGAAGTCAGGCTCATCTGTTCCGTCTTCGTTGCCTTGTACTCTGCTTGGTTGTTCATCTGCCTCTTGAGCATCCTGTGCAAATGCGAGGAACCTGTTTTCCCACGCTTTTGCTCTCTCTAGTACCTCACGTTTGTCTCCTCCACTCATCTGTATAATGGAGCATAGTGCTCCAACAAGACCGAGTGCTTCTGCTAGAATTTCCTCTGGCTCTGTGGACTCTACCATCCACTCCTTTGGATCTAAGATACGTAAGTAGGTCAGACTTTCTTGCATAGCAGGCACCTTGGAAGATAGCACAGCCTCAACAGCCGCTGCTTTCGTTTCGGCTTCGACAAGAATGTTTCTTTGCCACACTTCCAAGATGCCTACTCTATACATCGTTTGTTTGTTTCAATCCCCATCCACCCGCAGAGGCGGATGCAACTTCTCCAAACTCCCAAGATGCCTGCCACTCAAGAGAGTCTCACCTTCCTCGATCGGGCTACTTACTGCGTCGACCTGCTTTGGTAGTAGGTTTCTCTTCTGTCGGAGACTCGTCTTCCTTGCTTGGGGCGGATATGTTGACCACATTCGTGACCGGCACAGCATCCTCGATGGCCGCCCCAAAAACAGGAGCGACCTCCCCTGGAGAATTGGGCTCTGTGTCAAGCAGGGCGCAGATCTTGTCTGCCTGTCTGATCGATGCTGACATCTTTTCCAGCCGGTTGAGGGTGTATGTTCGTTGCTTGGACGTAGTCTCGAAAATATCCGCTCTTATGATCTTGGCTATCTCGGTGGCGAGCGCCTTGTGTCCTGCCTGAAACTCACTCAGCTTCATCTGTTGTACCTTTCTTCTTATCTTCTGATTTTAGGAACGCCTGAATGCTGTCGAGTGTTGTCATCACTTCTTCCGTGTCATCTTCCCCCTTATCTTCTAGGTCCAAGGTAAGGCTGTCCATTGCAGCATCGTTAAGGGATGCCAGATAGAACAGCCACAGAGTGGCTGTCATTTGAACGAACCTTCTGTTTGGTCCTGCTAGTATCCAGCTGATTTCTTTGGACTGACTGATGCATACCTGTGCTGATCCACCAGGAAATAGCTGAGCTACTGCCCTTGGAAACTCAACCACCTCCCCATCAACCAGTACGTGAGACGTTACGCAGGTGATAGGCGCACCAAACTCCAATCCACCACGAGACCTTTTCCAGAAGATTTGTATGTCGGGCATGTCGTATCCCAATGTCACCTCCGCCTGTCGCTTTCTTGATAGTATCATACTTCAACCGCGCTGTCAAGCGGCTTAATGGTTTGCTCCCGCGTCAGTCAGAATCCTTTGAATCTTTCTATCAAGATGTAGTGATTGTCCCATGTCTCCTCACATCGAGTGCACTGCATGTTTTGTAGGATGCCGTCTTCCAGTATCTGTGGGTCATCTCCTCCTGTGTGTGGACAGCCACAGTATGGACAAAGGAATCGCCCGTCGTCGGCGCATATCATCTTGATCTTTTCCAGTTCTGTGGAAGAGAGTGAGCCATGCTCATGGTTATGTGTCATCATCCTATGTGCTTCTCTGCCCAGGAGTGGCACGTCGACCTCTCCTCCTACCTTCGACGCCTCCAACACCAGATTCAACACGTACATCCCAGCTCTGACCGCTGCAATCTCTTTTCTTAGAATTCCCCACTTGATAGCCATGCGATTCTCCTTTTTTCACTGGACATTCAGGCGTGTATATGCTTTGCTGTGCCTTCCTTCACCAGTGCGTATCCTCACAAGATCGTGCTCAGCTCAGCCTGCGCGAACGATACCCTATCGTGCCTATGCAGGCTGCTTGATCCTCCGCATTTCGTGCCATCCCTGCCCCGCCTTTGCCCCGACGATGCTCCACCTTGATGAGCCGATGCAACACCGTCCTCGCCTTGAGACGCTGTTGCGTTCCCTACCGCACCTGGAGACGCCTTTGCTGCACACTCGTCACCTCAATACGCCTTTGCTGCTCCTAGCACCTCTTCTGCCGTTGCCATGCATCCCTCTGCTACCCTCGCCAAAGCACATCAAGGCTATCAATGCCAAAGCCACGCTATCTATGCCGCAGCTGAACTTGACATGGCCGCCGCAGCGAGCTACGATCGAGGCTTTTGCCTTTCCTAGCGCCTCTGGTCGACCAATGCCCTAGCTGGGTTCTGGAGTGAGCCTCTTCATCTCATACGTGAACTGGCCCCACCCAGCATTTCTCCAAGAACCTAATCCATGTCTCCTACCATAGCTCAGCCATTCGTGCAGCAGTTCCTCGTGGAGGGGTGTCTTCTTGGTTGTCTCACGCCAAAGCTTGGGTACCTTGCCCACGATGATCATCTTGAATGTCAGTTCTGTCCCTGGTGGAAGCACTTCGGATCTAGCCAAGGCCACGCGGGGTCCCTTAGCCGTTTCTGCTCTCAGTGGACGAACGCAAACCACCTGTCCTGTTGTCTTATCTATGTACGTAGTCAGGTTCTTGATTTCGTTGTCTGCTGGATGGAGAGGGATGATCTGGGGTTCGATGAAGATGAGAGTGTCGATGCGTTTCTTGTATGCTCGCACTTTGGACGAGAATGTGCCACCCACTACCCACAAGGCTCCGCAAGCACTCTTGAAGAAACCTTTCATAACGTGGCTGTGGATACCAGGCAGATCCCCAACACGTAGGAACACAGTGGTGCGGTCTGTCTTGTCACCCTCTTCCTCGTCGTATGGCAGAGCAGCAATCTCTGCACGAGCTTCAGGTGTACTGGAGTCTATCTCGTCTTGCAAGTGCTCCGCGTAGATGCCGGGATCGTTTGGGCAGGACCCGAACATAGTTGTCAACGTCGTCAGATGTACCTGGAACTCGGTCTCGATAAACATGTGGACCCTCCTGTGGTCACGAAAAAGGATACGTCACTGAGCTCTGTTATCTACTCATTCTGTCCCTTAGCTCCTTTTTCTCATATGACATTCAGCAAGGCAAACTCCTTGAAATGCTGGAGAGCGGCCTTGTTGTACTCCTGGGCCGCTCTCACTTCATCAACAAAGAGGCCAAGATACTTCCGCTTCCCCTCCACGAGAATAGCGGCGTGCCATTTTCTAGCTGCCTTGTGCCAGTACACTCCCTTGAACCTGGACGAGCAGCCCTCCTGTGGGCGCTGATTGGCTGCGTTCTGCGATCTCGTGCAGGGACGCAGGTTCACTCTCTGATTGTTCAGCGTGTCGTGATCCTTATAATCTACATACGTTCCTGCTGGAGCATACATGATCTGGCGGTGCATGTAGATGGCCTTCTGCCCTTCCCCCTCACTTACGAGAGAATTTCGCTTCGCTTTAGGCCCACTACGCTGGAGGTCCACGTGCCATTTGTACTTAGATAGCTCCTCATAGTCATCATCGTCTACCAGAGCCACGTAGCCCTGTGTCAATGGGATCTCTTTCACATCGACTTGCCTTCTTTTGTACGAGCTCCTTACCCAAACGCCAGGCACAAAACGCTTTGTGTTCGTGGGCAGTCCGACCAGATACGTCAAGGATGAGTGCACCGCAATAGATACACTTCGCTATTCCTGTGCGCTCATCTGGCTGGGTTGCCACCCGGTTAGTGAGGCTTTCTACGATGTCCAAAAGTAACACTGAATGAGTACCCCCATTGTATCGCTTTTTGGCTGTCGTGTCAACACTAGGCAGTTTCCTGCATGCATTCGACTTCTTGGTCCCACCACTCTGAACAGTGCTTCACCTGCTCTGTCCAGTAGTCATTGATGTACTCCAGGATGAGCAGCAGCTTGCGCATGGCATGGTATCTACTGAGGTTGGTCTGGTCTTCACAGTAGAACGGCAGCAACTCTTCGATCGCTGTGTCTCCGTCGAGTCCAGAATACTCGGTCATAATTCCATATCCCTCGACGACCCACTCTGTAGGAGCGATAGTTGCTCCGCCCCTTCCATATTGCCTGAAAGTGAGGTCGATGCCAAACTTTCCCTTCATTCTGTATGACAGGTCGACAAGTAGGATGTGCTCCACGTAGTTGGCTAGCCGCCCATCAAACCGATTGTCGATCTCCTCTCCATAGTAGTTCATGGTGGGTAGCATGCTCGACAGACTAGCGTTGTGATGCATGAGGTCAGCCTGCTCGTTGAGCAAACCTTTCAGTTCCTTCATCGTTGGGTGAGATGGATTCTCCATATGTGGGGCTTTCCTCCTGTCCCAACCAAGTCGCCTCTCCAATGACCAGGGGCTACTCATCTGATACCTTCTTCACGTGGATCACTACGTTTGTTCCCCCGTATGAACCGACTCTGAACGATTCACTTAGCTCATAGGTACCACCCATGTCTTTGGCTACCAGGGCTAGGAAATCCTGTGTCCATTCCTCGAGATCCTCTCCGTCTGGCTTGGGCATCGAGGCAATGGGGACGACGGTAACAAGGGTACCCGGCACGTTGGTAGTTTTGAAGTGGTGTGTTTGAAATCCTGGCGAGAACTCTAGTGCGCTGCTCATTCTTCTTTCGGGTCCTTGTGAGTATCCTGATATGCGAATGCGTCGAATGTGTCCCACACAAACGAGTATGTGACGGGGCCAGTGGGCTGATTGGCCTTCTGGAAATGCTCCTCACAGAGGCCAATGGTTGCCTGTGCTCCTGGAGCACTAACGATGATCGTGTTGGGGACAGTCGTGCATCCCTTCACGTTGCATCGTCGTATGCCCCAGTCGATGAGCACGGCTAGCATTTCAAAGGAGCTGTCGTCGTCGTCTCGAATGATCCTCATGTTGGTCTACACTCCTTCTTCTTCATACATTATTTGGGAGGGAGAACTCTCCCCACTCCTTTATTGCCTCTTTGTTGTAGACAAGAGCAGCCTTCATTTCGTCGTCACAGTATCCAAGATGCCTTGAACAGCCATTGACTCCAATCCGCACTCTCCATTTTTTGTGCTCTTTGTCCCAGCACACTCCCTTAAATCTACTGGAGCATCCCCTCGACTTGCGCCTATTTGCCATGTTTTGCGCCGTTGTACACACGCGCAGGTTTGCCCTTTGATTATTCAGCATACAATGATCGTGATGATCCACGTCTCTATCTGAAGGAGCGTCCATTATTTGTCTGTGCATAAGCACAGGACTTCTCTTCCCGTTGTCATCCGGCGGAGAATTTCGTTCTGCCCAAGGACCACTACTACTCCCCCGGTGTGAATACCATTTCCACTGTGATAACCACTCGTAGTCTTCATCGTCGACGAGAGCAACATATCCTTGAGTGAGCAGAATCTCTTTCATTGCGTCTCCTTATTTATGCATCTCCAACGAGTACTCACAGCAGATCGGCTTCGGCATCCTAGTCTCCTTCTATGTGATCTGGCGCTTCTCTAACGTCTGTTAGTGTGAAGAAATCTATCCATTCTTTCTTGCATGTTAGGCAATCACTTGGGATCTCTAAATGCAACCTGCCCTGGTCTCCGACAAACTGTCCCTTCTCATATGAGCACATTACTACTGAACTGCCGCAGAAGGGGCACCTCTTTCCACCATCCACATTCACGTATCTGAGCTTTCGCTCTTCAGTTAGGCTCTCGTCTCCTTCCAGGTCACTTGGCTTGAGGTCAATCGTGTTACCCACTGAATGCCCTCTCTATCAGGCCATACGTATCTATGCTAATAGATTGGAGGAACAAGCTCAGTACAAACCCGACACTCATCAAGAGAACAACCTCAAGAACCAGTAGCCTCGTCATCTTCCTCTGATGCTTCTTCCGGTGTTGCTCGTGAGTCAACATGTGTCTCCTTGTCTCCTACCTGCTTGATGGGTATCATCAGAATGCAGGACATCTCCCATAGCCACTCGTTCGTTTTTCTATGACAACGGGCCATCCTCGAAGCAACCTCCTCTCTAGTTGGTGTGATCAATTTAACACGGTAGGCCATGAGGGTTACCATTTCGCCGGCAAAGACCTCGATGATCTCAGCAAGCTTCCTTCGGTCAGCCTTGCTGAGGTACACCCTTCTCCTCGTTTGCCGCGTCCAGGCGCTCGAACAGAGCTGGATGGATCTCGCGAGCCTTGCCCTCCGAGATGAACTTGCACGACTCTTGTAGGTAAGTTCGTGAGACTGATGAAGAGCAGACAGGCGAATTCGGAGAGGCATATACGGCGGCTATGCACTCCACAGAAAAGAGGATCTTCCCTGTTTCTCCCTTGCTCACAGTGCCTACATGTGACCAGCTCCGTCCACTCGTGATGACATGGGCAGCGATCACATTACCGGCATGTTGGCCCTTCCTTTTTCTCTGTGCTGACACGTAGTCGAGGTAGAATCTAACGCCTATCATCTTTTCACTCTCCTTCGCAAGTACGTGACATTGGGCTTCCTTGCGGATCTTCCAGGTTGGATCCAATGATCCGCTGGAATCAGCTTGCAAATGAAGTCGTACCAAAAATCGGCTTCCTCCTGCACTCCCATGAGGCTGTCTCGAAGGTCTCCGCCGAAAAACACAGGAAGCACACCCTCCTCGTCGCACAGTCTTCTGATCATCCAGCGCATGTGTCACCTCGGGTATTGATCAAGCTCCCCAGCAGCGTGTGGAATGTAGCGCAGGTACTCCTCGGCGATGCAGTGGGTGGCTACTTCCATTTCCATCACTTGTTGCTCCCGACACTGCCCGTAGGCCGGACAAGGACCCAGCGCTACCCAGTGAACGCCGCCTCCTGTGACCACGACACGGACTTCATCTGCGTTCCATGTGTGGAAGACTACGTGTGGATAGCGGCTGTCTTCCAGCATCTTCGGTTGCCACAGACACCGCTCAATGAAGCCAACGACTTCTTCATTCCACGGCTTCTCTCCCTCTACTGTGTGATTAAGCCGCCACTCCTCGTCTAGTGGGAACCCCTCTGGCCAAGATGCTAGCCAATACACGTTGCTATCATAGAACTGTACAGAATGGAGGGTCGAATCGTAGCGACCCATGCCCTTCGCATGTGCTATGTATTGGCTTAGTCGAGCGATGTGCCGCACCCCCACAGGAATGGCTACGCACTTGACATACCTGGCCTCCCCTATGAGTGGGAGCAGTAGCATTTGACCCCCTCGTGGCATCAGAATCCCCCTTTCAGTTTGTCACCACAGAATGGGCAGTGGCCGTTGTGGTCCTCATCGATCAGTACGTAGCCGTGAGTAACAGCCCAGCCCTTGATGTCTTGCTTGTTTCTTGGGTGGTTTCTGCTGTCTCGGATGTCCGAATCGTCCTCGAGATAGGTCGTCTGCTCATCTGAAACAGGCTCAGGAACGATTGGGTTATTCATATACTCATTTAGCGACTGCTTGAGGTCATCGTGCTCCTCAATGTCATGAAGCTCGACGAAGGTGCACTTGTCCAGCTGCACATGGGGACGCTTGGCGACAGCATCCATCATGTTCTGGGCTTCTTCTCGCTCACTCGACACAAGCTTCCTACAGATAGGAGTAGCCAGAGCCTGTGCTGCACTCTCGATGAGTCGTTTAAGGATGTTACTCGCAGTGTCCACCTGTAGGAAGATGGGAGCTATATTGGACAGTTTTAGGATGACTTCTCCTAGTTCTGGATCACCTCGTCTGACTGCTTCTAGCTCGTCGAAGAGGGAACGATACTCCAGCGCATACGAGCGGTTGCTTCTCATCCATGCAGCCATCCCCTGAGACTGTAGTCTTGGCCAAAGTTCCGCATGAATCTTGATCTGTTTCTGCCGAACATCTTTGAGAGCAGCCAATGCTTTCGTGTGTGCAGGCAGATCCAAGACTTTGTATCCACCTGAAGAGCCGTCCTCGTACCAGTAGTACCCGTCATCTGTGCTCCAGTGAGCTTCACATCCGTTGCAGTAGATCTCTCCATCGGAGAATCCGAAGAAGCTATCTATGTCGTACTGGTTGGCTGTGAACACTGTGGGGGCTGTGTATCCACCTCGAACGTCAGCCCCTTGATGGATCTGCAAAATGAGCATGTAGAAGCTGGGGCAAGGAAGCCGCTCCTCGTACTCCTCTGGCACCTCGTTGACAGAGAGGAGCCAATACTGGAGGGTCTGTGTCAGATTGCACTCCCCGTTGTACGTATTGCCAGACCAGGCAGCCTCGTTATCCCCATATAGCCCACCAATCTCGAAGTCACTGTCTCGCATCCACTGGATAAAGTCTTCTACGTCGGTGGTGTGTGGATCGTCTTTATCCTTCTTGATCTCATCGAGGTACCAGCCATAGAACCCATCGAGGGATTTGTCGTAGTCGAGGTATCGGTTCAGATAGTGGAAGACACTGACAGAGAACTCCATGTCCCCACTGTGCTCAGTCTTCCATCCATCCTTTCCCTCCCTGTTCGTATACCAAGAAGAGAAATGCAGGGATGTCTCGGGCTTATCGACAAACGTCCTGCCTTGGTTTCGCTCGTGTGCACGCCCATATCCATGGATGGAGCCAGTGTATTTTCCATCTGCATCATACTGAGGAATTCCTCCCGAGTCCATCATCGCTGAGCCTGTGCTTGTTGTCAGCAGCTCAATCAGTTTGGTTTCCGTAGCAGTCAGTTCTCTAGTCTCACGCGTTGTCATGCGAATCTTCCTCTTCTATGTCTTCCACATCCGACAAGGTATAGATGTCTCGCCACTTGGCTTTGCAGTCGGGGCAGCGAATGTCCATGATGACCTCCCAGTCCTGCGTGGTAATTGGCCCATCGTAGATCGATTCAATGTCTGTGCAGCCACAGAATGGACACCTATCCCCGAGGGCTACGGTTAGGTAGTGTATCTTTTGTTCTTCAGTCAGCTCTGTTCCCATTAGAGATCCGATCCTTCCTTCGTTAGAATGATATCGTTCATAGCATATTGCTCTAGCCACTCGGCTCCGCAGGCCCTGCACGTGCTCCTTTGTATGATCAAGATGTTCGATGGGTGCTTCAGCTTTCCCAAAGACAGCCGGTCATCGTTGCAGATTGGGCAACAGGAAGCGTCGAACTCCAGGTAGTCATCCTTCTGCTGCTGTGTCAGCTTTACACTCTTGTTACTCCCTGTGGACTCGGTCATCTTTCTTCTCCTTTGTCCTCTTACAGTGAATCAGCTGAGTGTTTTGCCCATACAGGACACCCCACCAGAGGTGCCTGTCCGGACCCCAGAACCACACGTCTGTCCGACTGCCTGCGATGTTGTGCCTACCGAATCGGTACTCCATAACCTTGAAGCGCAATATACCACGCCAGTCAGTGACCTCTTTGGGTATTCCATCTGCCTCTTGCAGGTAAAGGCAGGTCCTGCCATTGGAGAGCATCCACTCCCTCTCCAGATCAGAGGCGCACCAGATGCACAGTCTGACATCCTCGCCGTCTCCAGTCCTCAAGATAGCATAGTTAGGACAGAGGTCTGTCTTGTTAACAACGACAGTCTTTCCACACCTGTGACACACGAATGTGTCTGGACCGGGGGAAGTCAGCCCATCTTCTAGGTACACCTTTCCCTCATGCTGTATCGGGTACATGAATGATTCTCCTCTGTGTCTCGAGTATGTCCATTAGCTGATCGTTCCACAGCGTGTTTGGCAATGTCATCGGCCTGTCTGCTATGACGATAGCGTAAGACGCTGTCTTTCCTTCGGCATGATAGGCAGGTAGGAGTCGCCGACACTGCTCTTCCAGCTCGTTCACATCTGGACCATGGCCGGTCATTTGACGACGCCACTTGTGCTTCCTAGTCAGGCGAAAGTAACAAGCGTAAGATACGAACTCTTCAGTCATTGCTCTTCTCCCTACCCTAAGTTCAATGTGATCCTGCGATTGAGCTTGGGAAAGTTTTCCAGCTCAAACTCGCAATCCTTCGTCGCGCAAGAGATAATGAGTCCACCACGGGACTCTGTGTCATGCCACTCCAGCGAGATAGAGGGTCCCTGGACCTCAAGAAATCCAGACTCGCTGACTGTTTGCTCATAGAATAGAGACTTGTCACAGATGGGACATGTTAGTCTGCTCATTCTACCCCCAGCAGCTTGAAGACAAAGTCAGCAAAGGTCTCAGGGATGAGGAAGACTATACCAAGGATGACGAGGGCGATGAACTCCCACATTTTCATCCGTCGTCGTTCTCCAACGCCTTCTTGGCTAGAGCCCAGATGCAGTCATCCATATGGTTCTCGATGTCCTTAGGAGATCCCTTGGCTAGGCTTATGCGAATGTTGCAGTAGTTACACACCCAGGCTGCTAGGTGGACGGTAGTCATAGGTAGGGATGTGAGCCGGCGCAGGTGTGTCTTCAGTATGTCAATCTCATTGGCCGCCTTTTTCTTTCGCTCTTCCTCTATGTCCTCCAGTATGTCTTCAGGCACAGTAGGTGCAGTCGTTGCCTCCCTGATGTGCTTGATGTCTTCGGCGTCATCGTCAAAGTCGTAGATGATGAATGGACGGCGCTCTCCTACACAGTACGCTTCTTGAAAGCTTCCTTTCTCTATGTAAATGACGATCGTTCCCTTTGCTAGCATGTTACCCCTTCCCTGCACCAGAGCAGTCTGTCGTGCAGTTTTTGCAGCCACTCTTGTCACTGGCTGAGTTCTCTGGCTGTAGCCAACAACAGGAGGGCACCGCGCGACACACAAGACCATAGCAGAAGTTGGCTTCAGATTGGAGACTTGAGAATGAAAAGCCCAAGCCTTCATGGTACGTTGGTGTTGTCCCATTGACATCGACGACAGCCATAGTCAAAGCGTCTATCGTTGGATTTGTCATGTCTCTCCTTTCTATGTGTGCGTGCTGAACCCAGCGGAGGAGCCATCAGCATTATGGTGGTTTATCCAACCCCCGTTGCCGCAGTAGGCTCCCCGACCGTACTCATCCAGCTTCTCCATGTTTCGTCGAATGAACATGAAGGAACTTGCACCATCCGAATGCACCTCAAGGTGCATTACGTTTCCCATGCTCATGTTTCTAGTTCCACGGTAGGTGGCCTGAACACAGTCCCTGAATGACTCAGCATGCGGACCATGCAGGGCCTTGATGAAGCGCTCCTTCGTTTCATCGTTACGAAAGATGATCTTGGCTACCTCTCGGTATTTGTACCGGAGACGAGCCGCAGCCACCTCATCGATCTCGGCGCTGACTCCCTTGGCTAAGTCCCTGACCTTGTAGCTAAGCCTTGTCTTGTCTATCAAGTCAGCGAGCTCATCACCTGGGAAGGTCAGTTGGACCGTCTCAAATCCTCTAAGTACCTGCTCGTCGACATACCTGTACCCTCGTAGAATATCGAAGGGGTCGTCCGACTCACCTGGTTCCACAGGCGACTTAACACGCTTGAACAAGGATCCAGCGGACACGAGGAACCTGATGCCTGTAGGGGATGGCAGAAGGTAGTACAACCCATCCTCAAATGCATGGGCAGCCCAGAATCCCATAATTCCTCGAAGCCTCATGCAAAACTCATCGATGTGCTGTGTGCAGTGAAGCATCGGGGAGATGTCGTGGTCACTGTCAGTAAACGACACCCGAAAGGCAAGGGACACCCTCCCATCCTGTTGTACACGACGCTTGATGCTGAACGATTTCAGATTCACTTTCACTATGATTTCTCCTTGCTCAGACCTAGACTCTTGCACAACTCTACCAGCTCAGTGGATTCGGATGGGTCGGGCACACCCAACCTCTCTCTAAGATCCTTGATGCTTCCGTGTCTCTCCTCACGAAGCTGATGCTTTCCGTAGGTGAACAGGGAGTAGAGTACCTCCCCTGTAACATCGTCAATCAAGCGAAGGTCCAGGTTTCCAATGTGCGACCTGTCTCTGTAGTATTCAGCTCGTTCGATGGCTTTGGCTATGTCCCCGTGACCCTCTACATCGTCGTCACCTACGCGGATGAAGTACCACTGGATGTAGTCCCTCGTGGGATGGTAGCATGCTGTCTGGCGACCACCACAGTAGAGGCTGTGGTCATAGACGAAGTCGATCGGTGCCTCGATGTTGTCTGTATCGGGACCCTCCTCCCCAAGCAGCAGAGCAGCCGTGTCAATGGCTGCTCTGCATGTGTCACATAGATGTGGGTAATCTCTTCCGAGCAGAAACTCCATCAGGTAGTCCTTCGCATGTGCATGGCTCTGTTCAGAAGGGCTAGTACTGCGTCGGCCCTGTGCTTCCTCGTGTACACTTCCATGTGCGTTAGGCCCTTCTCTTCCTCTATCACGATCTCTAGCTCTTTCGTTGGGCCGTGTGGAGCAAAGCGAACTGAGAACCCCTGATCGACCAAACTGAAGAGGGGCTGAGCGATGTCCCTGTCGTCTGTCGTGAGTCGAAGGCCGTTCTCGTTAATCTGTTCACAGAGGGTGTCTATCTCTACGAAAGAGAGGGGTAGTGTCCCCCCATCTGTAGCTATGTCCGTGTTCTCGTCTGTTGGACCGAAATCCGAGTCTCCCCCAGGGAGGTGCCGTTGCCAGCTTCTGAGGGCTGCTAGTATCGTATTGATCGTTCGCTGATTCATCCTGTCTCTCCTTGAACTGCTCTAAGCACGTCTTGCTCTGTCCACAGAGATACTTCTTCCAACTCTACCCAATGGCAGTCCATCTCGTGCTGCTCTTTGTCCCTGGCATCTACGAACGACTCAAACTCCCTGTGGCAGTAGATGCAGTACAAGGGACCATTTTCATGGTTGTCCCTAACCTTGATGGCGGTGGGCACGACGTTGATGATAGCTTGAGTCTCCAGGTGAAGGGCGTTGTATGCCTCTGTTACAGTTTTAAGCTGCTGCTCAAGTCGGGATACCTTGCCTTGATCGTTCTGCTCAGCTTGTAGAGTCTCGAATCTCTCTATGAGCGAAGCGACACGGCTCTCTACGGTGAGCAAGTCTCGGTGTGTATTCGCTAGCTGCGCTTCCAGCTCGGTGTTCTTCTTAGAGAACTTCTCCCAACGGACCTGGGAGTAGTCTCGACTTTGACACGCTTGTTCGTGGCCCTCTTGGAGTTCGACTATGCGTCTCTCCTTGCAAGCGAGAGCACCCCCAAGCTCCCGAACGGACTGACGAGAGGCAGCCAAGCAAGCCTCGTCGAGGCTACTCTGATAGCCGATCCTATTCACCTGTTCGATAGATGCATTCAGTCGTGCCCTGAGGTCATCTCTCTCGTCTCTCACGATGCGCATAGCCTGATCAGCCTTGATGGTAGAGAGATTGCCAACCTTGGCTTCTGCTTTGTTCCACTCCTCTATGAGTTCCTCCACTTGCGTCTTAAGCTGCTTGACACACAGGCTGCCACCCTCAGCTCTGCCCATCTGGAATGAGATATGGGCTCGGTTCGATACGGCTTCGGACTTCAGCTCTTTGACCTCCACCCGCAACTTGCCAACCTGTCGTTCTACATAGTTCTTATGACTGAGTAGGGAGCTCCACTGCTTTGATAGAATGGCGTACTGTGCCTCGCCTTCATCAACTCTTGTCCTGTATGCAGTGACTTGAGATTCTACAATAAGCAGGTCCTTGTGCGTGTCCTCGTACTCTTCGACTGCCTTGTCTCTTTGTGTCCTCAGCCTGTTGGCGCACTCCTCTGCTTGGCGCAGCTCCCCAAGGATTTTGTTGAGACTATGGGAGGAGGCCGCTCTCGTGAGGTTTCCCTGTCTTGCTTCCTCTTGGAGCTTTTGTACCAAGGTCCGTAGCTCAAAATCGTACATCCTATAGAGGTTGGATGTCATGGTTTCTCCTTCTTTGTGATGCGTTCGAGCAGCGTATCCATCGTATCCAGTACCATGATGGCATGCGTTATCGGGCTGCTTCTGTAGCTGTATGAGAAGTAGCCCCTATTAGGGAGGAGGAACAAGTCCCCAGCTCTCATGATTGTGATCCTCACACCGCCAGACCGATCAACGAGGCGAGTCAGAATGGGAAAGTCGGATATGACGTAGAGCCATAGCCTCCTGTGCCATATCCTGAATAGCTCCGCGTCGTTGCACCCGTGCTCGTCTCCCTCATCGAACAGCCACCCGACGTTGTGAGCGTCGGAGAGGAACGACTTGACAGACCCACTCACTGGGCGGATGTGCTCAGTGACCGTCACCTCGAAAATCTGTGCAGGTGCAGCCAGAGCCTCCTTGCCTTCCTCCCAAAGCTCACCATCAGGACCCGCTACAAGAACCTCGTACACTATGCTCCTTTCTTTCCCACAAAGGTTACAACTTTTCGGGTAGGGGTGTAGTAGGCCATCCACTCCGACTCACACACGAGGCACGACATCTCTTGTGAGATGCGATCGTCCCCCTCGGTGTTGAACGACTCACCCTTTGTCTCATCCGACCCACACAAGGGGCAGATGTCCATTCCTGTAATCGACGTGACCACAGGGATAGGCTGTGACTCTGTCTGATTCGATGCAGCGACAATGACGTTCATTGCTTACTCCTTAGAATTTCATACTGTGCTGCCTAAGGGACCTGGCGTTGGCTACGGAGGCGCTTAGCCTAATGGGAAGATCTCCCATGTCCTCTTGGAGCGCTTCCATATGTTGGTCTATGAGCTTATCAAGCGCGTCATAAGCGTCTTCTTTCTCACGCAACTCCTTTGCGCCAGTAGGAACGGGCAAGTAGACAGCAAACACATCCAAGTGCGAATACATGTTCATGTCCGGCATGTCTATGTCCATGTCTGGCTTGTCCTTCACGATGACGTGGCCAGGCTTGAGTCCCTTGCGCAGGTCAAGCTCTGCCTTCACACGTGAGTATCCATCACTGATACCCCCCTTCTCAAGCTTGAGCAAGGCGATCTCGTTTTCCAGCTCGGCTATCTGATAATCTGCCTCGGCCAGCCTTTGGCAGTCAATGGACTCAGTCTTTGTGCACTGTCTCATCGCTTTCTCTCCTTGGGCATGTATACCTCCACATCGATTGGGAGGTCTGCTAGATACTTGTCTAGCAGTGGCCGAACCTGTGTCTCGAAGTCGAGACCACCAAGCCCGCAGCCTATAGCTGGGAAGGCTATGCTGTCTATGAGACCTGCGCTTACAGCCTGAGCCACGACACGCAGACCGCCTTTGATGTACAGCTCCTTCGATGGCTGTCGCCAGTGCTTCTTCGTTGGGAAGAGCAGCACCTTGAACCCAAACGGGCCGGTCCACAGGTGTGGATTGCCAACGACCAGTTGCTTGCTGTTACACAGCCGGACATATGAGCTGAACATAGCTGGGTACCTACGCTTGAACTCCAAGGCCAAGCCTTTGCCCATGACACCCACTGTGTTGACTGGATTGACAAGGCACTCCATCTGCGAGTCGAAGATGTTGCCTTGCTGGTAGGTGATCATGTCACTTGGGCTCCCTTCGCATTGTCTTTCGCCATCCTTTGGTGACTATCATCCCACCTTGGTCTGTCTGCACGTCCAAGATGAGGTGTTTGGCTCTTCTGGATATGCTCGCGGCTGTTAATGAAGTCCCCGTAGCGTTCAGATTCTCGCGCTCTATGCGACGTGCGTATGAGTCCCACGTCTGATGGGACACAAACTCTGTGTCAGGCTTGCCATTGGGGTTCACTTGGGCTCCTTCATGCTGGCCTTCTCTTCCTCTGTTAGGTACGCGCATAGCATGTCTATGCAAGACACGATCGTTTCGGCATCGTCATCCGTTAAGCCTGCCCATATCTCCCAGAGCAGCTTGATGGCTGATAGGTGCATCGAAGGCTCCTTCTCGTCAGATAGAAGGCTCTGCCATCGAGGCTCAAGCCAGTCACATATCTCGTCGATTACGTCTTGGTCGCCTGTGGACTTGTAGGTGAAGGATTCCGAGTCCGGTACGATCTCTACTTCGCATTCGAGTCTTGCACCCTTGATGTAGTTCTCGATTGCACGCTTGAGGGAACGAGCGCTGGCCGGCCCGTCTGTGCAGTCAGGTCCGTAGTCTGTTGGGTTTGCGCTGATTCTAAAGACTGTCATGCTGTGCTCTCCTTGTAGCTGCTGAGACTCTGTTAGGCCCAGGGGTATACGCGGTCAGTCTCGGGCAATGCTCGTAGCCAGTCAAGCACGGGCTTGGGCACAGGTTCGCTTTTCCATTCGGAGCCGTATTTGTAGCCGCATTCTGGGCAGGGCTTCATCAGCAATCCATCGGGATGCTCCTCAGGGTGCACCCATCCTGCGGCCTCTGTCTTGGTTCCGCTCTCTCGAATCAGCTTGTCAGCAAGTGCATGCACTACGTGGTGGTTGTGAGGGATGTTGCTCTTGCAGGCTGTGGCAACAAGTTTCACACGTTCACTGTGGCGATGGTACTGTGCATCGGACAGGATGCCGTTGGCTGCGTTCTCCCTCATATGGCGGTATCGGGGTGTCCACGTGTACTTGTGCAGGGTTAGCTTACGAGTGGTATCCCACGATGCGCTGCGAGTTTGGTGTCTGCATCCGGGACGCATGTCGTTCATGTGCCACTCGCGCCAGACTGACAGCAACTTGCGAACGGCAGCCAGTGTCCAGCCGGGGGCCAGATGCAGGTTTTGCAGGTAATCGGCATCCATGCCCATGTCGATTTGGCCAGATGATCCTAGACAACCACCGTTCTTGTCTGGTCCTTCGACCCCAGTTATCGACAGGCGCCCGTCCTTGTGCTCTATAGTGACGTAGACGCTGTGCTGTCGTTGGGCCATGCCCATCCTTCGGGTACCGATTCGGACAACCCTGCTAAAGTCGTCGTTGCTCATGCTGTGCTCCTTATTGCGGTCCAGTCTCCGCAACGAACCGTGTGTTCGCCATAGATGACTGGTAGCTTGTGCTCTTGCCTGAGGGTACTCAGGTCATACTCCCATGTGTTCCAGTTGCCCCTCTCTTGCTCAGCGGCGCAGACGACGGCCATCTCAGGTGCTAGCGAGTAAACCCACTCCTGCCTGGTTGCGAGGTTAAGTACCCGTGTGATCACAGGGGGTGCTCTTCATCGTCGCAGGCAACTTTTGTCTCCGCTTTTTACTCGGCCAGCTTGTCTTCCGCCTCCAGCACGGCGTCGCCCAGCATTCTTTGAACTACGTAGCCAATTTGCAAGCTGTCCAAGTAGTCGCTTTCGAATACCGACTGCTTAACCGCCAGGGTTGCATGGGGCTCGTTGTCCTCGTATACCCGAACGATGATCTCGACTTTCACGTTGCCTCCTTTGTGTGTCGCTCTCGATGGTTTCGTCGTAGCACTTCGACAAGGTTAGTGAGTGCCTTTTCGTCGCCTTCAGCCAAATCCGGACGGATCATACACAGCAGGTCAATAGCCATAGACAATGTGATGTTAGACAGGAACGTCGCCGCTTCTTTCGGGCTATGTGCAGGCGGTTTAGACAGCCGATCTCTTAGGTCTGACGATAGGTAGCGGCAAAGCATTTTTACAGTGGCACTGAGCGTCTCAGCGTCCTTATCATCCAAGCCCGGTCGGATCTCCCATAGCAGGGATATGACTTGGCGGAGCATCGTGTTGAACATCGTTATTCTCCTATGTATCGGCTAGTGACTGGGAGGGGCCATGCTATTCTTCCTCTGAATCTAGCCAATCTACTGACCCAAACCTACAGCTATTGCATGAAGTGCTTAGGTTTTGCTCCCTATCACAAGGAATGGATCCGTTTTCGTCTAAGTCTTTAAGCGTTTCCTTTGATACGCCTTTAGGCCAAACATCGCAGGAAACAAACAGGTCTTTAGGCCCCCAGCAAGATACTTTGTAGGTGACTATTACAACTTTTGTAATCTGCTTGGCTTCCATCGTTAACCTCCAGTGATGTGAGAAGAGGAGCTGTGCTCCTAGTCTATCGCATTTTGCCTATCCTGTCAAGGCAAACATAGCTAAGATTGCGGAAGGGAATGTAAAGAACAGTAGCCTGTGTAACAGTTTCGGAAAGTGTGTTTTGTAAGAACACTTGAACAAGTGCTCATGCGTCAATCTATGCGCTTCTGTGCACTATTCTCCCTTCACGAATCTGGTGAACAAGGAAAGGTGTGAACAAAGGGGAAAGTGAGAACATGGTGCTTTATGCTCTAACGGAGCGTAGAATACCGTAGCCTGTGTAATCTTTTCGAAAATCTTCGAGAATCGCTTTTCGCTTGGGCATTATAAGCAAGGGTAAATGCGTCAATCCTTATCCCTTTGTGCACCCACTACTCTTCGTTCACAAGTCTGGTGAACAAGGGATCAGTGAACAGCGAATTGGGTGGAGTTCACAGTAGCCAGACGCAACAGAAGTAGACTAAGGCAGGAAAAGCGTGTTATCTCCATCTGTTGGCTAAGTAGCATCACTTTGTTACTGTTTTGTCGACGACATGCAAATGGACCACGGGTGTGACTGCTGCTTACTGCTGTTTTCTAGGTAAAATGCAATGCAGCCTAAGTTTTTGCCTTATAAGACTGTAAACGAGAGTGAGTAGGCCATGAGGAGAGGGGCAACTCGTGGCTGGTATGCACTTTCATAAGGGAGAATGAAAATCAGAGAGAGTTGAAAGTCTTGAACGCGCTCGAGTTTTTCTTTGTTCCGAAGTGTGTTTTAACTCGCGTTGTATTGGGATCGGCTTAAAATCGAAGTAGGATGGAGAAAAAGTAAGAGAGAGAGAGAGTTATATTATTATTATACTGTTATTGTACCTCCCTTCCAGTCCTTTACTGCGAAAGTTTAAGTCTCTAATGTATTCGCAGTAAAGGACTCTTTGTCAACTGTAAAAGGCAGTAATGACATAATGTTGCACTTTAGGTCCGATTGCATTTGTGTAGTAAACGGTAGCGAAATAGGTGCAGAGAGTAAAGCAACTCTATCAAGAAGTGGCGAGGCAAAAGGCGCAAGTTGACGATTCGACTTGACAGGTGCTCAAGCGTAAAAGACAGACCCTCAACTGTAGAAGACAGTGAAACTTTATGCCAAGTCGATCCTCTCCTAAGGAGACTTAGTCTCCTTCGGCAGTTGCTGAGGCAGGTTAGGCAACTCGTAGGATTCGAACACCAAGGTCAGAGGCGATCGAGTCAAGATAGTTTTGCCGGCGAGACTTCAGGAGGGCGAGCTGATCCTGCATAGCCTTCTCCTCACGATGCTTCAGAGTAAAGACACGACGCTTCAAGGCACGGCGGTAAGTCGCTCGGCGCAAAGGGAACTGAGCGGTCAGTCGCCGACAAGCAGCGAATGCCGACTTGACAGACATGCAGTGTGAGATGGAACGTGAGCCAGATCCGCTGACGATCTCACGATCAGGATGAGGCGAACTAGATTGCATGTTGAAACTCCTTAGAGTGTGTTAAATGAACCCGAGTACAACAAGCCACGACTTGCTACCATGCGAGCACGTTCCGTCAGGTTCAACGACGCATCCATCAGTAGCGCAGCAAAAGCCTTCCTGCTCCCATAACATCAGTTCTTCGATAGTTGGCTATTCCATCCTGTGACTCCTTGTGTGAAATAGGAGGAGTGACGGTCTCCCTCCTCTCTTGCCGAGTTAGTCTTTTTTACATACCCCCCTTGCTGGAATTGTCATTGTTTCACGTGAAACAATCTTAGTTTCTTACATTCTCTTACTCTTTCTTAAAGTCCAAAACGAGGGACGCCTGCCTATACTATTTTACTACGGCTGCCCTCCTCGCCCCTGAGTATACTCGGGCCTGTGCCCTTCGCATACCCACTGCGCGTATCCATGTCGTATAGGCACTTCGCATATACATACGTGCATTCCCTGCGGTCTTTGGCAATTTCACGACTTTTCTCCCGTACGTGAGAAAGCGCCTACCCCAACGGTAGGCGCTCTGTGAGTCAAGCGGGCTCAGAGCATGAAGGCGAATGTTTCTCGAATGGCGCTCCCGAGTGCTGAGCCCACTACCGACGCGGCGACGATTGCGAGAAGCATACTGACAGCGTAGACCTTGAGAAGATGTGTCACTGGCGACGCGCCGTCACACGCTGGACTACATCGAGTAGAAGCACAAGGGACGCGCCAAGCTTGACGGTTTTGATGATACGGCGCGAACCCGCGTGTCTTGTCGTGGCAATTGACGAACCCCATGTCGGCGTTCGTTTGACTGCTACAATGTTAGCATACGTCGGGAGCGCAAAGGACACAATCAAGCAATCGTTGACCACTGCCAGACTCCAATTGTCGCCGGCGTCGACTTGTTGGCCCAGCGTTGCGGCGTCGGCGTTCATTGCTAAGTGTGGCGCGTTAGGCATAGCGAACGTGGTGTTGGCGTTTGCTTTGCGCTCCGGTATGGCCAGGTAGAACGCAAAATCGAGCGAGTCCATCCCTTCCATCTGGGCATAGGTGATTCGGCGGCGGCGTGCGTTCTGTCGGGGGTTTGCTACTATTGTCGTGGCAACGTACAAACCCCACGTCTTGTCAGATTGGCCGATATACGCTGGGACGGTTTGCACGTTGGCAAGATTGACCGATATCCTTACAATCCCTGTGGTGCTTGTGTCTATCCTCGTGTTCCGTTCGGCGTGTGCACGTGCAACGTTCACGCCAGTTCTACACAGTGACGCCATCGTTGCATCGTACACTTGTGCCATTGCGTCGACGCCAGCATATGGACGCGCGGCGGGTACTGGCATTGTGGCAATCGTTGCGTTTGGTGCGGTTCGCTGGACGTTGGCAAAGGTGGCTGCGTGCGTCGGCGTTCCTGTCGGTGCTGGCGTTGACTGTGTGTGTGTGACTGTAGGTGCCTTATACCCTGTCGGCGCTTGCCTAGAATGCTTACTATCGTACGCGGCCACTGTAGCATCGTTCACATGCTTGCACACGGGAGCGCTTCTACAGTCAAAGCATGCACAGTCAAGGATTCTAACCGTTCCACACGGTTGCAAGTCGTCAAGGTCCCATGTGTTGGCCAGTGTTGACAGTTCCTTGTCAATCGCTACCTTTGCGGCGTTCGTGTGTTCCTCACGTGCGGCTACTTTTGGGAGCGTAGCCGTGTCTTGCACCGTTGGCGCGTCGTGTGCAACTACCGGAGCGCTTGCATGTGATGGGTTCAAGTCAAAGTGTTCGGCGTCCAGTGATGCGGTCCGCGTTAGTGTTCGGATAGCGTTTTCACATGCAACGTTGACGAGTCCGACAGCGTGCCTCACGTCGGCGCGCGCGTTCAAGATGTCGAGTATCGCTTGCCTATGTGTGTCTACTGGGGTTCGTTCGTCGTGTGTCATTCGAGCATTTCTCCCGTGTGTGTGTGTGTGTGTGTTTGGAGTCTACGCGAACACTTGCCAAGTAGCGGCCATATGCAACGCGTCGGCGTCGGTGTACGCGTCGGCGTCTTGCACGTGTCCTAGTGGTACGTCGTTCGTGCACGACTCATTGTACGCGTCGGCGCGCAATGCGTCCGACTTTGCAAGTGTGACGGCGTTTTCCATTCTGACGCCGTAGCTTTCAGCATTGGCGTCGGTAGGTAGCCGCGTGCGCTTGCGCAGTCTGTCGTTGCCATTGTCTTGCCTAGTGTACGGTTTGAGTACAATCGCGGGTAACCTTGCGTTGCGTGCGGCGTTCATGTGCTTCTCCCGTGTGCGTGTGTGCGTTCGTCGGGTACGGTCAAGGCCAGTATAGCATGCTGTCAAGACTGCGCCGTTCGTCTTGCGTCAACGCTACATATAACTTGCGTCAACGTGCGCAGCGTGCGCGCGCCGCGTGTGCGTGTGCGTGTGCGTGTGCGTGTGCGTGTGCGTGTGCGTGTGTGATATTTCTCGTGCAACTGCGGGCATTATAGCGGCGTTCGTTTTGCTGTCAAATTATGCATGATTTTAGTGGTTTGAGCTGGTTTGAGTACTTCCAGTTTGTGGTGGTATGCGTTGGTTTATGACGGTTTGAGTATGGTTAGCATAGTGGTTACACACGTTCTAGCATGGTATGTGCTGCGCTGGGGGGTATGGGGTGGGTTGCGATAGTGCTTCGATGCGCATCGTATGTATATTTATTGACATAATAAGTGTCCTCGGGATGGAACGTCACATACGACAGGTTTACATCCTCGTTTTTCTAACATGTCATTTGCCTAAAAGCGATAGTCGTGGTAAGCTCCATGAAAAGGAGGACATCATGATTGGTGACAAACTCTCTGACTACCCATGTAAGTATGAGATCTTTGGGCGGTGCGAAGAGAAATGCACATTCGATGATGAAGATGAGTGCGAATTGGGCAAGCTGTTCCTTGAAGACATTGCCCTACGCAAGGCGGTGCTGGGGGACTTACCGCCAGAGGTAGCAGCATATGTATACCGCGACGCGGGCCGGCTTTATGCTGAGCGGGGGAACGTAGAAGCCGAGCGACGTTTCAACGCCTTAGCTGACGTGGTGGAGAAGCTGTGAGCTGTTTTTGGCAACCTCTCTAACAACTCATTCTGCCAAAAGCCAACACACAATTTCCTCCTGTCACTTTCTTGACATCCAAAAGGCGATATGATATAATTCTCCTAGAGAGTGACGTTCTTGGGTAAGGACAACAACAACACAAATGCCCTACGCAGAGCAAGCAAAGAGGCGTAAGTATGCCCGAGATTGGCGAAGAAAGCGTCGTATGGCGTTTTTTGCCGATAAGACGTGCTATTATTGTGGAAGCGCAGGCGACTTGTCTTTACACCACCTCGATCCCCTTACAAAGACTGACCACAACATATGGTCTTGGAGTAGGAAGAGGAGAGAGGCAGAGATAGCAAAGTGCGAAGTTCTCTGCAGATTGTGTCATGAGCTGGCTGAGTGGCGAGTGCAGTGGCCGTGGGCTCCTAAGTGGTCAGGTCCGGGCGTTACGTACAATCCTCACAGGAAGAATCCATGGAGAGCCAGAATACAGTACCGTAAAGAGATTTACGAATTGGGGTACTGGCCACAAGAACGTCTGGCTCACGAGGCAGTAACTAGGAAGCGTCTTGATCTTTGCAGGCAGAACGGGGCGGTCATCTAATGGCTAGGATAGGAGGTTTTCAACCTCCCAATCGGCGTTCAATTCGCCGTCGCCTCACTGGGAGTTTCTACTAGGGTCTCCATGGGGGCCACAGACAGATTCTTTCAACCTGAGATCGGGCAAGCTGACTGCCTCCTGATTTCGGTGAAGATGTCGTCTAAGGAAGGACGCTCAGCTGATTACTGGGTATGCAGGGTTCAACTTCCCTGCCATCTTCATGGGCTATTTAGGAAATCTTGAACTTCCCAAGGAGGAAACATGGAGCGCGTTTTCAAGATCAAGTGGCCAGACGATGATGGACCTATGTGGTTGAACCAGGACAATGTCATGTGCTGTTTGCGCGCCGTATGCACGAATACGACATTCACTGTCACCGACGTGACGAATCAGCCGGACGGTAGCATAGTGGAAGGGGCAGACCCTTGTTATCTGGAGCCCTCAACCGCTGGTCCGCCAAGTACCTGGCAGATAAAGCCTGTGTTGCCAAGTGGATCCCTGCTAGACCGCTTCCTCCGGTGGGCGGGCTGCTCGACAGGGCTCTATCACGTGCGCTGCGAGTGGAAGCACGATGGCATCCACTGTGTAGACTGTGGGAATTTCAAGAGCAAGTATGAACACATGGCGGACTTGTATGCAGGCGGTGGAGGGTAGATGAACGACGGTCTTCAGCTTTTCATAGGTGGAATGGTTGCAACGGTCGTCTTCAACGTAGTCAGGTTGCTTATCGTTGTCTGGCAGGTCAGGAGAAGCTAGCCTGATGATTAGAACAGATGGTAGCACCTTCCCCTGTAGACTTTTCGGGCTCTGCGACCAGGAGTACCATCGCCATCTAGGCTACTGTGACGCCTGCTCGACGATCGGCATCTTCATAGAGCTCAACAAGCTGAAGAGCGGCAAGGGAATCCGAGCCGTAAGAACGAAGCTTGAGCACTTCCCCTGTGCTCTTGGTGGGAGACGTAAGTGCACTCCCCTCAAGGGCCATGAGCACGTCTGTGAGAGATGTAAGGTACGAGGGGTCTACCTGGAATTCTTGGAGATTGCGATGTCCTTATGAGAGAGATTTCACTGACCAAGGGCTATGTGACCTTGGTAGACGATGCAATTGCTGCTTTGTACAGGCACATTTGGCCGGAGGGACCGAATGCTTGAGCTGTTTGCTGGCTGCACCTTAGCCGCTGTTTCTCTCACAATGACAATCCACACGCTCCGCAGGTCTCCAAGAGTGCTCAATCAGTATCAGATTTTCATGGTCTTCCTCTCCCTTGCTTCCCTCATGGGCTCCCTCGCTATGATAGCCCTAATCGTTTTAAGGAGGGTCTGAATGCCACGTGGACGACGAGATTCTTTAGGAGGCTAAGTGGCAGACCAAGATCCAGTAATGCGTGTGGTTGACCGAGTCTTTAGGAAGCACGGTGTGCGTCCACGCAGAAGGCGACGAGCCAAGACCCAAAGGATCGTTGACGTAGCCCTCGAAGTTCTCGGCGAGTACCGTCCCATGACAGTTCGCCAGGTATACTACCAGCTAGTTGCCAGGCACATTATCGAGAACAAGCGTAGTCAGTACCAAGCTGTGAGCATCGCCCTTCGAGATGCACGCAAGTGGGGAGAAATCCCCTGGGAGTGGATAGAGGATCGCCTTCGCCGGCCACGGAGAGTGTCAATGTGGCACGACTTGGCTGAGTTTGCCACTACCGCTGTGAATTCCTATCGGCGCGACGTGTGGGAGACCCAGGAGCATTATGTCGAGTGCTGGCTCGAGAAAGATGCACTTTCCGGTCTGTTCGAGGATGTGCTGCGCCCCTATGGCGTCACCCTTAATGTTGGTCGAGGGTATGACGGCTGGTCGTCCATTCGGAACGCAGCCATGCGCTACTTGGCTTGGGAAAGAGGGAATGATGACGATGAGGAGGAGCCCTATCCAGAGGAAGTCCTCCCGAAGACAGAGGATAGCACAGAAGTCTTGAACGAGAAGCTGCGAGGGTTCCTGGCAGTTGCTGACGCGAGGAAAGCCTTCTCTGCCAATCCTTTGAAGCATCGACCGAGACCTGTGACCGTTCTTTACTTTGGGGACTTTGATCCTTCGGGACGAGACATGGTCCGTTCTCTTGAGAAGAGAATAAACTTCTTTGGCACCTACCCAAAGATCAGGATCAGCGCCCTTTTAAGGAGCGACATCGATGAATACGACTTACCCCCAGACTTTGCCAAGAAGACAGACTCGCGTGCTGCTTCGTTCATCGCTGAACATGGGGACATCTCAGTTGAGCTCGATGCCCTTCCGGTCACTGTGCTGCTAAAGCGCCTAGAAGACTCCATCAGAGACATCATGGACCTAACTGCCCTAGATGAAGTCCTGCAAGCAGAGAAGGAAGATAAGTCTCGGATCACCCTCGAGTGGCGAGCAAAGTCATGATTGGACAGACTGTTCTAGACTCACACAGGAATAGCGACCAAGCACACAGATACCTGCCAGAGCGGCTTGCACGTGAGATTCTCCATCTCATGGTTCGCCACGTAGAGATTCCAGCAGAGGGTGTGAAGCTTGTTGCAGTTTGCCCTGGCGTCAGGCTGGTTGCTGCCGCTATAGTTCCCGAACCATCGGAGGTCCCAGAGGACTCGAACATCCTTGTTGTCGTTAAAGATGTCTCCGTCGACATGACTATTCTGCGCATCGCAGATGGCTTTGTATACGATCATTTTTTTGGTGCCAAGTGTCTTCGCCTGTTTGAGGTTGGACTTGGGTACTGCCCCGAAAAGACGACGGTGTACTGGTGGTGGAGGAGAGAATGAACCTCTTTGATATCATAGATGCGCTGCCAGACTGGGTATTCTGGTTGCTCGTGATTGGAGTTCTGACTGTTATATCTGCGGCGGCTCTGGGCGGGTCAAATTGGTGGAAAAGACGAAATAAAGGAAGGTGAGTGAATGAGAAAGCATCTGCGGTACCTATCCTATGTGCTACGGCACAAGTGGTTCGTGTTTCTCGAGCTGCGTAAGTTGGGAAAGGGACCCTGGCTGGGCGTCATCCACGATCTGAGCAAGTTTCGACCCAGCGAGTGGTCGGCATATGCCAACCACTTCTATGGACCTGACTCGCATCACAAGGACGGAACCCATACCCCTGTGAGGGATGAAACAGGGTATTACAAGCCTACGGATACTGGAGACCCAGCATTCGACTTGGCTTGGCATTACCATCAGCGGAGAAATGCCCATCACTGGCAGTTCTGGGTGCAGGCTGACGACAGTGGCGGTGAGGTCGTTCTCAAGATTCCCCACAGATACTTTTGCGAGATGATTTGCGATTGGCGGGGGGCAAGCAGAGCACAGGGGTCCAAGTCCACAGTTGCTCAATGGTACGAAGCAAACAAGGGCAAGATGCGGCTGCATCCGACAACGCGTCGTTGGGTGGAAGCATCGGTAGGTAGGTTGGATTACGCTCGGAGAGAATTGCTCAAAGGGACGCGGGGAACAAGAATAAGATCGCTGGGAGGACTACATATGGCAGAACAATGCTGCGTTTGCGATGAAAAAGGCGAGAACCAGTGTCCCAACGAGGCAGAGTGGTATGCTTGGGATCTGGGTGGGGAGAGATACTACAGTACGGACAATTACTACTGCGATGATCATGTCAAAGAGGCCTTGGTCTCAGGTGGTCGCACTGAGGTTTGGGATGTCTCTCTGGTAGAATGATGGTTCAGCGCACTAACGACCATGCAAGCAGGGGCGCTCAGCTAACGGATAGGCTAGAGGGCCTTCAACCCTCCAATCGGGGTTCAATTCCCCGGCGTCCTACAAGAGGAGGAATAATGGTAGAGTCGTTGTTCTATCTCTCGTTTTTCATCCTTCTAGTCCTACAGGTAGCTAATCCGCCATTCATTACACCAGAGATCTTGCGGGAGATAAGACCAGGGAAGTGGCTGTTTGCCCTTATAGGAGCGCTGCTCCATGTGCAAGCAATTGTAAAAAAGCTGGAAACTGTAGTGAACAACCTGAAGAGCGGAGCATGGAAAGTAGGCAACGATGACCCATCTTGGTATAATCCAGGACTTGTGACAGGAAGGACCTATGGCAAAGCAGAAGATTGAGTTCTACCGATCGATAAAGGCCATACGCACCAGATACGAGGGTCGAACCTACCGCTCTCGCACGGAGGCTCGATGGGCTGTTTTCTTCTCTCTTGCAGGCATTCCTTTTCAGTTTGAGAAGGAGCACTCACCCACACCGTGGCTTGTGGGTGAGAAGCCTCCGCCAGAGCTTGTTCGCTCCTCGAAGACGGGGGATGTGATACACCCAAGTCCTGTGATCAGGATGCTTAGGCCTGACTGGCCATCACGACGTAGACCCCTGTGGTATCTACCGGATTATTACCTTTTGGAGCAGGAGCTATTTTTGGAAATCAAGCCCTTGATGTACGATTCGGCAGGGGATATGATTATGCCTCCGATGGAGAAGCAGCGAGGGCTGACCGAGTACCACCAGGTTGAGATCATCACACTGTGCGGAATTCCAGGGGAGTATAAGTCTGACCCGTTGGGGCGTCCACCCTTCATAGGCATCGGCAACAAGGGAAAGCGGTACATGACTTGGGCAAGATGCTCTGTATGCAATTCAATTTGCCTTGCTTTCAATGATCAAATCTGCTGTCGTAACTGCTGGGAGATAGGACAGGCAGGGAAAGACCCAGAAGTCCAGCAGGCTTTACGGGAGGCGCGTCTGTGGAACTTTCGTCAGGAGGAAGGATGACCCCGGTAATTTGGAAGCGACTTCTTTTAGGCTTGGCTGTCTGGCAGTGGATGCTTCTGCTGGTCGTCTACGTCGTGGCTCATATCACATTTGTCGCCCTAATTGTACTCCAGATATACATGGTGGCGCTGTCTGTACAGGACTGGGACGAGGCTAGGAGGGGAAAGTGGGACTTGTAGGATATTTTCGGCATGTGCACTCTAAAGTGTATCACATCGTCTATCAGGTGACGTGTGATGTGAGCCTGGCTATGGACGGCAGCGATGTTAGGGTGCTCTCTTGGACCTTGTGTGGTCTACCACCCAGAAATAGGAAGGGGGAGGACAACATACTCGAGGAGGCTCCCATCAGCCAGGCTGAGAATACACATCTGTGCCTGAACTGCCAGTCTGTGCAAGATTCCGGAATGATCAGTATCAAAGAATTTGAGGATCTCATGAAAGGGAAGTCGTGAACATCAAAGTAAACTTCCAGGCATCTAGGCTGCAAAAGGTCAAATACGTCAAGGATCACCCCCTATCAAGTATGCGGTGGCGAACAGGACACAAGGCTCCCCTTTCCTTGAGGAGGATCATTGTCAACGTTGTCTTATCTTTGGCCGAGTTCTGGATGGACGTTGGGTGTGGGTCTGCAGAGGAAATGCTCGAGCAGGTACACGAAGCAGCAGCAGAGCTGGCTCAAAAGGAGTATGAGTGATCATGAGCGATGATAGGAATGACCGTAGCCTTCGTGTAGACGGACATGCTGTGGACTTTTCGCAGCTCGGATTCGAGCATTACAGGAAGCTTCCTGTCGTCATCCACGCAGTACAGATTGACTGCCCCTTTGAGGTAGACACCCTAGAGGGAATGCACACAGGGTCTCCAGGGGATTTCCTCATTAAGGGTGCGCATGGGGAGCTCTATCCTTGCAAGCCGGATATCTTTGCTGAAACATATGAGCTGGTTGACAAAGAGTTGAATCTTTCGTGGTACAGGGCATATGACGAAAAATACTTCCCCATGAGTACAGAAGGATGATGGAGGGTCGCTTCGAGAAAGTCGAGCAGCCTCCTCCCATATCGGGTTCTACTCCTGTGGGACCTGTGGCTCGGGAAATGTTCGAGAGAATCCTGCAGGAGCAAGAGGCAAAGGGCCTCGAGAAGTATAGCATGCCTCTATCTATCCACAATGGAAGGAATCCTATCTTGGATGCTCTTGCAGAAGTAGTCGACGCCTTTCAATACTTGATCCAGGCTTATGTAGAGCAAAGCGAAGAAGAAGATGGTGACTGATGGCGTTTTCTCTTTCTAGGAATGAACCTATTAGAGCGATTATGCTCAAGCTGCAGGAAGACTTGTTTGGGTCTGTGTCGTTCGTTGAAACAGGTACTCGTCACGGCAGCGGTGTCACATGGGCCTCCATCAACGGCTTTTACCCCTGCTACACGATCGACATCCTAGATAGAGAGCCCAAAGGGCAGTTTCTCGATCATATTCGTGATGGGGGAATCTTCTATCACATAGGCAACTCGCCTAATGTCCTTCGCGGGCTCATTGAATGGATTGATGATCCTGCCATCTTTTGGCTCGATGCACACGGTCCCAAGGATGTCGGTACTCCTGTGTTGGAGGAGATTGAGATCATCCTCGATTGGGGCAAACAAGCGTTCATCTTCATAGATGACATCTCTATCTTTTCCCGTGGTCGGTTCTACGATCCGAGGTATTCCTCCTGGCCGAAGATTGAGGAGGTCTATAAGGCATTGGGGGACCGGCCATCTCTTGAGCGAGCAGATGTCCTCGTCAGCTTTCCACGGGTGTATAAAGGTTCACTAGCTGACTATGCTGAAATGACAAAAGGCATTATGTGGTTCGTGGACAAAGAGTTAGGTGGGAAGTGTCTAAGATGATACCAGAAGAGCCAGATGCAAAAGGTTGGCATCACTCGTGGAAAGGGCTGAAGTTTCACTACTTCGAGGGCAAAGTTTTGTGGAACCTTTCCCTATGCAGGATGACCCACATTCACATCAGCCACCTACATCTTCAGCCCGGCCATGAAGTAGATGAGAGAAGTAAGTGCAAGCTATGCCTAAGAAAGCTGGCGACAAGATGAGAAGTGATCACGGTAGGCTGGTCCTCAGATTAGGAGACTTTTTGCTGCGGCAACTCGATCCTATGGCAGAACAGAAGAGGTTGGAGGCTGATAGGGTCGTTCGTTCGTTGGACTGCCCTCCGTTGACGTTTGTAGTCAAAGAGGGCTGTGTGCAGGTGGAGAACGAAGATGAGTAACGTTTGGTTCACCGCAGATCAACACTTTGGTCATCGGAACATCATCAAGTTCTGCAATCGGCCTTTTGAGAGTGTGGAAGAGATGGACGCAGAGATGATCCGTCGCTGGAATGCAGTCGTCGAGCCAGGTGACGCAGTCTATCACCTCGGCGACTTTACGATGGAAGGGTATGCCTATGCCAAGGAGATCTTTGCCCAATTAAATGGGAGAGTTCGGATACTGAGCCTTTTATGGCATCATGACAGGCGCTGGCTGAAAAAGGCTCAAACCGCTCCTCCTCACACGCAGGACAAGTCCTATGTGCACAGCCAGACGTTTGTCCGTCTCCTTCCTCCAATAGAAGTCATTACAGTTGCTAACTACGCTGATAGTCGGTCCACACTGAAAGAGCGCCCCGTGAAGATCACTTTGGGACATTATCCGATGGCGTCGTGGGAGGCGTCGTATCACGGGGCGTGGCACCTGCATGGCCATTCACACGACCAATACCATGGTGGTGGGTTCATGCTTGATGTGGGGGTGGATGGCTGGGCCTATGCTCCCGTCAGTCTCGACGAGATACGAACGTATATGAAAACGCAAGAAGGAGAAGTACATGCCAGACAAGGAGCGTAAGCCCTGCTCGTGTATCGGGCAGCTGATGGGGCGGGGATATGACTTTCCGTTCACACAGCCCCTCGGATTCAACCTGAAGAAGATGGAGCTTGTCATGCCGTCATGGTTTGTCAGGCTCCACAAAAAGACGCGTTCCGGAAAAAGAAGCTCCGCAGGGTCTCAGTTGGTAGCCCTCAATTACTGTCCTTTCTGTGGACAGAAGTTTCCTGTAGACAAGGACGACTTCGCTCCAGTGAAGCTTCGGGAGGTGCCCAGTGAGGCAGAAGGGATCTACACGCCAATTCCCAATGATGACGATGAATGACGGCTGGTATTGGGTCATTGTACAGGGTAACGACGCAGGGGACTGGATGGAGGATCACTACATCGAGGATGGTAAGTCGTTGTGTGGAGAGCTCCCCACCGACGAATATCCTCTATGGCGTTCCCTCGTAGACGCCGAATTGAAGTGCAATGACCACTACTGTAGAGAGTGTGAAAGGCTTGCGAAAGAGCTTGGACACCAAGAGTGAAGAGAGGTACATGTGAAGGAGATTCCTCTGACGCAAGGTTTTGTAGCCCTTGTAGATGACGAAGACTATGAATGGTTGTCTCAGTGGAAGTGGTGTGCTCAAATGCATAGGAATGCCCCGAGGGCTGTTCGGAGTGTCACCGTCGATGGCGAACATAAAACTGTTTTGATGCACAGGCAGATTATGGACGCTCCATCAGATAGGCAGGTGGATCACATCAATCACGATACGCTATTCAATTGCAAGAGAAATCTTCGCTTGTGTACGCATGCCCAAAATCTTGTGAACAGATACAAGATGAGGGGATGCTCAAGCAGATATAAAGGGGTTGTATGGGACAAGCCAAGGAAGAAATGGCGAGCGCAGATAACAGTGTCTAACCATGTTACCAATCTTGGTCGCTTCGATAGGGAAAAGGATGCTGCCAGAGCCTACAATGTGAGAGCAGGCAAAGAGTGGGGGGAGTTTGCTCTTCTTAATGAATTATGAAGGAGGTGTGCAGTGACTCAACGTAACCCTCGGATCCTCGTGGCAAAGGCGTTCGCTTTAGGCGAGGCCGCCAGAGTTCTCGAAGCGCACCATATTCCATATGAAGCGATGCATCTCCCTCCTGGTGTGTCGAAAGAGATGGTTCATTACGAGTTTGCCAAGCTGACCAATGCAATGCTGCGCCGAAGAGCACGGATATTGGGGTAGCGTATGAAGGAGATTCCTCTGACACAAGGCTTCGTTTCTCTAGTAGATGATGAAGACTACGAGTGGCTTTCGCTATGGAAGTGGTATGCTGCCGTGTCCGTGCAGGCTGGTGGACCAAGGGCAGTGCGTGTGGCTCCGAAGGCCGATGGGGGTAGTGGTCACCGGATAATTTACATGCATCGCGTCATCCTTGATGCTCAACCAGGAGAAGACGTTGACCACGCAAACCACGATACACTGGATAATCAGCGAAAGAACATTCGAAGGTGCACAAGATCGCAGAACTTAATGAATTCGCGGAAGCGTCTTGGTTGTTCGTCGCGATATAAGGGTGTTTACTGGCACAAGCGCGATCGCAGGTGGCTCGCTCAGATACAAAAAGAGGGCAAACGCTACCACCTGGGATGTTTCTCCAACGAGCGCGATGCCGCTTGTGCTTATGACTTAGCCGCTGTGGAATACTTTGGTGAATTTGCTTCACCTAACAACGCATGAATGGAGTAGAAAATGACGGGTCCGTTGCCGACTCTACGCATACCCAGCTTGTTTGTCGCGGAGATACAAAAGCGGCTACATCTATGCATGTTTATCGACACAGGGACATGGGAGGGATTGACGGCGATATGGGCTGCTCAACACTTCGATCGTGTGCACACCATCGAGATTGACGAAGCGAGATTTCATGCGGCCTGTGGAAAGATCATGGGGCTGGGGCTGCATGACACGATCGTCACCCACTTGGGGGATTCTCGTGAGGTCCTAGAGAAGATAATCCCCTTTGTCGATTCAACAACCTTCTTCTGGTTGGGCGCCCGGACGGAGGATGACTGTCCCCTCATGGAGGAGCTGGCCCTTATTCGGGGTGGCAGTGATAGTCACTTCATCATGATCGACGACATGGAAAGGTTCAGAAAGGGAGTCTATCCTACATGGCCAACCTTCGATGAGATATGCGCGGTGTTGAAAGGGCTTGCCTTCTTCCTCGAGGGGGATGTTCTGACTGCATTTCCCCACGAGTATACACAAGTCGTGATGTCTGTCATACAAAAGGCAAGAAAGGAGAAACTGTAATGCTAGAACAGATTGAATCATGACATCAACTGTGCCGATTGCACTGAGGCAGGCCATCCTAGAGTACCTAGGTCGTGTAACTGTTGATGTATCAGCGGAAGCTGTTGCATTGGCTGTTGGACGCTCCCGCAGCGTTGCCCAAAGGCATCTCGGTGCATTATGTCGTGAGGGTGTTGTCGAGTGGAATACTGGGTTCAATCTGCATTCTCGGGGTAATACCAAGATGTATTACCTAGTGCGGGAAGACGATGGCTGAATCTCTTTTACCTTCTCCAGAAGACCGAGAGAAGCTATTGAGAGAGCAGAAAATATCTATGGATGACATCGCTGCCCTCTATAGCAAGGAACCTTTCGTGCCAGATTGTGAATGCATCGGGTTGGATTGTGTGAAGCCCTGGTGTAAAATTTGGTGGGGATTTTTCTTTGCAGAATTTGACGCTGGAGTCATCGTCTCTATGGTAGAAGACTTCTTGTTTGATCCGGAAGAGGAGTAAACTTTCCATCTCTGTTTAGGCTGCTTGGAAGAAGGTCCTTGAAAGAGGGCCTTCTTTTGTTTTCTTGACACTCACAAGGTTGACATGCTAGGATGGTATGATTCTTATCAGTTGACGATGTGGGGGCGCTGTGCAGTGGTCGGAGAGGCAAATTAAGTATCAGTTGTGGTCTGGATTGCCTAAGGGACTACGGCCCGATGGCATGAAGACGACTGCTCAGTTTGCTTCTGCAATCAAAGTCTCCCCAGAGACTCTGTACGTGTGGGAAAACACGCTGGGATGGTGGGACGAAGTCTACCAGCGTGCAAAGTCCATCATCGGTAGAGCTTTGTCCGATGTGATGTCAGCCTTGGTTATCAAAGCCAAGGCGGGAAATGTTCCTGCTGCTAAATTGTGCTTGTCCATGCTTGATCTTCATAACGACAAGCTTACCGTGGAGCAAGACTTGCTAGCAGATCAGTTGATAATCGTGTTGAATACAACTGTTGATTCTAAGCCTGCAGAGCTGCCTGCTCCTATCACGATAGACATGCCCTCCAAAAGGGTTGACCAGGATGCGTCGTCGATGTTGCAGATCACAACACAGGAGGGTTAATGCCTACCATTGAGGAACTCATTGCCATCGGCGTGAAACAAATGTCAAATCCGATGTACATCGCTCTCATTGCTATGATCTTCATGCAGTACGTTGGGAAGGGAATCCTTTCGGCGATTGGGGAGGCCGTCTGGAGGGAAAGACAGCCAGCAAATCTTGCGGTGCATTCACTCACCCTCCTACTTACTGTAGGAATAGCCATAGTTTTTGCGGATACTTCTGTTCCGCTTCGTGAGGCTGTTCTTCGCGGTATTATTTCCCTTCCAATGGCCATAGGCGAGTATGAGCTGGTGAAGAAAGCCTTTCGCGTAATAGGCGCACGTAGACGGAAAGTTAAGGGTAGCTGATATTGGAAATCTCGTCTGCACTGCAGGAACTGGACAGCCGTCCTCTCCTTCGCCTTTTTCTACGCTGTTTCGCTAAGCGGGTTCGAGAACAGGTAAAGCTGCCCACGCCCGGCCAACTATGGAGAGAAAAGATACTGTGCGCATTTGCTCACGCCATATTGGATATGGACAGCGCTCTGACAGACGAAAGATCTTCGGAATCAGGCGAAGACTCCTCAGACCCTTCTTGATCACTATCGGCATGTGCCTTCTGCTTGGACCAAAGGTCGTGGGGCAGTCCCAGCCCTGCTCTACGACCGGAGGTCTTAGAGACACACATGTTCGTGCTTGGTTTCCGGCTGAAAGTTATGACGATGAACCAAGGATGTGGATTCGTACAGGGGCCGATTTTGCTTTTCTAGCATTAGATGAGCCGGCGTCGAAAATAGAGTTCTCTTTTGTCTCTCGCACGAGTGCAAATCCTATCACGGTTGTGGCTCATCGATTAAAGGGTCCCTGGCCTTCGAGCATGACCTTCTCCATTTGGTCTGAGATTCGAGATGACTTTCTTGGTGGGATGCTCGATCAGGCGTTAGTAGACGGTTTAGGACGGTACTCGTTGAAGACCTACGGCGCACAATACATCATGCTTGAAGCACGGGGACCCTCTGTAGGCTATGCCATCATGTCTTCAGACGGCTGGGAAGGCAAACCTACTTGGTGCAAAGAGCCTGTTACTCCAACTCCGCAACCTTCACCCACTCCTCGAGCCACCAGTGCTCCTATCTCACCTATCAATCGCATAACAGTTCCCTCTGACCTCCTCCCTATTATTATGCAGCATGCCCTTATTGCGAATGAGTATGAGCCCGGAACTTGCTTCGAGATCGCTGCAGACAAGGATGGGAATGGGCGTTCTACAGCTCCAGACTTTTTGATCGTCATCCATATGCCTGATGAAACAATTCACAGGTGGAAGTTTCAGTGGTTCGAAAACGATGCCTTGTACATGAGTCCCGCTTCACATCCTTGCGATGTAGCTGTAGAGTATCTGAGATAGGAGATTCCAATGGCCAGAAAAGTACAAGGTGGATACTCAACACCTGTTTCTATTGAGAGTATAGACTTAGCAGGTGGCGCTGGCGCACGAATTCCGGTCGATGCTAACTTGCAGGTTGGGGATGTAGATGTAGCAGCCGGGAATCCTGTGCCGGTAGATATCGTGGCCGGAGTTTCGTCGGAGATTCTACGGGACAGCGTCACGGACTTGGTAACTTTCCTAGCCGGTGCCTTCCAGACGGACCCATTCGATATGCAAGCCTACTCGGGTGGCAATGTCTATATCCCAGCGGCATGGACAAATGCCGACATTGGATTCAAGGTCGCGCCGACAGTCGGCGGAACGTATATGATCCTCTACGACGACAACGGCAACCGGGTGCAGAGTACGGTGGGCGCGGTGACGAGCGAGTGTCACTCATTCCCACCCGAGGTATATGCCTGTCGCTTCGTGAGATTTTGGAGTCAGTTGGCTGGGGTGAATGTGTTACAAGTAGCTGAAAGAGACATGGTGTACGAGCTAAAGTCATGAGTGTAAGAACTAGAGCTCGACATAGGATGCGGCCTGTTCGGTCGCCTCTCCAATATCTCGACCACGAGCACACTTTCACGCCTGGCATGGCGAAGCGGGAAGGGCCGGGGCCGTTTGCGGCAGCGCCTATCATGCAGGGCGCATGGGACGGGAGCGGGACGCCGGACAGCGCGAGGTTCTCGCGTGGTGCTGGCGTTGTCGCCCCTACGTGGTACGCCAACTTTGACCAAACGCAGGGCTCTATTGTGTTTTGGGTTACGCCCGAATGGGATGGTGACGACGGCCTTGTTCATGCGTTAAGCCCGTGGGCTACCAACTGGATGAGCCTGGACAAGACCGCCGCCGGGCTCCTGGGGCTACGGATAGCCAATATCACGGGGCCGCTACATTCTGTGGACGTTTCGGCATGGACTGCTGGCACCACATACTGTATCGTGGCCCGTTGGGATGCGACCAACACACTAGACGGCGCGAATAGAATTTCTATTTCTATTGATGATGTCCATAGCTTCGGACGGGACGCAAACCTGCCCTTTTTGGGTCAGCCAGCCACTCCGGCCTACATTGGGTCCACTCAGATTCCGGTCAATTCCGCCAACGCAATCATCGAGGGCTTGACGATCTACCGCCGTGTCTTGTGGGATGGCGCATACGGCACCGACGTCGGAAATGGAGATGAGCTTGCCGCCATCTACGCCGCTGGCGCAGGCGCAGACCCGACGCTGACGACGGGTAGCTGGGACGTGGTGTTCGCCATGCCCACTGACAGCAGCACCGGCGCTCTCGTCACCGGCGCAGGCGAAGCGTGGTCGCATCCTCATTCAAGCGCGGTGCTCGACGATTCCTGGATGGAAACGACCTACGGCGCGAGTGCGTGGGGGACTGAGGGCACACCCTCCGCAGGCCCTGCTGACATTGCTGTCGCAGCTAATCAGCTCTTTGGGGCCGGCGGGTACCAAATCACTGTAGACGCAGCGGATGAGGGGATCACGCAGACGCTTGCGGGCCTAGATGCTGGCGAGAACTACGTCGTGCGTGCTGTTGTCCATTCTGACGGCACTGTGCATCCGAGGATCACGATACACGACGAAACCAACGGCGCAGACATTGTTGTATTCGATGGACCAACATATACGGGCACACATACAGGAGCAAATGGCTCCGCAACGCTCACAGATGCGACGGGTCATTTCCCACAGTCTTTGATGGGCGCGACGATCAATAATACGGCGGACGGTAGTAGCGGGACAATCACAGCTATCAGTGGGGATGGGCTAACAATCACGGCTGCTCTCGCTGGCGGCGGGGATGATGATTGGGATACCGGCGATACGTTTACGATCACATGGGATTTGGCGATTCGGCATCCCTGGGCGGAGACGTTCTGCTTCGAACTACCCACGATAGCGCGCAACGGTGTTGGCGCAGACTGCGTGAGTATCTCCGTTAAAGTGCTGTCGGCCAACAACGCAGGTACACTTTATGTTCATCAGTGCGAGGTCCAAGAGAACCTGATCGACAACCCGTCGCTCGAAACGGGCGCGGGGAATCCTTGGATACCAGACGGGTGGGTAAATCAAGGACTTGATCCCGGTGATGCGCAAGCCAGTACCGCTGGTGCGGGAATCATTCATAGCGGACGTGAGTGTATAGAGTTCCTTGGCGGTGCCGTGATAGGCGAGGGACTTTATGTTGATGCTGGTGTAGCTGGTGGGCAATTCTATATGCTGGGAACATGGGCATATGCTTCGTCTGGGCAGTTACGAATAGGGGCTTGGGCATCGAGCCGCGGGCTATTGCAGAATTCCACAACATTGTTTTCCTATCTTTCAACAGCGGCTGCGGCTTGGTCTGATACGCGTGCGATATTCCGATCCGTGTTCAATAACCTGCGTCCCCTTATCAAGGCGGAAACCGCAGGAGTTGGGTATGCTGATGATGCCTACTTGGTCGCTCTAGACGATGTCGCCCTCACGGTGACACCCGCCAGCGAAGCAAACAGCCTCGAATCAGGCGGCATTCGGGTAGACGGCTACGACGCCTTGACGCAGCCCGTGCTTAACCGGCTCAAAGCGCGAAGCGGGCATATCGTGTGGCGGGGTAGACTAAGACATGTGCCAGCCAACCTGGTGGCATTCTGGGAAGGCGCCGAGGTCACGTTGCTAGACGCCTTTGGCGCAGCAGCCAACTATGCACGGGTACGAGCGACGGTGCTCAACACAGTAGACACGCGATTCGATGATGGCGGCGGCGCGCAAACCGTCAACTGGGCTGCTGCTGGAGCATGGGCCGCAGATGACGAACTGTTCTTGGAGCTGTATTGGCGCGGCCATTTCATGCAACTCTCAGTGGCTGGGATTCCAGTAGCGACGATCAATCAGCCAGTGAACTTTGCCGTGCTGCCGACGATCCTCTACTGGGGTCTGCTCAACAGCGGCGGCACGAACATAGACACCGTGATCAAGGAGCCGTAATGGCAACCTATAGAGCACACATTACAAAAAGCGAGGCAGCGGCGGATGGGAATATCCACCTAATGTGCCAGATTCAGAAGCTTGTTTCGGAAGATCCCGCCGTGTGGGAGCTAGTGCCTAACGGACATCGCACGATGGTGATGGATGGCGGGACGGTGCTGAGCATCACGGAGCACCCCACATGGTCAGATGGCGAGAAGTTGACCGCTCTGGTAGACGAGTTCCGGCGCATCGCTGAGGGCTGGGGCATTGATGAGGCTGATGATGCCAACACGCAGATGCTCGCGTTGCTGCCCGGCGGCTTTCCGCAGAACGTGAACCTTTAACATAAGTAGACAATGCCTAAGCGATTTGTCGCCTCAATTCCACAATCGCAATTCCTACTGTCTCTAGCAAGATACATAGGATTGATGGGAGGAGTTGGGAGTGGTAAGACTGCTGCTGGAGCTGTGAAGGCGGTCAAGAAGATCAGTGAGGGGGAGGATGGGATCATCGTTGCTCCCGATTTTCCCCAGCTGTATAAGTCCACTTTTCCCGAGTTTCTGAAGTGGGCACCAATGTCTTTGTGTACAAATGCACACCTGGACCACCCACATACCCAAAAGAAGATCATGACTTTCAACATTCGGGGAAAGGAGGTCTTGGTCTACTACGGAGGAATTGAGAAAGAGAAGGGATGGGCAGGGCCAAATGTTAATTGGGCTTGGTTCGATGAGGGAGGACGGAAGCGAACTCGCTTAGCCTTCAACATCCTTGCAGCTCGAATACGCGTTGGACTTAACCCCCAACTGTGGGTCACGACAACCCCCGCAGGTATTGCTCATTGGCTATACGATGTCTTCGTTAAGGGTATCTTTGATGAGGATGTCCTAAAGATTCTTTACGAGCTGGGATACAAGGGGAAGGTCGTTGACTATTTCCATGTCACTACGGAAGACAACAAGCAGCATGTCGATCCCTTCTACTATGCGACACTCATGGGACTGTATACAGGGAAGATGCGGGAGCAAGAGCTGCTTGGCGGGTTTGTTTCCTTGGATGGGGCCATTTGGGATGATTTCGAGCCTTCCGGTAGAAACGTCACAGAGAAAGCAGATTACTTTTCTGGGGTCCCTATTGAGTGGTGGGTGGATGATGGCTTCACCGTAGGGCACCCGAGAGTCATCCTAATGGCGCAAATCATTCCTCCTTTTATCAATGTTTTCGACGAGTATGTAGCAACGTATGAGCTGCCAGAGATCTCCATCGATAATGCACTTGATCGTCCATGGCCTCTTCCGGGTTTAGCTTACGTGGACTCCTCAGCAGCGGAGCTGCGATCGCGATTATGGAACAAGAACATTGATACTATCAAGGCGACGCACAGTGTGGAGGAAGGAATAAAGAGGACGGCCTCGTGGATCCGCAACGCTGCAGGTGTTGCGCACGTTCGCTGGCATCCACGCTGTGAGTTCTCCTTGAAAGAGATCCCTGGGTATGTGAGGGACTCCGCCACGAAGAAACCGATCAAAGCGTCCGACAATGCAGCAGATGCTCTAAGATACGGTCTTTGGTTTAAGGACAGGGAAGATATTTGGGGAGAGGAAGCTGATCCTGACGCTGTTCTTGCTCAAAGAGCTCATGACAAGAGAATGATGGACGAAGCAGCCGAGCGTGCTGCACATCCAGCTTCCTTGCAGCAATACTATGCCAGCATCTGGACAGGTATGTAGGAGACATTCATGGGTATCGTCGATCCACAGGTCCAAGTGGATCTGTCCATTCAAAACAGGGCTGAGCAAGAGGCAAGCGCTCTTTCTCCCTTGGTCTTCTATCTTTCTGCTTTGGCCGACGATACCCCTACGTGGCCTACTCCACAGAGAGATGTGTACTTGGATAGGATCTGGAGAGAAGAGCCAATCGTGGCCGGCGCGGTGTATTCCATGTGTGCCAAGATCGCGGCTTTGGACTACAAGCTCACTGGTCCGCGAAAGGCAGTGAATCGGTGGAATACCATTCTCCAATCAGCAGATTTGGGGAATGGCTGGATACATTTCGTCTTCGCCCTTGCACAGGATTTGTTTACGCAAGACAATGGGGCATTCATTGAGCTGCTGAGACAGCCCGGATCCGGTAAGCACACAGCTGCCCAGGGCGTTGCCCAGCTGGATTCACAGAGATGCGTTCGTACAGGGGACCCTGTGCAGCCTGTCGACTACTATGATGTGCGTGACAATGTTCATAAGCTGCAGTGGTATGATGTCATTCCAATGGTGGACATGCCCTCCTCACGGGAAAAACATGTCGGTATCGGATTCTGTGCCATATCGAGAATCCTGCGAGCGGCTCAGACACTGAAGGCACTGAGCGTTTACAAAAGACAGAAGCTATCTGGAAAGCGTGTTCCTGGCATCCTCTTTGTTCAGGGAATTCGGCGGGGTGCTGTAGAGGAAGCGATCACACGGTCGATGGAGGCGGAGATAGAGCATCGGGGAAGGACTCTCTACACGGGTCCCGTCATTTTGGCTGGTCCTGACCCCGGTGTTCCATTGGACGCAAAGCTTATTGAACTAGCCGGCCTGCCTGATGGATTCAACGAAGATATTCTTCTGAAGTGGTACATCGCCACTTTGGCGCTTGGCTTTGGTACAGACTACTCGGAGTTCGCTCCTTTGCCGGGGGGAAACCTGGGTTCCGCTTCACAAGTTGAAACGATGGCGGCGAAGGCGAGGGGAAAGGGACCTGGCGTTATTATTCAGCAGTTTGAGTTTGGCTTCAACCACTTTGTTCTGCCGCAGTCGCTTGAGTTTCAGTTTACTTCGACTGATCCTGCGGCAGAACGTGAGAGAGTTGAGCTTTCCCACGCCAGGGCACGGGAGCGTGCGCTGAGAGTAACTTCGCAAGAAATCACGCCGCAACAGGCATTAGAACTTGCAGTTACTGAGGGCGACGCTCCCGAGTCCTTCTTGGCTCAGGCGACGATAGCCGATCCAAGAGATGAAGAAGAGGAAAGGGTCACTCATATCGTTCGATCTCTACAAGAGATGAGATCAGCCATGCAGGTTGTTATGCAGAGGTACCACCTTGGCTAGCCAGGATACAGGATCGGTTCGCGGAGCAGACCCGCATTTTCGATCAACAGCATTTGCTGCTGGCTCAGTAACACCCGGTGGCGAGCTGTATGGTCTTCTCCCTGTCTTTCCTGATTTGTGGACGCTTCAAGATGTTCGCCTGGAAATTCTTAACTGGCTAGGGAGAGTGGGATCCTCGGGATCCGATTTGTATAGGCAGACGGTTCTTTCGTGGAAAAGGCATCCAAGATTCAAGGTCATCAAGCAAAGCTTTCTTGCTTCTGGTGACATGCTTGTTTTGGCCGGTCTAAGTCCAACTCAGCCCAGCCCTGGTGGCTCGAAAGAAATGGATCTTGCTGCCTTATACACACTGATCGACTATGGCACTGGGGAACACTGGATTGGCCCGAAGGAAGAGGGAGGATTTCTCTTCTGGTCCAATCCCTATGCGCCGAAAACGGCTCCTAGCTTCCTCATGTCTTTCCCCGGATTGAATACACGAAAGCGGGACAGGACAGGGAACTACGTAAAGAAGTACGAGAGGGTCAAGCATCCTGGTGTTGAGCCTCGTGGATTCTCTGCCTCTATCGCTCTTGAAATGCAGAAGAAAATGGCAAGAGAAATCGGGCCTGTTCTTCAGGCCGCGATCGCTAAAGGCGGAGCTGGACCGAAGCCGACCGTTGCGATAGTAACGACATAATGCCATACACCATCGTTATGCAAGGCGGACAGCATTGTGTGTTCAAGAAGTCCCCAGACGGAACAGCCGCAGGGAAGTCAATGGGATGTCACGATAGTAGGGAGGCCGCAGTGGCGCAAATAGGTGCGATTGAGTCTTCTGAGGAGCGTAGGCAGAAGGACCTCCTTGTTCAACTGGTCGCGGATCTCGCATGGCGACTTGGGATGAACACGGGTGCTATCCCCAAAGACGGTTCCGTGCAGCATCACCTGCAGCTTCCGCGAGTTGGTGTGGTGTCATGGCCTGTGAAAAAGGAGAATGCCTTAGGATCTCCTTTGGTATGGCTTGACGAGGTAGCAGAGATAACTCCGGAAACGTGGGACAAGATTGCAACCTACCTTGCGGGGAAAACACACAAGGGATGGGGCATGGAGCATTCGCACAGGCAAGTAAACCTGTCTGTGGACAAAGTTCTTTCTGAGCAGGAAGAGGGAGCGTCGGTGACCGAGGAGACGCGGAAATCAGACGGGACCAGTGTTCTTCCAGCCCCTGCTCTGTTGGATATAAAATCAGGAGGGCAAGAGAAAGCGGTCCTAGAGGATGGAGTAGGCACCTGTGTTTGCAAGGAGTGCGGCTACTCCGGAGACCACTCGAAGGGTGCAGCTTGTGTAGACAAGGTCTGCCCCGATTGTGGAGCACCTCTCATGGGAACGCGAGCAAAGCCGAAGAGTTGGAAGGATAAGTTCTCCCAGGTGTGGTCCTCGTTGGGGCAGATGCTGACGAAGGAGTTAGCACCAGAGCCTGCGATCACCAAGGGGCAGAACGTGTTCTTCACCACAAAGCAGCATGATGGACAATATCGTTGGGTATCGATTTCGTCCACTGCTTTCATGGACCGTGAGTTTGACATCGTATCCTCCAAGGCATTGGAGAGGTCTGCAGACAGTGTGGTCAAAGACCGTGGTCCACTGCGTTTTTGGCACGTGAGGGGTGTCGACTTCGGCAACTGCGACTTTGCGATGCACGATGGGTTGTGTCTGATAGAATCCGGCCTGTGGTACAACGATGCAGTTAGCCAGCAGGCCAGGAAAGAAACATCGAGGCACCCTGAAAGATGGGCGATCAGCATTGCATTCCTTTCTGACCCAACAGATAAGGAACGCAACGTCGATGTGCGAGGAAAAAGAGTCAATAACGTTTATCACAGCATTGCGATCCTAGAGAGATCATTACTTCCTGTCCAGCAGTCTGCGAATGTCTTCTCTCGGATCACTACTGAAGGAGAACCAGAAATGTTGCAACACAAGATTGCCATTCTCCGAGAGCTGCTCGGCGATGAACTGGCCACGAAAGCAGTCTCTCAGGCGGATGGAATCAATGCTAAGTCAGTCGAGCCGGATGCCATCTTCAAGGACGAGGAGATCTCACGAGATAACCTGGTGAAAGAGCTCTTGATGATGGTCGACGCGGAGGAAAACGAAGATCACAAGCAGATACTCAAGAGTGCTGCTGTCTTCGTGTCACACATTCCCGACCAGGAGGAGAAGGAAGACACCCAGGAACCTGACCCAAATGACTTGTTCATAAAGGCGATGGGTGACCTGCCAGACTGTGAACTCAAGGTAGCCTTCCTCTCCTTGGCTGAGAAGGCCAAGAAGAAGAAACAGGAAGATGAAGAGGAAGACGAAGACGACGAGGATGGTAAGGACGGCAAGGCCAAGAAAAAGGCCAAAGAAGTCGCCTCCGATCCACCGAATTTCACTGCTGACGAAGGGCAGGAAGCTCTAGCCGGCTTGGTGAAAGAGATGTCTGACCAACTCGCCTCCGTCTCATTTGAGGTACAGGCGCTGCGACGGAATCAATCGACTCGCGCATCGCTTACTCGTCCGTCGACCGATCCAAAAACCGTTGATCCTAATGCTACTGTAGCGGCGAAGGAAAAGGCCGACCAAGAAAGCGTCGGGGCAGGTGTTGTCCAGGACATGGGCGATGCCCTAATGGACACATTCCTCGGTGGAGGGAACAAAAGTGGATAGGCAAACAGTTGCAATTTTGGAGGGCATCAACAAGACTCTCGCCCTCCTCGCTGGTAATCAAATCCAGCAAAAGGCGATCTCCGGTGTTCCTAATGCACAGCTCGTCTTCGGACCAAAGGGCTTCTTCAGCAACTTTGGTCTTGAAGACACGGTTATCAATGCGTCTATTTCTCCTCGGGGCATGTCGGGTATGATTCCGGCAATCCCAACAGTCTACCTGAACCCAATCTACCCCTTCCTCACCGGCTTTGAGGGGGATGGATCGGCTGAGCCGGATGGCCCCTGTGATGACGCCCCTGGTGGTGTTCTCGAGGTCTGTCATCAGACTGCTGCCTTTGGCCGTGTGGCACGAAGCTCGAAAGAGATGGAAGTCAACACGCTAATGCAGGTGTTGAATAACAAACTCACCACAGATCTTCGCCTTCTAGGTGATGTCATTGGTGAGGGTCATCAGCTGTTGACTCAGGAAGGTGTTCCCAAGGGCGGATGGCTGAACTCTGTTGTTCAGTCGCAGCTCGTCATCATCGGCATTGAGTTTCAGCGGTGGCTTACGAGGATGCTTTTCCAGGGCAACCCTGTGAACAACACCAACGGCGGATATGCGGAGTTTCCTGGACTTGAGATCCTGGTCTCGACTGGAAAGGTTGACGCACTCAGCCAGTCTCCTTGCCCTGCTTTGGATTCAGACATCAAAGACTTTGGATTCAACAGCATCGATGGAGCCTCTCCTAGCATCGTTCAGTATCTCTCGATGATGATGCAGTATCTGACCCACAACGCCGAGCGCATGAGCCTCGATCCTGTGGACTGGGTCATTGCTATGCGACCGCAGCTTTTCTTCGAGCTGAGCGCCGTATGGCCCTGCCAGTATCTCACCGATCGATGTGCAAACTCTGCGGGTACGAATGTCGTGATCATGAATGATGCGACGAATGTGAACATGAGAGACGAAATGCGGAGGGGAAAGTACCTCTGGATCAACGGTCTCCAGGTTCCGGTCATCACTGATGACGGTATTTTCGAAGACAATAACGCGACCAATGCAAACCTGATCCCTGGTCAGTTTGCCAGCGACATCTACATCCTTCCGCTTCGGGCGAAGGGGATGAGGACGTTGTACTGGGAGTATCTGGACTACTCACAGGCTCAGGGCGATCTGGCTGTGCTACGGAACAAGGGACAGTTTTGGGTTACCGATGGGGGCCGATACATGTGGAGCATGCAGAACTTGAATTACTGTTTCAAGTTCCAGGGGAAAATTGAGCCCCGAGTGGTGCTCAGGACTCCCCAACTAGCCGGTCGTCTCGAGAACATCATGTACGAGCCGCTCCAGCATCTGCGTGAGCCCTTCCCATCCAGCCCGTACTTCGAGAAGGGTGGAGACGAGTACTACCCGACGCCGCCAAGCTACTACAAGGAGTGGTAAACACTTCGTTTGTAGGAGCTAGTTGCATCCACCCACAGAGGTGGATGGGGATTGAAACGTGGTTCTGTGTGTCGTATTCATCAGGGAGGGCTTCGGCCCTCCCTTATCAGGAGGGTAACCAGCAATGTTGGAGGAAACGCAACACGATAGGTATTTGAGACTACGAGAGCAAGTGCAACAGAGGTATGAGAACATCCGTCAGTTTGCTAAAGAAGAGCAGCTGTCGGATTTTTGGGTGAGTGGTGCGTGGAGGGCGGAAAAACTTCTCCTACCACATCCTGACTTTGATTTCATGGGAAAGCCTGGTCTTCGGGGCAGAATGGGAACCAACCCTGCGAAGTACAATCTGGTGAAGACGTGGTTGGAGGACAACTTTGATCAGCGGTTGACCAAGGCTGCCCTGGTTGTAGATCAGTTTGGTGGCGTTCCCCAAACCAACCTTCTAGGAAAGACGGTGAACTGGGATGTCACCAAGTTCTTGTTCTACGCGTATGTGGCTGCAAAGGAAACGGGGGTGCCAATAAGACAGACAAAATCAATCCTTGACTGGGGCTCTGGCTATGGTGGCCAACCAAAGATCTACAAGCGGATGGGACACGATTCGCTAACCTATACGATTGCTGACTTTCCTCCGGTTTGTGTGCTTCAGTGGTTGTACCTATCCGTCCTCTTTGGGGAGGATGCGGTCAACCTGATCACTGTGGAGGGGAAGGAAGCAGAGAAAGGGAAGATAAATATCATCCCCTCATCCCTCGTCCTAAGAATGAGCAACGAAGCACTGGGAAATCCTGAGTTGTTTATTTCAACAAACGCGTTGAATGAATGCCCGGCAGAGGTCGTTCGCACTGTGGTCGAGGACAGAGACTGGTTCGGAGCGACGCGACTGCTCATACGAATGAGCGGAAAGCCTATACCACCAAAGGAGGGAAACTTGGAAGACAGCTACGATCTCCTTGCCGCTGTGACATCCTTCGGTGGAAAACAGGCTGTAAAGAGAATCGACTTTGATTCCAACATCCTAATTGGGAGCAGGTAGACATACGACTCCAGGAGGGTCAGAATGAGTGCACCTATATGGGTATTCGTCACAGGGACGTATCGTACAGGATCAACAACGCAGAATAGAATAGCGGCTGCCATAGTTGAACACGCAAACAGGGGAAGGGGGATAGGCTATCACAAGGAGAGTAGGCTGGTGGAGCACGACAAGGACGAAGACGAGCTCGTCATCTGCAAAGTCTTTCGGTATCTACCAGACGAGTCAGAGACAGCTGCGCGGTTCTTAAAGGAGGGGCGCATTCGGGTGGTAGGAACTGTTCGAGATCCTAGAGACATCTTCGTCTCCATGCAGGAGCGAGCAAGACGCTCTGGGAAGATCGGTGAGTTTTCTGGGAAGACAGTGATAAATGAAAAGCTTCCCATGTGGCTTGGCTGGTTTGACATGTGGGTAGATAAAATTCCAAGAAACATGATCCACGTCTCAAAGTTTGAGGTGATGATTGAGGATCTATCTGCAGAGGCATTGCGGATCGCCACTTTCTTGGGCATCGCCATCTCCCTAAAAGAGGCAAGGACACTTACCAACCCATTCAGGTTGCCAGATCAGCAGAAGGCAAAAGATGAGTACTGGAAAAAGAGAAGGAAGCTGGAGAAGGCAGGGGAGAATCCCCCCAGAGAGCACCCGGTGCTCCCTTCTCTTCCTGCTGTCGTGTTCGGAACTTCTGGCCACTGGAAAACCTGGCTGAATCACACTCAGGTGAGGATGATTGAAAGAAGCTGCAAAAAATACATGGCTCGCTGGGGGTACAAATGAAGATTGTCATCCCCACCTGCGACAAGTATGTGCATACGATTCACGCACATGTTCACTTCCTCCACAAGCTGTGGCCTTCCTGCCCATACGAGGTGCTGGTGGTCGTTGGAGGATCTGCTCCCGTTCCTCATGCCAAGGAAATCAATGCTAGGATAGAGCACCTTGGTCAAGATAGGCTGTGGGCCAGCAACTTTCTTGAGACGCATAAAAGGTTCCTTCAAGATGATCAATTTTTCATCTTGTGCATGGATGACTTGGTCCCGTTTCATATTGATGGCGTTCTCATCGAGGAGGCAGTAACAGTAGTCTCTGCAGATCGTGTCGTCAATCAGATTCGGCTGGCGGAGCGTTGGGTCAAGCGACCACTAGAAAAGCCACACGATCGCTATGGGCCTGACAATATCTACGTGCATATGCGCAGAGATAGGTATACGTACTCAAACAAGGCCACCCTGTGGAGATCGTCAGTTCATCAATCGATTCTTGAGGGAGGAGAGACATCAACACGCACAGAAGGAAATGGCACTGCCAGGCTAAGAAGTAGAGGAGGGATGAACCTTGGGGCTACCCACGCTACCCTGGAGCAGATGAATTGGATCTCCCATCGGGGACGAAAGGACAAGTTCGTAACCAGGTGGATTGAGCGTCACTGGTGAAGATTGTCATTCCCACTTGTGACAAGTATGCCCATACTATCCCGGCACACATTCATTTTCTTCGGAAACTTTGGCCACAGTGTCCCTACGACGTGATTGTCATCACAAACGAAGAGAACATAGACGTTGATGCAACGGTCATCAAGCTGGGAAAAGATCTTGGCTTTGCGGACAATCTGCATTTGTTCCTTCGCCATCACATGCATGACGAGCTAATGATGCTCTGCCTAGATGATCTCATCCCCGTAGAGATTTATCCGCGAAGGATTGCTCGGGCGCTAGCTGCCCTAACTGAAGATTCCTCAGTCTGCATGGTTAGGCTGTCGAAGAGATTCACAACGAAGGGGACGCCGTACAAACGCGATGCTCTTTTCGTTAGGATGGCCAAAGATAATCCGTTTTTGTTTTCACAAAAGGGAACCATTTGGCAAACAGGTGTGTTTCGTCGGTTGCTACGAAGACATGCTACTCCATGGACAGCGGAGCGAATAGGCGCAGAAAGAGCAAAAAGCGTGAAAGGCAAGTTTCTTGGAGCAACCAAGCCGATTCTCGTGCAAAGAAACTGGTTCACGCATGGGAAGAGGGATAAGAAAACGACAATATGGATTAGGGAAAACTGGTGAACATCACAATAGTTGGGCTGGGAAAGTTGGGGGCACCGATAGCGGCTGCCATCGCCAGTAGAGGCCATGATGTCATTGGAATAGACAAAAACAGAAAGGTTGTGGATAAGATTAACGCAGGGATTTCTCCTGTGGATGAGCCCCACATGAAGCAAATGATGTCCGCTGTAAAGGGGAGCTTTTCCGCGTCCACTGACCTGAAGCAAGGTGTGCATGGTGCAGATGTCATTGGTGTACTGGTACCAACACCCAGCCTGAAAAATGGGAAGTTTTCTCATGAATATGTGCTGGATGTGTGCAAGCGGATCGGAAAGGCCATCCGAGGTACAGTGCCATATGGAGACAGTAGAATCATCTCCGTGATGAGTACGCTCATGCCAGGAACGATGGAGGAAGTGATCAAGCCGGCGATCGAACAGGCGTCGGGATACGCCTGTGGTGACAGCTGGGAACTTGCATACAATCCTGAGCTTGTTGCCATAGGCAGTGTCATAGAAGACTACCTGAACCCGAACCTTGTTATCGTGGGACAGTCTGGTCAGCAGGCTGGAGTTGGTTTGGTCGGCTTTATACTCTCAACAATGCTGGTAGAACCACATCAGATTCACCAGATGTCACTCACTAATGCAGAGATTGTCAAGATGGGGATCAACATGTTTGTTTCTTCGAAGATAGCATTCGCAAATCTTCTTGGGGACATTTGTGAGCGCTTCCCTGGTGGTGATATCGACTTGGTCTCCGCTGCTGTTGGATCTGACTCTAGGGTCGGAAAGAAATACTTCATAGCGGGAATGCCGTATGGGGGAACCTGCTTTCCTCGAGATGTGAGGGCCTTTGAAGAGATTGTAGAAGATCTTTGTATCCCAGGCAACTTTCCATGGGCTGTAAGCAGATCCAATAAGGCTAGGTGGAGAAGACTTGTTGATATTGCTACCGGATGTCTCAGTGAAAAAGGTACTGTTGCCATTCTAGGGTTGTCATACAAATCGGGAACTCCATGTATGATTGGATCGCCTTCCATAGAACTAGCTAGAAGGATGGCAGCTAAGGATGTAAGAGTTGTAGGATATGACGAGAGGATGAGGCAGATGTCTCTTCCAGAATTCATTGAGCCTTGGTCTCTAGGGGCTTGTTTGAAAAAGGCAGACGTCATAATCATCGCAAATCGCACAGAGCAGTTTGCCCAGATTTCTCAGTCTGATTTCGAGCAGAGGCAGAAGCAGGGAACAGTTGTTGACTGCTGGAGAATTCTCAGGGGCAAAATACAGAACTCCAAGAAGATCAAGATGCGCTACATTGGTGTATCGGAGCAAAGATGAAGGCACTTGTAACAGGTGTGTCAGGGTTCATCGGCGGACATTTGGCAAAGCGGTTGAAGGAAGAAGGGTATTGGGTACGTGGAGCAGACATTGCTAAACCACGGTATGGCCCTATTCCATGCGACGATTTCTTCTTTGGTGATCTGCGAGACAGAGCCACGTGCTATATCGCTGTGGATGGAATAGATGAGGTATACCACTTGGCGGCTTCTATGGGAGGTATGGGCTTCATCTCCTCTCACAGCGCATCCATTCTGCATGACAACCTACTTATAGACACACATATTCTTGAGGCTGCAAGGACAGGCGGAGTAGGTCGCTTCTTCTACAGTTCCTCCGCCTGTGTCTACCCAAATTTCAAGCAGGAACGGACAGACATTCTAGGACTAAAAGAGGATGATGCTTACCCTGCCGATCCTCAGGATACCTATGGCCTAGAGAAGCTGTGTATGGAGCAACTCTGCCTTTCCTATGCAGAAGACTATGGGATGACTACGCGGATTGCTCGGTTTCATAATGTCTATGGGCCGAAGGGATCTTGGAATGATAATGCAGAGAAGGTTCCTGCTGCTCTTTGCAGAAAGATTGCTGAAGGAAAAAGAACCTCCTGGGAACCGAGGATAGAGATCTGGGGTGATGGAGAGCAAACGCGATCATTTATGCTGGTAGATGATTGCATCGAGGGGATTCTTAGGCTTATGCGCTCGGACTACCCGTATCCTCTCAATTTGGGCAGTGACAGGCTAGTCTCTATCAATGAGCTTGCCGACATCATCGCAGAGATTGCAGGTGTGAGGATACAAAAGAAGCATATCGATGGTCCACAGGGTGTTCGTGGTCGAAATTCGAACAACGATAGAATCAACGAAATCCTAAAGTGGGCTCCTAGCATTCCCTTAGAGGCAGGACTCTCAGTTACCTATAGGTGGATTGAGGATAACGTACTTCAGGAAAGTTTGTAGCAAGGAGACCTGCAGGTGGGTGGATCGCTATCGGCAAACGAGGATCTCCAAAAACTGGTCGAAGAAATTGCTGAAGCATTGTCCATTGACGTGTTCATCGAAACTGGTACGCATCGAGGTGATACAGCTATGTGGGCTGCATCCCGCTTCAGGGATGTTTATACGATTGAGAAGAGCATGAAGGGATACCTGGCGATGCAGCATGTAGCAGAGGAGGCGGGGGTGGAGAACCTCGTTGCCCTTTGGGGAGACTCCGGTTCTCTCCTTCCAGATCTTCTAAGTCTTGTAAAAGAAGGGCCTATCCTCTTCTGGCTCGACGCTCACGATGGTAAGCACAGGCCTCCGATCAGAGAAGAGCTAGATGCTATCGCACAGCATCCGTATAACCATGTCATCTTCATCGATGACGCCCGTCTATTTGGCCGACAGGGGCTTGAGGGGTGGCCAACACTGGAGGAGATCGGTTGTAGGTTAGAGGATAGCATCGTTATGTTGGTCCGCGATGCAATCGTAGCGTATCCGCCACAGTACGAACAGCTTTTGCGCCCAATCATTTTTTCTGTGCCAGGAGCGACTGGGCTTTAGAGGATGACGGAATGGATTCAAAGCAACTGGTGGACCTTCAGGAGGGTCAATATGTCCAAAGAGTATAGCTTGATTCTGGGACGCTTTCAGGTGCCGATGCCACACAGGGGGCACTTCGCGTTGATAGACAAGGTTCTCAGTGAGGGACGGCGCGTTGTCATCGCCCTAAGAAAAGAGGATGGAACAGACAGCAACCCCTTCACTCAAGCGCAAAGAACGGTAGCCTTCGAGGCCTTCTACAAGGAGGAGATTGCAGAAGGGCGCATGATAATCATCAATGTGCCAAACATCGTTGAGGTCGTCTACGGAAGGACTCCAGGATGGGAAGTTCGAAAAGTGAGCGCGCCAAGAGCGTCCAACGTGAGCGGAACGGCGATACGAGAAGACGGGGGACATCGCATTTATTGGATAACGGGAAACTCCGGTGCTGGGAAGACCACGATAGCAAACGAGCTCCTGGGTCCCTTGAATGCTGTGAACCTGGATGGGGATGAGATGAGAGCTTCGATCTCTCTAGGAGCTGGTTTCTCGATCGAAGAGAGACTTGCCCATAACATTCGAGTGGCACGGCTGGCCAAGCAATTAGTTAAATACAGAAACGTTGTTGTGTCTGTAATAGCCCCTACGGAGTCTATCAGAAATTCCGTTGAGGATGCAATGGCTCCCACCCGTCCTTGGTGGATCTATCTCGATCGAAACCTATCTCCGAGGGAGGGTTATCCATACGAATCTCCTCAAGGAAGAGAACGCTGCATGACGATCCTTAACACCCCAGGAATATGGACTCCTGCACAGGTTGCTGCTCGCATTCTGGCAGAGATCAAGAAGCTGTAGCATGAGAATAATCAAGCTCACTAGGGGCTATGCGACAAAAGTGGATGACGAAGACTACGAGGAGCTATCGAAGTACAGGTGGCATGTGTGTACAATGCAAGGTGGTCCAAAAGCGGTGCGCAATGTCCCCAGAGTCAAAGGAGAGAGACCAGGGACAATCTATATGCATAGGCAGATCATGAAAGCGCCCAAGGGGGTGCTCGTTGACCATGTAAACCATGACACACTCGATAATCGTAGGATTGCGAACCTTCGCGTGTGCACGAGATCTCAAAACGCCGCGAATCGAAAGAAGACTAGGGGAAGTTCCAGATTTAAGGGTGTCTACTGGGACAAACCGAAGAAGAAATGGCGTGCTCAAATACTTGTATCGGGACATTACAGGAATCTTGGGCGCTTTGTGAATGAAGCAGATGCCGGCTGTGCCTACAACGTTGCTGCTCTTGAGGCATGGGGTGAATTTGCCTTGTTGAATGATGTTCCTTCTCCTCACGTTGGGGGTGTGCAAGCATGAAGGAAATAAAGCTACACCTTATTCCACCCCCGAAGCCTGAGGAGAAACTTCGTAGCGGTGTTGACATTGTGATTCGACGAATGCACAACATGCTCCCAGACTATGGGATCTCTTTTGTAGGAAGCGAGAAAAACGCGGACTTGTTTGCGGGACATATACATTCACATAACATGCGAACTCGCAAGATAGATGTTCTTCACTGCCATGGGTTGTACCCAACAGCCGAGCCTGCTGAGATGGAAAATTGGATGTGGAGAATCAACCAGTTGGTCATTGATTCGGCGCGGGAGGCATCAGTCGTCACTGTGCCAAGTCCGTGGGTGGCTGAGCTATTTGCAAGAGATATGGGGTTCTGGCCAGAGGTGGTGCCACACGGATTGGGCTTTGATGAATGGCCAGAAAAGCCATACTCATTTGATTCACCGGTAGTTCTTTGGAACAAGAATAGGACCTTTGGTGTTTGCTCCCCTGAGTCCCTAGACGAGCTAGCCCAAGCGGCATTGGGTACGCAGTTCATCACGACATTCGGCGAGCGTGCCACAAATGTGTCCGTCATTGGCTCTATGACTTACCAAGAAATGAAGAAGGTCGTCTACTCCTCAAACATCTACTTTGCTCCAACAAAGGAGACGTTTGGAATTGGTATACTAGAAGCAATGGCTGCTGGTCTTCCTGTACTTGGTTGGCGATGGGGGCATCTTCCATTTCTTGTGCGGCACAAGAAAGAGGGGTACGTTGCTGAGCCTGGAAATATGGAAGACACACTGAGAGGCCTTCAGTACATCCAGGACAATCACCAAGAACTAAGCCGAGCAGCTAGGAAGCGTGCGTTGGAGTATACGTGGGCGAAATCGATGGGCAGGTATCGCTCCGTCTATGATTTGGCCCTGAGGAATATCGCCAGAGATAGGGAAGGTCATATCTCTGTCATCATTCCTTGCTACAACTATAGCTCCTTCGTGGTGGAGGCCATTGAATCAGTCAAGGCGCAAACGTATGACAATTGGGAGTGCATCGTTGTGAACGATGGATCCAAGGATGACTCCTTGCAGGTGATTCGTGCTGCTGTTAGAGGAGATAGCAGATTCACCGTGATTGACCAACCGAATCAGGGTGTGGCTGCTGCTAGAAATAGCGGCGCCATGGCATCCTCTGGTGAGTTCCTCTCTTTCCTTGACGCAGACGATAGGATGCTGCCAAACTTCTTGGTTGATCTTCTCACGGGCATCACTCAGAAGGCGACTCTCGGTTTGGTTTATGGAAAACTTGCTACGATAAATGAGGCCGGAGAGGTCAGCAGAAGAAAGTCTGACTGGCCCCCTAAGTTTAGAATGGATCAACAACTGAAAAATAGATGCCAGGTCCCATCGTGCAATATGATGCGAAGACGGGCATTTATGCGAGCAGGAGGGTTTAGACAGCACGCTGCTCCTGCAGAAGATGCTGAATTGTGGACGAGGATTCCTTTGATCGGCTACGATGTCGAACGCTGCACAGAGGAAGCTGTCTATCAGTATCGTGTTCATAAGATGAGCTCCACGGCGCAAATCAGAAGGGCAGAAAAGGAAGAACCTCGCTGGTTGGCATGGCTTCCCGTTGCCAACGGTGGGCCAATTCCATTCGCTGCTCGAATAGCTCCAGATAACAAAGTTTCCCACCCTGTTCCCAACTACGACAGGCCGGAAGTCAGTTTTGTTATCCCTGTTTGGGATGGACACAAGACTCTCTTGCAAGACGCCCTGGAGTCCATTGCCGGTCAGATCGATGATCGATGGGAAGTCATCGTTGTGGACGATACGAAGGAAGGAGACCTGGAGGACTACGGCTCTGTTCCGTACAGAGATGCTTACCCGTGGGTGCGGTGGGTACGAAATCAAAAGATCGGAAACGTTTCTGCAGCAAGAAATATCGGCGTGATGCATACTCGAGGAAGGTATCTCACTTTCGTGGACGCGGATGACTACTTGATGCGGGGATATGTTCACGAAACCCTCTTGGCTGCTGAGGAATGCCCAGATGATGCCATGTTTTTCTATTCCGACTGGTATGCATTGCCAGAAGGGAAAGCCCATAGAGCTGAGCCATGGAATCTGGACCGTTTGAAGTTGCACGCCCTGTTTGCAATCACCTTTCTCCACCCGAGAAAGGCGTTCTTCGACATCGGTGGGTTCGACGAAAATCTGGCACTGTGGGAGGACTGGGACTACGAAATCAAGTTGGGTATGAACGGCTATGGAGGCGCAAGGGTTCCGCTTCCGCTCTTCGCATATCGATACGATACCGGAGTACGCAGAGAGGAGAGTTTAAGAAACAAAGACGCTCTCCTCCTAGAGATAAGAGGGAGGTACTCTGATATGACTCCAGCCGCGAGGCGTGGTTGAGGGAATCGTAGGACACGCACGCGCTCCGTGCGAGCGCGATCAAGAATGCGGCCTGGTTCGATCCGTCTGGATGCTCCCAAGACGTCCTCTGCAGTGGTGAAGAGAGAGCAGAAGAAAAGATTCGAACAAGTTCAGGTGGAGTTCCTCTTAGACATCATGGGCGCTCGGTCATTCCCTCTGCCGTCGAGACGAAAGTACAGGTTTGATGCAGGAGCCAGGAAGAGAGTTCGCATGCCTAGACAGGATGCGGATGAGCTGGTACGCCGTTTTGGAAAGACGACATTCAAGATCCTTTCATAGGAGGAGATATGGCAAAGGCGACTACTCCGACACTCCTCAGCTTGGACCAGTGGGCAGAGGAGATGCAATTCGATCCACGACTTTTCAATCAAGTGATCACAACACAGATCCCGGAGGAACGAGGGACTCACGATTTGTGGTATCAGCATGGGTGGCAGCAGTCAGGCAAAGCAAGCAGGCAGCAGGTAGCTGATGCTATAGCCAAGGCAGAAGACCTGATGTCTATGCATACTGGATTCTGGCTAGCTCCAAAGTATGTGGCAGATGAGCGCCAAATATATCCACAGCCTAGAATCGCACCGGAGATGAACTATCCCCGACACAGGAAGACTGTGAACCTGAAGCACACGCGCTTTATAGGGGGTGGACGAAGATTCGTAAGCCTGATTGAAGCAGGCGTGGACATCTCCGGATCGAGTATCGATCGTGACGGAGATGGCTTTAACGAGATCATGCGCTTCGAGATCATTCATGCCGATGCTTCGTCGTGGCTGCCTGCTGAGATTGCTGTGTATCCAGCAGGGGAGACAGACACGACCGTCGAAGAGAGTATCCGAAATCTAGAGGTGTGGATTTCTGGAACGACCATTACGATAGAGGGACAATCGGTGTGGTTTGTCAAGCCCACTCTGTGGGACGGGATGGGCAAGTTTATAGATGGCAATGATCCAGCTTCTTTCCTTGCCAACGTCGATGTCTACAGAGTATACTCAAGAAGCGATACGAACGAATTCGCTCCCATCGTCTTCGGGTGGCAAGACAGTGCGCTAGCACCTCTTGCTTTTGGTGAGCAATATGGCCTTCTACAGCCATGGCTTCCAGAGAAAGGAATAGCATCGCTGGTTCCAGCAAAGTGGGATGACACGGACAGTGAATGGAATCTCCTACAAAGTTGGACACGGATACCGCAACTTGTACGACTCTATTACCTATCCGGGTGGCCTTCAGATAAGTTTGGGCGGATGTCGTCTCCCTTCGCTCGAACAGTCGCGGCTTTTGCCACGGCCTTGCTGACGGGACCAGTTTCTGGAGGAGGAGAGTCGATAAACAAGATATTTTCGTACTGGCAAGAGATCCCGCAAGATGACAGCATGACGTTTCAGCAGGCATCCAACCCATTCGGACCACAACGAGGCGCTTGGGAAGCATGGAAAACTGTCTCGAACTTCTATGCATCACTTGAGGGGATTACAGTCTAGGCTTTGGAAAGCCCCTGGAGGTATCAGAAATGTCTGAAAGAGTATTCCAAACGGGGCATGGTCGGGTTTTCCTTCAAGTTAGCGGGGCTAACCCCAATAGCTCGATGGTCTACCAGGGAATGGCACGTCTTGGCTCGTTTGCCAAGGCTGAGGGAGAAGTGTCCCGCGTGCAGATTCCCTCTCGACTTGCCTACGATCGATTTGAGGATATTGATGTGGTCAGCGGCGAGAGCTCGTTGCCAACGACTAGCATGATTGCTCGCTTTGGCCTCACCAACCCCATCCTCTCTGCAGTTTGCCCGATGCACATCCAAGCGCATTATGGAAAGTGTGGAAACCCCCAAGACCAGAATGGGGGATGGGAAAAAATCCTTGCTTATGAGAAAGCAAGGTTCACCAACCGATCGGGTGATGAGCAAACGGCACTGGACGAGGCCGGGAGGGCCACAATCCTCTTGACCGGCGACATCACAGCTCGAATGCTGTGGGAGATCGACCAGATGGCCCTCGCTGAGACGTGTGCAGCGCAGATCGACAAGGAAGTCGTCGATGTCACCATTGATGACTACATCTCCTGCGGCGAATGTGGCTACGAAAGCGAAGGAGAGAACCGCATCTTTGCCGTGACAGTTGGGTATACTACGGGATCTCCTGGTTTGCCCGCCGAGCTGATCGTGTCTCTCGATGGTGGACTAACCTGTGAGCAGTATGACATCGACACGTTGGCAGCTGATGAGGACCCGTCTGCAGTGGCCCTTGTCGGTGGTGTCAATGTCGTTGTTCCATCTGCTGATTCACTCTCTCTCCACTATGTGGATCTTGATGATCTGGATACGTGGCAAGAAGTGGCTGCTGGCTTCATTGCCGGTGGTGGCCCGAATGACATTCACTCGCACAGCTCAACGCAGTCCTGGCTTGTTGGTAATAGTGGGATCATCTACTCAATGGCCAACCCAGCAGACGGCGTCACCGTCATCCACAACGCGGTCCTGACGGCGCAGAACCTGATTGCGGTCCATGGGTCAGATAGTCGAAACATCGTTGCAGTAGGCGCAGCCGGTGTGATTCTGTTCTCGTCCAATGGTGGTGCCACCTGGGCGGCCATCACGAGCCCGACTGTGCAGATCATCAATACCATCTGGATGCGGACTCGGTTCTATTGGATGATTGGTGATGCTGGTGGGCGCATGTATTTCACCACAGATGGCGGTGTGACTTGGACGGAGAAAGTATTCGGATTGAGTGGGCAAGGAGAGGTCCATGGAATCGCCTTTTCACATCACCCGGATTCTCCTTTTGGGTTCATGACGGCAACTGACGGTGCAATGGGATACGTCTTCCGGTCTTTGGATGGTGGAAGTACCTGGTATCAGCTGCCAGACACTGCAGCTGCCACTCCTGCGAACATTCACTTGAATGCAATTGACGCCGGAATAAGTGGCAACTTCTGCGTCGCTGGCGGTCTTCGTGCAGGAACAGACGGCATCCTGATGATTGGATCCTAGTGAGTGACGGGGGTGGTGGGCGGGTTTTCGGACCCTCCTGACACCTGCCGCCCCCGTTGCTCTGCTTTTGAACCAGGAGGGTCAACCTAACTAGGAGGGTTATTCGTGACCGACAAACCGCAATCACTGGAAGAAACGACAGACAAGCCATTGTCACTGGAAGAGGATAAGGAGCTGTCAGCTGCTCTGGATAAGGCAAGTGAGAGTATGGAGCAGCTTCCAGACGATTTTACCTTTGTGACATCCACGGGGGCTGTGATTGAAGCAATAGAGCCGCCAGACAACATCATGCAGAGGGTCCTAGCCCAGTTTCCTGAGCGTGATCCTCCCATCGTTACTATCACACAAGGTTCCAAAACGTGGAAAGAACCAAATGCAAACGATCCAGACTATGTAAGAAAGCGTCGACGCAGGATGGTCCTGCTTGGCGAAGCGGTGCTGAAGGTAAACATGTTCAGGGGAATGGTCATTCTGGAGCTCCCCAAAGACCAGCCGAAGTACGAAGATGATACAGAATGGATTGAGGAGTATGAAGCCATTGGACTAGACGTTCCCGGCAAGGAACAGAAGACCGCCAGGTACCTCGAGTGGCTGCGCTATCGAATCCTGCCATCGGCAATGGACATGGAAGGTTTGAGGAAAGCAGGCAACCGTCTTGAGGGCATCAAAGAGGAGGACGTAGAGGCCGCTATGGCCACGTTTCTCCCTCCAAGTGGACGGGATGCCGATTCAGGAGTGGATAGCGGAGCATGACGAAAGGGATCCATTCTCGTCCTTCACTGGCCCCGAGTACCAATACTCACCAGGTTTCATGTGCCGGCTGGCAGCAGATGCAACTGGCATTTCGTGGGTTGACTTCATAGCGTTGCCATACTACGATCGTGCTAGAATAGTGGCCTTTCATAGGTCTAAGAGTAGTCTGGCTTGGGTAGAACAAAAGAAGAGTCAGATAAAGGCTAAGAGGACACCGAAATAATGGCATTCGGCATAGGCAGCTCGGGTTTTGCACAGGCGGGTATAGAGCTCGTCGTCATTCGTGCTGCCGCTGCCATTAGCCAGCTTCGGCGGTTTACCACTGGCCTAAACTTACTGAAACAAAGCACAATCAAAGCTGCTATAGCAACGGAAAGACGGTCCTCAGCATTTCGTATGGCCGCCAGCTTTCAACAGTTTGCTTTCGCAGAGCGGTCAGTTCAGGAGCAGCGAGCAGCCGACAGAACAGAAATGGCAACTGCGCGATTTGTGAATGCCGGCCAAAAAGAGCAGGACATTATCCGCAGTCTGATGAATTTTCGACTGCAGAAGATTCGCGTGATGGCAGAGGAGTCTGACGCATACAAGAAACTGGATACCTTTGTACAGAAGGAGATGCTTGCTACGAGACAAAGTGCGATAGAGCAGCAGCAACTAGCTCTTGCACTTTCCGTTGTGGCTTCCGTGGCCGTTTCTTTCGCTGCTGTACTCAATGGCGTCACTGGGGAGCTCATTCGTGTTGCTTCAGAGACGGAAGCAGCCACTTTTGCGTTGGAGCACCTAGCAGCCGCTTCCGGTCTGGCTAATGAGGGTGCTAAGCGTGTCCAAAGATCTATTGAGGGGCAGTTGTTCACGGCCAAACAAGCAGCTGCAAGCATTGGAACGTTGGTCACAGCTAACCTAGACTATCGCCACGCAGCCTTCCTCGCTGCTTTGGCAAACGATGTGGCTGCTGCCCGTGGTCTGAAGGCTGTGCAAGTTTATGAACTACTCAACCGTGCTGTGTCTGTTGGTACAGTCACTATTCTTCGCTCCTTGAACATCTACAGAAAGACAGCTAGAGTGCTTGAGGACTACGCCAGGGCGGCAGGAATAGTTGGGAGGGAGCTTACCCAGCAGGAAAGAAGCCAAGCTGTTCTAGCCTTCTTGTACCAAGAGAGTGCAAAGTTCGCCGGCGCATTCAGTAAAGCACAAGAAACTGTTGCCTTCCAGACGCGATTGGTCACGAAGAATGTTGAAAGGCTAGAGAACGGCATAGGACGGCATCTCCTACCTATCTACATCAAGTCGCTGAAAACGATAAACAGGCTACTGGCTACGATAAACTCTCTCTCGACTGAAACGAAAAAGACGATAGCTGAAATGCTGATCGTGGCAACTGTGTTCGCCGTCGTAGCTGGCACGGTTGCAACACTCGTTCCTCTCGTTGCTCTTTTGGCAGCGTCGTTTAAGGTCTTGGGTGGCATTGCTGCTGTGAAGGGTGTGTTGGCAATCTCCGGCATAGCTGCTGGCCTGGCAGGATTATGGCTAAGGGTTAAAAACCAAGTAGAAGATGTAACAGAATCGATAGAAGAGTCAGCAGACGTTGTGGAGGGCTATACAGACTTTCTTGGCACAGCTTTGATGGAAGAACGCCAGCTATTAGAGATGGAAGTCGACATGATGAAGGTAGCCATCAGAGAGCTGGAAAGGGGTGTCAAGACACTCGAAGCCAACCGTGCGGATATGACGAAGGAGATGGAGAGCATTGCAGATGCCATGTTCGAGCTGGATGTCACCAAACTAGGATTGGATAAGGTTCTTCATCCACTAGAAGACACACTGTTCTTGTTCGAGGCGGCGACTAGACAGACGATCATTCCAATACAGCGCCAAGAAAGGGCTTTACAGCGTGTGATAGACCTTCTTAGGCAGGGAGCAGAGGAGGAGAAAAAGAACAGCAAGGACATCCTCAAGGCACTCCAAAAAGAAGTCGACGCCATGAAGGAGAAAGTTACTCTAGCCGCAGAGGTCCTAGAAGCAACGACTCACGAGATCTTTATGGAGGAACTGCGCAACAAGATCCTAAAGAAAAGCATTTCCGGTCGGCTGCTTGAACTGAGGGGAGAGGCAGCTGTCGAGAGGGATAACGTAGCTAGACTTAGGAAAGAGCTTGATGCTTTGAAGAAGAAGTTCAAGGACGAAAAAGATAGATTAGCCAGCCTTGAGAGCATAGCCGAAAAGATGCTAGAGGCAGCAGAAAAGCAATTACAGGGTGTGGAGAATAACCTGGCTGTCCACGAGGAGCTTCTGAAGATCCGCCAAGAGGATCTTGAACTGGCACAGTTGGCACAGGCGGAGCAACGGCTAGCCCAAAAACAGGCGAGAAGGGACAGGAGTGAGGAGAGGTTCTTCCTAGATAGACGCTTCACACTTCTACGGAGAGAAGAAACGATCCTCAAAAAGCAGCTTGATCGAAGAGAAAAGATGGTGGAAAATCTGGAAGCGCAGATCGAGCTGCTTCAAGAAGGGCTCGAACTACCCGAGCCAGATCTCGAGACGTTTGAGGGTCTACTTGACATATTAGATAAAGCGACTGGGAAGTTTGACACACTTGAAGAAACCGCCAAGGCCTTCTTCGATGGGCTTTCGGCGCTTGCTTCCGATCTTGGGCTCATCGATGAACTTCCAGAAGGAGCATTTCCAGGACTTAAACTGGGTCGGAGAATAGCAGAGAAGATACACAAAGGAATCATAAAGACACTGGAGGACTGGGCTGCAGACAAGTTTCCTGGTCAAATGGAGGCCCTGGTCCCCGTGATGGCAGGATCCCTCGCCTTTGTATTCGGTCCTGCATCTCCTTTCGTCGCTCGTATGGTAGTAGGAGCTTTTACATTAGGGCAGGCCATCGTAAAGAGCATCTACTTAGGAATCACTTCTGGATTTGACCACACAAGCGACTCCACATGGGACAAGATGATGCAGTCGATCGATAAGTTCTTTGGAGTAAAATCACCAGCAGCCAAGATGGTCCCTGTGGGAGAGAGCATCATGGACGGTATCATCATGGGGCTGGAAATCGGCTCTAAGCGGATGGCCGCGCGGATACCCACGATCTTTGCTCAGGCAAGACAGGTGATGGCTGACCAGGCTGCGTGGACAGCGAACATCGGAATAAACGAACTAGCTATGTCTGGGAGGGGCGGTCCTGCCCTTGTCAGCGGTGGCATTGGCATGGGCGCGGGAACGACATCGATTGTCAACAACAACTACTTTTCCACCCCAGGTCCTACTTTGAATTTGACTGCGCATTATGCCAACAGGCAATCGATCGCTGGTATCAGAGAAGATGTCGAGCTTATGATGGATCTATCGTGAGGTACCCATGCCTATAACGGTGAGAGATCCAATTTATCCGGAGACATTCAGAATCTACTCTGACTACGCAACAGAAGCCATCCTTGAATGGCCACTGCAGTTCGTTCATGTCAGGGGCATAGGCACACCACCGACGGATCACAGATATGTGAGCTCCCCAAATCAAGATGGGGCGACCTATATCGAGTCGGTATTGAATCCACGTGCTGTGCAAATTCTCCTAAAGATCAGGGATATGTGGGGTCCCATGATTGCCAATGCCCAACAGAGGCGTCAAGGTAGGCGTGGGGAGCTTTTCGATGTTCTTAATCCTGCCCTTGCCCCTTTCTCGTTTGAGATGGCACTGCACAATGGTGACATTTACACGCTGAAGAAGGTCATCTTAGACGCTGGCTTTGATGCCGATGGCGTAGGTGTTGGTCAGGGTCCCCGAGCGCAGCAAGTGGCGCTTAGATTTCGCGCACTCAATCCAACCTGGTGGGGAATTGCTAGGACATGGACGATAGACGCCCTGAATGATAACGATGTTGGCATCCCCATATGGGATTACCAAGAACCCGCGCAGAACTTTGGAACCTGGTTTGCTGACTGTACCATAGCTCTCACAGGGCCGATGACCACGCCAAGGGTCACCCTCGAGAGCTGGAATGCCGACGCTGCTGCCTTCTCCATCTTGGCTACGATAGAGCTAGCTGGCAATATAGTGGCAGGAGAAACTGTTACGATCACGACGGAGTTTGGAAACAGGCAGGCTGTGGATTCGAGTGGAGACAATGTAACTCTGTCTGATTCTACGACATTTGCTCTGTTTAGGCTGGCTTTTCCCCCAATCAGAAATCTCTACAATCCACCAGACGAGACGCACTACAACAACTACATCAGAATACTTTCTCCAGGAGGGTGCACCGCTGCCTCGACAATGACAGTCGCATACAACGATCGCTGGATAGGCGTATGACCACAGGAGGGTCTCATGGCATCACGAAAGGACTTGTATGATTTCCATTTCCTCTCTCCGGGAACAGATGTTACGATAAAGCTGGGGACAGAAGAGGCGCAGGGTTGGGGAGAGAAGTGGGCAGAGGCACTCGAACAGGCTACTCTGATTGAGCTTGTGCCACGGAAACATGCTCAGCATATGCCAAAGGTAGTTGTCCTCCTTCCAGGAGAGAAGAGATGGGTTTACTATCTAAAGACCCAGGGTGTAATCATGGGTGCCAAGGGATCCCGTGTGCGGCATGAGCTGGCTACCTATAACATCGGCTGGACCAGGGGAGATCACAGCGAAGTCATCACAGTTTACCCAGACGGGATGGTCATGATGCAGACTGGTATTACACTGGATAGGAGCCAAAGAGATGGCAGCGTCCGTTGAGATTCATTGCTTTTCGGGTAGCCCCCTCTCGGATGGAGGTGCCATTGCCGGTGGTGCAGATCTGTGCAGCGATGACAACTGCGTCTTCAGCGCCGCAAACAGGATAGCAAATCCTCTCATCTCGGGATCGTACTCTTTCGAGAAGTGGCTCCGCCTCAAAGTGACTGCTATGCCAGACACCTGGATCGGCTATCTAAAGATTTGGGGTGATGGCACCATTCAAACGAATACGACGTTAAGGTTCGGTCCCACTGCAGTCGCCGCTGACCCTGTGCTTACCCCTTCCGTAGTGGCCGTCAACGACTTTACCATTGCTGTCGTTGGATCCAAGCAGGTATGGGATCTGACTGTACGCACAGTGGCTGATCTGGGAATCAGTCCTTGGACTGACTATCTCGTCTTTCAACTCTTCGTTGCTGCGGCAGCAACCTCAGGAGATTGGACAGCTGAGACTGTCTTCTACGAGTATTTGGAGGCCTAGATGTCCAGGATTCTCAATACAGGGGTAGAGCCCGGTCACATTGGGGTCTTCAGCGTCAACGATGGCGGAGCAGTCACATCTACCGGAGCCGATGTACGCACAGGGGGCTACGCCCTAGACATCAATTGCGCCGGCAACAACCACTCTAACCATGAGTTTGAGGTCCCTGTTGCAGAGACGTACACCAGGTTTTACATCAAGTTCGATGACCGGACACAAGCAGCTTCCATACTCTCATTCGAGGATGACGTAGGAAACCCACAGATACGAGTGCTGGCAACAGGAGAAGTTGATCGATGGGATGGCGCTGCATGGGACAACTTGGGCGACTTTGGTGGTTTTGCTGCCGACGACACCTGGTACCGATTCGAGATTCGTCAAGCAATTACTACGTCGCAGATCTACCTTGACGGTGTGGTCGTTGTCAAGATCGACGGTGTAACTGTGCTCAACCTGTCCAACGTGAACAACAACGGTGGCAACTTCGGAACGGATTTTACCATGGCAGTAGCAGTCTTTGGCAATCAAGACGGTGCCACTTCTGCCAATCACATTTTCTACGACGACTTGGGAATCAACGATGTGTTCAACGGTGTGAATGATGCCTGGCTTGGCATCGGTGCTGTGTATGGACTCAGGCCAGATGATGTAGGCAACTACTCACAGTTCACCCCATTTCCCAATTCGGGAGAGGACAACTACGAGGATGTTGACGAGGTCCCACCTGATGACGACACTTCCTACGTCTTCTCGACAGGATATGGACAGATTGACACCTATGAGTTTGAGGATCTAGCTGACCTGGGCATCTCTGCCTTGTCTTTGATAGCTGCTGTCACCTGGCAGATTCGAGCCAAGGTTCCCATCGCTGGATCAGCCAATATCTCAGCCATGTACAGATATGGAAATACTTTCGACTATCAAGGTTCAGCGATGGAGGTCTCTAGTACAGACTACGTATACCTGTCGCACATCGAGGACGAGGACCCTGTCATCGGTGGCACCTGGCTTGCCGACTCGATTGACAACTCCCAATTTGGGATAAAGCAGCCTGTGTAGGAGGATCGATGGCAAGGAAATACCAGCAAGGATTTGAGGCTAGGGGACTTGATCTCCTTTCCCGCAGTGCAGGAACAGGCACTATAGCAATCACAAATGCCGCAGCGTATCTTGGAATAGGCTACGGGCTTCAGCTTGTTGGTGCAAGTTCTTCTGGTGAAGCTTTGGCAGAAATTACCATTCCAGCACATGCCTGGTCTGACGAAGTGTACATTAGACAGATGATCGATATGAATTCTAACCACTTGGGGGATCTGTTACAAATACGAGCTGAAAGTGCTAACAATATCGTTTCAATGGACCTAGAATCTGGGGATATAGATATCATTGGCGGTTTGGAGGGAAATATAGGGGCCACCTCGCCAGGCTTCAAAAGGTGGGAGTTCTATATCAAATGCGCTAATTCTGGTGGAGTAGTAACGATTAGAATAGACGATGTGGAAGTCTTCACTTACAGTGGAGATACTCAACCGGCAGCGACGACAGACGTAGTCGAATTAGCTTGGCGAGCGGTCAGCTCAAGCAGTCGCATTTACATTGATGATATTGCATACAACGACACCGTAGACGATGGCCGAGGTAACGACATCTGGCCAGGCGCAGGAAAGATATATGGTTTTCGAGCAAACATTCAAGGTCCTTTCCGGGCATGGGATAAGTTTCCTGACACAGGTGAGGAGAATTGGGAAGACGTTGATGATGGCGTTCCCGATGACGACTCGACCTATGTTCAGTCAGGAACTTTGGGACAGCGAGATGCTCATGGCACAGAGAATATCCCTGCTGGTTCTTTCAACATCAGACCCGGCTGTGTCCAGTGGTCAGTAGATGCTAAGCTCGTAGGAGGCGGTTCTGGAGAAATCTCCTCGTACATGGTAAAGGACGGAGTACCTTTGGAGGGAAATTCTAGGGCTCCTGGGGCCTTCTACGGGTACATTTACGATATGCTGCTGACAGATCCCGATGGAAACGAATGGCTCAGAGACGATTTCGACAACACACAGTTTGGCTATAAGGCGACCTAAGTGGCCGATCCGAGGATCACTCAGCTTGTCATCGAGGTAGAACTTGAGGCTCCTCGCAGGATAACTCAGCTTGTCATCGAGGTAGAACTTGAGGCTCCTCGCAAGATAACTCAGCAGGTCATTGAAGTTGAGCTTATTCCTGGTCCTCAGGCTACTCAGGTCATGATCGAGGTGGACATCTCTTCTGAGTCCATCTACGGTTTGGGTATAGCAACTCAAGCGATGCTCGAAGTTGACTTGACGAATGCTGCAACGAGGCATTCACAAGTCATGCTTGAGGTTGATGTCTCTGACATGTTGGCGTGGCTCTATGCCGATAGCTTCTACCTGGCTGCTACCAAGGTTGCTCCTGCAACTACGCAAGATCATCTATTCCTCCGAGCCAGAATTCAGGCCCCCTTCACACAGCAACTCGATTTCTCCCTTCGTGCGCAGATAGAGGCTGTCAAAGAATTCGACCTGATGGCCAAGATCCGCCTACCGACTCCCCTGGTAACCGTCTACTACGACGACTTCGACGGGCCTTATGAGATTCGCCTCTTGGATCATGATGGCAATCTACTGCATGTCATTGATCAGTATACGGAGGTAGAGTTCGTTCGAGCTGTCAACGGGCAGTGGCACAGTGGGTATGGCTGGTTCAGATTGACTGGGGCAGCTTCTCTCCTGCCTGTAGATGATTTCACGCTAGATAGGATCATCCAGGTCCGCAGATTATCTAGCACAGGCCCTGTGGTAGTCTTCGAGGGGTTCCACAGATTCACAAAGGTATGGAATCCACCAGGTAAGGGAGTTCAGATGTTCATGTCCTCTGGACCAGATCTAAAGCATCTGGCCAAGAGGAGAATCGTCATTCCATTCCCAGCGGATAGAGCATTCTTTTCAATCTCAGGTCCATTCACAGATACCATGCGGCATCTTATCTCGTTGAACGCAACCTCATTTGCCGGTGTCGACCGAGCGATGGCCAGGCTACGAGTTCAGTCCTTCGACCATCTTGGCGTTCCTCTGAATCTCCATTTTCGGTACACGCCTGTGCATGAGGAGCTCGAAAACTTGGCACAAGTAGGAGAGGGGGCGGATTGGGACATAAATCAAAACGGGGCTTACATCGACTTCGACGTTTTCTATCCCTTCAAGGGCAAAGACAGACGAAGGAATGGAGTACAGGGTTGGCCAGAGATGGTATGGTCGATCGACCGCGCTACTCTCGTCGAGCCAGCATACGAGGAAGACCGCGTCGACGAAATAACAGTGACCTATGTGGGCGGAGAGGGGATAGGAGCTGATCGAGAGATACTTGTGCGCACAAACATCGCCAGCAGAGATGAGGACTCTCCTTGGAACAGGATAGAAACCTTCATCGAAGCATCCAAAGAGACATCTCTAGCATCACTTGCAGCTCTTGGTGACGCCTATAACGTGGAGCATGGACTTGTTCGCCTATTTGAGCTGCGATCGGCACCGAAAGAGGTCCTGAGCTACGGGAGTAAGTGGAACTTGGGTGACATCTGCACAGGTGAGTACACTCACGGTGGTGTATTCGACATGAGGATCGTGGCTGTTCGAGAGAAGCTGAACCGAGAAACTGGAATCACAGTGGAACCTGTGTTCTTCATCTATCCTAGACTGGAAGACTACTAATGCCTCCACGCAGGAAGAGAGATGCGCTCATCAGCAGGGAGATCGTTAGAGAACGACATCGTAGGCACTCACGCGAACCCTATGAATCCCCCTCGATAAACATGACCAATGCCACTGGTGCAGACGTGGTGACTGGTGATGTTGTCGTTGTAGATCCTACTTCCGATCGCTCTGTCATCTTTGCTACCAAGGCAGGAGATGCTAATCCCCTGGTCATTCAGATTGGAGGGGCAGACGGAGAAGTCATCAAGTGCTACCACCCAGGTGCTGGAGTAGAGCTCATCACCTGTGATGGCCCCGCTGTGGTCACAGGGAATCTGATTGTGACCTCTGCTACGAACAAGCTAGGGAAGCCCCTGGTAGGAGGGGAGGAGCCGGAATCAATCCTCGGTGTAGCTATGGAGGCAGGCACAGGAACCCTAGCCGTCATGATCTTGGGGATTCCTGCTGCTGGCAGTGGTGCTCTTATACCTCCTGTTGTCGGGACGACTCATCACATCCTGAGTGCCACGCATACGGACTCTGCGGCTTCCGCTGTCACGCAGGGCAGCGTCATGGTTGGGAACGCTACCCCTGCATGGGGAGAGGTCCTAGTCGGTGTAGTCGATACCTACTTCGGGTCTGATGGCACAGACGCTGATTGGGCACAGGTGCAGCATGCCCAGCTCGGCGGTGTGGGCGCTGCAGACCATCAGCCCGTCGTGACCATCGATGCTGACTTGGCAGCTAACCTACTTGGTATCGTTGGTCAAGCCCTCTCCTTAGATACACAGGCCGATAACTTGGTCTTTGCTGGCCCTGATGGCGGCGGGCCACTGGCACCTACATTCAGGGCTCTTGTTGCTGCAGACCTGCCCGTAATAGGGTCCCACTGGACTAGAGACGTAGCAAACGGAGAACTCTACCCGACTACCCTAACCGACCAAGTGGGCATAGGCATTGCTGACCCCGCTGATCCCCTCCATATCGCTGGTCTAAATGATGGCGCTGACCTGATTTTGCTTGCGCTTCAAAACACCGGGACTACTGTAGGCACACAAGCAGGTATGCGCTTTGCCTCTGGCATTCTTGTAGATGCTTCTCTTGCTAAGATATTTGGAGAGCTTACTAGCATCGCTGGGGCCGCGTCTGGAGCTATTAGATTTCAGACACGGAATAACGGTGTTCTAGCCAATCGGTTAATGATAGACAGTGTAGGGCTGATAGGGAGTGGTATTGACATTCCTCTGACTAACTATCATCTATATGAGAACAATGCTGACATAGTTCCGGCTATACGCATAGAACAAGATGGCGTCGGCGATGCAGCCATTCGCTATTTGCTCACAGGAGGGCAAAGCTGGTCAACAGGCATCGACAACGATGTCTCTAATGCTTTTGTTATAGCTGCTGGGGCAAACCTTGCTGCTAACCCTGTAGTGTATATCACTACAGCAGGCTCGGTCGGCTTTGGAACGTATCCTAGCGCCTACTTCCATGTAAAGGGCGCAACAAGTGTTCGCCAGCTCCTTGAAGCCACTTCGGGAACTAACATAGACTTTGCTGTAACGGGAGCCGCATCGGGCTTGCGTAATTGGAGGTTAAATACCCAATCGGGCTTGCTCAAGTTTTCGTCAATGGGTGACGGTTTTATTGCCGGTATTTACGATCCAGTCCTTGCACTCTTAACCGATGGACGTGTTGGCATTAACCTATCAACAATTCCTAAAGGAGGCATCGGGGCAGCGAGGTTTGCCATTGAGGGTAGAGATAGCCATGTAGATGGACCACACTTACAGTTCACTACATCACCTAATAGTTATCCTCTTATGCAGATACTAAACTACGCACATGATTCCGTTCATATAGGTTTTGACGCTTACTGGGACGGGGCCTGGAAAAGTAGTGATATCGGATCAAACTTTGTGGTTCAGAAATCTGGCGATCTATTTCACGTCAAGTACGATAGTGGCATAGCTCAAGGTGCAGAAGTAGCTTTCAATGAAGGCATTATTCTAGATACAGCAGGTAAAGTAGGCATCGGTAGGGCACCAGTCAACCTGTTAGATGTCTATGCCGCAACTGGAACTATTCAGCTCACCGCTACAGATGTAAACTCGAATCCGGCCATCGAAATTGCTAATGACGCAGTAGAGTGGAAGCTTCAGGTTCGGGGCATAGACGGTGATAAGTTTAGAATTAGTGAAGGCGCCGATACATGGGTGGTAGTTCAGCCCACCAACGGGTGGATTGGTATGAACGTTAACGCTCCTCTGGCCCATCTTCACATTGACCAATCTAACAGTTCCGCTGCCATTCCAGTGCTGGCTCTTGACCAGGCAGACATCTCTGAGGGCGCGATCAATTTTATCGCCTCAGCTCGCGGCGTTATCACTGGCGCGACGAACTCGACACAGAGTGTGCGTGTAGAGCTCAACGGCGTTGTCTATCGTTTGGCTCTCTACGCGAACGCATAAGGGAGGACACTTGACAGACATCACGATCACGATACCGGATGCAAAGCTCGCGTTGCTACTGGACGCGATTGCCAATCAGTATGGCTGGGACCCGGCAGGAGAACTGACCAAGGCCCAGTTCGCGAAGCAGGTGACATTCGGCTGGTGGAAGGGCATCGTCAGAACGGACCTGGCGAACACGCAGCACGACGCGGGGGCCGTAATCGTCGACGCAGAGATGGGCACCTGGTAAAGTATCAAGGAGACTAACATGGCCACCTGGCCATAAAAAGCTCGAGATTTCTCGAGAAAATCTTAAAGTTACCCATGAAATGCTGGCTAAGCAAGGAGGTTTAAGCATCTAGCCAATCGAACTAAGCTCTATGAATATAGGATTCCACACAGAAACCTCAGGAGGGCTAACATGCAGGCACGAAAGATTGAGTTCGCGGACTACGATGTTACACTCGAGTCAACTCGAGTTCACCAAGTCTCGGGGCAGTTTGAGAAATTCACCGCTCGTCGAACCGTAGAAGGATGTCTGTGGCTAAAGCAGCACCTCTATGCAAATGCCGCTGGTCATTCACCTACAGAGCTGATGGCTGCGTCTGAGCTCGTTAAAAAGTTCTACGCTGCAAGTGCAGCAGGGGACACCAGCCTGCTACTGGAGACGGTCGAGTGGGACATGCTGAAGCGGATCATTGGCAAACTGAAAGGCTTTGGCGAGGTGGACTTGGTGATGATCGGCAGGATTTTGAATGCACCAGAGGTGGAGATGGAAGAGAAACCGAAATAGAGGTATCAATGACGGATGGACAAAAGGCAAACAACGGTCGGGTGACCGTTGCTGTCCTCGGTAGTCAGCTCAAAGAAATAGACAGGAAGCTAGATTCCATAGTAGCCGATCATGACATTCTGATTCGCATGCAAGTGCAGGTTGAGCATAACCAAAAAGACATTGATAGGCTTGGAAGGAAGACAAGAGACCTAGACAAGGTTAGGAGGAGAGAGGCAACCATAGAGATGCTTGCCGCTGCGCTGATTGGAATCGGTGCATGGTTAAGGCCGTGAGGGTCTCTAGGTATACTTTCTAAGCTCTGCAAACAAGGTTTCTTTCAGTATTTCGTCGGTCATTCTCTGCTTCTTTGCAAGCAAGCGCTCAACAGACTCATCGACTGTTCCCTGGCAGATGAGACTGATGATGTGCACTGTCTCTGTTTGTCCTATTCGATGCATCCTGTCCTCTGCTTGGGCCTGGTCTATCGGATTCCATTCCTTTTCGACGAATATGCCTACGGAGGCTCCCTGGAGATTGAGTCCAAGGCCTCCGCTTTTGATCGTGCACACGAGGACCTGTGTGTCGCTTGTATTGATGGCCTGCTTGGCTAGCTGTCTATCCTCTGCAGACACACCTCCCATGATACGAACACTCTTGATTCCAGCAACGTCTAGGCGACGAAGCACGGCCATGACTGTTTTGCGGAAGACGGTGAAAACGATCACCTTCTTGCCCGCGTTCTGAATGAGCTCGACAGCAGCATCAAGTTTTCCAGAGTGGTCAGGGAGATCGAAGTTTGCTGTGGTGCTAAGGATTTGCCGCAGCCTCATTAGCACAGCCATCTGATTCACCGCTGTCAGGAGTTCTCCGCTCGTCATGAGGATGGCTGCTTCCTTAGCCATGCGATCGTAAGTCCTCTTCTGTGTCTTGGTCATCTGCACAGGGACAGTTTGGTGGATCTTTGCAGGTAGCTCTGGCAGCACATCCTTCTTCTTTCGTTGAACCATCCTCGTCGACAGTTCTCTTCTGAGCAGCTCCGGATTCCGAACCCCAAAGATTTTTCTGGCTCCGAAATAGTCTTGATAGTAGCCCACGTACATCTCGAAGAATCGCCAGAAGGACGTATACCTCATTGGATTGAGTAGATGCAGGAGAGCCCATACCTCGGAGACATCGTTTCCGGTTGGTGTCCCAGTCAGGAGGGCCATGCGCTTGGATTTCATTGCTTTGGCAGCAGAAAATGTTTGCGACTTCCTGTTCTTGAGCTTGTGTGCTTCATCGAAGATGACCCAATCCCAGTAGCCCATGGATTGGAAGGCCGTGTCCGATCGGAAGTTGTGGTAGTTGAGAATCAACCAGCCTCCCGCATAGGACTCGAGCTGCTCTACTCGATTCTTCCACTCAATCACAGTGATGGGCTGATCACACTGTGTCCATTTCAAGATCTCTTCCTGCCACTGATACTTGACAGAGTTTGGGCAGACGACCATCATGCTGCGGTGAAACCTTGTTGTCTCCACGGCTACGATAGTCTGGGCGGTCTTACCTAGCCCCATCTCGTCGCACATGAGAGTGCGACAGCCATGCACCATGAAGTCGACTCCGATCCTCTGGTACTTCCTGAGGATGGACGCCTTCTCGTGTGCGAGCTCCACATCTTCCTGTAGAAGGAGGGCAGCAGACTCCTTCTCCATACCAATCTCAAAGTCATACCAAAGCTGTACGGATTCAGACAGGGGCAGGGGTGCGGCCTTGAGCATCAGCTCTAACATCCGTGTTTCACGGGGAAAGAAGGCTACACTTGACTTGTTGTTGTACGCCACCCCTGTGATGTCTTCAAGCGCTTTGAACGTGGGAAGGCCACCAGAGCGGATGACCAGCTTGGCTGTGCGCCGTCCAAGACGAGGAAGAAGGTCTATCATGATTCTCCAATCGATCTGAGATACGCCAGCGTGTGTCGCAGAGCATCTCTTATGTGCTCCTCTCGGCATTCTTTTAGGATCTCTGCTGGAAGATGGGCGCTCTTACCAACCGATGCCAACTGCTCCACGAGTCGTATGCCCATCTCTTCTGCTAGATACTGAATGACACCAAGAACACGCACGACGACGAGGGTGCTATGGTTGAGCATCTTCGCTCGTCCAGCATACAGGACAAACTTCTCGGCGACGATGACATCAGGAGTGTGCTCCTCTATGCGAGATCTAAGTCCTCTCCACCTTGATAGAATTCCCGTCTCTATCAGGGCTGGCATTCTCTCCTGACTCATCTGACTAGAGTCGCATATGGCATACCCAGTTGTTTCCCCCGGATCGATGGATAGGACGATCATCCCACATTTTCCCGTGTCCGATGTTCATTTCCATTCTCCTCATAGATGAACTTGGCTACGCACTCCTTCAAGCTGGCAACCTCTTTCTCGCATGCGTCTCGATCCTTTGTCATCTTAGCGAGATCGGCTTCGAGTTTGCATAGGGTGGCCTCGAAGCGCCAGAGATGCTCGTTGTCTTTCGCTCGGGCATAGCGACAATCACCATGAATCAACAGATATCTGACATCAGATCGAATACACAGCCGTTCCACCTTTGTCAGTATCGGAAGATTCTGAAGTTCAAGTAGTTGTAATTCGCTCACGTTTCTCCTCCTTGTGTCATTTTCAATTCTTTCAAGGATCCCCATCGCTTTCCGATCTGTGCATCTGTGGGGAATGGGATTTGGTCACCGAACAGCTCAGCAGCACTCTTAGACATGATGCTCATCTGATTCCTGGCGGCGTGCTCTACCTGGTCAGCCGGCGCGGAGACAACGATCGAATCGTGAACAGTGATTCTCACATCAAAGCCGCGCTTGTGTAGGTTGATGAACGCATACAGTGTTGCATCACTCGCTGTGCTCTGGGGTAGCATGTTGATTGCTTCTCGGTAGATGCGACCCATTTGCCACTCATTCTTGGCCAGAGCAACTTCAGGAAATCTACGCACACGGCCTAGTGGGGTCTCCACATACCTGTGTGTCTTGACGAAACCTCTTGTCTCTGCATTAAAGCGCACTACGCCTGGCATGCGCTTGAAGAACGTGCTTGCCACCCGAAGGGCTGTGTTGTAGTCGATGTCCAGTGTGCCATCTGACATGATGCCCTTAACCGATCGTCCGTAAGCAAGGCCGAAGTTGATTCCTTTCGCATCCGTTCTATTAGCCTTTGTCCAGTCGGGACCCCAGATCATCTCTGCCATTTCAGCGTGGAAATCCTTGCCCTCCTTGTAGCACTGCAGTAGATACGGGTCTTGTGACAAGACTGCAATCATTCGGTACTCGAGCTGACTGAAGTCACAATCGCACCAAACGTCGCCAGGCTCGGCAATGAACAGATCGCGAATGTCCTTCTTCGCAGAGGGCACACGACTGGGCTGATTCTGCAAATTAGGTTTGCTGGAGGACAGCCGCCCTGTGACTGTGCCACTTAGGCTAAAGGAGGAATGGACGTAGCCATCTGGGGAGATGTTCTTAATCAAGCCGTTGATGTATCTGGTCAAGAGCGTGTCCACCTCCCGATAGTCAAGCAGCGTTTCTACGAATGGGTGTCTGGGAAAGGGATACCTAAGCAACACGGTTTTAGCCGCTGTCGACCGTCCATTGAGCTTCGGAAGGTTTAGCTCATCAAACATGATCTCGGCTACTTGCTGTGGGGATCGGGCATTGAAGTCTCTCCCTGCTATGCAAATGAGCTCCATCTCCTTGGCTTTTCGCACCTCCTCGTATCTCTCCTTCAGTGGCTCAAGCGCTTCCTGATCGACCTTTACACCCCTAACCTCTGCCTGCGAAAGGGCACGGCTTCCAGGCATGAGCAGAGTATCAAATACCCACTTCTTTTTGCTGTCCTTGAGAAGCAACTTGCCTGTGTAAATGGTTAATCTTCTCTGCCAGTAGCCATCGTGGGCTGCATACTTGTACAGCAGGTCGAGCGGAAGATCGCCGTAGTCCTTGATCTCTCTTCTCTTTAGCATGCTACGAACAGGGGCCTCCCAGTCGGGAGCACTCCACAGTCTACGGCAAATGTTCTTGAGTCCTTGATTTCCCTGTCTCTCATCAAATAGGTAGTGAGCCAACATGGAGTCGTATGCGAAATCTACGTAGCAGCCGATCTGCTTTATCAAAAAGTTTCGATCGAACTTGGCATTGTGACCGCTCCACCTGGCTGTGCAATGCTCCAGGGCATTTGCGAACCAGGGTGAGTACATCACTCTCTTTTCGATGATGTAAACATGCCAGTCTGTGGCTACTACGGCGCACAGCAGACGATCGCGAGTCATATCTAACCCTGTGGTTTCCAAGTCAAGCACAGCGAAGACGCTTCTTTCTGCTTCAGCAAGCACCATTGGATAGTCTGCCGTAACTGTGTACTCTACCTCTTTACTTTCTAGGCTTACCTTGTACTTCCCAAACAGTATTCGTGACACACGTATGAAGTCGCTTTCGAAGTCAGTTAGCCAGTTGTTGTTTCTTAGGACAGCAGCAGGATGCACTGTTGGTACGACAATGGTTGAGAACTCCTTCGTGATCTGTACCTTGTTTACGGAACCACGCCTAGCCGTTATCCCCTCACCCTTCCCAAGCAAGATGTCAGTTGGAATGTTGCCGAGAGTCATGATGATGCGTGGTCTGAGTTCTGCTATTGTATGTCTAAGCCTATCCTCACAACAGAGGGATGCTGCTCGCTTCTCTTTTGCGTCCTTGCTTGCACACAGGGCTGAGTTTGTGAGCCAGAAGGAGGATCCAAGATTGATGCTTCGCATCGTCTTGTACAGAAGAGCTCCACTTGGTCCGATGAATACTTGCTTCTTTCTAACCTCCTCACGCCCAGGACCCTCACCGATGATGAGGACGTTGACACGCCCCGTCGTCTCATCGATTACGCCGCGACCCACCATACCGGGGGTATCTCGAAGTGGACAGTCGTGACAGTTGTGCGCTGCAGGAAACTTGCTCTCGTGGTGGTCGTCTTTCATATCACTCTATCCATGATCTTTTGTACCTTTCCATTAAGTCTATCCGGAACATTGAGCCCGGCGTCAACACAGGCAGTTAGCCTCAGTCCAAAGCATCTCGTCGTCGCTCCTGATGAGCTCGTCATTGGCGTCTCGGGAATCACATATCCATCAACAGGATCACAGCGTTCCTGGAGCTGTGCTCTCAAAGCTACCATGGCAACAGAAGATTTTCCACGGTATCGCTGGGTCTTCTCCCACCAATGTACGGCTGTTGTCAGATGAACCCAGAGGATGTTAAGCCTAATGTCGTATAGGTACACGAACGGGGAGGCCCGTTGGATCACTTCCTTCGCTAACTCGCCAACGATGGCCTCAGTAAAGTCATCTACATACGTTCTGGATATGCCCCGAGACAACTGCAGTAGAGAGTTGCTGAGGTTGGCCTTGATCATGCTCTCGTCCCACTCAACCCCCTTCGTCCCCCACTTGGTCATGTGCTCATTATAGAGATCCAATCCAATCTGCACTATGACGCAGCTGTTTTTAACGCGGTCAGGGAGCGATTTAGGCAGTAGCTTTTCTATCCGTTTGGCAGCGTCTGCGTACCTTTTCAGTAGGCTAGCACCAGTTTCTTTTAGGGTTCTCTGTATGTATCGGGCAGCAAATGTCTGCAGGGGGAACTCACGAAGCCGCTTGAATGCACTGTTATGCTCAGTTCCTGGACGGATGTCCTCTGGATGCAGATTGATAGTAATACATCGCTGCTTCAGTGCTGGATCGGAGAAAGAATCCTCTCCATCCACTATCACAGGGGCAAGGAGGAGCAATGTTTCTGTCCTGAGGTCTGCTCTACCCCTCGAATCCATCCCTGAGTTGTAGGCTCGTCTAAGGAGAGACTGAAAGTCGCTTCTTTCGCTGGCTCCAGACTCACGAAACTCACCAAAGATGATCGGCACACCGTTCGTTGATGCCATGATCGCACGAAGAACAAAGTTCGTGGTCGTTGCTGTCTGAGTGGTAGGCCTGTGTACACCCATGAGCGGCATGAAAATATCTTGCAGAGCTGCAGTCTTTCCACTGCCCATAGTGCCAAAGATGTTTAGGTGGGGAAAACGAATTTGTACGTCGTTGAATAGCTGCTTCAACGGCGCAGCAAAAAACCACCCAATGATGGGGATGGAATTCTCTGGCACGTTAATGCGTGGGAGAAGCCTACTGATCGTTTTACACAGCGCTCTGTAGTCCTCATCCTCTGGGAAGGAATACTGTGTGTTCGGGGCAATGTCTATGATACGTGCATGATGTCCACTCCATGATCGGGATCGATATAGGTACTCCGCGTCATCCGCATTGTACACCGTGGTGCTGGACATGACGATGTCCTTAGCTACCCATATGTTGCTGTGCCTGCCAATGACTTGCGTTAGCTTCGCCTCCGGAAGGCCAGCTTCCTCTAGCCGGCTAAGAAGGTATACAAGCAGCTGCTTAGTCTGGTAGTCATTTCCCATCCATTGCCAGAACATAGACGGGAGGTTTCTGTGCAAACTTGATTGGGAGGAGAAGGCGCTTCTGGGAAACAAGACATCGTTCCACACTTTTCCTGCGGCTGACACGATGCATATAAGCTGATCCTCCCTGATTCCCTCGGCGTCGTGGAGAAGCTTCTTTGGGTGTATAGTGAATGTGGATACCTGGGTAAGGCCCCTTGCTCCTTTATAGAAGAGGCAGTCCTGCAGCTCTATGAACTTTTCTACTGCATCGCCATAGGAGCTTTCAGTTTTCTGGAGGTCGTGCTTTAAGAGACGATAGTCATTTTCTCTCCATCGCTCACCCACTGGCTTCTGGTCTGCGATGGTGTAAATGGTTTCTTCCGACACTCCCGCAGCCGTAAGCTCACGAATCACATGCCAGTCACGCTCGCTCCGAGACGGAAATCCCTTTGTCGACCCTGTGGCAATCACGTTTATCGTGATTTCGCCAAGGTTGGTGAGTTTCAAGAGGTCGCCGGCGTCGTATCTGGTACCTGGGTTGGATACCATCACAACGACTAAAGCAGGCTCGTTGGGATCTTTCCAGTTCGTCGTTCCCGGTATGCGCAGAATCTGCAGAGCGTTGTGAGTAGGATCCGACCCAACGATCCGCATTATTCCACGGCATATCTCTTGGGCTTCTGCTCCTGTTACCTCTCCTTCCAGCAACCAATAGACATGGAAGCCATGCCCGGAGTTGATGATGAACGATGGATTTAGGGGGAACGTTGCTATAGCTCGCGCAGCTTTGTCCGGATTGTCTTTGAAGTCTTTCAGATCCACGTCAGCCCAAGCAACACATGTTCTGCTAATGGTGTCGTAGTCCCCCCTTACTCGAGGAGAGACACCGAAGTACAAGTCAGACTCAGGGTTGCTATTCGCGTAGGCAATGACCTCGTCTACTGTATCGAAGAGCGACCTCTCATGGGGCTCCTTTCTCCATACGTAGACCTGTTCATCCGGACGCAGAGTGCGGAAGATAGCTTCCAACAACATACTGCCTCCTGATGCAGGAGCAGGCGTCCCTTAACTACAGACGCCTGCTCCGGTGTGCCGCTGTGAGAGCTACGGTCTAGTTGGTCTGCATTCCTCCAAAGATCTCATCTACGTCTTTCGGGTTGCTGTCTGGACTTGTCTGTGATTCAGGAAGTGGTTGGCCTGACGGCCCGGTTGCCTGCTCCACTGTGATGAGTGCGTCACAGGATGTTGCCATCTCACCGTTGTCCCTCTCGTATGGGACCATGACTACGGCTACTTGCATACCGATGAAGTCTTGGTCATCGAACTCCAGCTCTGCATCCAGCTCTTCCTCATCGTAGATTCCCGTAGCCAGCATGAATCCGTGGAGGTTAAACAAGGCAGTTGGAAGAAGACTTGAATAGGAGAAGGCTTTCCTGCCCTCAAACCCCTCATGAGTAATGTCAAACGTGATCTTGAGCATCGGGTTGCCCTTCTTGGACTGAAGCTGCTCCACCTTCTCGACAGTCGCTGCATACGAACCGATCGGCAAGGTTTCGAATCCGCTCTTCACGCCGCGCATATCGACCGAGATCTTAGCCACTTTCTTTCTCCTCTTTCTTTCTTTGATCTTCTACGTACATAGCGTCCCACAGTTTCTGCATCGTTGGATCTGTAACCACAGCCCCCAGTCTCCCTTTTGGTGATCTATCCTTGGCTCTGATGCGACCAAAGGGTTGTACTTGCATTCTCCTCTCATCTTTTTTGACCACTCCACCAGTTCCTGGCGTGATTCGTGCAGTCAGGTGACCCAGGAGATGGAAGAACCTGGGTATGCGCCTGGTCAGCTGACCTACAATATCCGGCTCTGTGTGGAGAGTTCTAGCCATCTCGTCCACTGTGAACGACTCGCTGGCAGTCGCAAGGAAATGTACTTGAGCGTGTTTTCGTAACCTCCTAAAGAATTTAAGCATCTTGATCGATACATCACCGTAGTCTTGGATCTGTGGAAGCGAGTGCGGCTTAGTTGCTTCTGCTAGGGTGATCTCCATCAGCACTGCGTGGAACTCCGTCAGGCTGTCTAGGACAACCGTCTTGAACGGCGTCTTTTCTGAGAAGATTCCAGCTTCCATCGCCTCTACATCTCTCTCATCCTCCATTGACCACACCTGAATCTTGTCCCAGTGAGCCTTGAACTCTTTCTTGACAGAGCTGATGCCTCCTTCCACATCCATGTACAGAATAGGACACATTTCGGGGACGAGGAGAGCAGATGCACAGAGTGTGGTCTTCCCTGTCCCAACTGGTCCATAGAACAGGCACCGCATCTTACCAGATTCTAGGTCTTTGAGAGTCAATCTAGGCATCTGAAAGCTCCTCCATCGCTTTGATGTCTATGCTACCACGCTCGACGAACTTGGCACTCACAATGCTGCGCCAATCTAGGCCGTTTCGTACCCAAGTGCAAAGCAACTTGAAGTCGCACCACGTGCAGTCGCGCGCCTGCGCTGGGTAAATGACAGGGTTGCTGCACATCTCCATGCCTACAGTGCGGATGGTGTCATCAAACCAGTCGATCATAGCCGGTGTGGGTACGATCTTCTTGCGCTTGTTGTACCGATTCGGGTCGATCCCGAGGATGAACTGCTCGTAGTCAGCCGGGTTCAACCCGTTGTCAGCGATCGCCTGCCGGTACATCTCGATCGATGTGGCCTGCCGCTTGTCCTTTGACAGCTTCCTGGACTTGAGTACCTTGGGCGGCTTCACTTCAGTCTTGAGCAGGAGATTGAAGATCACACCCTTGATGTCAAGCTGACTGAGCACAGGGTCACGTTGAGCAGCCCACATGTACCCGGAAGCCTGGAGAGAGAAGAAGAGCTCGTAGAAGTCTGGCTCCCTGGTCAGTGTCTTATGTTCCAGAATCCAGCAGGTTCCATCGGGCATCTGTACGATGGCGTCGATGAACCCGATGAAGAGCCAGTAGGTGTAGTCAACAGCTAACTCATACTCTACATCGATCACCT
>LAZR01000154.1_pt1 | contig 85584 bp, 66 predicted proteins | sample 329461 | NCBI WGS metagenome assembly LAZR01 (sample SAMN03002196, study PRJNA259156) | marine sediment metagenome | biome: sea floor; feature: Hydrothermal impacted sediments; material: marine sediment; isolation source: Loki non-amplified sample from Loki's castle hydrothermal vent sediment ... | reverse complement strand
CGAACTTCCCCGACGGCCTGGACGGCGGAGACCTCGCCCGAGGCGATCGCCCCGCGCAGCTCGACTGCCGACAGGTCGGTCAGGTCGCTCATTGGCTGTCTCCGATCACCTTGGGGACCTTGTAGAAGTCCCCGTCGCGGTCGGGGGCGTTGGCCAGCGCCCGCTCGGGTCCGATGGACTCGACTACCACGTCGTCGCCGAATACGTTGTGGATCGGCACCGCGTGGGCCATCGGCTCGACACCTTCGGTATCCAGCTCCTGGAGCTTGTCCATGTAGGCGACGATGTCGGTGAACTGCCGGCCGAAGGTCTCCACTTGTTCGTCGGTCAGCTCGATCCGGCTTAGCCGGCCTATGTGGCGTATGAGTTTCTCGTCAATGCCAGCCATCGCCCGTCAGGCCTCCTCTAAGGGCACGCCCATTAGCATGACGTGATCTTGCCCCAAGCGCCCCGGCATGTCAACCGGCTGGGCCGGCCGCGATGGCCGTCCGGGCCACCGGGACAATCCGTCCGATTACAACCGCACAGGATTCGTTGACAGCACCGCCCAGCCGCATTAGTATGGCTGGCTGCAACGGATACTGAAACGGAGACATTGCAGCCATATGGCCAAGACCGAGCCCATTGAACTGGAAGCCCTCGTGACCGAGGCCCTGCCCAACGCCATGTTTCGCCTGGAGATCGAAATGGGCGAGACGAAGCACGAGATCCTCGGCCACATCTCCGGCAAATGCGCCGTCATTACATCCGCATCACGCCCGGCGACCATGTCACCGTCGAAATGAGCCCCTACGACCTGACCAAGGGCCGCATCGTTTATCGTCAGCGCTAAGGTGAGTCGCTGCTGACTTCCTTCCGTACCGTTGGCGCCCGCGGTGTGCGCCGGGTCAGACGTTCGAGATATTGCGGTAGGCGCCGTCGACTATGATGCTGCGGATGTCGTCGGCCTCGTCGACAGGGCGGTCGGTTTCGATCCAGTATTCATCGGCCATATCCACGCTGTGCAGATCGCCGACGTTGACCAGAGGCAGGCCGTGATGGTCGGCCAGGAGGCGGGCGGTTGCCGCCATCGCGTCGTCGTGATTGCCCGTGCCGCATTCCAGGGCGTCGGGCTTGAGGCCGTGGGTGAGGATCGTGTGGCTGTCGTCGAAGCGGCAAGGGTGGGCCAGGACAGTCAGGCGTCCCTCGTCGCGCGCCCGGCTGAGCACGTCGCCCCAGTGGCCGGCGGCGGCCAGGTGGATGTAGGTGGGGTCGTTGGTCCCGAGCACGAGGATGTCCTGGAAGATGACGCGGTCAGTGATCTCCACGCCGCTGTAGATGCGAATATCCGGGAACGACTGCTGCAGGCGGGCCAGTTCCACAGCGTCCCAGATCGCGCTGTGCTCGGTCAGGTAGACGGCGTCGTAGCCGCGGGCGATCAGCCGAGTCATCATCTCTTCGGGCGTGTTTCGGCTGCAGCCGCTGTACCGTGATGTGTGGCAGTGCAGTTCGACCTTCATGATGTTGTCCCAGGCGGACGTTCGGCAGCCGGGCTTGCAGCCGGGCTAGAAGTCGGCTGACCGCGGCGTGCGGGGATAGGCGATCACGTCGCGGATGTTGACCATCCCGGTGATGAATTGCACCGTCCGCTCGAAGCCCAGGCCGAAGCCTGCATGCGGGACCGTGCCATAGCGGCGCAGATCGAGGTACCACCAGTAATCGTCGGGCGCCATGTTCTGGGCCTTCATTTGCGCCTCCAGCACGTCCAGCCTCTCCTCGCGCTGGGCCCCGCCGATGATCTCGCCGATCCGCGGCACGATCACGTCCATCGCCGCGGCCGTCTTGCCGTCATCGCTGAGACGCATGTAGAAGGGCTTGATCTGGGCTGGGTAGTCCGTGATCACCACGGGCTTGGCGAACGTCTCCTCGGCCAGGAATCGCTCGTGCTCGGTCTGCAGGTCGGCGCCCCAACGGGGCGGATAGTCCCAGGACCGATCGGCGGCGGCGAGGATGTCGATCGCCTCGGTATAGGTGATCCGCTCGAAGGGGCTGTCGGTGACGTGCTCGAGCGTTTCGATGACGGTCTTGTCGATGCGGTCGTTGAAGAACTTCATGTCGTCGCCACACCGCTCGAGCACGACCCGGAACAGGAACTTCAGGAACTCCTCGGCCAGATCGGCGTCGCCGGCCAAATCGCAGAAGGCCATTTCCGGCTCGACCATCCAGAACTCCGCCAGGTGTCGCGGCGTGTTGGAGTTCTCGGCCCGGAACGTCGGCCCGAAGGTGTAGATGTTGCCCAGGGCGCACGCGTAGGTCTCGCCTTCGAGCTGGCCGGAAACCGTCAGGAAGGTCGGTCGGCCGAAGAAGTCCTGCTCGCCGTCCACGTTGCCGGCGGGGTCGCGGGGCAGGTCGGCCAGGTCCATCGCGGTGACGCGGAAAAGCTCGCCCGCTCCCTCGCAGTCGCTGGTGGTGATGATGGGCGTGTGAACGTACAGGAAGCCTCGCTGCTGGAAGAACTCGTGAACGGCGAAGCTCAGGGCGCTTCGCACGCGGGCGACGGCCCCGAAGGTATTCGTCCGCGGCCTCAGGTGGGCCTGCGTGCGGAGGTACTCGAACGAGTGTCGCTTGGGCTGGATCGGATAGGTGGCCGCATCGGACGCCCCCAGCACGCGGACCTCCGACGCCTGGATCTCGACGGTCTGGCCCTTGGCGGGGCTTTCGGCCAGGGCGCCGGTGACGACGACGCTGCTGCCGGCGGAGAGGTGGACGAGCTCGTCGGCGTAGTTGGCCAATTTGCCGTCGGCCACCGCCTGGATGGAGGCCATGCACGACCCGTCATTGATCGTCAGAAAGCTGAAGCCCCCCTTGGAGTGTCGCGTCGTGCGAATCCATCCGGCGACGGTGACGGCCTGACCGGCGGGGATGTTCGTCAGGGCGTCCTTGATGAGTGTTCGATCCATGTGCGGTCGTCCGTGGCCTGGTCGCCGATACCGACGGGCCTTATTCCATGAGAAAAGCGCGGCGACCGCAAGAGCCACCGCGCCATTTCGCCGTAAGCACCGGAAGCGACGACGCTAGCTGTCGCTGTCGGGGGTGTAGTTGCGTTTGGGCGGCTTGGTTATCAGGCCGCTCTTGATCGCCTTGGCCGAGACGTTGATCCGCGTGACCTTTCCGTCGACGACGGCCCGGACGCGTTGGATGTTGGCCTTGAACGTTCGCTTGACCTTGCCGGTGACCTTTCGCCCGACTCCGCCGAGGCGTTTGGCCTTGCCGCGTCGGGAGATGCTTCGGCCGGCATGGGTTTTTCGTCCTGTCAGTGCACATTTTCGAGGCATGATTTCAACTCCGCTATCTCGGCCGCATCACCGCGGCCAGGCCGGGGTGGCCCGGTTAGTCCTTGTCCTCTTGTTTGTCTTTCTTGGCGGCTGCGATGATCTGCTGCTGCACGTTGCCGGGGACCGGATCGTAGTGGCTCAACTCCATCGCGAAGCTGCCCTGCCCGCCCGTGGCGGAGCGAAGCTGACTGTCATACTGCATCACCTCAGCCAGGGGGGCCTGAGCTTTGACCAGGCACATGTTGCCCGGCATCATCTCCTGGCCGAGGATCCGGCCGCGACGACCGGACAGGTCGCTGGCGATGTCGCCCATGTTGTTGGCCGGTATGGTAATCTCCATCGTCACGATCGGCTCGAGGAGGACGGGCTTGGCCTTGTTGATCGCATCGATGAAGGCAAATCGCCCGGCCGTCCTGAAGGCCACTTCCTTCGAGTCCACCGGGTGGTGCTTGCCGTCATAGACGCTGACCTTGACGTCGTGCAACGGATAGCCGGCGATCGCGCCTTTGGCGAGCACTTCGACAACGCCCTTTTCGATCGCGGGCAGGTACTGCCGTGGGATCGATTCGCCGAACAGATCGTTGACGAACTCGAACCCGCCGCCGCGCTCGAGCGGCTCGACCCGCAGGTAGACCTCGCCGAACTGCCCGGCGCCGCCGGTCTGCTTCTTGTGGCGGTGATGGCCTTCGGCGTTGATCGTGATCGTCTCGTGGTAGGGGATGCGGGGGGGCTTGGTGTCCACGTCCAGGTCGAACCGATCCTTCATCTTCGCCAGTTCGATCCGCAGGTGCAGGTCGCCCATGCCGGAGATGACCATCTCGTTGGTCTGTGAGTCGCGCGTGACCTTGAACGTCGGGTCTTCCTCGGCCAGCTTGGCCAGGACGCTGGAGATCTTCTGCTCGTCGCCGCGGCTCTTGGGGGTGACGGCCATGGAGAACATGGGCGTCGGCAGCGGCGGCATGGTCCGGAACATGGCCTTGGCCTCGGCGTGGAGGATCATGCCGGTCTGAATCTCTTCGACCTTGGCCAGGGCGATGATATCGCCGGCGACGGCCTGTTTGACCTCGGAGGTCTCCTTGCCCATGACTTTGAACGGATGGCCGATCTTGGATGTCTTTTTCTCGTCACCGAGGGCGTAGGTCGTATCGGGCGTGACCGTTCCCTGCAGAATGCGGACCCACGCCAACTTGCCGATAAACGGGTCGATGGCGATCTTGAACACTTGGCCGACGAAGGGCTTGGACGCGTCGGCCGACACGTCGATCTGTTCGGCGTCGTCGTCGGGCGAGCTCATCACCGCCGTCATCGCGGCGTCGACGGGGGAGGGGAAGTACTTGGCGATCGCGTCCATCAGTTCGGTGACGCCGATCTCGCCCTTGGCCGAGGTGAACAGCACGGGGATGACCGCGCCTTCGACCATGGCCGATGCGACGGCCGTCTGGAGCTTGTCGGCGGGGATCTCCTCGCCGCCGAGATAGGCTTCCATCATGGCTTCGTCGGACTCGACGATGTTTTCGATCAGTTGCGTGTGGGCGTCGGCCACGTCGCCGACATCGGCCGAGCCGCTATCGTTGGCGAAGCAGTCGATCACGCTCCTGCCGCCGTCGGTGGGCAGGTTCATGGGCTTGCAGGCCTGGCCGAAGGTCTCTTCGATCTGGCCCAGCAGGTCGGCGAGGTTGACGTTGTCGGCGTCGATCTTGTTGACGACGACGGCCACCGCCAGGCCGCGATCTTGGGCGATCTTGAACAGGCGGCGCGTGTTGATCTCGATGCCGGCCGATGCGGAGATTACGACGATGGCGGTGTCGGCCCCCGCCAGGGCGCAGATGGCCCCGCCGACCAGATCCGGGTAGCCGGGCGTATCGATCAGGTTCATGGTCACCCCGCCGTGTTCGAGGAAGGTTGCCGACGGGTCGACAGAGTGTTTGCGCTGTTTCTCGATGTCGCTGTGATCGAGCGTGCTGCTGCCGTCGTCGACGCTGCCGAGTCGTCCGGAGACCTTGGCCGCATGGAGGAAGGCCTCGGCAAGCGACGTCTTGCCGGCGCCGCCGTGGCCGACCAGAACGACGTTGCGAATGTCTTGGGGGCTGGATGCCGCCATCTTGTGCTCTCTCCAGTCAGTTCGTCGTCAGCGCGATTCCCTGTCTTGACCCGCCCGGGCCGGCCTTGGGCACGGTGCGAGCAGATCGGCCGCCCGCCCAGCGGACGCCACCCCAGCCGACCGTACCGCCCCGGTCGGGGAAACGCACCAATATACTCTGCTTGCGCACCCGAGCAAGGGAAAAAAGAGCGGCTCAGGCCCCCGGGGGCCTGAATTGCGGATTGCCGATTGCGGATTGCGGATTGAACGGCTCCGCCACGCCGTTTAGGCCCCAAAGGGCCGTCATTCACCCCCATATGATCGTCCGAATCACGGCCCTTGAGACTGGGTTTCCCGGCCCGGGCGTTCAACTCGGAGCATGCAAGCCGGGGCAGGTTAAGGTCCTATCGTCAATGAAGGGCATTGGATCATCTGGAAGTCGCTGAGTTCATGGCAGCAGGGACTCGTGCGGGTTAGGCCACACAATGTTCGCGCTCGGCAGCGCTCTTCGCAACTGCCCAGCTCCTCTGGCAGTGACGTTCGTGTCCGATAGATCGACTTTCTGCAAGCTTGTCAGGCCCTTCAGATGCGCCAGGCCCGCATTCGTGATCTTCGTGTCGTAGAGGAAGAGCTGCTCCAAGCCCTTCAGGCTTTTCAAGGAGGCGAGGTCATCGTCTGTGATCTTCGTGTAGGCCAGGTTCAGCCACTTCAGGCTCTTGAGGTTCCCCATGTATGCCAGCCCCATATTGCCGACGCCTGTGGCGTTCAGGTCGAGCCACGCCAGGTGTGGCATGGCCGCCAGGTGGGCGAGGCTGGCGTCGGTGATGCTCGTGCCGCTGATGTCGAGTTCCTTCAGGCTCGTCAGGCCTTTCAGGTGGGCTGCGCCGGCATCTGTGATTCTCGTGAGACTGACGTCGAGCCACTCCAAGTGTGTCATGCCCGCCAGGTGGACCAAGCCCGCGTCCGTGATCTTCGTCGCGCTGATGTCGAGCTCTTTCAAGTCGGTCAAGCCTTGCAGATGGGCCAGTCCGGCGTCGGTGATGTTCGTGCTGCGGAGGTCGAGCCGCTTCAGGCCCGTCAGGCGGCTCAGATGGGCTATCCCCGCGTCGGTGATGCCTTCGCAATTGGGGAGGAGGAGCGTCCGCAAGCCTGTTAGGGCTTTGAGGTGGACGAGCCCGGCGTCGGTGATCTTCGAATGGCTGAGGTCCAGCCACTGCAAGTGCTTCAGGCCCTTCAGGTGGGCCAGGTCATCATCCGTCGCGCGGGACAGCCACAGCCCCGGGATGCGCTGCGATCGAAGCTCCCGCCTGAGCTTGGTCATGTCCACGCGGCCGCGCGGTATCACAAACCAAGGCCGACCTTCGGGCAGTTCGATGGGCGTCACAGACGGCGTGACACCGATCGTATCCGTCACAGCCCAGCTCTTCCCATAACCCTTCGCTATAGCAACAGAGACGCTCAGCGGCAGCTGGGAGTTGAACGTCCGGCTGACGGGCCGATCGGCCGGGGCTCCGGCTGAGGGTGTGACGTCGGGGGCAGTCTGCCACATGGCCCGGATCGTGTCGATCTGCTGGGGGTGCAGATCCACCGTGCCGTCTGCGTGCAACGTCACCTGCAGGCCATTCCAGTGTGATGCGGAACTCTTGTACCCAAGCCCGCCAATCTTCGTGAGAAGAACATGGGCCGACGCGAACTTGTCCGGGCTGGCCAGGGCTTGTCGCAGTGCAGGCGCAGCCCGGTCGCCGAGGCCCAGCAACCGTGTGGCCACATCTCCTTTGATGGTCGGCTGAAGACCGACGTACGTGCCGTCCCACACAACGTCCGAATTCCTGAGTTCGGCCACGAGGGCGAGCGGATCGTCGCCGTCGATGGTGACGTCCTCCCCATCTGCGGGCCTCTTGTCGTACTCCTCCTTGTTTCGGTCGACCTCGCTGCGGGAACCATGCCCCCACTCGTTCGATCCGAGGTGCTGGAGCTGCTTCCCCTGGTCCCATACCTGGAAGCGGAGCCTTTTTCCGCCAATCTCTTCGTCGGCCTTTACGGCCAATTCAATTTCAAACTGGTGTCCGATCCGCACGTTCTGTTCCGAATCCAGGTATTCACGCTGAAGCGACTTGATGCGTACGACATAAGGGAAGGCAAGGACATCAGCCATCACTTCCGGCGACCTGAGAAGGGCACCAATGTCTGTGGCGGCAGCGAAGTCGTCATCTGACAGGAGATCGGCGTGTAGCCGGCCTGGTTCGGACGTTTGCCAATCGCTGTCGGGAATCGAGAACGTCAGGTCCTCGCCGCCGGTGTGCAATGTGATGTTGTACTTCCGCTGACGAAGGTCTTCCTTGATAACCTTGATCGCCTCGGAATGATCGGCCTCGGGAACGGTCACGGCATAAGCACGGGAGCCACCGAGGCCGCAATCGATCCCACGAGCGCTCAGCAATGACCGGAGATGCGTGTGAGTGATTCGATCGAGCCCGCCGACGGTCGCAACGAATCTCCAGCCGTCCATTCGTCCCGGCCGCAACGTGGGCGCGGGAACAGACATCGGCGTCTCGGTGTCCGTGCCAGCCGGACGCTCCGGCGCCTCGATCAGCGGCACTGGGACCTCCGAATAGCTGTCTTCCTCTATGGTGATCGTCAGTACATTTGAGACATCGTTTTCGATCTTCACGGCAATCTCATGCTCGCCGATGGTCAGGACCTCGTCTCCAATTCCATAGTCTGACAATGTCAGACCTGTTCCAAAGTAGCCGCCGTCGGGAAGGATTACGCCTGGCCCGTTCCAATCCCCAATGTGTTCGGGAAGCCGTGTGAACTCCTCTCCGTCCAGCAGGACAGAGGCCGACCAGTAGGTCAAAGGTGCAGCGATTTCTTGCGGTGTCAGGTTCTGGATGGTGATGCCGAACGTGATGCTCTCGCCAGTTCTGAACGTGGTCCGTTCAGACTCAATCTTGATCTCTACCTTTGACAGAACTTGCTCTACGATCGCCAGTGTGCCTGTCTGGCCGGAATCGCCGGGGATGTGTTTCAGTGTCACCACGTAGCTTCCCGCGTTCTCGAAGACGAACGGCTCGGACACCCCCACTTGGTGGACCTCGAACCAGCAGGACAGGCCGGTTGGAATCTCGGTGAACCGATACCGGCCTTCCATACCCGTCGGCCCGCCGACGGCCAGGACATTGGTCGCCGGCCAGGTCTGCTCGCCCATAAGCCGGAGCCGAATGTCAACGGCCGGCTGGCCCTGCTCGTCGACGAGCAGAACGTCGACGCTGGCGGCCGGCATATTGGCTTCATACCAATCTCTTACCGTGTTGGAGGGGAACAGATCTTCATCTGGGTAGATTTTCGTCCCCGAAAACTCCATGAAACACCGCAGAAGGAAGAACTTGTTGTTGCCGTCGACAGCGTGCTGCCCGGCCTCAAATTCACTCGGACTGATCAGTGAATGGCTCTGCCGGAAGTTCCTCTGGTAGAAATCGTCGTACTTCATCAACTGCGCGCACACCAATCGCTGATACAGCGCTTCATCAGACTCCTTGAGCCTCAACACGTCCTCGTAGACATCATCCGGCAACTTCTCGAGGTGTGGTATATCTCGGCCGGGCATCGTCACCTCAAATGAGCCAACGTAAGCTAAGAACGTTGTTCCGGCTTCATCATGGTCGCCCGCAGCAGCCTGTGGTATCAAGGCCTCCAGTGTCGCCTCAATGTCGTCGATAACCCACTCGCGCACGCCCCAATCATCCATCAGGATGAGGTCCGACCCATGGACCTGGAAGGTCCTCTCTTCAATATGCAGATACTTCCGCGTGTCCATGCTCATCGCCACACCCCGCTCAGCCCGGTCCGGTCCTTCGTTGAGGCGATGGAGGATGCGATCTGCCAATGGTCCCTCGACCGTGACCGTTTTCTCTGCAGCGAGATTCTCGTATCGAACAGGCGTATTCGGGGGAATCTCCAGTGTCTCCTCAGACTGTATGCACGCCAGGGGGATGATGATGCCGACGGCCAGGGCGGCGGCGATCAGGATGGCTCTGCGTCTGGTCGCGCGGCGGATTCGCGCGGGGTTCAAAATGGCTCGGACGCGGCCTTCGAGTTTGGCGGGGCGGACCATGGCGATGGAGCTGTGGACGGCCAAGCGACCGGCCTGCAGGCCTGAGGATATCTCCACCAGGTGCTCGGCGTAGTCGGACGGGCGGTTGCCGGCGGCCAGGACCAGATCGTCGCAGGCCCGTTCGCCTTCGCTTCCGATGCGCTTGGCCGCCAGCCAAGCCAGTGGATTGAACCAATAGGCCCCGCACGCCAGTTGCGTGATGATCTTGACCAGGCAGTCCCATCGCTTGACGTGGGCCAGTTCGTGCAGCAGGACGATTTGACGGCGCTGGGCCGACCAATCGGTTGCCTCGGCCGGCAACAGCAACCTCACTCGGAAGACGCCCCAGACCATGGGCATGGTGCAACGGTCGCTCCGCAGAAGCGTGACGCGGCGGCCGACCCCCAGTTGCTCGGACGTCTGCTTCAGCAGCGCCGACCACGCATCGGTGAGGGCGTGTGCCCCTCGCCTCAGTCGCCACAGGCTCACGCGCCCCAGCACCATCGGCGCCAGGCACACAGCCACGCCAATCGCCCAGATGGCCAGCACCCACGTCATGATCGTCCCGGCTGGCGGAGCTGACATCTCTTGCGGCGCGGCCGGTATGGTCGGTGATGCGGCATTGTGAACGACGGGCGCAGCCGACGTGTGCCCTGACGCCGAGGGCTCGGTCACCGCGGGGATCAGCGGCGGAGATTGCGGCTGTTGAGACGCCGTTACCTGTGGGGCAGGCTCAGGGGTCGGAGGGGGCGCGGCCTGGCGCCAGCTCGGCAACACCTGCCAGCCTGGTAGGGCGGCAGAGACGACCGGTAGGATCAACAGGGCCGCCATCGCCACGACCCATACTAACTGCCGCTCGGCTGCGGATATCTTCCGCATCAGCAGCGTCACCACGCCGGCTATTGTCAAGATGGCCAGGCCCTTGACCGACGCGTCCAACAGCAGCATCAGCCAATCGCCTGTGACTCCCGCCGGTATCGCCAAACTCAGGATGCCCGTCATCGTCATGATGATTTCTCCTGTTCCTTGGCTTGACGGATGAGGTCAGCAAGACGCCGCCGCTGCTGCTCGGTGAGCTTCGCGCCGGGATCGGACAAATGGGCCGCCACGGCCTGCTCGAGCGAGCCGTCGAAGAACGTGCTGATCACCCGCTGCAACGCCGAACGCCCAGCGCGCTTCCGCGCTTTGGTCGGCCGGTAGACGTACTCCCGGCCGCTCTTGAAGTGCTTGAGGTGACCCTTGTCTTCAAGGATTCCCATCAGTGTGCGGACGGACGTGCGCGTCGGGGCATCCACCATGGCGTCAACGACCTCACTGACGGTCGCCTGACCCAACGGAAAGATGATGTCCATGATCTGCCGTTCGCGCCGAGATAGATCCGAATGCTTGTCCATCGTCATCCTTTCTCCGCAGTCAGAAGCGTCGACCCGTTGAACGGCTAAATTATTAGCCCCACGACGGCGAGAGTCAAGCAGAAAAGGTTAAAAACTTCGCCTACCAGTTCCCAAGCAGGGGGTCGTCGGTTCGAATTCGATTTGAGACCATGTGGCCCGGTTACTTGCGTTTGATGTAGCAGATGACTTGTTGGTCGATGGTGTTGGCGTAGAGGTGGAGGGGGCCGGGAAGGTGCAGGTCGGCCGGGGCGGTCGCTGCCTACGCCAGGCTGGCCAGGTCTACGCCGAAGGCTGGGCCCGCCAGGGCGGCCAATGCGTCGGTTTCGCCGGCGAAGTGCATGGTCTGGTGCAGGTGCGTGATGAACTCACGCGGGCCCAGCTTGGCGGCCGGGCTGGAGGTCTCGATCTCGTAGAACGGGCCCAACTGCCCGGCCCCGGGGGCGGCTTCGCCGTCATTGTAGCTGTTGACCACGTCGCCGGCGAAGGGGTTATCCTGCACCTCCCACAGGCTGTTGACATAGGCCCAGCCGCTCGCCTCGGCCGGCAGGTTGAACGTCACCACCGTCAGGACGCCGGCATCGGGATCGAAACTGCCCAGGGCGTTTTTCGCGCGGGCGGGCGAGACGCCGATCTTGCTGCGGAACCGCCCGTCACAGGCGAACAGCAGGTGGCCGTCGCCGATGCGGCATCGCTCGGGCGGCAGGGGGCCGAAGTAGTCTGTCGTGGCCGCCGGCCCGAGACGGGCGTCGTCGCCGGTGACGAACGGGACGATGACCTTCCCGCGGGGGAGGGGCTTGTACTGGCCCAGGATCCAGATGCTCACAAGCCCCGTGTCGGTCGACCAGGCCGGGCCCGCGTTGGTCAGCACGTTGACGGATTCAAAGCCCACCATCGACACGTCGCCGAGGGGCGCGCCGACAAGCTGGGCGGCCTTGGTGCGGTCGATGAGGTTAACCGTCCGCGATACGTCACAGGCGAACGTCGCCCCGCTATAGTTGGCTACGTCGAAGCGGCGCTGCATCGCAACGGAGGTGTCGTTCTGTGCGGCGATTTCGTACGCGCCGCTGTTGAATCCGGCCGGCGTCTTCCAGTGGTCCAGGTCGAACGGCTCGCCGTCGGTGAAGAACAGGCCGAACTGCCCGGCCTCCGGGCCCAGCCAGAAACGGTCCTCGCCGCCGTAGTTGTTGAACGTCTCATCCTCAGCTCCGGCGGCGATGACCTCGGCGTTCAACCAGCCGAAGCTCGCCCCATCCTGCCCGGCCAGCGTGGATGTCATCACGCGGCCCTGAAAGGCGGGGGCCACCGTCACGCGGGCGCCGGCGTCGCCGACCAGTTCGACGGTGTCGGTATTGTCGTTGAGCAGGTGGAGGTCCTGGGCGTAGGTGCTGTCTGTCTGGGCCGGCATCGAGTGATCCTTTCGTCCGGGGTTTCTCTGAGGGTGATGAACGACTATCATAGAACCATGCCCCGGCCATGCGAACAATGGTTTTTGCCGAGGCGTTTGTGGTAGGAGGCCGGATGGTGAGACGACGCTGTCATGTTGGTGCGCTACTCGTTGTGGGGTTGCTCTGCGCGACGGCCCATGGATTGGAGATTGTGCCGACCTTCACCGGTGACGGCGAGTTGCAGTGGACCGAGCGAGAGAAGGCCGTCGTCCGCCAGGCCATCGCCGACTACGAACACGCGATCCTCGAAGACGTCACCATCAAGGTGGAGTTCAAGTTCTTCCGAGGGAAAGCGGAAGGCCAGGCGATGTGGTACACGGCGGGCACACCGCCGGACGGCTCGAAGGTGCGGCCCTGGACGAAGCAGCTCCGCCACGGCGTGATCGTCCACGTGGCCGTCAGGAAGCGGCTGTGGTTCGACCCCACACCGAAGACGGACGACGACGTGCCCTCCCGCGCCTACGATGCCCTGACGCTCTACCGCCATGAGCTTGGCCACATGATGGGTCATCGCGATTCATACTGTATTGACAACTGGGCCACGTCCAAGTGGTCGGACCCGTGGAAGGCCCGAATCGACAAGCGCGGAATTTTCGATCCCGACGGCATGAAGGTGCCCATGTTTCCGGGAAGCTTCGGCCACACCCGCAAACGAGGCCTGATGTTCCCCGTCATGATGCCGGGCCGGCGCTGGGACATCGACGAGACCGTGGCGATGCTGAAGCTGGCCTACGGTTACCGCACCCGCTCGGCCGGGCAGGTGGCTGTCTCGTCGGCCCTCTCACCGCTGCCCGGGCCTGTGGGAATCTCGGCCATCGGGCCCACAGGGATCCCAGCCATCATCGGCGCGTTGATCGGGTTGGGCGCGCTGGTTGGGGCGGCGCTGATTGCCCTGGCCAGAGAAACCAGGGGCGCGCTGGGGACGTGTTGCGGCCGCCGGACCGGATGATGAAAAGAATCCTACTGTTTTGTCAGGGACGGCTAGACCAGTTATGAGCCGACAGGCCACTGCGGCTGCATTTGCCTGGACCGGCGAGTAACCTGGACCGGCGAGTAAATCGATGCGTAGTAATATAAGTGGATGGCTACAATGATCTGACGCGGCCAAGTGTCTGTGAGGCAAAGGAGGGCCATGGGTTGATTAACTTATTGGCCTGGAATACCGATAGAAGGTAAGCGGGCTAGGTAACTTGATCGCCCTGGATATGGCCCGTAGAATGAATTAGGTAAGGCAGCTAACGACGGGCCGGCGCGTGTCGCCGGGCTGAAATCTGACCATAAGTTACGAGATAATAAATGTTTGAACGATTTACACAGCGCGCCCGCAAAGTGATGGCCCTGGCCAACCAGGAGGCCCAGCGCTTCAACCACGAGTACATTGGCACCGAACATATTCTTCTTGGACTGATCAAGGAGGGCACCGGTGTCGGCGCCAATGTGCTGCGAAATCTGGACGTGGACCTGCACAAGGTCCGTGTGGCCGTCGAAAAACAGGTGAACCCCGGCCCGGAGATGGTGGCGATGGGCAAGCTGCCCCAGACCCCCCGGGCCAAGAAGGTTATCGAATACGGCATCGAAGAGGCCCGCAACCTCAACCACAACTATGTCGGTACGGAGCACCTGTTGCTGGGTCTTCTGCGCGAGCAGGACGGCGTGGCCGCCACCGTGTTGATGGGGATGGACCTCAAGCTCGACCAGATTCGCGAGGAAGTGCTCTCGCTGCTGGGTGCGGGCCTGGGCCTGGACATCGATGAGGACGCGGAAAGCCCCGACGCGCCGCCTCAGGTCGGCCCGACCACCGCCAGGGGAAGCGAGGCCGGGGCCGCGCAACGACGCGGCAAAAGCAAGACGCCCGCGCTGGACAGTTTTGGCCGGGACCTGACCGAACTGGCTCGCCAGGACCAGTTGGACCCCGTCATCGGCCGAGCCAACGAAATCGAGCGCGTGATTCAGATTCTCTGCCGGCGCACGAAGAACAACCCCGTGCTGCTGGGCGAGGCCGGCGTCGGCAAGACGGCCATCGTCGAGGGGCTCGCCACGCAGATCGTCACCAACGTCGTGCCGGAAATCCTGATGGAGCGGCGCATCGTGGCGTTGGACCTGGCGATGATGGTGGCCGGGACTAAGTACCGCGGGCAGTTCGAAGAGCGCATCAAAGCCGTGATGAACGAAGTCCGACGTGCGAAGAACGTGATCCTGTTCATTGACGAACTGCACACGCTCGTGGGCGCCGGCGGGGCCGAAGGCGCCATCGACGCGGCCAACGTGTTGAAACCCTCCCTGTCGCGCGGCGAAATCCAGTGCATCGGCGCCACGACGATGGACGAGTACCGCAAGCACATCGAAAAAGACGGCGCGCTGGAGCGCCGCTTCCAGACCATCATCGTCAACCCGCCGACGTCGGATGAGACGCTCGATATCCTTCGCGGCCTGCGGGATCGGTACGAAGCGCATCACCGCGTGAAGTTCACGGATACCGCGTTGGAAAAGGCGGTGGAGTTGTCCGCCCGATACATCACCGGGCGGGTCCAGCCCGACAAAGCCATTGACGTCATCGATGAAGCGGGCGCGAGGATTCGCCTCAAGACGATGTCCCGCCCGCCGGATCTCGCGAAGATCGATGCGCAGGTGGACGCCCTGCAGACCGAAAAGGACCAGGCCGTCAAGGGGGCCGACTACGAGCGGGCGGCGATTCTTCGCGACAAGGCTGAGAAGCTCCGCGCCGAGCGCGACGAGAAAGAGCAACAGTGGCGTGAGCGGTCGAGCCAGGAGAGCGGCACGGTGGACGACGAGGTCGTCGCCGAGGTTGTCTCCAAGATGACGGGCGTTCCTCTGACGCGGCTGGAGAAGGAAGAGGCCCAACGCCTTCTGGAACTGGAAAAGGAACTGCACAAGCGCGTTGTCAGCCAGGACGAGGCCATCAAGGCCATCTCCAAGAGCATTCGACGCGCCCGTAGCGGTCTGAAGGACCCGCGCCGGCCGATGGGATCGTTCATCTTCGCCGGGCCCTCCGGTGTGGGCAAGACGCTGCTGTCCAAGGCCCTGGCGGAGTTCATGTTCGGCGACGAGGAAGCCCTCCTCCAGCTGGACATGTCCGAGTTCATGGAGAAGCACAACATCTCGCGGCTGGTCGGCGCGCCTCCGGGCTACGTCGGCTACGAAGAGGGAGGCCAACTGACCGAGCGCATTCGCCGCCGGCCCTACGCGGTGCTTCTGCTGGACGAGATCGAGAAAGCGCACCCCGACGTGTTCAACATGCTGCTGCAGGTCATGGAGGAAGGTCGCCTGACCGATTCGTTCGGCCGGCACGTGGACTTCCGAAATACCGTCATCGTCATGACCACGAACATCGGGGCCGAGATGATCCGCAACAAGGGCGGGTTCGGTTTCGGCAAGCGCTCCGAAGAGGCCAACTACGAGAAAATGAGAGACATGCTCCACAAGGAGGTGGAACGCCACTTCCGGCCGGAGTTCCTTAACCGTCTCGACGACGTGATCGTTTTCAAGTCGCTGACCAGAGAAGACCTCTACACGATTGTCGAGTACGAGCTTCGAAAGCTTCGGGACCGTCTCGGCGCGCAGCACCTGGAACTGGAGCTCGATGACGAGGCGAAGGAGTTCCTCATCGACAAGGGCTACAGCCCGGACTTCGGCGCCCGTCCGCTGCGTCGGGCCATCGAGCATCACATCGAAGATCCGGTCTCCGAGGAGATTCTCCGCGGGACCTACAGAGACAAGGCGAAGATTCTCGTTTCGGTCAAGACCGAGACAGACGCCGACGGCGAGGAAAACAAGCATCTGTACTTCGACTGCCAGGACAAGCCCCCGGCCGATGGCGATCAGGAGAAACTCGCCGAGATCCACGAGGGGACGTAAGCGATTCCCACCGTCGGGAATGACCTGGCGGCTTAGCAAGGCGACAACGGGCGGCCCAAAGCGGGTCGCCCGTTTCATTTGCGGCGAGCGACCGGGCCCGGGCGTGGTCTGCTGCGAGCGGCTGTGATATAGTGGGCCGCGAGGCATCGGGCCTCGACCAGCGAGATCCTTTTTTTATGGGAACCGGGTGAACCGTAAAGCGTCTAAACCGCCGAAGGGGGCTGCCGCGAGTGACGATGCGGCGGCCATTTCAGACGTCGTCGCGCTGGACGACGAGCAGTTGGTATGGCGTGTGCGCAGCGGTGATATGCAGGCATTTGGTGTATTGGTAGGCCGCTATCAAGATCGAATATTCAACCTGGTGCTGCGGATGTGCAGCCGGCGGGCCGAGGCGGAAGAGCTGGCCCAGGACGTCTTCCTGCGCGCGTTGGAGCGCATCGATCAGTTCAAAGGCCGAAGCCGCTTCTACACCTGGTTGTTCCGGATCGCGGCAAATTTGGCGATTTCGCATCGTCGGCGGAGTCGCCGCATCCGATTTTATTCAATGGACAGCATCGACGACGATCCGGCCCCGGGGCAGGCCCTCACGGCCGAGACGGCCGAGCGGCGCGAGGCCAACCCGGCAGATGCGGCCATCGCCGCCGAAACGCAGGCTATCGTCGCCGCCGCCCTGGAGGAGATGGACGAGCCGTTTCGGATCGTGCTGGTGCTGCGGGACATGCAGGATATGGACTATGCGGAGATGGCCGAGGTGCTGGGCATCCCGGTCGGGACCGTCAAGAGCCGCCTCTTCCGCGCTCGCTGCCTGATGCGCGAGCGCCTGGAAGGGCTTCAGCCGTGAGAGCGGGCCCTGGAAAGCCCCCCAACGGCGGATACGGATGACAAAGCGTCCGTAAGATGAAGGTGATGGACGAGCAGGACAAACAACGCGAGCAGTTGTCGGCGTATCTGGACGGCGAATTGAGCGCCGCCGATGCCCAACAGTTGGAGCAGGCCATCCAGCAAGACCCGTCGCTACAGGTCGAGCTGGAGGCGCTTCGCCGCACGCGCGATCTACTGCGCCAATTGCCCATCGGGCAGACGCCCCCGCATTTCGCCCGCGACGTGCTGCGGCGGGCCGAGCGCCACCACCATATCGGCCGGGCCGCCCCCGGCGCGTCGCTCCGCGCGTTCCGCTGGATTTCTGCAGCGACCGCAGCGGTCGTGCTGATCGCTTGCGGATTGGCGATGATCATCCTTTATCCGCCTCCCAGCGGCAGCCCCGACGGCGAAATTGTCTTGACGACGCCCGGGCCGAGGGCCGGCTTCGAGGAGGATGCGTTCCGCGATGTCGCGGCCGTGCCGGCCGTCATCACCGAGACGATCTGGACCGACAACCTCAACGAAACACTCGGACAGGTCCAGCAAGTGCTCCTGGCCAACAGGCTGGAGGCGATCGAGCCGACGAACAAGGCCCTCCAGTCGATTAAGTTCGCCTCCCGCCAGGCCAATGTGTTCAACACACAGGAGCTTGGCAAGCAGCAGATTCAACTCGAGTTGGACATCCTGGTCGATCAGGCCGGCAAGCTTCGGACGGAACTGGCCCAGGTCCGTTCGCAGCAACGGGTGTCCCAGGAGGCCCTCCCGGCCCGGGGCAGCAGACTTGCGGAGGTCGCTGCTGGGGCCGAAGGTCGTGCGGAGGTCGACGACACTGCCGCCGATTCGACGACAGCACCAGGGCCCGAGTTGGCCAACCGTGCGGAGGATGTTGATGCGGGCAAATCCACCCGCGGGGCCGTGACCATCGCCCGAAGGGAGCCGACATCACGATCGACCCGCGCCGGCGAGGACGCCGTTGACATGAAGGCGGCTGACGAGGACGAGGTCTATCAGCCCGCGCCTCGGCCGCGCGTTCAGCGGATGGTCGTCATCCTGAACCTGCGAAGCAGCGCTGCCGACACGCCGGCCGCCCTGATGAGGGAAACGGACCCGTAGGCCCCTCAGCCGGCCCAGCGGCGATTGGGACTACTCCACGACCGTCGTCGTGTGGCGTTCGATGGTACCGGAGGGGTCCTTGGCGGCGCCGCTCTTGCTGGCCTTGATGTCGGGGTGGTCTTCCAGCTCTTTCGAGTCGTACCAGCTCTTGCCCGAGACCTTGTTGCCCTCGAACTTGATAATGGCCTTGTACCAGGGCTTCTCGTTCTCGTAGACCCATTCATCACTGAAACGGACCATGGGCTCGCCGAGGGTCTTGGTCACTTCCCAGTCGGGCTGACCGACGTAGACGGTCTCGTACCGGACGCGAGTGAACTTGTTGCAGCCGGCCAGCAGCATGGCCAGGACGACGGTGAGGGCCAGCGTCAGCGAGGTGATTCGTCTGTTCATGGTGCGGTCCTTCCCATTCGTGTAAGAGACGGGCTATTCTTGCACGGAAAACGATCGTTCGTCAAACAATTGCTCGGTATGGTCGCCTGCGAAGTAGGCTTCCAGGATAAACACCTGACCGACCGACAGCCCCCGATCCCACTGCAGATCGAACTTGTAGGTTTGAAAGATCGGGTCCCAGTGGCGTCGGTTCCGGCGCGCTTTGCTGAGGTCCTCGTCCCAAACCGCCAGTTGGTCCCCCCGGCGGTTGGCGGCGTGGTGGCGAAACGCGTAAAGCGTGAAACGAAATCGCCCGAGCGCCTTTGTCGGATCCCCGAACGAGTCCAACGCCTTGATTCGGACCTCAAAGCCCGACGGGTTGCCGTCTCCATCAAGCGTGCGGCGTCCTGTGAGCGGATGGATCACGATCTTCTTGGGCATCAGCACGCGGACATCCTTGGGCAGGTCATCCGGGTAGCCGGCCGGCGGGGGCTCCGACGGCGATGCAAGATCGTCGCCCAGCGGGCGGTCCCAGGGCCTGGGGTAGCGGCCGCATCCCCCGCCCAGCAGGGCCGCGATCAGACTACAGAGCGCCAGGTTCGCCAGCGGTCGGGTCATCCGCACGATTATAGGCCCCGCGCACAGGCCGAACAAGCTTACGAAATGTCGCCCCGCGGTGGCGAGGACGGGCAGCGCGGGCGCGGGGTGGGGAATTGGCCCTTCCATCCTGCCGTGCGCCAAGGGACAATCAAGTTCCGTGCAGGGCCGGAGGCCGCGTGATCGCGGCGAGCGGACAGGAGTTTGATGTGGCCAAATATGAAATAGGCAACCCCGCCGGCAAATGGCCGGAGAAGGCTTACAAGAATCTGGGCTTCCTCAACAGCCCGCCCGCCAGGCCCGTCCGCATGTTGTGCGAGTACCTCGAACCGTTGGAGCGGTTCGAGCGGCTCAAGGTGGACGACACGATCGTGTTCTTCGGATCGGCCCGTACGCTTCCGCCGGATGTGGCCGAGGAAAAGCTCCGGCAGGTCGAGGCCCGCGCCTCCAGCGGCAAGGCCCCGTCGCAGCGGCTGAGCCGTCGGCTCGAGTTGGCCCGCCGCGATGTGCACATGAGCCGGTACTACCAGGATGCCCGGCAACTGGCGTTTCGCCTGACCGAGTGGGCCCTGGGCCTCGAGGGCAACGGCAACCGGTTCGCCGTCTGCTCCGGCGGCGGGCCCGGCATCATGGAAGCCGTCAACCGCGGCGCCACCGAGGCCGGCGGGCCCTCGATCGGCCTGAACATCTCCCTGCCGATGGAGCAGGCGCCCAACCCTTACCAGACGCGCGAGCTGTCGTTTGAGTTTCACTACTTCTTCATCCGCAAATTCTGGTTTATGTGCCCGGCCCGAGCGATGGTGGTCTTCCCCGGCGGGTTCGGCACGATGGATGAACTGTTCGAACTGATGACGCTCCTGCAGACGGGCAAGACGCCGCAGAAGATTCCGATCCTGATCTACGGCAGCGAGTTCTGGAAACGGGCCGTCAATTTTGACTTCCTTGTCGAGGCCGGCACAATCGGTCCCGAGGACCTGGACCTGATGCATTTCGTCGACGACGTGGACAGCGCCTTCGAGTTCCTCCGCGACCGACTGATGCGCCTGTTCCCAGACCCCTCCACCCACTTCCCCGACGACTGACGGCAGGCCAGGGCGGCAACGTCTGGGAGTGGAACGAGGCGGCCATTTCGACGTCTCGCGGCCTGCGCGGCGGATCGTTCGGCGACTCCCACGGCGACTCCCGCTTCTACCTGCTTTCGTCCTATCGCTCCGGCAACATTCCGACGTACGAGGACGAATACACAGGGCTCCGCGTCGGCCGAGTTCCCGAGCCCGCGACACTGGGCTTATTGGCGCTGGGCGGCATGGCGATGCTCAGAAAGCGGCCTTGTTGATCGTTGGGCCCCAACGGGGTCTCTTGCTTAGCCCAGGGCGTAGGCCGTCAGGCCAAGCCCTGGGTTATCGTCGGCAATACGGCAAGCCCCGTACGGGGTGTCTTGGCTTGGCCGGCCATGCGCTCGAGACCATCGCATCCCAGCAACCAGCGCAATCGGGCCCCTCAAGGCGCCCCGTTGGGGCTTTTCCATTGGGCGGTTCATTCCTCAGGGCTCGCCTTCGGTTTCGCCCCGGGCTAGGCAAGACGGCCCTTTGGGCCTGAGTTGACGGCTCGATTGCTACAAACTTACGTAGGGCCGCTTAGAATGTTGTAGGGATCAGTAGATGTCGAAATTGCGCCAGGGCGGGCAGGCAGCGGGCCGAGGGTAATGAATGTCGAAGCGGCGACGATTGAGTGCGAGAGCCACTGCCGGGAGGGCGGGAGGGGTCTTTCTTGTCCTGCTGTGCTGCGTGATGGTCGTGCATCTGGTCCAGCGCATGCGCCCGCGGCCGGCGGGGCCGGACTATGGCCAACAGATCGCGGCCACGCTTGTTCTGTGGGGGATCGATACCGCCGAGTTTCAACTGCCCGTCGACCCCGAGCACGTCGAGCAACACGTGGCCCTGCTGGGGAGCGATGTCAGCGAACAACGCGTTGAGGCCTCTCATTGGCTGGCCGCGCGGGGCGTTCGGCGAGCGGCCCCGGCTATCGCGGCGGCCATGAAGGACCCCGGCACGCTCCGCCCATGCCAACTCGCCCATGATATCGGTTTCCTTGGCGACGACCGTTGCGTGGACGACCTGGCCCAGGCGGCCCGCGCCGGCGACAGTGGCGATCTTCGCGTATGTGCGATCCTGGCCCTGGGTGAGCTGGGCTCGCCCAAGGCGACCGACGCCTTGATCGATGCCTACCGCGGCCGGGGCGACATGGCGGGGGCGCTGGCCGTCGAAGCGCTCGGCAAGATCGCTGATAGGTCAACGCTTCCGTTCCTGCAATCGGTGGCCAAGGCGCCGCGAAGCAGTTTCGAACGTCGCGCGGCCGCAACGGCCATCGAGCGCACAGAGACCTTGCAACTGCCGGACCCCGTGCCGTCGTTGATCGCACAGGTGGAGCGATCCTCTCGACAGGGGGAGGCCCTCGACGTGTGGGCCGTTCGGAAGCTCGTCGGCTTCGCGGACCCGCGGGCAGTTCCCACGCTGCGGCAGACCTTCATCAGCGCCCCGGCCAAGAGCGCCGGCCGTATCGTCCTGGCCGCCGCACTGCTAGCCCACGGAGACCCCGGCGCAGCGGCCTTGGAAGATATCGCCGCCCAGGCCCCCAAAACCCCAACCGCCGCCCCCACCATCGCCCGCGCCGCCCTGAGCCTGTCCGAAAGATAGCGAGGCGGGCCTTGGGCCGGACGTTGCTCGCAATCGGCAGACGGACGCCGACGGATCCCGCAGGCGCAGGGGGACAAGACGACAGCTGCCCGTCAAATGTGATCAGCGGAAGCGGATGGGGGTCTTCGGCAGTGCTTTTCGCAGTTCGCCAACGCCCCCATCCGTGACGCTTGTACCACTGAGGTCGAGCATCTGTAAGTCCGTCAGGCCTTTCAGGTGGGCCAGGCCCGCGTCCGTGATCTTCGTGTTAGTAAGGTTGAGTTGGTGCAAACCCGTCAGGCCTTTCAGATGGGCCAGGCCCGCATCCGTGATGTTTGTGTTGCTGAGCCAAAGCGCCCGCAAGCTCGTCATGTCCTTCAGGTGGGTCAAGCCTGCGTTAGTGATCTCTGTGTTGTCGAGGCCGAGTATCTGAAAGCCCGTCATGTCCTTCAGATGGGCCAGCCCCGGGCCCGCGATCTTCGTGGTGCCGAGGTTGAGCTGGTGCAAGCCGGTCAGAGCTCTCAGGTGGGCCAGGCCTGCATCCGTGATCTTTGTGTTTCCGAGGTCGAGCCACTGCAAATCCGTCAGGCCTTTCAGGTGGGCCAGGCCCACATCCGTGACGTTCATCGAACTCAGGCCAAGCACCCGCAAGCCCGTCAGGCCTTTCAGGTGGGCCAACCCCGCATCCGTGATCTCTGTCCTGCCGAGGAAGATCGCCCGCAAGTCGGTCAGGCCTTTCAGGTGGGCCACCCCCGCATCCGTGATCTTCGTGTTGCTGAGCCAAAGCTCCTGCAAGCTCGTCAGGGCTTTCAGGTGGGGCATCCCCGCATCCGTGATCCGGTTGTCGCTTAGGTCGAGCTCCTGCAAGCTCGTCAGGCCCTTCACGTGGACCAGGCCCGCATCCGTGATTCCTGTGAAAGGGAGGTCGAGTTGCTGCAAGCCCGTCAGGTCTTTCAGGTGGGCCAGGCCCGCGTCCGTGATGTTTGTGCCCCAGAGGTTGAGCGCTCGCAAGCCCGTCATGCCCTTCAGGTGGGCTAGGCCCGTATCCGTGATGTGCGTGTCGTCGAGGCTGAGCCGCTGCAAGCCCGTCAGGCCTTTCAGGTGGGCCAGCCCCACGTCCGTGATCGTTGTCTCGCTGAGATTGAGCATCCGCAAGCCGGTCAGGCCTTTCAGGTGGGCCAGGTCATCATCGGTTGCATTGGACAGTTCCAACCCCGGGATGCGTTTTGAAAGGACTTCCTGGCTGAGCTTGTCCATGTCCGCCCGGCCGCGCGGCTTTACCCACCAATACTGGCATTCCGGAATCTCAAGGGGGGTCTCAGACGGCGTGGCGCCGACCCGTTCCTCATCACCATCCAACGTCCTCACAATGTAGACGTCCAGCGGCAGTTGGGAGTTGAAGGTCCGGATGCCGGCATCCGTATCTGCCGCATGTGCTGCGCCGATGACAGAAAGAACAGCCAGCCCGATCAATGCCATGCGTTTCATTTCTTTGCTCCCTTCTGTGTGGGCGGACGCCCCGGGAAACTGAGACTGTTTGCCCGACAATCGAACCAATTGGAGCACTGCTGCGAAGGCATGTCAATTCAATTGCCCAACGTCGCGCAGAGCGGCCGGTCGCTTGCCCTGAGCGGCCTTATGTAAGTTTGTAGCGGTTGTGGCGGGAGGCGGGGAAGTCGTTGTCTTGCCGGGCGCCCCGACCCGAGCCCGGCATATCAGAGCCCGACCGTCGCGGCCGGCCGATACCTCATGTGCCGATGTATCGTTTCGTTCGACCGAGGTGCCCCGGCAGACGGGGCCTGACCGATCTCGCAGCCACAACAGGGGCAAGAGAACGGCCACCCGTCAAATGTGATCAGGGGAAGGAGTTAATGCGGGTTCCCGGAAGTGCTTTTCGCAGTTCGCGCAGGCCCCTATCCGTGACGTCTGTGTAGAAGATATTGAGATGCTGCAAGCCCGTCAGGGCTTTCAGGTGGGCCAACCCCGAATCTGTGATGTTCGTGTTGCGGAGGTAGAGTCGCTGCAAGCCTGTCATGCCCGCTAGGTGGGCCAGGCCCGCATCCGTGATGTCCGTGTCGTGGAGTTCGAGCGTTCGCAAGCTCGTCAGGCCTTTCAGGCGTGCCAACCCAGCATCCGTGATCTTTGTGTCGCTAAGGCGGAGCTCCTGCAAGCTCGTCATGCCCTTCAGGTGGGTAAGCCCCGCATCTGTGATCTTCGTCTCGCTGAGGTCGAGCTCCCGCAAACCCGTCATGCCCACCAAGTGGACCAACCCGGCATCCGTGATGTTCGTGCCGAAGAGGACGAGATTCCGCAAGCTCGTCAGGCCTTTCAGGTGGGTCAGGCCTGCATCCGTGATGTCTGGGCCGCTGAGGACGAGCACACGCAGCTCTGTCAGGCCTTTCAGGTAGACCAGCCCGGCATCCGTGATCTTTGCTTTGTAGAGGTTGAGCAGCCGCAGCCCCGTCAGGCCTTTCAGGTGGGCCAGCCCCACATCCGTGATCCTTGCGCTGGTGAGGCCGAGCCTCTGCAGCCCTGTCAGGCCTTTCAGGTGTTCCAGGCCCGCATCCGTGATGTCTGTCTCATAGAGCCAAAGCTGCTGCAAGCTCGTCAGGCCACTCAGGTGGGCCAGAGCCGCATCCGTAATCTCTGTGTCATCGAGGTAGAGCCTTTGCAAGCCCGTCATGTCTTTCAGGTGTACGAGCCCCGCGCCCGAGATGTTCGTGCCGCTGAGGCCGAGCATACGCAGCCCTGTCATGCCTTTCAGGTGGGTCAGCCCCGCGTCCGATATCTTCGTCCCGCCGAGGATGAGCACGTGCAGCCCTGTCATGCCTTTCAGGTGGGCCAGCCCGGCATCCGTGATCTTTGTGCCGAAGAGGATGAGCCTCTGCAAGTTCGTCAGGCCTGCCAGGTGCGCCAGCCCGGCATCCGTGATGGCTGTGGCGGCAAGGTGGAGGTCCTGCAAGCTTGTCAGGTCTTTCAGGTGGGCCAGGCCCGCATCCGATATCTTTGTGATGCTGAGACTGAGCGTCTGCAGCCCCGTCAGGCCTTTCAGGTCAGCCAGGCCAGCATCCGTGATCTCTGTGTTGGTGAGGTCGAGCCGCTGCAAGCCCGTCATGCCTTTCAGGTGCGCCATCCCCGCATCCGTGACCTTTGTGCTGGCGAGGATGAGCGTCTGCAAGCCTGTCAGGCCTTTCAGGTGGGCCAGGTCATCATCGACTGTGCCTTTCGGCAAGCTCAGCCCGGGGACACGTTTTGAAAGGACTTCCTGGCTCAGCTTGCCCATGTCTACAGGGCCACGTGGCATCACAAACCAGTACTGGGATTCCGGAATCTCAAGGGGAGTTCCAGACGGCGTGGTGCCGACCCATTCGTCATCCCCATCCAACGTCTTCATGTAGACGTCCAGTGACAGGTCGGAGTTGAAGGTCTGGCTGCCGGTATCCGTATCTGCCGCATTTACTGCGCCGATGACAAGAAGGATGCCCAGCCCAACTAATAGCACGCGTTTCATTTCCTTGCTCCCTTCTGTGTGGGGAGACCCCCCGGGAAACTGAAGATTCTTGCCCGACAACCGAACCAATTGAAGCACTGCCGCCGGGGCCTGTCAATTCGATTGTCCAATGTCGCACAAAGCGGCAGAGGATGTGGCGGCGCGCTGAGGGAGAGATTCCGCACGTATCGCGCGGTGGGGGCCCGTCCCACCACGTATCTGTGCCAGCCCCAGCGATGTCGCCATGCAGAACGGCCGGGTGTGTCTCCGGCGCGCCGGGTTGCTGTTAGCGGGATCGGCCGAGGCGGCGGCGCGGGACACACTTCAGGTCGCGATTGGCCTCCATGTCGCACCACATCGCGAACAGCCCTAATTGGATCGCGCTGAGCGTGCACAGGACCCACACCAGGGCGTTGACGCGCGGGATCGAGCCGGTGGCGATCCACAGCCAGACAAGGCGCACAAACAGACCTGTCGCCGCCAAGCCTGAAAGAGTTGCGGCGAAATAGAACAGCACGAGCGGATGGAAGTCGTGAATGACGTACTTGCGCCACATGCGCCACCAGAACCGCTTGAACACCATCCAGTTCAGGCGAGGGAAGACTATCCAGGCCTTCATTTTCGACTGCCGCTGGGGCCAATAGATGGGCCGAACGTGCACGTCGGCGACGCGAAAGTCGTAGACGTTCAAATGGACCAGCAAGTCGTTGGTGTACCCGTAGCCCGTGTCGATCTTCTGCAGATCGATCGTCTCGAGCACCTCTCGGCTGATGGCCAGGTACCCCGACTGCGAATCCGCCACGTGCCAGTAGCCGCTGGCGATCTTGGTCAGCATCGACAGAAACGCGTTCCCCAGATAGCGGCTGTGCGGAATTCGCTGCCACGCTCCTCGATAGAACAAGCGGTTTCCCTTGGCGTAATCGGCCTGGCCCTGGGCCACCGGGCCGATCAACCAGGGCAACTCCTGGGCGTTCATCTGCCCGTCGCCGTCCATCACGGCCGTAATGTCGTAATCCCTCCGCAAACATTCGGTCAGGCCTGTAATGACTGCAGCGCCGGGCCCGCCGTTTTGCTCGCGACGAAGCAGGACCGTTCGGCAGGAGTCCCCCTCCCGGGCGATCTGTTGGTCGACGATCCGGGCCGTGTCGTCGGTGCTGGCGTCATCGACAATAACGACCGCATCAACAAAGTCCGGGATCTTCGTCAGGACGTTGACGATGTTGTCCTGTTCGTTGAAACACGGTATGACAACAGCAATGGTCCTGCTTTCGTACACAGCCACACTCCTGGGCGCCGGATTGGCGAATGACGCAGATCTTTCGGCAAGAATGGCGGCAATTGTGAGAGCCCGCGGCAGCAACCGGGACATTGAGTCTAGAGCTTCGCCGCGCGCAAAAGCAAGGGGTTTCGGGGCGGGGAAGGGCTGCGAAAGGTCACCCGCGCTGACCGAGCCTCCGCCGGCAGTCGGCCAGATCCTCCAACGTGTCGATCTCGAACCAAGGGCGACCGTTGGCGTCGATCGGCGCCACGGGGACGGTCGGGAGGACAGCGTCGAAAGCTCTTGAAGGGTGATAGTTGAGGCTGTCTCCTCGGACAAACTCGTCGATCCTCTCAAAAAGCAGCCTCGACCCCTCGGCGCCCAGTTTCACCGTGAAGAGGCCTTGGGCATTGGCCCGGTCGAGGGGAATGTCCCTGTGGTACTCCGTAACCCAGCCGTTCTCGATGACGAGGTTCGTTTCGCGGGTGGACAACTCTTTTTCGGTGTCGACCAACATGGCCGAGCTGTGCGGGCAATTCACAAGGTCTCGAATCATGGACGCCTCGACGATCACGTCGCTGTTGCAGAAGACAAACGCCTCCCCCGCGACGAGATCGCGAGCCAGCCACAGCGAGTACATATTGTCGGTCGTCTCGAATGCTTCATTGACGATGAACCGGCATCGCCAGCCGACGTGGTCACGAATCGTGTCGCCGCGATACCCAATAACAATAGTCACGTCAGTGAGGCCGGCTTGGGCCAGGGCATCCAACTGATAGTCCAGAATCGTCCGCCCGTTGACCTGGACCATGCATTTGGGCCTGTCCGCCGTTAATGGCCGCAGCCGCCCCCCCTGTCCCGCTGCCAGAATGATTACCTTCACGGTCCTAATGTCTCCACAAGCAGGGCCAACGCTCGATTACGGCCGACAATCGAATCGTCATGCGGGAAGCTCCCGCAACCTCACCGCCAGACGGGCGCCCCAATACAGCGAATACAATACCTTACCGGCCACATAAACCGCCAGCCAGATAAATCGCCAGGAAATGACAACGTCCCCGCTGGTCGCCAGGGGGCCGACAAACACATCCAGGCAGACGGCCAGCGGCAACGTGAGAAAGTATCCCGGCGTCGTCAACGTCTGCTTGAGGTACAGTAGACATCGTCGCAGTGAGACGATCTCATCGCGCCGCTGTTCGGAGATGATCGACGGCTCGCCCCGGACAAAGCCCATTAGCGTATGAACATCATCTGGGTTTTCCCCGTGCTTGCCCAGCCAGACCGACAGGGTCTTGCAGTACGCCAGATAGGGGGCCGTGCACACGGCCACCATCGCCGCCGCCGCCAGTATCAGAGGCCAGACGCCCATGTGGCTGGTCACATACAGCCGATAGCCGATGCCGGCCGCCAGCGATGTTTCCAGGCCGTGCATCAGGGTGTCGAGGTAATAACCCGTCATGCCCTTATCGCCGGCGGCCCCGGCCTCGCGCCGAACGCGGGCGATCTCCCCATCGCACGCATCGAAGGCCACATGGAACAGCCCCAGCGCCGCTCCGATTATCCAGGCCGCCGGCCAGGGACCGGACAGGCACACGGCGCCCACAATCAGGCACACGCCGCCCAAGAGTGTTGCCCCATTGCCCGACAGGCCAAGGCGACAGAGGGCCCAACTCAGATAGGGAGTCCAGGGGCGAAACAGGTAGCGATAAACCCAACGATCCGTCGTTGACTTCCACTTTTCCGCGGCTGTGAAAAAATCCCGTAAGGACGGTTTGGCTCCCGATCGTGTTGAAGAGGCATTCTCCATGTCAGTGGCAGGATTCTGGCGAAACATCATCGCTGTGTCAAAGTATTTGGCTCGGGAACGTTGAAGCCGCCTTCCGTCGGTCAGGTCCGGGGGGCTGCTGCTTTCCTACAAAGGGAGATGGCCCTATAATCTATCCGCTTGCCCGCCGATGGGCCGGCCAATCGACGCGATGACCGCTTCCCAGACCAATGTGACGTCCAGTCGTTCAGCCGCTGCCAAGGTGCGCGGCGCCGGGCTTCTGGCGCGGATCGGCGGCTCGCGCCGCATTCAGCGGGCGCTGCCGCAGTGGTTAAAGACGCTGCTTTGGCGCCTGGTCGACCGTGGCGCCGTCGAGGCGAACATATGGGCAGCCGCCAATCCTTTTGCAAATGATCCCGACGAATCGACCTATCCCGCCCGCGTGGATGTGCGGATCGGGATCGTCCGGGAGGTGACGCACCTGCACCACCATTTCATCGCCGCTTGCCGCGATCTTGGCGTGCCCTATCGCCTGGTGGACATTCTCCAGCCGGACTGGCGCTCGGCGATCGAGCGGAGCGAGTGCGACGCGTTTCTCGTCCGCCCGTCGGTCCATCGGGCCCATTGGAAGGATCTTTACGACCGTCGCATCCGAGTGATGACCGAGGAGATGGGCAAGGTCGTCTACCCCGAGCCCGAATGCCTTTATTTCTACGAGAGCAAGCGACGCGTCTATCAATGGCTTGACGAGCATGGATTTGTCCAGCCCCGGACGTGGATCTTCGACGATCGCGACGCGGCGCTGGCGCTGGCCGGCGAGGCCGATCTGCCGATTGTCTGCAAGAGCGACCTGGGCTCCAGTTCCAGCGGCGTGTGGATCTTCCGCAAGCGCAGGAAGCTCCTGGGGCACGTCCGGCGGAGCTTCGCGGCGGGGGTGGCCCGACGTGGCTGTGATCCGCGTGACCGCCAGCGCGGGTGTGTCATCTTCCAGGAGTACCTCCCCGGCATCGAGGAATGGCGCGTGATGCGCATCGGCGACAGCTACATCGGCTATCAGAAACTGCCGATCGGCCAGTTCCACAGCGGCTCATTGTTGTGGGCGTGGCGCTGTCCGCCGATGGAGATGTTCGACACGACCCGGCGGATCACCGAAGCGGGGGGCTTCACCAGCCTGTCCGTCGATTTTGTCCGCTGTCAGGACGGCCGGACGCTGGTGACCGAACTTCACGCGTACGTCGGCACGTCCTGGGAGCCTCCCATCAGTGCGCGGGCTGCCAGTAACCCGATGGGCATCGACCAGGAAGCCCAGAACCTGGGACGATACATCTACGACGACACCAACAACGATTGGGTCTTCCAGCATGGCGTCTTCTGGCTGAACAATACATGCAATCTTCGCGTGGAGGCGCTGCTGAAGCAGTTGGGAGCGCACATCTATCCGGAGCGACCGGAAGTGGAATCGCCCAACGGAGAAATTGTAACTGAACCGTCCAAAGGGCATTCATGAAGATCGCTGTCTGCATCCGACCCGACGCCGCCGACAACGGCGCCATCGCCCGAAAGATGGCCCAGATGCAGCGCGCCCGGGCGTGGCACACGTGCGAGCTTGCGACGTTCGATGGCGGCGCGATGGCCTGCGTCCACACCAGTGACCGGCATCTCGATGTCGATATGTTCCGCCGAAGTGAGCGCGGCAACATCCTGATGGTTTCCGGCCTGCCCATCGACCCCGACGGGCGACTCGAGCAGCGCCTGCAGCGTGTGTGCGACGGCGACGCCGAGTGCGCCCAGAAACTGCTGCCGGAGTTGGACGGGGCGTTCGCGGCGGTCTTCTGGGACGCCGCCGGGCGCAAGCTGGTCATCGTCAATGACTGCCTGGGCATGCAGCCTCTATGCGTGCACCGGCGCGACGGGCTTGTCCTGCTGGCGACCGAGGCGAAGGGCATCGCCGCCAGCGGCCTGACAGACGTGCAGATGGACCCGCTTGGCTGGGGCGCGTTGATCAGCTTCGGCGAACACATTGACACGGTCACCTCGTTGGCCGACGTCCGAAAGTCGCCGCCCGCAAGTATCATCGTCTACGACGCCGCTACCGACCGGTGGGACCGGCGGGAGTACTGGCCCTGGCCCGCTGTGCGGACCGATCTGACGCTCGACGACATCGACACCCATGCGATCGTCGACATGCTTCGATTTCAGGTACAGCAGTACCTTCAGTACGTCTCGCCGGGCACGATCCTGCTCAGCGGCGGGTTCGATTCACGTCTGATCCTGGAGTTGGTCCTCGAAGCCGGCGCCCGTCCGAACGTCGTCACGTTGAGCAATCCTTACAATCATCTCGATGCGGACGCCCGTTACGGTCGGCGCATTGCCAAACGCCACGGGCTTGATGTTCGGATGATTCATCCGAAAAGGTTCTTCTCATCCACAGACTATCTCGACTACGTCCTGGCCACCGATGTGTCCACTCAGAGCTACGATCTGTTCGTCACGCAGCTGTCCCGCTACATCCGGCCGGAATGGCGCGCCGCATGGGAAGGCGTCGGCCTGGGATGTTCCATCAACGCACCCGGTCGAGGCGCCGCCCGGCAACTCGGTGGGTATGAGGCCTATTGGCGCCACAATGGATTCGAGTGGGGCTCACCCACCTGGCAGGCGGCCGAGCGGGTCTTCGGCATCCGACGCGCCCGAGACATGTACGACCAGTGTCGCCGGCGGCAACGGCAACTGCGCGATGCGTACGGGCATACTGAGAACGGTGTCACCCGATTCCACATCCGCAGCAGGACGGCCAACCGGACAGGCCAAAATCCTCTGGTGGCATACGCCAACGACGTGCTTCCACTGACGCCGGGAATCGGCAAGGCGTATTGCACGGCCACGGGGGAAATTCCTGAGGAAATAAAGTGGCAGGGAAAATTGTACTTCCGAATCTACGAGCGGCATTTCCCCAAGGCCATGCACGTGCCCATCTTCAGCCAGAGACCCATCCGCCCGGGCCCCACGCCGTTCGCCAAAGGGCTCTGGCTGCGACTGAGCGAACTGGCCTCTTATGGGCTTCGTTACGCCCGGGCCTCGCGTCAGCGCATCGGCGCGATGCTTCCGGCTGCATTGAACAGGTCGGACTTGATCTCGTCGGTCATCGCTCACATCCCGGCCGACCATCCCGATCTCAACAGCGACGGCGTCGAAGCGGTCCGCAAAGGCCGGTTGCGGTTTCGCCCGGCCGGTCGTCCGGCGCGGCTACTGCTGTTCTACTGGCAGATGTGGCGATGGGTCATGGAAGGGCGCATCTCCAGTTTGAACATGGATGTGCTGGCTGACCGGCCGGGAAGCGAAGACAATTCAGGAATCTCCGGCTCCCCATAGTGGGAGTCAAAGGGATCACATATGAAATGGCAGCGACCTATCCTCAATGGCTTGGCAGGTCGAAGTGAGCTGGTCATCTTCGCCCTGATTTTCGTTATCTGTCTGGGCCTGGGATACCCAACGTTGCAGCGATTTGATCCTCGCGACGCCCAGCCTGACAGCAAGTCGTATTACCAGATGGTCCGGGGCGAGGATGAAGGGGTCAACCCAACGCATCGATATCGCATCCTGACGCCGGCGTTGGCGGCGGGGGTCCTGGCATTGCTGCCAACAGTGGGCTTTGTCGAGTGGGATCGCACGTTCCTGGCGATGCTGATCGTCAATTCCGCCTTCACGGCGGGGGCCGCGACGTTGCTGCTGCCTATGTGTCGCCGGCTTCATTACAGCAACCTGGTTGGCGGGGTGGCGGCCCTATTGCTCGTCAGCAGCTTTCTTGTTGCCAATCTCATCCTGGTTGGTCTGGTGGATGCGGGCGAGTTGTTCTTCTTCTGTGCACTCCTGACGGCCCTGTTGAGCGGCCGACTTGGCTGGTTGGTCCCCCTGGCGATCATGGGAGTACTGGCCAAGGATTCCATGGCGGCATTCGTGCCGGCGTGTATGGTCGGGTGGTGCCTTGGCGCACGGAAGGGAGATCTGAAAACGAGGCCGTTGATCCATATGGCCGCAGCAGCGCTCGCTTCAATAGCCACGCTTGTTGTTGGGCGAGCCGTCATCGGCGGGCCTGCGACTCACGTGCCCGAAGCTGGATGGCAGCACATCGCCTCGTTACCGTATAATTTCCTGGAGTGCGTCGTGTTCGTGGTCCTGCTGTTGACATTTCTGCCCCCCCTTGCCGTCTGGCGACTTGGACGAATGCCACGAACGCTCTTGCTGGCCTCATTCCTGCCCGCATTGGTGGGTATCGCGCTCAGCGCCTACTGGGCTGGAAACCAAAACGCCGCACGCCAGGTCTTCGATACGGCCGGGCCTGTCCTTGCCATTGCCGCAGCGATCTGTCTTCATGATGTCCTTGCCGGCAAGGCGTAACGGTCGGCCCACTCGGCTGCGGCGCGTTCTATCGAGAAGTGCCTCGCAACAGCCTCCCGCCCGGCCTGGCCGACGCGGTCGACCGTGGCGGGGTCGTCGGCGAGACGTCCGACGGCGGCGCTGAGAGCCGCCTGATCGCCGGGGGGCACGAGGATCAAGGCGTCGGTGACGGCATGGATGTCGCGCAGGCCAGCCACATCCGAAGCCACCACCGCCAGGCCATGAGCCATCGCCTCCAGCACGCTGTTGGAGAGCCCCTCGCTGTCGCTGGGCTGGAGCAGCACGTCCGATTCAACAAGCAGGTCGGCCACGTCGGCCTTCCAGCCCAGGAGTTGAACGTGGGCGCTGAGACTCAGGGCCTCGATCATCGCCCGCAGCGCCGGTCCCTCCGGGCCGTCGCCGACGACGCGCAGGTGCACCGAGCGTCCTCGATCCAGCACCTCGCGCATCGCTCGGACGGCCATGGCGTGGTTCTTGACGGCCACCAGCCGACCGACCATTACGAATCGGGTTGGGCCCTGCCTGTTCGTTTGTCGCGGGCGAGGGGGAATCGCCACACCGTTGGCGGCCAGGTGGACCTTTCGCTCAGCGATTCCCAACAGGGCCGACGCGAAGCGCCCCGTGGCCGGGCTCTGGGCCCAAACTTTGGGCCTGCACAGGCAATAGACGGCCCGGGCCGCCCAGCGGACGCCCCACAGGTCTGTCGAGCCCACAATGTTCAGGCCGAGCCCGTGAAACATGACCCAGACGCGCCGGCCGGCCGCCAAGGCGGCCAGGCAACCGACAAGGTTGGGCCAGACTTGTGAGCAATGGATTCGATCCGGGCGGCGGGCAACGATCAGCCGCCACAGCCGCCAGATCGTCCGGATCAGGCGCCAACCGGCCCAGCCGCCGTGGTCGCACCCCAGCGAGACGTGTCGCACATGTCGCCAGGAACTCGGCACGGACATGGCCGCCTCGTCCGCCAGCGTGACCAGGTCGATATCCACCACATGACGCAGCCGATCGACGATCGCCAAGGCCTGCTTTTCCGTGCCGCCAATCGCCAGGCTGTGCACCACTCGCATGACGCGCGGGCGGCGCTGGGGGCCAGGGCGAGGGGCGGTTAGCTCCCCGTAGAGCCGATCCAACTGCTCAATGTGGCGCTGCCGAGGGAACTTGGATCGTATTTCGTCGCGGGCCCGCCGGCCGATGTCGTTTCGCAAATCCGGATTGTCCAGTAACTGGCGGACCTGCTCGACCAGACCGTCAATGTCGCCGGGCTCGACCAGCCTGATGGCGGCCGGATGGGTCAACTGTTCGGGAATCCCCCCCCGGCGAAAGCTGACCACCGGCTTACCCATCGCGGCGGCCTCCATGGGAACGGCCGGGAAGCTGTCTTCGCACAGCGGCAAATGGCAGACAACATCCATGGCGGCCAGGTAAGGGGCAACGTTGTCCTGCTGGCCGACCAGGTGGACGGCCTCTTCCAGGCCGCGCCGTCGAATATCGCGCCGCACCTGTTCGGCGTAGGCCTCATGGCCGGGCACGGCGCCACCAACGATCAGACACTGCAGATTGCCGCAGCCCCGGCGGCGAAGGCGATCGATGACCTCCAGCAGCACCAGATGGCCTTTTTGGGCGACCATCTTCGCCACCGTGCCGACGACGGGCCCGCCCCACGCGTCCGCGCCCATTACCGGGGACGTCCGAGCCGGGTCGAACGGGTCGTCGTCGGGCTGCTCATCGTAGATGACGCGCACCCGCTGGCCGCGCCGACCGGCCAGAGCCATCCGATGGACCGCCTGGGAGACACACACCACGCGGTCGGCCAGGGCGACGACGATCCACGCCAACGCGCGGCGGATCCATCGCTGTGGAAGAATGAAACGAATGAAAATGACGCTTCGGACTCGAGCCAGCCGTGCGGCCACCAAGCCCTGAAAGTCGAGAATCTCGTTGACGTGGAGTACCTCGATTCGCATCGCCCGCAACAGCCGGGCCAGGCGAACCGTGATGATCGGCATCCACAGCAGATACTGCAGCACATGCAACGGGTCGGCCAGCGTCCGCAGATGTTGCCAGTATATCAGGTGAACGACGGCCCCCATGCGGCGGTATCTCTCCGTCAGCTCACTGGCGGCGGGGAGCACGACATGGACCGTATGGCCGCTCGCCAGCAAGTGGCCGACGATCTGGACCTGGCGTCGTTCGGCGCCGCCCTGAAGGCTGTTGCCAGATGAGAAGAAACATATCCTCATGCGATCACATCGCGATCCGATCCGATCGAATTGTTTCTGTCCGATGGCGGGCCGTCGCTAGCCGACAAGCCCAGCAGAACTCGTTCGTGAGGCCGTATGAACATGATCCAGACGAGCGCGAGGTATACGCCGAGCACCACCAGCTTGATGGCGACCCCTGCTGCGGTGACCCCTTCCGCCGGCCCGTAGGTCAGCCACAAGGCTGCCGCTGCGATCATGATATTCGTCACCAGTATCGCCGCCAGCGGATAGCGGGTCGCGTCCACGCGCCTGGCGGCAATGAAGGTGGCCGCCAGCGTCGCCAGCACGCTGCCCAGGAGCACCCAGATGGCGGCGTCGATTCCCCATCGTGGAATCAACAGAATGTTGCCCGCCAACGCCAGCAGGCACGGGACGATGGTCAGCACGGAGACCAGAACCGTCTTCTTGTGGAACAGCAGCACGCGCCGAACGAACAAGTAGTAGCCGTGACAGAGATAGGCCACCGCGATCAACGGAAGGACCCGCCCGGCCAGGGCGTAGGAGGCCGGGGCGATGATCGCAACGAGTTCCCGGGCATAGAGCACGACCGTCATGCAGACCGCACCCAGCAAGGCGACATAGACGCTCGCCAGTGCGCGAAGGATGGTGGGGGAATCCTTGCGGGTCTGCATCACGTGAAACTGAATGGGCTGCAGTGCGTTGCCGATGCTGTTGAACATGACCGACATGCCCGTGAAGGCCATGTTGTAGCCGAGATTGTACGGCCCCAGCGACCCGCCTGCGACGCGGTTGAGCACGAGACGATCCGCCCCATTCTGAAGCCATCTCGCCGCCCCTCCGCCCACCAGGGGCAGACCGTAGCGCAGGTGTCGCCAGAAGACGGCGCGGCGCAGCCGCCCGGCAGAGGGCTTCAGGAAAGACCAGACCACCAATGGCAGGGCCACGCCCACCGATCCGGTCACGCATCCCAGCACGGGTGAGAGGGGACCGAGCTTGAGGACCACGACGTAGACAACGCTGGAGGCGAGTTGGATCAGCGTCGTCAGCAGGCCCACAGCCGCGTAGGCTCCGGCACGCTGCTGGACCTTGAAGATCGTGTGCACGAGCTCGTTGACACTTCCGCCGACCGCGGCGAGCAGGACGATGGACAAATGCGGCTGCAACGGGAGCCTGTTGTTGGTGATCCATCCCCACGCCGGGGCCAGCGCGACGAACATGGCGCCCAGGAACACCCCAGCCGTTACCAGCCGCAACACGATAGCCGACAACAGCAGGTCACCGTGGGATTCGGTCTCCTCCCGCGGGGCGTAGTAGTAGCGAATGAGGGCGGCGGGCTGGCCCATGTCGACCAGGGCGCGGACGAACAACATCATGCTCATCAACAGCGCCACCAGGCCGTACTCGTCCGTCGTCAGGTGATGCGTGAACACCGGAATCAGCAGCAGCACCGCCAGTTGCTGGGCGACGCTGCTAACCAGGTAGACAGATGACAGCTTGGCCCCTTGCGTTCGCAGAAGTTTTGGAATGACAGCAAAGGGCCTCATGGGCATCTGGGTATTCCTTACAGCCTGCGGCTGATCCCGCAGGCGCCGGGTCCATTCACATCGTCGACACATGGTATTTGTATTCCGGGCCTCTGTGAAGGGACAGGTCCGCACATGCGCGTGATTCCGGCCGCACAGAACGCATTGGCTCGCTTGCGGCAAGAGATGGATGATCGTACATTCATGCCCGCCAGGAAGCGTTCGATCGGCATGTTCGACGCCCGGTGCGACGCAGGAAGGTCTTCATCCGCATGAATGTGCTTGAGGGCGTCATCGAAATCGTGCGTGTCAATGCAAGACGCATGTGCGGCAGGCCCAGAGCTGTGCCCAAGCGATTAGTCCTGCAAGTCACGAATCTGTGCAATAGTCGGTGCACAACCTGTCACATCTGGAAGCTTTACCGCCACGACCCGGCTGGCCTGCAGAAGGAGTTATCCGCTGACGAATGGATCCAAGTGGCATCGCATGCGATTCGCTCTGGCGTCAGGCAGATCGAGGTGACCGGGGGCGAGCCGTTTCTCAAGGAGGGCGCCACAGAACTGCTGAAAGTGCTTGTGTCTCGCTTGGACAGCGTCTCCATCGTGACCAACGCGCTACGTCCGGAGGCGGTCGCCCGAGACGTCGAGACAATCCTCCGATTCGCCCGGCCCGGCGGACAGTTCACCGTGAGTGTTTCGCTCGATGGGCTTGGCGCCTCACATGACAAAATTCGAGGGGTGATCGGTTCCTTCGACAAAGCCGTCGACTTACTGAAGCGATTGAACGCTCTGAGCGTGCAGATTCCCCAACTCAGGCATCAGATAAGTTTCACCCTCAGCAGCGCCAATGCTTCGCAATTAAGCGAAACGGTCGATTACGTCATGAACGAAGGACTGATCCCGTCCATCGACAAGTTCTGCTTTCGGTGCGCGCAAAGCAGCGCTCGCTATCACTGCACCAATGCACTGGGCGAGAAGAGCGAGATACTGGATGCACTCCAGGCCATGCGGCGTCGCTACAAGCTTGCCCTGTCCCGGCTTTACATCAGCGGGATCATGGCTCATCTGGCTGCGCCGCAGAGATTGCCCGTGCCCTGCTACGGCCTTTTCGCATCCTGTTGGGTGGGCCCCTACGGCAACGTTACCCCCTGCCTAAGCATGACGGACTCGGTGATCGGGAACGTCCGTTCATCCGACTATGACATTCTGCCCGCATGGCGAAGCCCGCGCGCCGCCGAGCTTCGCAAGACCATTGCCCGGGGGAAATGCCCAGTCTGTTGGACGGACTGCCAGGCCTACGAGAGCCTTTACTACAGTTGCCTGCGCAGACCATTATGGTCGGCAAGGGTGGTGGCGCAGAAATTGCTCGGGCGGAGCTGACCGGGTCGGTGACGCTGGCAGCACGGTCGTTGCCGGGATGGCCCGTTATCCAGAGCCGCTTGCGATGGCGGGACGATCACCGGAGAGTAGATTGGCCAGCAGCTCCCGGACGCGCCGCTGCATCACGGGCATGTCACGATGCTGCTGGACCCACTGTCGCGCGGCCTCGCCAAGGGCGCGGCGATGCGACCCATCGCGAAGAAGGCGCGTGATCGCCTCGGAAAACTCCGACGGCGGAAGGATCTCGGCGTGCACACCAGAGACGATGTCCAGACCTTCTGCGCCGATCGGCGAGGTGACAATCGCCCTCCCCATCGCCATGGCCTCCAGGACCTTGAGCTTCGTCCCACCGCCCGCGGCCAAAGGCACAGCGACAACGGCCGCTTTGGCTAAATACGGCCGGACGTCCGGCACCTCGCCGGTCACACAGACGTCCTTCACCCCAGCGGCGGCGGCGAGCATACGGTCGGTGGGATCTCGCCCGACCAGGTACAGCCGGTGCGGCGTGCCCTCGGCTCGCAACTGCCTCGATAACGCAATCAGACGCACAGCGGCGTCCTCGTTCGGCCAGTAGCCGAAGAAGCCCGTATAGACAATCGCTCCGGCCTCTTGCTCGTCGGTCGCCTGATAACGATCCAGGTCCAGGCAACACGGAATGGCAAAGACCGATTTCAGTCGCAACCGTCGTCGGCAGTAGTCGGCGTCATCCTCGGAGACAGTCCACACCTGGTCCGCCAGATGTTGGTACCGCCGTTCGACGCCCAATGTATTGCGATAGAGCACATAGTTAACCAGACGCCCCATGAGCGCACGGTTGTGCGCTGCGACCCGACGATGAACTTGCGACTCAACGTTGTGGCAGTGCGCCACAATACAGACGTTCGGCGACATGAGCGCGGGGATGAGTACTGACAAATAGGTATCGTCAACAACGATAACGTCAGGCCCCCATCCCTGTATTTTCTCTGCAAGCTTGTCAATTCTCTTTGGATTCAGATACCTGGCTGCCGGTATGCATCGCCGGGCAAGCCCCGCTCGCACGCAACGGATAAATCTCTGCCTCTTGGTCTCTCGTCGGGAGGGATAGACCCACGCGCCCTCGGCCCGCAGTTGTCGGCGGGCCTCCAGCGACGGCTTGTCTCCCAGGACGACGAACTGGACCTTGCCGGCCGACGCCAACGCCCGCCAGAGCGCTTCGGTGCGCATCGCACCACCGAAATGCGTTGGGAACGGCGAGAACGGGGCTATATGGACGATCTTCATCGCTGTCTGGCTGCACCTGCGGGCAGCCCCGGGGCAACACCTATTCCAACGGCCTCAAGTCGACTCAACATGCTGCCCCCCGAATCACATCCAACATCCGCTCGGCCGCTTCCGCCCAGGTCGGCGCCGGTTTGTCCAAGACGGTTGGGCCCGGCCGGCCCAGGGCCGCCAGCAGTTGATCCGGATCGGCGAAATCAATCTGCCACTGCTGGGGGATGCCGATCTCTGCGAACACCGGCAATCGTGAGCAGATGAACTTCGCACCAAGCTCCGTTGCTTCCAGCGCCGGCTGGCCGAAGCCCTCGAACTGCGATGGGAAAACAACCGCCGCCGCCGCTTTGTACAACCGCAATACGTCTGACGGGGGGACGAACCCCAGGTGCATCACGTCCTCGCCGATCCCCAGGGCGGTCAGCCGTTTGCGGAGTCCCCGCCAATGGGCCGTGCGTTGGCCTGTCAGCAGGAGCTTGTAAGGAAAATCGCTTCGCTCGCGGAGCTTGGCGAACGTCTCAAAGAGCTGCTCGTGTCCTTTATGGGGAAACGATGCTGCGGGATAGTAAAGGAATGGCCCGGGTATCTCGTCATAGGGCTCGATCGCATCGACGTTGCAGCCGACAAGACCGGGGTGGACCACCGCAATTCGATCCCGGCAGACGCCGCAACGCTCGACAAGGATGTCTGCGGTGAACTGCGAGATGGCGATAATTCGGTCGGCTCGTCGAAGGCTGCGAGGATAGGCCGCCCGACGAAACATGCGGTCTCGGGCGCGGAACCGGTGAGGGAACAGAAGGTGCTGCACATCGTGCACGATCAACACAGTCGGCCCGGCGATGGCCTTCGGAAAGATGGACTGCTGGGGAAACAGGGCGACATCCGCGTCGAGTTTCTGGAACACACGTTCTACCAGGCCCGCGCGGTAGGGAGTGAATGCTTCAAACACCCGGGCCGCCACAATGCTCCAATCCCCCTTGTCGACATCCACGCGCCGAATGCCGGCTGGTCCGACGTCGTCAAGATTGCCTCGCCAGCCAACGAGCACGATCTCGTCGCCCCCGCGGGCCTGCTCGAAGGCGGCGAGCATGTTGCGGATGTACGTCTCCGCACCGCCGATCAGGCCCGGCCGGAAGTTCAGAAGACTGACGGCAATTCGCACGCGTGGGCCCTTTCGCTCGCACTCACGGGGGTCAAGCCTTGTGGTCCCCCTGGCTGTCGGGTATTTGTCAAGGCATGATCAGGATATCCGTTCTGACGCCTTCGTACAATCAGGCGCGTTTTATTCGTCGAACGATCGAGTCCGTGCAGAGCCAGTCCGGCCCCTTTGAGTTGGAGCATATCATCGTGGACGGCGGATCCGATGATGGGACCCCAGCCATCCTCGACAGCTATGGATCCGCTGTCCGATGGATCAGCGAAGCGGATGACGGGCAGGCCGATGCGATGAACAAGGCTCAGGCGATGGCGACGGGGGATGTTGTAGGCTGGCTCAACAGCGACGACCTTTACCAGTCCGGCGCCTTGGCGACGGTTGCCGGCGTTTTCGAAAACGAGCCGGCGACAATGTGGCTGTATGGCAAGGTGACGATTGTCGACGAGCACGATCGCGAGATTCGGCGTTGGATCACGGCCTACAAGAATCGCCAGATGCGGCGGTTCTCACTGGGGCGGTTGCTGGCGGAGAATTGGATCTCTCAGCCGGGCGTGTTCTGGCGGCGCAGCGCCGCCGAAAAGGTCGGCGCCTTCCGGAGCGACCTGCACTACTGTATGGACTATGATTATTGGCTTCGCCTGGCCAAGCGGTGGCCGGGACACTTTGTTGACATCTACCTGGCCGCCTTCCGCTGGCACGCGGGCAGCAAGTCCGGCGGGGGGTTTGTCGAGCAGTTTGTCGAAGGACTGAATGTCGCCCGAGAGATCGCCGCCGGAGCGCACCCCTGGGCGATCTGCACGCACCGGCTCAATCGAATCAAGATCACCGGCGCCTATCGCCTGATGCAGATGGCCCGGAACTGGTCGCCGCGGCGGAACGGCCCCTTGCCGGCATGAGGGCCGCGAGAAACACGGATCAATGACGCAGACCGACCGGGATATTTCAGACGGGCGAGCCGCCGGCGACTTGGCGTCCGCCGGGCCGCCGGCGATGGACGTGTCGCGCCGCTTCGCCGCGGTCGGCCTGGCGATCGTGCTGCTTGCTGCGGCGGGCCTGCTGGCCAAGCAGGTCGTCTTTTATCGGATCGCCAGCGGCGATGCGACCACCTACTATCTGCCTTTGGCCGGGCAAATGGCCCGGGGCGACATCGACGGGGCTCAAAACGCCATCATCCCGCCGCTGTATCCGATCCTGACGGGGCTTCTCGGTGGCGCGACGGGCTTGGTCAACGATCGTCTGGAACGGGCCGGCCAACTCATCAGCATCCTTGGCACGTTGAGCACAATTGTGCTGGTCTACTGTATTGGCCGAGAGATGTTCAGCCGCCGCGTCGGTTTTGTGGCAGCGGCGCTGACGGCCTTCAATCCGTGGGTCATCCACTTCGGGGCCAATGTCGGCCCCGCCATGCTGTACGCCGCGTTCTTGGCTGCGACGGTCCTGGCGCTGTTGCGCCAGTCCAGGCGGCCGGCGGTCGTCTCGGCGGCGGCTGTGGGTGCGGCCGCTGGGCTGGCGGCGCTGACACGTAGCGAGGGAGTGTTCATTATGCCCCTGGCAGCCGTCATCATGCTTGTGGTCGGGCTGGTCGGAAAATTCCGCCGGGCGGCTGTTGTGCATGTTCTTCTGGCCTGCGGGATCGCGGTGGTTGTTTGTCTGCCTCGCGTGGCGTGGGTTTACGAGCGGACGGGCTTGCCCATTCTGGACATCCGCGCAACCAGCCATATCCCCCATTGGCGAGGCCGGGTTGCGGGCGATCTGTGGCGCCCCCCGAAAATGCTGGGCCATGTCGGACTATCGGCCCCCCAGGCCCGGCGACCTTCAGCCGATGTCTTGAAAGAAGCGCAGGAAACGCTGCTGATGGTAATCGGCCCGGCGACGTGGGTGATGGCGCTGGTGTGGCTGGTCGGCAGGAAAGGGCTGGCGCGAAACGGCCGTGGTCAGGTGATCGTGCTGGCCTTTATCGCGGGTCAGTTGCTGATGACGTCGCACGTGAAGTTCGACCGGCGGTACACGGCCGCTATCGCGGGGTTGGCGCAGTTGTGGGGGGCGTTGGGTCTGATTGTCCTGGCCGAACGCTGTCGCGGCCTGGGGGGACGGCTTGGCGAGTTTGGCAAATCCATAGCCAGGCAAACGGTTGTCTTTGCCCTGTGCCTGGCGGCGCTGGCGAGCTGGTCAGTGTTCAAGAGCAATGTGGGCGCCCGCCACGCCGTGCGGCGGACCATCGGTCGCCACATCCTTGCGACCTACGGGCCGGGCCGTGTGCTGCTGCTCGCAGACGCCGAACCCGCCTACTATGCCAATGGTCTCTACGTAGCCATCGCGCAGGAGGACGGGCCCGCCTCACAGTTCGACATGGCGCGATTGCAGGAGGCCGTGCATGAATACGACATCGACTTCATTGTCGCCCGGCCGGACAAGGACTGCTGGCAGCCCCTGCTGACGTTCATCCGCCAGCGCCAACTGCACGATGTCGTGGTCCTCAAGACCGACGGGGCCGAACCGACGTATCTCATTGATGCCCGAGCCCTTCAACGGGCCGGGAGAGCCGAGCCATCGAAGCAGCCCGATTCGGCGTTGTCGGATAGATAGGCTGTTCAAAGTCCCCCCTGACTGAGCTGTCCGGCCTGGCCTGCAGTGGGCAATGCGTTCGAGCGTCACCCCGCTCCTCAGGCCCTTGTGTGCACCGGCCAAAGGCGATACCGTGTTCCCGAAGAGCAGGGGCCGTTGGCGGGCCCTCTGGGAAAGTGCGAGCGATTCCGATTGGAACAAGGTGGGTAAGAGAAATGGTCAACCGTCCCGGATAAGCCTCACGCATCGTAAACGCTGAAGCCCTCTGCATGGTCCCAAACAACCGGGGGCTGTCCCAGCATGGAAGCCGGCTCGGCCGCGGCCAGACGTTCCAGAATCGCCAGCGACTCGGGCACGGGCAATTTCGTGCAGATACGGCGATGCTCCGTTTCAACCGGCGGCACGTCAGTCGGTTCCAGGCAGTACGTCGCCATGATGGTTGGTCTCCCGCGCGGCGCTCCGCGCGTATCAGCATCGGCCCATGACCGTCTGCAGTCTGGCCGCGAAGGTAAGCGAGGGGGAGGCGAAAATGAAGGGCAAACAGCGCGTAGGGCGCGAAATCGACTTGCGAATCCTACCCCGCAACATCATGATCCTCTGCGGACAAGGCCGTTCTATCCAGAGCATAACCGTCCCGATTAACGCCACAGCGATTGCCCGTGAAAACCGCTGAGGAGACCTATGACAACCTGCTACGAGAGTTTGACGTTGGATCAATGCAACTCCCTACTGAGCTCAGCGGAAGGGCTGAAAGTATCGCGGTTTTGGCGGAGCGTTGAGCCGGGCGTGTTCTTTGAACTTGGTCGTCTGAGTCGCAAAGGGACCGATCGTCGCAAGGAGAGAAGCGGACAAATCACGCTCATGGTAGAGTCCGATTGGCGGGTGGAAGGCCCCAGGTCGATTCACTTCGGTTCGTCGTTCTCCGCCACGATCATCGAGAAGAGACTTGCCGATCTGGTAGGGCTGCACGTATCGAGTATCACAGCGGATAGCGAAACGCGGGAGATGCGTCTGCAGTTCTCAGACGGTCGCATCTTTCGAACTTTCTGTGACTGGTCCTCTCAGCCGAGATGGACGGTCTTGTTCAATGATGCATCACTGCTTCCGATGGACGCGGCCTGGCAAGGCGTAGACGTAACCCCGTGTCTGCATATATCGGCAGGACGACCTGAGATCGAGTACTGCTTCGATGAGGACGAGGTCGATATGCCGGCCCTTGTTGCCCTTGTGGCGACCTATCGGTCCCCTCCTAATTGATGAATGTAGTGGAGCGGCTACTAGTTCAGGGAAAAGGGCTAACCGTCCAGGGATCGAGGGACACCATACTCAACTGTTAAGTGTGTGGAGTGTTTGGGGTTGGGTACGGTCATGCCTAGGATTGCGCGAGTGGTCGTGCCGAGGTCGGCGTCCCGATGTACATCGGGACGCCACGCTACACGGACTGTGAACATGCTCTAGGGGCGTCGCCTTCACTCGCTGGTTGGGCCGAGCGCTATCCTAAGAGGCAAGGAGTTGGTCTTTTGTAGGCAGCTTCGCCAGGTCTTCTTCCGGAACGGTCAGATGTAGAATTCGCTCCCAGCGATGGGGCAGAAAGAGGTGAACGTTGCCGGCGTCGGTGAACATGTCCAGGTAGGAGCATTGGTGGTTTCTAAAGGCGTTGTCGAATGTGGGGACGAGGGCGTTGGCCAGGACGAATCGCGGCGGGCCCCACGTGTGGCCGTGATCGCGGGAGAGCGAGACCCAGATCTCGGCCCGGTCGAGAAACGTCACGAGCGTGTCGCCCAGGTCGTCGAAATCCGACGCGGCGCTGTAGCGGTTATGGTGGAAGGCGGCCAGCGTCTTGCCGTCGGAGAGCATGAAAAGCATGGGCGGCGCGTCCGGTTGGACCAGCGGCGTGGGCTGCGGGTCGGACCAGGTCTTGCCGTCGTCGCAACTGCGCGACTGCCAGAGCCGCCCGGCCGGCGTGCGGAACATGCAATACACCTCGCCGTTGCCCAGGGCGATCGGCCGTCCTTCGTCCATTCGGCCATAGTCCATCACGCACCACCCGCCGTGGCGCCTGGCCGGCAGGAGTTCCCACGATTGGCCGCGGTCTTCCGATCGGAGCAGGTACTGGCGCGTCATGAGCGGGTTGTAGGACCAGTCGGCCTCGTGCGAGCCGATGATCCACGTGCCGGCGTCGGTCTCGCACATGCGCATCACCGACATGCCCTTGAAGTCCGGATCGTTCTGGGGCCGAATGAGTTGCACGTCCGACCACGTGTGGCCGTCATCGTCCGACCAGCGGCAGCCGATGGGCGCGTTCTCGTGAAGGCCGTCCTCCCGGGAATAAAGCTCCGGAATAGGCTGGGTGCCGAAGGCGTAAATGCGGTCCGTCCCCTTTGGGATCAGGGGGACGAATCCGTGCTGATCGTAGTCGATGTCAAAGGCGATGGTCGGGCCCTGCCAGGAGCGGCCTTTGTCGGTGGAACGGTAGGCCAGCATGTCGTTCGTCTTGACGTCGCTGCCTCCGTAGTGGCCGCCATCGGGGAACATGACCAGATAGTCGCCGCCGGGCGTGCGCGTTGCGCGGGCTTCGTAAAGACCCCGCTCGGGCCAGCGCGCACGGTGGATGATCTGCCCGGTGATGCCGGCGGCGCACACAAGGCCGATGTCGCCCAGCGCCTGAAGACGCGGCGGCGTGCGCTCTGTTTGGACCGTTATGCCGCCGACAGTGATCTCGGGGGTTAGGGCGATTCCGAATTGATCCTTCACGGCTTTCCTGTCCTCTTGGAAGCGACTTGTTCTCGAAGTGCATCAATCATCCGATGGCACTCGGCGGTTGCTTGTGAAAGCCCGTCGGCCGTAACGCTGCCGGCCTGTAGATATTCCAACACCACCGCTTCGGCGCGCATGAACGGCTCGCAGGCCGCGGCGACATCTGAGGCGATGTCCAGCGGAATGGTCGTTACGCCGTTGCAGTCGCCGTGCAGGAGGTCGCCGGGATGGACTGTGACGCCGCCAACGTGCACGGGGACCTGTATCGACGGAATCTGGCAGTAGCCGTGCGCACAGATCGTGCCGTTCGTGAAAACGGGAAATTTCAGCGCGCCGACTTGCTCCAAGTCTCGCCCGGCCCCGCTGGTAATCAGACCGACCGCCCCGAATGTCTTGTACGTGGTGCACATGATTTCCCCGAACGTTGCAGCCGCGCAGGGATCGTCGAGATCCTCGAAAACGACGACAGGGGGGAAGGGCAGTTCGGAGAACGCCGCTGCTTGCTGTTCCAAGCTCGAATAAGCGTCATCACCGGCGGGAGCGGCCGCTCGAAATGTCGCCGTGGCGGCGAAACCAACCATGGGCGGGAGATCAGGGAAACAAGACCGAATGCGCGAATCCATGTACCCACTATTGCACGGCCGAACGTTGAACAGCTCAATGACGTTGCAGACCGTCGGTGTGTCGTAGGCGCCCAACAGTTCAAGCGTTTCTTTCGAAAGGGCGGCGTCGCTCATGCTTGAATCCTCTTGTGATTGAAGGGCTATGGCTCAGACGGCGAAATCGGGGTTGGTCAGTTCGCCCACCGCCTCGACCATCGCGCGAAAGTTCTCCGGCTTGACCGGCGGATTGATCTCTGCCGAGGTGGCGATGAACATTCCTCCCTCGGCCAGCACATTACTCTCGCGTATGTGCCGATGCACCTCGGCGCGGACGTCCTCGGGCTCGCCGCGCTCCATCAGGTCGACCCCGTCGATACCGCCCGCCCAGACCATGTCGGGATAGGTCCGCTTGAGCTGGACGATGTCCATCCCGCAGGCCGGTTCGAGGCAGTAGAAACCGTCGACCCCGCAGTCGATCAGCGCGGGAATGGCCTTCTTGTAATTGCCGTCGCTGTGGTAGATGACCTTGACACCATGCTCGTGCCAAGCCTCGGTCAGGGCCTTGACATACGGATAGTGGTGGGAGTGCAGGAACTCCGGTGGGAAGATCGGCCCCTGCTTGGTGGAAAAGTCTTCGGGGATCAGGATGACCGGCGACAGCTCGACGTCGGCCGCCACATGGACGCGCGCCAGCTCGTGCTGCGTTGACAGCCGCATGTAGTCGGCCAGCACGTCGGGATAGTCCATGGAGAAGTAGGTGAACAGTTCGAGCCCCATCGCATCGAACACGCCGCAGAAACCGGTCCCGGAGAAATTGCACAGCACGGCGCCGCCGATCTTGCTTTGCGTTTCGAGCATGTCGCGGCGGTAGTCGGCGCGAAGGTCCTGCCCGCCGCCCGAGTGCTGACCTTCCTGGCCCGGCAGAGCAAACCCCGAGGTCCGCGGCGTCTCCCGAAGCGCCGCCGTCCTGGCCAGCAGCCAGTCGCGTGCGCCTTGGGCGTCGGTAAACGGTCGGCTGACCCGCCAGGCGGTCCAGTTGTCATGCTGGAAGACAAACCCGTCGTCGCTGGTCACCCGCCCCGTGCCGCAGGGGGGGAAGGGTGGAAAACACATGTCGAGCGTCCGGCCTATTACCGTGCAAATCTCGTCGAGGCCGTAATCAAAGCCCTCGATAGTCTTGCCGGTATACATCGCCATCACGCCGGGGTTGTAGGACACCTGTTCGTGGATGGCCGCGCGATCCACCGGCTGATGGTTGAGCGTCGCCTCCACCCGCTCGCGCCGCGTCATCCGGTCGGTCTCGAATATCCTGTCGCTCATGGGCGCCCCGAGAATAGGGCGGGGACGAGCGAATGGCAAGTTGCGGGCAGGTCACTCACTCAGAGCCAAGTAACCGGATCGTATGATACCGAAACGGCTCGGCGCGGAATGTGAATGTCCCGTCCCCGCATTCGGCGGGCGCGAGATCTTCTTCCACGAGATTTGTCTGGATGACGGATGAGAACTGCAGGTGGGGCAGTGACACCGTCACGTCGCCGGCCTGGCCGGTTGTCTCGATCAGACGGACGATGTGCCCGCACCCGTCCTCGGCGGGCTTGATCGTAAGCAGGATGACGTTGGAGGCATCTGTCGAGGCGAAGGTGTTCTGTTGCGGCAACTCGCCCGGCTGGGGGCCTCGCATCCACACGCCCAGCAGCGGGTTGGTCGTGGCCCATCCGTGCCTGCGAACTTCCTCCGCGCGCCAGTCCCCGCTGACCGGACGGAAGGAGTAGCGACACATGAACTCCGACGGCTGGACGTTGATGAAGTTCGTTTGGTAGTTGCTGTACATGATCAGGGAGTAGATGTGCCCGGTCTTCATCTCGCCCGGCTGGCGGTAGGCGTGGCCGTAGTTGGGGCCCCTCAGTCCGTGGTGGGCGGAGGAGACACATCCGGGCCACAGCCCGCCGAACTCGGCCATGTGATTGTCGATGGGCGTCCACACGACCCCGCACTCGCCGTCGGCCAGATGCGCCCAGTTCTGGATTGCGTAGTAGTCCGTATTCGAGCCCGGAAGCTGATCGACAAGGGGCTCGACCACCGACCCGCTGGCCTCGAAGTGGAACTCGGGGCTCTCAGCCTTGAACGGGAAGGCGAAGTACAATTCCAGATTCGGTTCGGAGTTTCGCAGCAGCCGCGCGGACACGTCGATCCGGTCGGTCTGATGGTACAGCACGATGTCCCTTGCGAACTCGGGAACGCCCTCGGTGCGGCCCTTGATGCGCACGGTCGTGAATACCGGTCCGGCGTCAAGCAGCACGGCCTCGTCCACGTGACAGTCGTTCTCGTGGCCCGTGCCCGCGCCGCGTGAGATGAGCGCGCCGAAGCCGTGGTCCGCGTCGTCGTCCACCAATTCTCGGCCGGTCCTCTTATCCACGAGGCTTGTGACTGAGCCGGTCGCGGGATCGAGCTTCAGCAGGAACAAGTCCGTCTCTACCGTTCCGTCGAATGTCTCTGGCGCGGCGGCGGGGCGGTCTTCGGTGCTCATGACAATCCGATAGGTCTTGTACCCAAGCGAGGGGACGTCGCTCGCCAGGAAGACAAGGTCGTAACCGGCCCTGGGCCACTTGCGGTGCAGCGACAGACGCTCAGCCGACCACGGCCGGGGGTCGAGCCGGTCGGTGACGCGGCTGAGTTGGTAGGGGACCTTGGCGCCGGTGGTCTCGTCGATGAGGTCGAAGCGCTTGGTCGGCATGTCAAAGTCCGCCCCGGTCGGCTCGCGTCCGAGTACCTGAGCCATCTGGACCTTTGAGTCCGGGTCGCTGGCGTAGGGTAAACCGGTGGCTGGGCTCCATGAGGTGAAAGGCAGTCGAACGATGTCCGAGCGTCTCCACGCCAGCGGGTTGAACACCGTGACATAGAGCGAGTCCTGGGGGTAGTCGATCTTCTGCGCGATGTGGTTGATTGCCTTGACGGCGATGTCGTCGGCCAGGGCAGCCGCTCGCGTGGCGGCGCCGCGCTTCTCATCCCACGAGGCGTCCATGGACAGGCCGCCGCAATCCCCCATCCCCCAGCAGTGCAGGTCGAAGTTGAGCGTGTTGCGGTAGGCCTCGTCGATGACGGCGCGAGGGAACTCGTATTCGGCGGACAGGCCGGAGACGGTCGCGAACTTCTCCGCGGTCATGAGCAGGTTATGAGCGTTCCTGTTGACGGCCGTTTCCTTCGGCGTGCAGGTGGAACAGGCGGTGTAGTCGGTGCTGGGGAACTCCCCGCGGAATACGGGCAGGCGCCCGTCGGCCTCCTCGTGAACGGCCTGCATGCTCTCAGCCAGTGTCGCGTTGACGAGTTCGGGATAGGCCCACTGCCGGCTCCAACTCCGCGCCATCTCCGCATAGTGCATCGACGGGGGGCAGTTGTCGCCCAGCCCGCCATTGACCATGAGCGGGATATTGTCGTAGCCGTAGCCCCGCCGCTCGAACTCCCCGAGCTGGGCGGCGAGGCTCTCATATGGCGTGAACCACGGGTCCACCGCATTTCGCATACCGTGCAGCATGTAGAAACTGTACAGACGTTGGCCGTCCGGACCTTCCCACAGGAACGGGCCCGGCGCCTCCAGCGAGAGGAACCGTTCCTGGTCCCAGCACGGCCGGCCATCTTCGAAGTACCAGCTCGGCACACCCATGCTGAAGTACTTGACGCCCGCGTTGGCCATGGCGCTGATCAGGCCCCACGAGAAGCCGGGGATATCGTTATGCAGCGCCGAGACGACCTGGACGCCGTAGTCGCGCTTGAGCTTGAACGAGGGGTACATCAGTCGAGCCAGTTCCTCGTGGCCGCACAGTTCAGACGTCTGGTTGCCCCACAGCGCCGGGACCTCGATCTGCCCCTTGCCCACGTAATGGATGAACTGGTCGATCACCGATCGCGGCCGTGATTCCAGCCACGGCACGACCGACCATGCCTGCTCGCACATGTAATGGAAACGGTGCTCCTTGGGCCAGTCCTCGGTCCGCTGACAGTAGGTGAGCACATCGTCCAAGCCGCTGGCGTGTTGGCGGACCGTGTCGCTGGGGAGGCTTGTGTAACCCCAATCGTGGTGGGAGAACTGGATGAAACTCACCCGCCAATGGCGGGCCGGCGTCCATGGCGTTTCTAGTTGGTGCGCGGCCGAGCCGTCGCACTCCAGCGCCATGCCGAGCGTGCCGCTCTGGCGCGAGTCAGGCAGCATGCAGTCGTGGACGCTTTCGCCGGGGGGGACCTTGCCGAGGTCGATGCGCTGATCGATGCCGGGGCCTTTGGCGATCAGTGTGCAGTTGGCGGCGGCGCCGAGTTCCAACGTCACTGTCACCAGGCGTTGCATCGCGCCGCCGGAGTCCTTGAGGAAGATCGTGGGGTCGACAGCTTTGATGACCTGCGGCATGTGTAATTCTCCTTGTCGCAGCAGGGAACACAGTACACGGTCCGTCTCATCTCCGCCAGTTGCGACGTGACTAGAGCGGTTTCAGAGCTCACCTGGCGTCGGCTGGCGTCCCGATGTACTTCGGGACCGCCCCGGCGGATCTGCGACCTGTCCCGCCAGCTCTTGCCGGGCTTGGCTGCGATCGGCCAGGTTAAGCGGATGTGGGACAACTAGGGCCGCCTGAGGCACACCGGCGCCGGAATGCGTCATGTTGGCCATTCGGTCTACAGGTCGTCAATTGGCAGCTTTCTGACCCGGTTTTTCCTCTTTTTTCCTGGACAAATCCCCATCTTGTGGGACAATCATGCCGCTAGGAGTCGGTAGGGAGCACTACATCCGCAGGCCGCGTAGTCTTCGTTCAGTGCCACAGGCCACGAAGGCCGAGTTCCCAACCGTTCGCCGGCGGCGCATCTGGCCCCTCGGGCCCGGCCAAGAAGGAGAGAGACATGGTCACTGCGACCACTGCGAAGGAATCGGAGGCGACGCTGATCGGCCGATCCCTGTGTATCCGTTCGCTGCGCCACCATCTTCTGCGTCTTTCGGGGTACGACGTCAACGTCCTTCTGGAGGGTGAGTCGGGCACGGGCAAGGAGCTTGTCGCTCGGCTGGTCCATCGTGTCAGCGCCCGTCGGGACGGCCCGTTCGTCGGCGTGAACTGTGCGGCCATTCACGAGTCGCTTCTGGAAAGCGAATTGTTCGGGCACGAGGCCGGCGCCTTCACCGGCGCCGAGCAGGCGACGGTGGGTTTCCTCCGCGCCGCCGACGGGGGAACGATCCTCCTGGACGAAGTGGGCGACATGAGCGAATCGCTGCAGAGCAAGCTGCTCCGCGTGCTGGAAGAGCGGGCCGTCATCCCGGTCGGCGGCACGCAGCCGGTCCCCATCGACATCCGTGTGATCGCCGCGACAAACCGCGACCTGGCCCGGGCCGTCGAGGAAGGCACGTTTCGCCGCGACTTGTACTACCGCCTGAACGTCATCCGCCTGGACATCGAACCGTTGCGGCGCCGCCGTGAGGACATTTCCCTGCTGGTCGAGTACCTGCTCCGGCAGGTGGCGACCGCGCTGGCCCTACCGGTCCGGAGCGTCTCACCGGCGGCGATGGCCATTCTCATGGCCCACGACTGGCCGGGCAACGTGCGCGAACTGGGCAACGTGATCCAGCGGGCCTACGTTCTCGGCCGCCGCCCCGTCATCGAGCCCGAAGACCTGCCGACGGACGTCTTCGGCGGCGCGACAGAGGCCGGGGCCGAAGCATTCGCCCCGCTCCAGGTCGCGCTGCGAGACCACATCTGCCTGGCGCTGGAGGTGTCCAACGGCGTGCGCTCCCAGGCGGCCCGGCTGCTCGGCATCGACCGAAAAAGCCTCTGGCGGATGATGCGCCGCTTCGACCTGTAGACTCTCCGCACTGAGGGGCATGGGGGCCTGTTCTGCTCGCACGTCTCGTCCCGCTCTTTCGCTACCTACCAAGACGGCCCCTATTGCGTGGCCATCGCCACACGGCGTGGCCGATCGCCACACTGCGTGGCGGATCGCCCCATGGCGCCAACCCCCTGACACTGCCGCACGATAGCGCGCCTTTGCTCTGCGCGGCTGCGGCCAAACGCCCCATTGGCCCGGGCGCCGCCCAAAACCCTCGCCCACCGAACCCCGGCCGCAACCCGTTGACCGTCATCGGGTTCGAGTTTGACCGGGCCGGCAAATGCGCTTTGGCACGGGCGCTGCTTTAAGAAAGGCGAGTAACGGACCAGCCGCACAGGGCGGCCGGACAACGGAGAAATGCAATGGTAATGGTACTGCGTCATGGAAACACCATCCTCGTAGCCGAGCCCATCAGCGACCAGGCCTTCTTCCTGGAATCTCTGCTGCGGAGCTGGGGTCGAGACGTGTGCGTGGTAGCCAGCGTGGACGAGGTCCTGCAGATCGTGCGGCGCCAGTTCGTCCAGCAGGCCGTCATCGCCACGGAGTTGGTGTTGGCCGGTCAGATGCTGGTCGCCCGCCTGGCGGCTCTGCCGTCATTGCAGCGGCTCATCGCCGTCGGCCCGGCCGGGAGGCCGGAGATCGAGCGGCAGGCGCGGCTGGCCGGGGCGGACGTGTTTCTGCCCCGCCCGGTGCCCGTCGAGCGGCTGGCCCAGGCGCTGGACATGCCCGTACCGGCGGAAGTTGTCCAGGAACCATAAGCACGAACCAAGCTGGAACGAAAGAGAGGAATCCCATGGAAACGCAACTGAGAGACATGACCGGAGAGCAATTGCTGCTTCTGAGGGTCCTGGGCGATGGTGCGGCGCAGACGGCAGTGGAAGGCGAGCGGGATCGTCGAGCACTGGCGAACTCGCCGGGCAGCCGCTGGCGGCGTCTTGGCCGGGCCATGGCCGTCGCATACCTGGGCCCGCAGTTGGCGGCCTGAGCGAGCTGTCACAACAAACCACACGAATAGCAAAGAGCGATAACGATAACGAGTCACCCCGACGTCGGCCTGGGGAGCCGGAGTCGGGATGACGCCAACACGAACGAGAAGACAAACGAGAGCAAGAGGAGACAGAGCAATGAGAACACGTAGAGAACAAAACCGAATAACGAGAATCCTTCCCGGCGCGATGATTCTGCTGCTGGCGGCAGCGGGAGCACAGGGCCAACAGAACTTCGACGTGACGATGACCGCCGATAACGCCTATGCCATTTATTTTGGCGATGAGTTCAGCGCGACGGTCCAGTTGGGCTGGGCGGAGAACACGACCCCCACCATGATCTGGTCAACGGAGTCCTATTCGTTGACCATACCGGACAGTTCATGGATCTACATCGCCGCCTGGAGCGACGATGCGGTCAAACAGGGCGTGCTGGCCGACTTTACGAACCTGACGCTGGGCGGGCAGGTCCTCAGCGGCAACACCCCGTGGGAAGTGGCGGCCACCGGCGTCGATCTAGACGACGGGGCGCTCCCGCCATCGCTGGCGACCATGACCACCGAGATTCTCAACGCCAACGCCGGCGTGAACCCCTCGGTCGGATGGGTCACCCCGGCAGCCAGTCCGCTGGACAACCTTGCCGGCGGCATCCACGCCGTGACGATCAGCGGCATCGATGATGACGCCCGATGGATGTGGTACGACAGCGGCATGGACACCACATCCGCCAACCCGCCGTTCACCGTGCCGTCTGTCCCTATCGGATTCAACCACGACGAGTTCCTGATCTTCCGCATCCCCGTAGAGGCGCCCGAGCCGGCAACGATGGCCATGCTCGGCGTCGGGGGGCTGGGGCTTCTGAGGCGGCGACGTCGCGCCGGCGGCCGTTAAACCAAATCGAACCTGAGACCATTTAACCCAAAGGAAGAAAATCATGACCATCAAGACAAACAACATCCTGATTGCCCTGCTGACTATCGCCATCGCCGCCACCTCCCTCCTGGCCGACCCGCTTCCCGGCCGCGACGTGCTGAAGTTCTCGCAGAGACCCATGGACCAGATGATAACGCCCGACGGCACAGTCTACTGGGGCCACGACGAGCTGAGCTTTATCGAAGGCGACCACAGTACGGGCATTTACGGCTCGGCCACGGGAATCTACCCGCCGGGCGTGTTCATGGCCGATGATTTTGCCGACAATTTTGACACCGATGTCGTGCACGTGAAGTGGTGGGGGTCGTACCCGAACAACGACTACACCGGAGTCGCCGGCGTGCAGCGTTTCCTGATTGCGTTCGAAACGGACGTTCCCGCCGACCCGGGCAACACGCCGCCGTTCAGCTATCCCGGCACACCCATTCTGTCGCAGGTGGTGGATCGCGGCCCGCTGGCGGTGCAATCGGGCACGTTCACCGAGACGCCGGTGGGCGGCGCTGCGACCGAGCGGCTCTTTGAGTACAACGCCGAGCTGAAGGTCCCCTTCGCCCAGCAGGCCGACACCGTTTACTGGCTGAAGATCGTCGCGCTGATCGATCCGTCCCTGGACGGCACGGACCTGCAGTGGGGGTGGCACAACCGCGACTACACGATCAAGAACCCGTTGGCCTCGCCGATCCCCACGCCCGGTGAGCACGACCAGGGCCCCGGGCCCTTCACTGATCCGACGATGGAGATCTGGCATTTCCAGGACGACGCGGTCACCGGCGGGATCGACTATGTGGACCTGGGCCCCAACCCGCCCATCGCGTCGGGCGTATCGTTTGACCAGGGACTGTCCACCTTCCGGGAGACTTACTACGTGGACAACCTCGACGGCCCGGTCGGCATCAACAATTTCTCGAAGGACCTGGCGTTTGAACTCTACACCGTCCCCGAGCCGGCGATGATGGGCCTGCTAGCCCTGGGCGGTCTGGCCGTCCTGCGGCGACGGAAGTCGCAGACCCGCTAGGGCGGGTCGTAGATCCGCCGGAGGTGGAAAGCGTTCGGCAGCAGAATCACTGCATTGGCGAGCTCCGGGACACTCTCCCGGGGCTCGTTTCATTTTCCGTCAGCCAGCCGCGGCCGTGGGTTGCCCGTCTCCACGGCGCTAATGTTGATCGTCGGTGGTTTCCTGGCTCGGCGCAAGCGCAGGGACCTTGTTTAGACGCGGCGACAGGCCCGCTTCGATGGGGGCGTCGCCGTCCGCCTTCGCTGAAGCAGCCCCAACGGCGCGTGCGACAGGCGTCGGCGCCGGACACCGATGCTTGGCAACGTGAGGATGTGGCGGGAGATAGGTCCGTCGGACGCGGGCCGAATATATCCTCCTAATTTCTTTGACTCGGGCGAAGATGGAACCGATAATGCGTCGATTCAGGGCTGACGCGGTCGAGGGGAGTTCCTCGGGTCGTCAGCGAGTTCGGCTGGCAACCGCATTCATTTGCAGCTTTCACCCCAGCTTGCCCGCCTCTGTGAATGGTTACCCCTTCACCGAAGTGGATAAGTCGGCTTGGATGACGACGCTTGCGAACCCAGCATGCTGTTGTTTTTGAAGGAGCCATGGTATGGCCAAGGGCACAGTGAAGTGGTTTAACGATTCGAAGGGCTTTGGATTCATCACGGCTGAAGATGGAACCGACGCGTTCGTCCATCATCAAGACATCCAAGGCGAAGGGTTCAAGTCGCTCGCCGAAGGCGAGTCGGTCACGTTCGACCTGACCGAGGGGCCCAAGGGTCCCAAGGCCGTCAACGTCCAGAAGGCTTAAGCCGACGTAGACGTGAAACCAAACAAACGCCGCCCCCGGGGGCGGCGTTTGCCCTTCCTGCTTGGCCTTGGGTCAAGTGACGGGAGCCCATGCGCCTCTACCTGATCAATCCGTTCAATCCACTGGTGAGCCTGGCGGATACCAAGCGAAGCCGTTGGAATCGTTACCGCGTGTGGAAACCCCTAGGCCTGTTGGTCGTTGCCGCCCTGACGCCGCCGGATTGGGACATCACCGTCTTCGACGAGAATCTCAGCGTCCCCGACTACGATGCCTTACCTCGGCCTGACCTGGTGGGCGTCACCGCCTTCACGTCGCAGGCCAATCGCGCGTATGAGGTGGCGGACGCGTTTCGTCGCCGCGGGGTGAGCGTTGTGATCGGGGGTATCCACGCGACCATGTGTTGCGACGAAGCCCTGGAGCACGTCGATTCGGTCGTCGCCGGCGAGGCCGAGAGCATCTGGCCAACCGTTGTTGACGACGCGCGGCTGGGCCGGCTGCAGCGGGTCTACGCCGGTCAGCACGTGGACATGGCCGAGGTCCCCCCGGCCAGGCACGATCTGCTGAAGGGGGGCTATGCGTTCGGCTCGATCCAGACCACGCGCGGCTGCCCGTTGAACTGTAGTTTTTGCAGCGTGTCGGCCTTCAACGGGAACGATTATCGCCATCGGCCCATCGACGACGTGATCGGCGAAATGCGAACCATCCGAGAGAAGCTCGTCCTGCTGGTGGACGACAACCTCATCGGCACGAGTCCCGCGCATATCGAGCGAGCCAAGGACCTGTTCCGCGCCATGATCCAGGCGCGTCTGGGCAAGGCCTGGATCGCACAAGCCACCATCAACATGGGCGACGACGAGGAACTGCTGGCCCTGGCGGCGCGGGCCGGATGCGGCGGGGTGTTCATCGGCTTTGAGTCTCCCACGGCCGAGGGGCTCGCAGAGGTCGGCAAGAAGTTCAACCTGCGCAAAGGGCGAGATCTTCGCCAGTCGGTGCAGCGAATCCAACGCCACAAGATCCTCGTGGCGGGCTCATTCATCATGGGCCTGGACACGGACCAGCCGGGCATCGGCAACAAGATCGCCAGCACAGCCAAGACCTACGGCGTCGACATGCTCAACGCCCTGTTCCTGACTCCGCTACCGGGCACGCGCTTGTGGGATCAGATGAAATCCCAAAACCGCATCGCCGCCAATGATTTCCCCGGCGATTGGCAGTACTACACCTTGGGGTTCCCCACCGCCCACTACAAGCACTTCTCCTGGTCGGGCATCCTCGAGGAGATGATCGCCTGCAACGGGCGCTTCTATTCCCGGTGGCAGACGATGCGTCGCATCGTCGGCAACTTCCTGAGACGGCGACGCCCCCTGATTTCATTGGCGAGCAACCTCTCCTACCGCAACAACGCCCGACTGACGCAACGAAACTACGGCATGCTGGACGTGTTGCAGGGCGGCCGAGGGGCTATCAGGGGAGGCTGACAGGTCAGGGCTGTTTGTTCAATTCGCGTTGGATCGCTTCGAGAAGGGCTGGGTCGGCGGGTGTGGTTTTCGAGCGGTAATGGCCGACGACCGTGCCGTCGCGGGCGATGAGGAACTTCTCGAAGTTCCAGTTGACCGGTCCGGCGCCGGCCGGTGGGGCGTCGGCGGCCGTCAGCAGATCATACAGCCGATGGCGGCCCTCGCCGGCGACCGAGATCTTCGAGAACATATCGAATGCCACGCCGAAGTTGGCCTGGCAGAAGGCGGCGATCTGTTCGTCAGTGCCCGGCTCCTGATTGCGGAAGTTATTGGCGGGAAAGCCCAGCACAGCCAGCCCCTCCTCGGCCATCTGCTCGTGCAGCGCTTGTAGGCCCGCGTATTGCGGCGTGAACGCGCACCGGCTGGCGGTGTTGACGATCAAGAGCACCTTGCCGCGATAGCCCACCAGCGGCTTGGCCCGTCCGTCCAGCGTCGTCATCGTAAACTGCAGCACCGCCGGCGGCTCGTCGGCCTCCTCAGCCGGAACGTCCGCATCGGCTGGTTCAACAGGCGCCTCATCGACGGCCTCTTCCGCGGCAAGCGGGGCGTCAGGGGTCCGGTCGGTTTCGACGGGCGGGGCGGGCGTTTCGGCCCGGTCCGGTTGATCGGCGCTATCGTTGCACGCCCCGATCGAGCAAACGCCCAACATCAGTGCTACTACCATCCATTGCTGAATCATCGTTCACCTCGTTCCTTCGGCAGGCGGTCGTCGCCGTTTCCCAATTGTGTCCCAACCGGCGACAAGCCGCAAGCGCCCGGCCTGGGCGGTCGGTGGTGGCTGGAGGTTGATTTTCGGTCGGCCGGCGCGGATCATCCATCGCATGCGATTCGGGACGGTTCTGTTTCTGGTAGGCGCGCTGGCGATTCTGTTGGGAGTCAACATGCTCCCGGCCGTGGCGTGGGGCGTATACTTCGGCGAGCATCAGGCCATCGGATCGCTGTTGGCGTCGATGGGCATCTCGCTGGTGCTGGGAATAACGCTGATGGTCATCTTCCGGGGCAAGCGGGCCGACGTCGGGCCGCGAGAAGGCTTCGCGGTCGCCGCCCTGAGCTGGATCGTGCTGGCGGGCCTGGGGGCCTTGCCGTTTTTCATCGGCGGGCACATTCCCAGCTACATCGACGCCTACTTCGAAACGATGAGCGGCCTGACGACCACCGGGGCGAGCATTCTCACCAGCGGCGGCGGCGCCGAGCGCACCGATATCGAAAGCCTCCCCCAGTGCCTGCTCTTCTGGCGGAGCTACACGCACTGGCTGGGCGGGATGGGCATCATCGTCCTGAGCCTGGCGCTGCTGCCGATGCTCGGGGTGGGGGGGATGCAGATCTACCGGGCGGAGGTGCCCGGCCCGACGGCGGACAAGCTCGTCCCCCGGGTGCGCCAGACGACGAAGCTGCTGTGGGGCATTTACGTTCTGCTGAGCCTCGCCCAGTGCGTCCTGCTGTGGGTCCACCCCAATGTGTCGCTGTTCGACGCGATGTGCCACACCTTCGGCACGATGGCGACGGGGGGATTCTCGACTCACTCAGCCAGCATCAAGTACTTCGATAGCGCCTACGTCGACGTGGTGATCATCGTGTTCATGGTCCTGGCGGGGACCAACTTCGCCCTGCACTACGCGGGGCTGCACGGGCGACTGAAGGCGTACCTGAAAAACGGCGAGTTCATGTTCTACGTCGGCGTGCTGGCCGGTGCGGTCTTGCTGGTGTGGGCCGTGATGGCCAGTCGCATGGGCGTCGGCGGCGCCTTGCGCAGGGCGGCGTTTCAGGTGGTGTCCATCACGACGACCACCGGCTACACGACGGCCAATTTTGACGTGTGGCCCGTGATGGTGCGTCTGGGCCTGGTCGTGCTGATGTTCTTCGGCGGCTGCGCGGGCAGCACGGGCGGGGGGATCAAGCACGTGCGGGTGCTGCTTCTGATCAAGCACGCCGGGATCGAGCTGCGCCGTCTGCTGCACCCCCAGGCCATTCTGCCTGTGCGGCTCAACGGGCGACCGGTCAAGGACCGTGTGATCCAGTCGATCCAGGCGTTCGTGGTGCTGTACATCGGCATCTTCGTCGTCGCCTCGATCGTGATGACGGGCGTGCTGTTGATTTGGCCGGCGTCGATGGCCCCGGACGGGCAGGAGGTCACCAGCGACACGGTGATGGTCACAGCCGTCTCGTCCGTGGCGGCGACGCTGAACAATATCGGCCCGGGTCTGGGTCATGTGGGCCCCGGCGAAATCCGCGGCTATTCCTGGGTGCCGCCCGTGGGAAAGATCGTTCTGACGTTCTGCATGTTGATCGGGCGACTGGAAGTGTTTACGGTGTTGCTCCTGTTCGTTCCCTGGTTCTACCGATGAGGCAACCATGAAAATCCTGATCAACGGCGGCGGGGGCGTCGGGTGGGCCTTGGCCGAGATCCTCAGCCACCAGGGCCATGACGTGACCGTTATCGAACCGGACATTCGGCGCGCCGACGTGCTGCGCAGTGAGATGGATTGCCACGTCGTCGTAGGTAACGGCGCCTCGCCGGCGACCCTGCGCGAAGCCGGCGCCGACAGCGGCGACATCTTCCTGGCGGTGACCGATCAGGACGAGGTGAATCTGCTGTCGTGTCTGTTCGCTCGCGAAGCCGGCTGCCCCCGCAGCATCGCCCGCATCCGCAATCGGGCCTGCGTGGACGGGTCGGACAAGGCGATTCGGGCGCTGGGGATCGATCAGATCATCAACCCCGACGAGGAGGCCGCCCGCGAGATGGTCCGCCTGCTGAGGACGCCGGGGACAACCCAAGTGACGCCTCTGGCCGACGATGCGGTGATTGTCGCGGGCATGATGGTCCCCGGCGAGAGCCCCTTCGACGGCAAGACCCTGGCTGAGCTGGCGGAGATCCACGATCAGTTACGCTACCGCGTGGTCGTCATCCGCCGCGACAAGGAGACGCTGATCCCCACCGGCGGCGACCGCATCCTCGCCGGCGACGAGGTGTTCATCATCGCCGAGCCCGAGACGGTCAAGCAGGTCACGCGCGCGTTCGGCCCGGCGGCGGGCGCCGGGCAGCTCGGGCGCGTCATGATCCTCGGCGCCAGTGAGCTGGGCCGAAATGTCGCAGCCATGCTCCAGGACACCTGTCGCGTCAAGCTCATCGACCCGACGGGCCAGTACGCTCAGGACGCTTCGGAAGAACTGCAGCGGACGCTCGTCATCGAGGGGGCCGGCCACGAGATGGACCTGCTGGAGCGGGAAAGCCTCGGCGACATGGACGCCTTCGTCGCCGCGACCGACGAGGAGGAGAAGAACCTCATCGCCTGCCTCTACGCCAAACGCCTCGGCGTGCCGCGCACGCTCGCCCGCGTGGAGCGCAATTTCTATCGACCGTTCATGATGACTGTCGGCGTCGACGCGGCCGTCAGCGCTCGCCAGGTGACGGTCAACGCGATTCTCAAGTACGTTCGCGCCGGCGACATCCGGGCCGTGGTGCGCATGCGGGGGGTGTCGGCCGAGGCGATCGAGCTCGTCCCGGGCGAGGGCGCCAAAGTCCTCGACGGCCCGCTGCGGACGGTCCGGTTTCCGCGGGGCGCGTTGGTCGGGATGATCGTTCGGCCTGAGGAAGTCGTCATAGCCGACGGCGACACCCAGATCCGCGCCGGTGACCACGTCGTGGTCTTCGCCTTGGATAAGGTCGTCGGGCAGGTAGAGAAACTCTTCGCCTCCTCATCCCGGTAACACTGCACCCGCCCCGAACATCAGGCCACGCGCCCGGCGGCGCGTAGAATGGCCGGCCATGAAAATCCGACTCACGCAGCTTAGCGTCGCACTGGATTATACGGACGAGACGGTCGTTCTGGCCGCCGCCAGCCGGCTGGGCGTGGGCCGCCAGGCGGTGCGGGCGTGTAGCATCGTGCGGTCGACGATCGATGCGCGCCGTCTGCGGGGCCGGGTGCGATTCATCCTGAACGTGGTTGTGGAGATTGACGATGCGGCTGCCGGCGAATTGCGCGATGGCGAGCCCATTGTCGATGACGTTCACGAAACGCCTGCTGGGCCGGGGCCAATCGATATGCCGCATCGCCCGGTGGTGGTCGGCGCCGGGCCGGCGGGGCTGCTGGCTGCGTGGCGACTGGCCAACGCCGGCGTCCGGCCGATCCTGATCGAACGCGGTGCGCCGGTTGCGGATCGCCGCCGCAGCGCCCGACAGTTCTGGGCCCACGGCACGCTCGATCCGGAAGACAACACGCTCTATGGCGAAGGCGGCGCGGGACTGTTCTCCGATGGGAAACTCACGACGCGGTCCAAGCAACGGGGCCACCTTCGCACGGTCCTGGACCTGCTCGTGGCGTGCGGCGGGCCGGAGTCGATCCTCATCGATGCCGAGCCGCACGTGGGCAGCGACCGGCTGGGCGAAATCGTCCAATGCCTGCGCGAGCGGATCGTCGCCCTCGGCGGGGAGGTCCGCTTCCACGCCCGGCTGGACGGGCTCGAACTCGACGCCGGCCGACTCGTGGGGTTGATCGTCAATGGCGAGCGACTCGCCACGGACCACTGTGTGCTGGCTACCGGGCACAGCGCACGCGATGTCTACCACATGCTGCACGACTCGCACGTGCCATTGGCGGCCAAGGCGTTCGCCATCGGGGTGCGCATCGAGGTCCCCCAGTCGCAGATCGATCGCTCGCAATTCGGCCGCGACGCCGGCCACCCGCGCCTCGGGGCGGCGACCTTCCGCCTGACCCGCCGCGAAGAATCCGACGTTCGCGCCTGCTACACGTTTTGCATGTGTCCCGGTGGGAGTGTCATCGCGTGCACCGCATCGGCCGGCGAGCTGACGACCAACGGCATGAGCCTGTCGGGCCGCGCCGGCCCCTTCGGCAACGCGGCGCTGCTCGTGCCGGTCCGGCCGGAAGATTGCGGCGGCGATGCGGACCCGCTCGCGGGCATCGCCTGGCGGCAAGCGATCGAGGCCAAGGCGTTCGCCGCCGGCGGAGGGGACTATTCCCTGCCCGCGGCCAATCTGGAAGACTTCATCGCCCGCCGCGCGTCGTTGGACCTGCCCGCCGAGCGATCCTGTCTGCGCTCGGTTCCCGCCGATCTGCACGGCATCCTGCCGGCGTTCGTCAGTGACGCGCTGGTCCATGCCGCGGGCCGCATGCTGGGCAAACTCGCGGCGGTGCGCCTGGCCGATGGCGTGGTGTATGCGGCCGAGACCCGCAGTTCGAGCCCCGTGCGTATCGTGCGGGGGGACGACTTCCAATCCGTTGGCGCAGGCGGGCTCTATCCCGCGGGGGAGGGGGCGGGCTACGCGGGCGGCATCGTCACCAGCGCCATCGACGGCCTCCGCGCAGCCGACGCGTTGCTCATGTCACTGAACTAAGCCGAGCCGCAGCACACCCGCACGTAGCACGGTTGCAGCAGGAGCGGCGAATGCAGCGCCATTGCAGCGCGTTGGGGTGTTGGTTGGCAGGGGTCGGCGACGGTTGGCACTTCGACAGGCTCAGTGCAAGCACAACGGGTCGGCCTAGCTCGCGACCGGTGCGCAACAAGGACGCCTCCGGGCAATCCCGATTCATCGGGACCACCAGGAGGCGTCAAGCGGGCGATGAGATTTGAACTCACGACATTCACGTTGGCAACGTGACGCTCTACCACTGAGCTACGCCCGCAAGCGATGGGGCGATTATAACCGGCGAGCGGAATCGGTCAAGGTGCGATTCCGCGGAGTTTGCCGCCGGGGCAACTGTGGGCGGTGGGGGAGTTTACCTTGCCAGCGGCTGGGCGCGGGCCTACCTTGTTGCCATCGTGGTGGCGAGTTTTATTAACGAGGCGTTCTTTCAACGCCAGGGGGAGCTGATCCTGTGGCTGCTGACGCTTGGCAGCATGGCGATGTTGCTGGTCGGTGCCGACCGGGCGGTGCATGCGGCGGTCAAGCTGGCCAAGGCGCTGGGGATCTCGACCGTCATTATCGGCGCGACGGTCGTGTCGCTGGGCACGACGGCGCCCGAGGCGTGCGTGTCGGTGATGGCCGCCTGGCGGGGCAACCCGGGGTTGGCGCTGGGCAACAGCGTCGGGTCGGTCATCTGCGATACGGCCCTGATCTTCGGCCTGTGCTGCTGCCTGACGCGTCTGCCGTTGGACCGATTCGTCTTGCGGCGACACGGCTGGCTGCAGCTTGGGGCCGGGGCGCTGCTGACGGCGGTCGTGTTCGTTGGCGCCTGGGTTGGCGGTGTGGACGGGGCGGTGATCCCGCGATGGGTGGGCTATGGGTTCCTGGGCCTGCTGGTGGGGTATCTGTATATCTCGTTCCGCTGGGCCCGCCAACATCCCGAAATGATCCCCTCCGAGGCCCGCCAGAGCGCCAACAAGATATCCGCGGGCACGGTTGCAGCGATGCTTGGGGTGCTGGGGCTTGGCCTGGCGCTGGTGCTGGCCGGCTCGGACGCGCTGATCGGCTCGGTGAAGGAGCTATGCATTCGTAACAACGTTCCCGACCACATTGTGGCGGTGACGCTGGTGGCGTTCGGCACGTCGCTGCCGGAGTTGGCGACGGCGCTGACGGCCATCATCAAGGGGCACCCGGGGCTGCTGGTGGGCAACGTCATCGGGGCCGACATCCTCAACGTGCTGTTTGTGATCGGGGCGTCGGCGTCGGCGTCGGAATTGGCCGTTCCGCCGCTTTTCCTGCAGTTGCACCTGCCGGTGATGATGCTGTCGCTGCTTCTGCTGCGGGGGTACATTTTTGCCAGCCGCGACCGTTTTAGCCGGTGGCAGGGCATTCCGCTGCTGGCGATCTACATCGGCTACCTGGCGTTGCTGGGCAGCATCGTTGGCGCGACCGGCCTGAATTAGCCTGCCTTCTCCCGAGGCCATCGTGCTAGAATATCCCCCGCTGGCTCAGGTCGGGCCGGCCCAGGAGACCGCGTTATGCGAAAGCTGTATGTCCTGGGGGCCATGAGCCTGCTGGCGGCGATAGGGCCGGTCCCGGCGTGGGCGGCCGAGCCGGCCCCGCTGACGATGGGCGAGCCCGTGGAGTTGCTGCAGGCGGGCATCTCGCTGGCTCTGCCGGAAGGTTTCACCGCCCAGCCGTTGGCCGAGCCGTATCAGATGCTGCGGGCCGCGCGGACCGAGCGGGGAGACGTTCGACAGGCGGTGACACTTCTGGCGTTCCCTGTTGCGCCGGAGACAACGGCGGAGGCCTTCGCCGATGAGATGATCGCCGACCTTCAGCGGCAGTTGGCCTTTCGCGATGTCACCCAGCTCAAGGCTGCGCCCATGCCGATCGCGGGTCGCCCGGGCCACGCGCGTATGGTCAGCTACTCTCACGACGGGCAAGAGGCCGTTGCCGCCTGGGCCGTGCTGATCCGGCCGATGCCGACGGCCGGCATCGCGATCTGCTACATGCTGTGGGTGGAATCGCCGGCCGAACACCGCCAGGAGGTCCTGCCCGCCCTGGGCTCAATCGTCAAGACCGTTGTGTTGCGGACCGTCACCTCGCCGATGCGACTGACGGCGGTCGAACTGGGCGAGCCGATCGTTCTGGAGAGCGCGGGTTGTTCGATCCGTCCGCCGGCAGGATGGTACGTCGTGGTTCAGCCCGATTTCGTAGAGATGGGCCAACTCGATTTCACGCGGGGCGGGGTGGTGTCGCCGGTCGCCCGGCTGCGGGTCCAGCCCGCGCCCGCCGATGCGAAATCATTGACGGGCAGCCAGCAGTCGCTGGCGATGGTCCGGCGGATCGCCGCGCAGTTCGGCGACCGGGCCAAGCTCGTTCACGAGGGTCCGGCCAAGTTGGGCGGCAGCGACAGCCAGGAGTTTATCATGTTGTGCACGTCGCCCGTCGACGCGTCGAGCCAGCCGACGGCCACGACGCAGGCGACCACGCAACCCGCCACCCAGCCGACGACCGGGCCCGCCGCCGGCGGCGACTCGGGCCCGGCGATCAGCGTGTGTATTGCCCAACGGGCGCTGTCTGTGCCGACCGCCGGCGCCGACGACGCGCGGACATACTTTCTGACGTTGATCTGCGAGACCGACGATGTCGGGGCCGTTCGAGCCATGATGGCCAAACTCGCCGAGGGGTTTGCCCTCCTGCCGTCGGAGGCCGAGGCCGACTCCGAGGCCGGCAAGGACCTCGAATCGATAGAATCGCCGCCCGCCGACGAGACCGACGACGCCGACGCCGACGAATACGAATAACCCCCGCGTGCCCATCGGCAGGGGATTTCTCTTGCGCCTCTTGGCCCGGCAGTATACACTTCGGCCATGCTCCAACCCAATTCGATCGTTGCCGGTGACTGCATTGAGTTGATGGGCCAAGCGCCGCCGGCCGACCTGATCTTCGCGGACCCGCCGTTCAACATCGGCCACAAGTACGATGCCTACGAAGATCGCAAGGCCTATGACGATTACTACGAGTGGACCCAGCAGTGGATGGGCGCGTGCTGCCGTTGTCTGGCCCCGACGGGGTCCTTCTGGGTCGCCAGCGGCGACGACTATGCGGCAGAGGTCCGCCTGATCGGGCGGGAACTCGGTCTGAACCTGCGGAACTGGGTGGTCTGGCATTACACGTTCGGCCAGGCGACGCAGACCAAGTTCGCCCGCTCGCACACGCACCTGTTCTACTTCACCAAGGACACGCGTCGCTTCACGTTCAACGACATGGCCGTTCGCATCCCGTCGGCCCGCCAGACGACCTATGCCGATCCGCGGGCGAACCCCAAAGGCAAGCTGCCCGACGACGTGTGGAGTTTCTCACGCGTCTGCGGCACATTTCACGAGCGGGTGAAGTGGCATCCGTGCCAAATGCCGGAGAAGGTCCTGGAGCGGATCATCCGGGTCTCGTCCAACCAGGACGATCTGGTCCTGGACCCCTTCAGTGGCAGCGGAACGACGTGCGTGGTCGCCGCGCGATTGGGCCGCCGGTATCTCGGCATGGATCTGTCGCTGGCCTACGTCGACGAGTCGCGCAAACGTCTGGCGGCGACGTTGGCGGGTCGGCGCAAGGGGACGGATATCTCCGAAGACCCCGCCGCCAAACGGCGCGCCCCTCGCCCTCGCTCCGGGGCCAAGAAGGCCCGCACATGAATGTAGACCAACTGCCCACGTTGAGGGCGGTGGGGCAGTTCCTTGGCGTGGTGCTGATCGGCGGGTTGTTGCTGGTGGTTGTATGGACGTTGGGTAGTTATCTGTGGCGCGCCGTGGCCGTGCGCCGCGAGCGGCGGAAGGCGCTGTCGCATCGGGTCGATGAGCACGGGCGACCGGTGCCGCCTGTCAGCCGGGGCCTCTGCCATCGGTGCCAGCGCGTCGCAGCGATGGTGTACCATCTTCCGTCGGGCGAGGGTTTGTGCGAGAATTGCTATCGGCCGGACGATGCATGTCCGGACCCCTGACCGAGGAGCCCGCGATGTCGGCTGACGACGTTCCCTCCCGCGACGATCTACTGAGCCGCCCGTTGGTTCGTTGCCTGGACGACCGACGGCTGTCGATGCGACAACTGCTGAACTACTTTCAGGAGATGGGCCATCTGCGCGTTTCGGATCTGCATCTCAAGCCGGGCAGCCAGCCGACCTATCGCGTGGACGGCGCGCTGCAGCGGATGAAGACCAAGCCGCTCGACAGCGAGACTGTCGAGGCCTTGGTGGCGGGCATTCTCTCGGAGATGGACCGCCAGACGCTGCGCGAGCATCGGTCGGTGGATACATCTTTGATGACGGACGAGATGCTGTTTCGGGTGAACTGCTTCTACGAACAGGACGGCCTGGCGGTTGCGATTCGCGCGCTGGAGCATCAACCGCCTCGGGTCGAGGAGATCGGCTTTCCCAACGCGGTCTGGCGCGACATCATCGAGCGCAAGCAGGGGCTGGTGCTGGTGACGGGCATTACGGGCTCGGGCAAGAGCACCACGATCGCCTCGCTGATCACCCGCATCGCCGAGACGACGGCCTGTCGCATCATTACGCTGGAAGACCCCATCGAGTATCGCCTGCGCAGCCGCGCCGGCCTGATCAGCCAGCGCGAGGTTGGGCGAGATGTGCCGAGCTTCGAGCAAGGCCTGCGGGATTGTTTGCGCGAAGACCCGGACGTGATCTTCGTCGGCGAGATGCGTGACCGCGAGTCGGCCAGTTGGACTCTGACGGCCGCCGAGACGGGGCACCTGGTGTTTTCGACCCTTCACACGCGCGACGTTCGGGGCAGCATCACCCGGCTGATGGACTTGTTCCCCGAAGGTCGCCAGGACGAGATCGCCTCCCAACTGTCGTTGGGGTTGGCGTATGTCATCGCCCAGAAGCTCCTGCCTCGCAGCGATGGAACCGGGCGGGTCGTCGCGATGGAGGTGCTCAACAACACCTACGCCATCGCCAATCTCATCCGGGTGCGGAAGCCCGAGCAGATCGTCTCGCACCTGCAGACCCGCACCCGGGACGTCCCTCAGGAGCGGATGACGACCATGGAGCGATCGCTGGCGGCGCTGGTGAGGCAGGGGCACATCACGCCGCTGGAAGCGGAGCAATGGTCCGAAGACCGCGCGTCGCTGCTGGACGAACTCAGCCGAATCCAGCAGAAGTAGGGCGGCGGCTGCCGGCGGCGCAAGAAACACGGCGGGCCGTGTGGCTCGCCGCTGTTGTTTGTGGGGACTCGGTGGGAGTGCGACTAGGGCTCGTCGTCGCTGTCGTCGTCATCGACTTCGTCGGGCGGGTCTTCATCGGGCTCGCCGACAAGGTTGACCTTGCCGATGGCCTGAGTGGTGAATGTCTTCCCTGTCAGGTAGTCCACGAACGTCGCTCGGATGGTGATCTGCTCGTTCGCGGGCGGACCGGACTGCCAGGGGCATTCCAGACTGAAGTGATAGCTCATGAACCCGCTGGACCATTGCTTGCCGAGCTCCTCCACCGTCCAGTGGTATTCACCGAGGAAGTTCTGATCGGGAGGAGCTGCCAGATCGTACAGTTGCACCGTCAGTGAGCCGGCAGCCTTGATGGCCGTGCCGTCCTGATCGGTGGGGGACAGATAAACCTTCACGCCGTCATCGCCGCCCTGACCATCGAGGTCGAACCCGCCGGACCATCGGCCCAAGCGGACCTGATGGACGTGATAGATATTCTCCAACCGCTTGTCGCCCAGAATCAGCAGCGTTTCGATCTGCTCTTCCTGGTCGGCAACGGCCTTGGTGAGGCGGGTGTTCTCCTCGTTGAGCTTGTCGGCCTCGAGACGTGCGGTGGCGAGCTGCTCCTCGAGCTGGTCCAGTTTCGACGGCCCACACCCGAGCAGCAGGCCCGCCAGCAGCACCCCTGCCAACGGGACGGTGATGAGATGACGGGTCATGATTGTTTGTCCTTGGATTTGGCGTCCGTGTCGGGCATGCGCTCGAGCACCTTATCTGCACAGCCGTATTCGATGATCTCGGAGGCGTCGAGCCACTTGTTGCGGTCGCAGTCCCGTTCGATCGTCTCGACGTCCTGGCCCGTGTCGCCGGCGAGGATTTCGTATAGCCGTTTGCGAAGGCGAATGATTTCGCGGGCCTCGATGTCCAGTTCGGTCGCCGGGCCCGTCAGCACGCCGGTGATGAGGGGCTGGTGGATAAGGACGCGGCTGTTGGGAAGGACGAACCGCTTGCCCTTGGCTCCGCCGGTCAGCAGCACCGCCCCCATCGAGGCGGCCACGCCGACACAGTAGGTGGTCACATCCGGGCGGATGAACTGCATCGTGTCGTAGACCGCCAACCCCGCCGACACGCTGCCGCCCGGGGAGTTGATGTAGAGATTGACGTCGGCGTGGGGGTCGTCGTTGCTGAGGAACAGCAGTTGGGCGATCACGAGGTTGGCCAGCTCGTCGTCGACGGGGCCGGTGATGAACACGATGCGGTCGCGCAGCAGGCGGCTGTAGATATCGTAGCTGCGCTCGCCGCGGCCGCTTTGTTCGACCACGATGGGAACCAGATGCTGAGCTTTCGTCATGTCCGTATATCCTCGAGGGCGGTTACTTGTTTTCGGGTTTGGCCGCTTCCACGATTTCGTCGATCAGCCCGTACTCCAGCGCTTCTTTCGGGGTCATGTATCGATCGCGTTCGGTGTCTTCGGTCACGCGGTCGACGTCCTTGCCGCATAGGTCCGCCAGCAGTTCGTTCATCAGGCGCTTGGCTTTGAGGATTTCCTCGGCCTGAATCTGGATGTCGGACGCCTGGCCCGATATGCCGCCATAGGGCTGGTGGATCATAATCTTGCTGTGCGGCAGGGCGAAACGCTTGCCCTTTGTGCCGGCGGCGAGGACCACGGCGGCGCCACTGGCGGCCTGGCCGACGCAGTAGGTAGCCACGTCGCACGACATGAACTTCATCGTGTCAAAGACGGCCAGCGTATCGTCGACCGAGCCGCCGGGGGAGTTGATGTAGATGCTGACCTCTCGATCGGAATACTTGGCCTGCATTTCCAGCAGGCGCATGATCACGCCGCCGGCGACAGCGGGTGTGATGGCGCCCCACAGGAACAGAATACGCTCGTCGGCCAGACGCTCCTCGAGCGTCATCTCGCGACGGTAGCTGTACTCGCGAGGCCCAGCCACCGGGTCGATGGGCAAATGTCTCATCAATGTCGCTCCCAAAAGGCGGATCCGTCCGGTCGGGGCGGATCACTTCTTCTTGCTGGTCTTCTTAACTGCTTTCTTGGTGGTTTTCTTTTCAGCTGGCTTGGAGGGCGTCTTCTTCTTGGCCGCCTTCTTGGCCGTCTTCTTAGCCGCCTTCTTCGCTGTCTTCGGCTCGGCCTTGCCGTTGTCCTTGGCCGGGACCTTCTTGGCGGTCTTCTTGGCGGCCTTGGGCTTGGTTTCGGCCTGTTCCTTCTTGGCCGGCCGCTCCGGGCTGACCTCTGTTACGTCGGCTTGTTCGATGAGCTTGTCGAGGGCTTTTTCCTCAGCCATCGAGATCGCCACCTGCTGGATCGAGCCGTCCTGGGTAAGTTCCTGCTTCAGGCGCTCCGGGCGGCGGTTGTAGGAGCGGGCCATCTGGGCGATTCGAGCGTTGATCTCATCTTCGCCGATCTTGATGTTCTCAGCCTGGGCGATCTGGCCAAGGATGAAGGTCAGCTTCAGTTCGCGGCGGGCCTGAGTGGCGGCGTCGGCTTGCAGTTCGGTGAGATTCTCGTTGATCTCCTCGCGAGGCATGCCGCTTTGGAGCAACTCGATATACCGCCGCTGCAGCGCCCGTTGGGTGTGGCGGGCGGCGGCGCCTTCAGGCAGGTCGAAGTCCGTCGAGTCGAGCAGGTATTGGCAGACCTGGTTGCGCATCGCCTGCTGGACGTCGCCGGACAGCCGGGCGGCCATTTCGCTGGCGAAGAACTCCCGCATTTCCTTGAGCGATTCGAACCCGGCCGATTCGGCGAACGGATCGTCGATCTCGGGCAGCGACCGCCCCTGGACCTCGGTGATCGTCAGGGCGATGGTCAGGTCCTTGTCGGGCCACTGCTCGTTGGGATGGGCCGGCGGGGCCTTGGTGGTCAGGTCGGTTTTGTCGCCGGCGGTCTTGCCGGCCAGGGCATCGCCCAGATCCATCAGCGCGAGGCCTTCGACCTGCCCCGGCCCGACGCGCAGGGACAATCCCGAGCGGTTAACCGGGTCGCAGTCCTGGCCGGTGATGTGGGCGTCGACCAGAACCATATCTCCGGCGGCAGCGGGTTGATCGGTGGGGGCGTAGGTGGCCCGGGTCTGGCGGAGACGGTCGATGTAGGAATCGATCCGTTCGTCGGTGACCTCGAGCATGGGCTTGTCGACTTTGATTCCGGCCAGTTCGGGCAGGTCGAACTCGGGGGCGACCTCCACCTCGAAGCTGTAGGACAGATCGCCGGTCTCGGGCAGTTCGATATCCTCAAGGGCCAGATCGGGCTCGCCGAGCGTTTTGAGATCGGCCTGTTCCAGCGCCCGGCCGAGGGAGTCGCCGATAATGCTGTTGCGGACGTCGCTGCCGACTTCGGCGCCGAACCGCTTCTCGATCAGCCGCCGGGGGGCGCGGCCGATTCGAAAGCCCGGCACCTGGGCGCTGTGAGAGAGTTCTCCGTATGTTTCATCAAACTTGGCGTCGATGTCGCTGCGGGGGATGGTGACGGTGACTTTCTTCTTGAGCGTTCCGACATCCTCGATGGTCAGATCGAGCTTGGGCTCGTCGGCCTGGGGCTCATCTGTTTGCGGCTCATCCGTCTGCTGCAGGTCCGTCTGGGGGTCGTCGGTAGGCTTTGTCTCGTCCGGCATGCTGAAAAGCTCCTGATTCGGTCCCGCCGCGACCCGGCAAGCCTACGCGGCCCGCCGCCGGCGACGAGGGTCAAGGCCCATGGCAGGCGGCGCGCGGGCGGCCTGCGGGCACAAACGGGCAGTGTATGGAAACACCCCCCGGTGCGTCAACGGACTAAATCGCCGCATCCAAGGGCCCCGGCCAGGGCCGCCCAGGCCAGCGGCCGTTGAATCGCCGTCGGCGATTCCGTAAGATCGACCTCATGCGGCGAATCTACATGGACAACGCGGCGACCAGCTTTCCCAAGCCGCCCGCGGTGACCGAGGCGATGGTGCGGTTCGCCAACGACTGCGGGGCATCGGCCGGGCGGGGGGCCTACGCCGAGGCCCGCCAGTGCGAGCAGATGCTGGCCCGCTGCCGGGGCCGAATCGCCGAACTGATCAACGCCGAATCGCCCGAGCGGATTGTGCTGGCGTTGAACGGCTCGGAGGCGCTGGCCGTGGCCATTCGCGGGCTCTTGAACACCGCCCCGCCCGCCACGCACGCGATTGCAACAGCCATGGAGCACAACTCCGTGCTTCGCCCGCTCAACGCCCTGGCCGAGCAGACGCAACTGGCCCCGCAGTTCATCGCCTGCGACAGCCGCACGGGCCTGGTCGATCCGGAGGACATCCACGCGGCGATTCAGCCGGAGACGAGGCTGATCGCGTGCATGCACGTGTCTAACGTGACGGGCGCGATCCAGCCGATCGCCGAGGTCGCCCGCATCGCCCGCCGGGCGGGTGTCGCATCGGTGATCGACGCCGCCCAATCGATCGGCCACGTGCCGCTGGACGTGCAGGAGCTGGGGGCCGACTTCGTCGCCTTCCCCGGCCACAAGGGACTGCTCGGGCCGCTGGGCACAGGCGTTCTGTACATCCGCCCCGGTTCGGAGGATCTGCTGCAGACGATGAAGGAGGGCGGCACGGGCACGATCAGCGAGCAGCCGGTCCAGCCGGCCACCATGCCCGACCGGTTCGAGATCGGCTCGCACAACGCGATCGGCCTGGCGGGGCTGAGCGAAGGGGCGGCCTGGGTGCTCGCCCGCGGCGTCGACGCCCTGCGGTCCCACGACGTGGAGCTTTGCGAGCTGTTCATGGACCTGGCCGAGCCGATCGAGGGCCTGACGATCTTCGGCCCGCGCGACGCCGGCCAGCGCAGCGGGGTGTTCAGCGTCAACGTCGCCGGGATGGCGCCCGGCGACCTGGCGGCCTCGCTGGAGAGCGATTTCGGCATCCTGACCCGCCCGGGCGTACACTGTGCGCCGTTGGCGCATCGGACGATCGGCACGCATCCGGCCGGGACGTGCCGGCTGAGCTTCGGGCCGTTCACGACGGGCGACGACGTTCGTTTCGCCGCCGACGCCCTCAGCCGGATCGCCCAGCGCGCCGCTGTGGGAGGGTGAGCCATGGGCGAGAAGTGCGGTGCTGTGGATGCGAAAAAAGGTGCGCGACGGGGTCGTTTTCTTATATTATAGCTGTTAGAATAATAACGTCAGGCCAGCAGAGGTTATGATGAACTTGACGCATAAAAACGCCAGAACAATGCGAACAGGGGTAAACAGACAATCTCGGAAGACAAAAGGATTCACGCTGACCGAGATGATCTTGGTCATGGCCATTATCGGCTTGCTGATGTCGGTCCTCGTGCCGGTATTCAACCGAACGATGGAGATGTCGCGGTCGGCCGTCTGCAAGGGGAACCTGCGCGGGCTGGGGGCTTTCCTACTGTCCTCGCCCTCTCACAAGACGGATAACCCGAGCGGCGGGGCGCCCGCGCTGATACCGCCCATGGGCTGGACACAGGTCATATCCGACGCGGGCGTGGGTCGCTACACCTACTGTCCCAGCCAGGATGGCGAAGTGATAGACACCAGGGCGACCCTGGCGGGAATCTACATTCGCCAGGATGGGTCGGCCGCCTCGGTCACGCCGGGTGTGGTCATTACCAACATGGCCGACATGCTCCTCGACAACGAAGTCAATGATACGCAGATTCATTACACGTGGGGCGACCGGAGCAACGGCTCGTATGAGAACAGGGGGTGGGGGTGGGTTGAGGAGCTCAACGGCGGCAATCCGCCTGAAGACAACCAGGCAATGGTGACGATTGCGACCTGTGCGGCGTTTCTGATTACGTTCGAGAAGGACTACGTTGAGTTCAAACCGCTTGGCCACCACCCGAACTGGAATAGCGGCAGTTCACACTGGATCGCCAAGGGCGACCCCGACGACGCCGATGGGTGGGAGCCCGACGTGCTGGTCCGGCTGACAGGCCAGGGCTATCCGACCGTTAACTCACCGGTAAAGGCCAAGTGGGTGAACAGGAGCGACTATGGCATGAACAGCCTTATCCCGCTGCGAGCGTATCGGCCGAGCCAGTTATTTCTGGTGGAATACAGCCATACCGTCGTTCAGTTGAGCACCGGCATGATAATAGATGAGCCTTTCGATGAGGACATAGACAACGGGGAAGTGATGGCCCGCCACCTGGGGCGTGCGAACTTCCTCCGGATCGACGGGTCGGTGGCGGATGCGACCAAGGAGGAGCTTCGCATCGAATACGAACAGATCGACAACCCCGACGTGGTCGAGAACCTTTGGCGGCGCTAGAGGGGTACCCGTAGTGGCCGCCGATGGTGATCGAGGCGGAGCGAGGTGCGATAAAACAGCGGGCAGCCGTTGGATGGAGACGGCGGCCCACTTCTTTTTTATCTGAGGGTTTATTGCGACCGCGACCCCGTCAGAGTCTCCGGCGTCGCTTTCGGGTGATGGCGGCGACGGCGCCCAGTCCCAGCAGCGCCAGCGATGCCGGTTCGGGCACACCCGAAGCGGCCAGGCCGTTAAAGCCGAAGGCGCCCTTGAGGATGGCCAGGTCGGTGCCGTCGACGACGCCGTCGAAATTGGCGTCGCCTTGGGACCACGTCTTGGACGAGGAGCCGAAGGAGCTCTTCATGATGGCCAGGTCGGTGGCATTGACGATCAGGTCCTTGTTGAAATCCGGATACATGTCATAGCCGTGGGCTTTGTTGAACATCGCCCGGATGGTCTCGCTGACATCCCGACGCTGGCCGGGCCAGACCGTCGGATTCATCAGCTCCGAGCCGCTGCTGACGTGGCCGTGGTCGCCGCCGACCATGGCGACGTTCAGGCCGCCGGGATCGAAGGTGTTGCCCGTAATCTGCCCTTCCCACCGGTCGTACCAACTGATGTAGACATCATCAAACCAGATGCCGGCAAAATGCCCCAGTGCGTGCCCTAACTCGTGGCGGGCGATGGTGAGCAGGTCGTACCCACCAAAGCCCTCGTCAGTGGAAGGGTCTGGGTCGACATACCAACCGGCACCGGAGTTGAACGCGATATGGTGGCCGATCTCACCCGACCAGGGATACCAATCGGCGCCGGGGGTCGATGGCCAGTTCCAGAGGTAGGTGACCGCCCCGTAGGGAACGCCGGTCTCCCACCCCATGCCGATATCCACCGTGCCGGGCATGTTGATGGCGGCCTCCCATTCCTGGATGGCGCGTTCGACGACAGCCTTCTCAGCCGCCGTCCACGTATGGAAGGCAGCGTCGTGCCAGGTCGGCACGATGTCCAGAGCGGACGCCGCCCCGGCCAGCACAAATACAAGAGAACCCACCAGGATTGCCGTACTCCTTCTCATCGTTGACTCCCTTTCCTTCGGGCCATTGTCGTGACCGAGGCTGTGCCCACCGGCAGGGCACGCGGTCCGAATATGTATTATACCTAGCAAATCCTGGATTGTGGCTTAATTCGGCTACCGAGGCCGGAGCCGCCTTCTGGACGATCGGGGGCCGGCGAAAGGGCCCGGCGCGGTGCGGATGCTGCGCCGCCTTTTCAATCGTCTCGGAAGCTGCTAGCATAGGAAAACTATGTTCGAATCGCTGACAGAGAAATTTACGGGAGTTTTCAGGCGGTTATCCGGGCGGGGGCGGATCAGCGAGGACAACGTCCACGACGCGATGCGCGAGGTCCGCCAGGCCCTGCTGGAAGCCGACGTGCACTACCAAGTCGCGCGCGAGTTCTGCGACAAGGTGACGGCCAAGGCCCTCGGCACGGACGTGATCCAGTCGCTGCATCCGGGGCAGCTGATGGTCAAGATCGTCCAGGACGAGCTGACCGAGCTGATGGGGCCGGTGGATGCGCGGATTTACTACGTCACACCGGGCCCGACGATCGTCATGATGACGGGGCTGCAGGGCTCGGGCAAGACGACCACCTGCGCGAAGTTGGCGCAGCTGATGCTGACCGAGGGCAAGAAGCCCTTGATGGTGGCCTGCGACCTGCAGCGGCCGGCGGCGGTGGATCAGTTGACGGTCCTGGGCGGGCAACTGGACGTGGCGGTGTTTCGCATCGAGGGGGAAACCAACCCCGTCAAGGTCGCCCGCCAGTCGCTACGGGCGGCCCGGGACGATGACTGCGACGTGATCATCATCGACACAGCCGGGCGGCTGCACATCGACGAGGAGATGATGAAACAGGCCGAGGACATCGCCTCGGCCGTTCAGCCGCACCAGATCTATCTCGTCTGCGATTCGATGACGGGCCAGGACGCCGTCAACAGCGCCAAGGAGTTCAACGAGCGGCTGGAACTGGACGGCGTGATCCTGACGAAGTTCGATTCCGACGCTCGCGGTGGGGCGGCGCTATCGGTCAAGGCCGTTACCGGCAAGCCGATCAAGTTCATCGGCGTCAGCGAGAAGCTCGATGGGCTGGAGGCGTTTCACCCCGACCGGATGGCGGGGCGGATTCTGGGCATGGGCGACGTCGTGTCGCTGGTGGAAAAGGCCCAGGCCCACTTCGACGAAGAGCAGGCGGTCAAGTTGCAGGAGAAGATGGCCAAGGGGGCGTTTACGCTGACGGACTTCCTCGACCAGATGCGGAAGATGCAGAAGATGGGCCCGATGAAGGATCTGTTGAAGCTTATGCCCGGGATGAGCGGGCAGATGGACGCGATGCAGATGGACGGCGACGAGCTGAAACGGATGGAGGCCGTCATCCTGTCGATGACGCCGGCGGAGCGCGAGGATCCGACGGTGCTCGAGGCGTCGCGTCGGCGACGCATTGCCCGCGGCAGCGGCGCCGAGCCGCAGGACGTGTCGGGGCTGGTCAAGCAGTTCACGCAGGCCTCGCACATGATGAAGCAGATGGCGGGTCTGGGCGGGCGCGACCGGATGAAGTTTGCCCAGCAGATGGCCCAGATGGGGGCCGGGGGAAATGTCCGGTACAAGGTCAAGCAGCGCAGCAAGCGCCTGACCAAGAAAGAGCGGGCCAAGCGAAAGAAGGGCCGTCGCTAGCGCTGCCTTTCGATCGGGGGCATTAGGTCTGCATCTCGGGGAATCGCCCGGGGACACGGGCGGTGACGCGCGTTTGCCCGGGGTGAGAGGTGATCTGAAGTTCCCCGCCGACGGCATCGGCGCGTTCGTGCATGGTCCGCAGCCCCAGGCCGGAGCTTTCGGCCTGTTGGGTATCGAACCCGACCCCGTCATCGGCGACGGTCAGGATGACGTCGTCGCCTTCCCGATCGATATCGATGGTCAACGTCTTGGCCTGGCTGTGACGAAGCGCGTTGGCGATGGCTTCCTGGCCGATGCGGAACAGGGCGATCTCCACGTCGCCTGACAGGCGAGTTTCCTCCAGGCAGGGCGCACACGTGACCTCGACGGTGAGGGCATGTTCAGATTCTCGGCCGAGTTGCCGCAGGGCGGGGCACAGGCCCAACGCTTCCAGTGCAGGGGGGTACAAGCCGTAGCAGACCGCGCGAATTTCGTTAGCCAGCATCTGGCACGTTTTCGACAGGCTGCCCAGTTCCTCAACATACTTGCCCCCGGAAGCTTTCGCCTTGGCGAGGATGCTCTCGATGGCCAGATGCATGCCGATCGTCTGCTGGCCGAGGGAATCGTGCAGTTCCCTGGCCACGGCTCGGCGTTCTCGCTCGCCTGCGAACATGAGTCGCCGGTGGGCGGCCTTGAGCGATTCTTCGGTCATCTTGAGTTCGGTTATGTCGTGCACGGTGCCCATCATGACGGTTGGCTTGCCGTCGGCGTCCCTGCGCCGGGGCTGCGGCGCCGTGCCGACGATCCAGCGCACGTGTCCATCAGGGCGGACAATTTGCACCGCCATGGTGTTGGGGACCTTGCCCATCTCCCCGGCGGCGAGCGCCCTGAGGTCGCTGAGAATGACCTCCTTGTTGTCCGGATGCACCATAGCATCGACAAGAGCGAAAATGTCGTCAAACCTGTCCTGCTCTGTCAGGCCGTAGATGTGGCGCATTTCATCCGTTAGTGTGATCGAGTCATCGGCGAGGTCCCATTCCCAACTGCCCACGTGGGCCAGTTGCTGGGCTTGCTTGAGGCCGGCCTCGCTGCCACGCAGAGCTTGCTCGGCTTCGACCCGATCGGTGATGTCGCGCACCGTGGCCTGGAGCAGTGTCTGTCCACCCAATTCCATCCGGGTCAGCAGCACGGTGGCCGGGAACTCCTCGCCGCCCACCCGCTTGTGCGTCCAGTCGAACAGGTGCGATCCCTCTCGCACGGCCGTTTCGATCATCTGTCTGGCCTTGTCGGCAGAGGGCGCGCCATCCGGCTGGAACTCGGGAGAGAGTTCCCAGGGGCCCAGCGAGATGAGCTCCTCTTCGTCCTTTGCTCCGAACATCTCAACCGTGGCCCGGTTCCCGGAGGTGAACCGCCACGACGGCGGCGCCAGCGTCATGATGGCGTCGCGCGAGCTTTCGAAAAGCGTCCGGTATCGCTCCTCGCTCTCACGCAACTGGCCCGTTTGTTCGAGGACACGTTCTTCCAGTTCGTCATGGGCTTTCTGAAGCTCGTACTGGGCCTGTTTGATCTCCGTGATGTCTCGGCCTGTCCCCGCCAGGCCGGTCGGGTTGCCGTCTTCGTCGCGGATCAGCCACGTGCGCAAGTGCAGCAGCGACTCGGTCCCATCCTTGGCGTAGTTAACGATTTCCCCTTGCCAGTGGCCGTGCTGGATTGTCTTGTCGATGAGTTCCTGCTGCGTGACCCCCCTGGCGGGGTCGCTGCCATAGATCTCCACGGGGCGACCGATGAGTTCTTCCTTGGTCCGCCCCGTCCAAGCGGCCTGAGCGGCATTGATGTAGGTGATCCGTCCGGTCATGTCCGTGGCTGTGACGGCGTCGCGAATCTGGTCCAGCAGTGTCGCCTGGAATTGCAGCGATTTCTCGGCGCGGGCGCGTTCGGCCGCCCAGCTTCGCGCGGCGCTGAAGGCCAGGGCCCACGCGACAACAATCAGCGGAATCATCAGGGCCCCGGCGACGATGTTGGCGATCCCCCTCCTGCGCCGGCGGGAGAGATCGCTGGCCCCAATCTTGGCCAGCCCGTCCGTTAACACCATCATGCCTTCGGCGTAAACCTGCTTCTGCTGACGATACCGATCGCCGAACAGCAGCGCCCTGGCCTCGTCGGCGAAGCCGTCGTGCAGCAGCTTCATCGCGCGGATTTCCATCTCGACCAACTCGACATTGGCGGCATCGGTCCGTGCAGCAGCCGCGGCTCCCTGGGCGGTTGGCGCGAGGGTCTTGGCTTCGTTGATCGCGTCCCCCAATAGGGGTTCGAAGTGGTGATATCGCTCTTCCCACTCACTCTCGCCCGTCAGCACGGCCATGCGCGCGGACATGGTGAGGATCTCATCGAAATGTAGGATTGTACTGCGGAGATCTTCGACTCGGCGGTTTTGCTGCATGGTGGTGATGTTGCCGTAGGCATCGTAGGAATCCCAGACCAGCCACATCATCAGCATCGCGTTGATAGCCAGAGCGATGAGCAGAAAAACCAGGCGCCGATAGGCCAGCGGCGATTTGCCCCTATGTTTCATGGCATGTATCTCCCAGGGCTTCGGACAGACGAACCCTGACAAGCTCACACCATCGCGCGCCGTTGGGTGAGCGTGCCATCCGCATCGGTCATGCGACCTGGCTGGGCCGCCCGCCCACCATCTGGGGATGAAAAGCCCTGTGCTGATCGAAAGAAAGCCGATGTGACGGCGGCGATGGGACAGTGTGTATTCGGTTTCCGCGATCCGCCGCCTGATTATACATCCAGTTCGTGGGAACCGGCAAGATTTGCTGCCTGGCTATGCCTCAGTTGGAGGGTTGACTTTGGTGGTCTGCATGCGAATATGCCCATCCATGGCGCTGGCGGCGTAGCTGTCGGGAGTGTGCCCGGCCCGCCGGGCCAGCGAGGAGGTCGATGATGAAGATTGGTGTGATGGTGGAGAGCTTCCGGGCGGGTCTGGCTGGCGGCCTGCAGGCGGCCAAGGAGCTGGGGGCTGACGGCGTTCAGTTGTCTGTCTCCGGCCAGGCCACTGAGAGCGAACTGGCCGAGATCAAGAGCCAACTCGATGACTCGGGGTTGGAACTTGCGGCTGTCTGCGCCGACTTCGGTGGTCATGGGTTCATGGTGGCCGACGAGAATCCGGCGCGGATCGAACGGTCCAAGAAGGCGGTGGACGAGGCGCTGGCCCTGGGGACGAACGTCGTGACGACCCACATCGGCGTCGTGCCACACGATAAGAGCGCCCCGCGATACAAGGTGATGGCCGAGGCATGCGAGCAGTTGGCCCGCTACGCCCGCAGCGCCGGCGCGTGGTTCGCCATCGAGACCGGCCCGGAGAAAGGCCCGTTGCTGCGGAGCTTCATCGACGACATCGATATCGAGCAGGGCCTCGGCGTGAATTTCGACCCGGCCAACCTGGTGATGATCGTGCGGGACGACATTCCCTCAGCCGTCGAAGCGCTCGGCCCGTTCATCGTGCATACGCACGCCAAGGATGGAAACAATCTTCGCGAGCTTGACCCGGAGGTCACCTACGGGGCCGTCCCATGTCCCGAAGGCGCTGAGCAGTGGAGCGGCTTCGAGGAAGTGCCCTTGGGCGAAGGGTCGGTGCCCTGGCCCGAGTATCTGGCGGCGCTGAAGCGCGTCGGGTACGACGGGTACCTGACGATCGAGCGTGAAGTCGGCGACAACCCCCGGGCCGACATCGAACTGGCGGTGAAGTTCCTGAAGGACCTGTTGGCGCGCTGATCGGGTCGGTCGGGCAGGGGGGGCTCAAGCTTGCGCAGCGGATTGCCGATGAGGACAGTCGCGGCCCGTCGGACGTCGAGGTGTTGACGGGGCTGCGGTATTTCGTAAAATAGTAGGGCTCGCCTGCCGGCGACGGCTGCGAGGCGAAGGCTAAGGCCGATAGGGCCTGGCGCAGCGTTTTCTGCCGAACGCGTTTTGAAAAGATTCTTAGAGCAACCATGCCCGGCGACCGACGGTCGCCGGGCTGTGGGGCTTGTAGCTCAGCTGGTTAGAGCGCGCCCCTGATAAGGGCGAGGTCGCTGGTTCGAATCCAGCCAGGCCCAGTTCGATTGCGGATTGCGGATTGGCGATTGCGGATTGTTGGCCCGGATCATACCGCAATCCGCAATCCGAAATCCGCAATCTGCAATTGCATCGGGGACGTAGCTCAACTGGGAGAGCGCCAGGTTTGCAACCTGGAGGTTGCCGGTTCGAGCCCGGCCGTCTCCACTCGATGCGGCCGAATAGCCCTAACGGGCTATCGGCCTTACTCGTGGCAGGCCATTGTTTCGATGCGGCCGAATGGCCCTGACGGGCTATTCGGCCTTACTCGTGGCAGGCCAAGGCGTTGCTGCTTTGATTCCTGGACCCGCATCGAGTGTCCTGAGCGTAGCAACCGCAGGGAGCGAAGTCGAAAGGCATTCGACGTGCGTGGGCTTGTGCCCACGCTCGCCCGTGGCAGGCTATCTTGGGTCTTCGCAAGAGGGCTCAGGCCGGTCGAAGATCGTTCATTGAAGGGCCATCGAGGCCGCGATCCTCCGGCCCGGGATGTGCAGAGGCCCTTGGGCCGATTTCAGTGGGAATCGGCGGTCGGTGATCCGATATTTAAAAGGGGAGTGGGACCGATAATTCCCCTCGATTTTTTTTGCTAAACTGCTAGAATATGATTGCGGGCGAGGTCTTGGCCTGCTATAAGCATCAATCTTTGTCCCTGTTGGGACAGAGAGGTCCCTAGGCCGATTCGGGCCGGGGATGACGTGTGATTGCTCTTTGACAAGTGCATAGGGAAGATTTGTTTAAGGTTCATCGAGAATCGAGCAGCCAAGCGGTTTGAGACGTTTGTCGTGGGCTTCGGCCAGCGACAAATGTGATCAAGCTACTAAGGGTGCACGGTGGATGTCTAGGCGTGATGAGGCGATGAAGGACGTGATAGGCTGCGATAAGCCCAGGGGAGCTGTCAAATGAGCTTTGATCCTGGGATTTCCGAATGGGTAAACCCGTCGTCACTGTGCAAGCAGATGGCGTCACTATCAGCTGAATTCATAGGCTGGTAGAGCGAACGCAGGGAACTGAAACATCTAAGTACCTGCAGGAAAAGAAATCAACCGAGACTCCGTGAGTAGCGGCGAGCGAAAGCGGATCAGCCCAAACCGGGTCTTCGGATCCGGGGTTGTGGGCGTCGATTAGGAGTTACAAAGGCAGCGACAGTCGAAGTGTCTGGAAAGTCACACGATACAGGGTGATAGTCCCGTAGACGGTATCGTAATGCCCTCCGTTATATCGACGTACCAGAGTAGCGCGGAAGCCGTGGAACTCCGCGTGAAGCTGGGGAGTCCACTCTCCAAGGCTAAGTACTACATCACGACCGATAGCGCAGAAGTAGGGCGACTGAAAGATGAAAAGAACCCCCATTAGGGGAGTGAAAAGTACCTGAAACCGTGCACTTACAAAGTTGTCGGAGCCCTATGGCCCTTCGGGGCAACGGGTGACGGCGTACCTTTTGCATTATGGACCGGCGAGTTACGGTATGCGGCGCGGCTAAGTCCCTCCGGGATGGAGCCATAGCGAAAGCGAGTCTGAATAGGGCAACTATGTCGCATGCTGTAGACCCGAAACTGAGTGATCTACCCATGGCCAGGTTGAAGGGTCGGTAAAACGACCTGGAGGACCGAACCCACTAACGTTGAAAAGTTAGGGGATGAGCTGTGGGGAGGAGTAAAAGTCTAACCAAACTCAGAGATATCTGGTTCTCTCCGAAATAGCTTTAGGGCTAGCCTCGAGTATATTGCGCAGCGGGGGTAGAGCACTGGATGATCCGAGGGGCCTACCCGGCTACCTCCTTCAACCAAACTCCGAATACCGTTGCGTGAACCTCGGGAGTCAGACTGCGAGGGATAACCTTCGTGGTCAAAAGGGAAACAACCCAGACCGCCAGATAAGGTCCCAAACTCATGCTAAGTGACTAAGGAAGTCGGATTGCACAAACAGCCAGGATGTTGGCTTAGAAGCAGCCACCATTTAAACAGTGCGTAATAGCTGACTGGTCGAGCAACCCGGCGCCGATAATGATCGGGACTAAGCATGGGACCGACGCTGCGGATTGTGCACTTGTGCACAGTGGTAGGAGAGCGTTGCTGTCGGCGCTGAAGCGATACCGTAAGGAGTCGTGGAGCGGCAGCAAGCGAGAATGCCGGTATGAGTAACGATAAAGCAGGTGAAAATCCTGCTCGCCGCAAGCCTAAGGTTTCCTGGGGAAGGTAAATCCGCCCAGGGTTAGTCGGGCCCTAAGTCGAGGCCGAAAGGCGTAGACGATGGACAGCAGGTTAATATTCCTGCACTGTACGTGGCGGTTGAACCGTGGATGACGCATCGACACACCAGATCCTACGACTAGTCGTGTAGGTTGGGGGTCCCGTAAGGGACCACCTCGAGGCCAACTTGTTGCCGAAGTCTGGAACGCCGGTGCCGAGAAAAGCTCCACGGGGACAAAGCGTGCATCCGTACTAAAACTGACACAGGTAGGCGAGGAGAGTATCCTCAGGCGCTCGAGAGAACCGTCTTCAAGGAACTAGGCAAATTGGCCCCGTACCTTCGGAATAAGGGGTCCCTAGCGGCGACTTGCAATTATGTAGGTCGTCGAAGGGCACAGTAAAGTGGCTCTGGCGACTGTTTATCAAAAACACAGGACTCTGCTAACTCGCAAGAGGATGTATAGAGTCTGACGCCTGCCCGGTGCCGGAAGGTCAAGGAAGCAGGTCATCCTTCGGGAGAAGCTTGCGACTAAAGCCCCGGTAAACGGCGGCCGTAACTATGACGGTCCTATGGTAGCGAAGTTCCTTGTCGGGTAAGTTCCGACCTGCATGAATGGCGTAACGACTGGAGCAGTGTCTCGAAGACGGACTCGGTGAAATTATGATTGCGGTCAAGACACCGCATACCCGCGGCAAGACAGAAAGACCCCGTGAACCTTTACTGTAGCCTGGTATTGATGCCTTGTGTCACATACGTAGGATAGGTGGGAGGCTTTGATCCGACAGTTCCGGCTGTCGAGGAGCCATCCTTGAAATACCACCTTTGTGCCATGAGTCACCTAACTCCGACCCGTGAATCCGGGCGCAGGACAGTGCTTGGTGGGCAGTTTGACTGGGGCGGTCTCCTCCTAAAGAGTAACGGAGGAGTCCAAAGGCATCCTCAGCACGGTTGGCAATCGTGTGTAGAGTGTAAAGGCATAAGGATGCTTGACTGCGAGACCCATAAGTCGAGCAGATGTGAAAGCAGGGCTTAGTGACCCGGTGGTCCCGTGTGGAAGGGCCATCGCTTAACAGATAAAAGGTACTCCGGGGATAACAGGCTAATCGCCTCCGAGCGTCCATAGCGGCGAGGCGGTTTGGCACCTCGATGTCGGCTCATCACATCCTGGGGCTGTAGGCGGTCCCAAGGGTTCGGCTGTTCGCCGATTAAAGTGGTACGCGAGCTGGGTTCAGACCGGCGTGAGCCAGGTCGGTCCTTATCTGCCGTGGGCGTAGGAATCTTGAAGGGATCCTTCTTCAGTACGAGAGGACCTTGAAGGACCAACCTCTGGTGTGCCAGTTGTCCCGCTAGGGGCAGCGCTGGGTAGCTAAGTTGGGAACGGATAACCGCTGAAGGCATCTAAGCGGGAAGCCAACCCTAAGACTAGGATTCCATGTCCCTTACGGGACGAGAGCCCCCATCCAGACTAGGTGGTTGATAGGCCGGACGTGTAAGCGCCGAAATGCGTTTAGCTAACCGGTACTAACGGGCGATTGCTTGATCACATTTGTCATTGGTCGTCTCACGACGGCCCAACCGCATGGTTGATCGATTCTTGAACCAAAACAATCTTCCCTTGCACGCTCTACGTTGGCGGCGCCGGAAACGGCGTCGTCAGCAGTGGCGGTGTGTTTATGTCAGGGGCCCCACCTGTTCCCATTCCGAACACAGTAGTTAAGCCCTGACAGCCGATGGTACTGCGATTGCGGGAGAGTAGGTCAACGCCGTCTTATACGAAAAGCCCCGGGTAACCCCCGGGGTTTTTCTTTGCGCGGAAAAAGCAACGACATCACCACAGAGAACACAGCGGTCACAGAGAGACGGCAAGTCAAAGCCCACCGACTGCGTCGGTGGGAAACTCCCGGCGCAAACCACCCCCGCGCAGCGCTGTTCGTTGTTCATTCAGCATTCAGCATTCAACATTCGTCATTCGTCGCAGTATCCTTCCATCAGCTCCAACCGATTCCCGTCGGCGTCGTTGAAGAAGACTACGCGCATGCCGGGGATGATGTCGTTGCAGTCGATGATGGGTTCGACCTCGATGCCGTCGGCCTCCAAGGCTGCGATGGCCGGCTCGAGCTTGTCGACCTCAAACGCCAGGTGCCCAAAGCCCACAGCCTGCTCGCCGCCGCGGGCCGAGCTGTCGGAGGCCGAGAACAGCTCCAGGCACATTGAGCCGTTGCGCAGCATGATGAACTCGTTGTCGCCGGGGTTGAACGTTCGCACCCGGCCAAAGCCGAAATGCTTGCTGAAAAACGCCTCCGAAGCTCCGATGTCTCGACAATTGATTGCCAGATGCTGAGTAGCTGCCATGGAAAAGGACCTTTCTTATGAAGCGACCGTCGGTCGCAGATGCCCGTAGCCTACGAACCCCACCACCCACGTCAAGCACCGAGCCCTAGCATCCGCAGACCCACCCCGACCGGCCCCCGCCACCCCCAAGCC
>LAZR01000153.1_pt1 | contig 86671 bp, 132 predicted proteins | sample 329461 | NCBI WGS metagenome assembly LAZR01 (sample SAMN03002196, study PRJNA259156) | marine sediment metagenome | biome: sea floor; feature: Hydrothermal impacted sediments; material: marine sediment; isolation source: Loki non-amplified sample from Loki's castle hydrothermal vent sediment ... | reverse complement strand
TCGCTCGCCAGCGGTAGGACTTGTCGATCGGCCACGGGACGCGCGGGTGTTCCTTGAGGCAACAGACCGGGCAGGTCATTCGCACGAGGGAGGGCAGCGGGCAGCGGCACTTGATGCAGCGGTTCGCCTCGACGCGGTCGCGGATCACGCGCAGCTCGTCGAGGAGCCTGGAGGCGAAGAACACCGTGGCGGGTTAGGCCGAGGCTACGAAGGCCGGGTGGTTGAGCAGCTCGGTGATGAACACCTGGACCTCGGCGGCTGGCTTGACCAGGTCCGCGCTGAAGGTAGTGGAGCTGCCGTGGAACAGGTTATTGATGAGGAACCACCCGTCCTTCGGCAAGACGCCGAGGCAGTTTCGAACCTGGCCGTCGGTGAGTCCGCCGATGCGGTTGGCTGCGGCCTTGGCTGCCGCCTCTGCCCTCTTGGTGATGTCTTCGATGCGGTTGTTCTGCTTCTGCTTGTCCATCGGGCTCGCTCCTGCTGATGGTTGGTCTCTGCTTGGGTCGCTAGTCTACCCGGGCTAGACGACGGTGCTGTCAGTCCACAGACCGAGGAGGGCGCCCTTGGTGAGAAGGTCGAGGAGCGCGACGTTGGCCCCGCGCGATCCAACGATGTCGGGGCGCGCGACGGCGGCCACGCCGAAGTGACCCATGAGCCCGGCGGCTTGCCCGAGGCGAGTGGTGGCTCCACCCGTCAGTCCGACCGCCACGACGCCTTCTGCGCCCGAGCCGGTTGGGGAACCCGCCACGACCGTGACGTTGCCGCCCGCGCGGTCGGTCCCGACTCCGTTCGTTCCGGTGACGAACACCTGGCCGCCGTCGCCGTCGATCGGGTTGCCGCCGACGATCTGCGCGGTTCCGCCCACGCCCGTCGATCCAGCTTGACCACCCTGGACCGTCGCCGCTCCGCCAGCGGAAGCGCCGCCCGACGTGCCGCCAATGAGCGCCGCCTGCCCGCCGACGTTGGCGGTTGCCGTGCCGCCTCGAACAAATGCCGTTCCGCCAACGCCTGTCCCTGGCGCTGGTCCACCGTCCACCGTGGCCCCGCCGCCCACTGAGGCCGCAGTCGACGCGCCGCCCGTCAGTGACGCAGCGCCGCCGACACCGGACGATCCTTGTGCGTCGCCCCCTTGGACAGAAACCGAACCTCCTATGCCACTGGTCGAGCCGCCGTCCCCTGCGGTCAAAGACGCCGCGCCCCCGGCCGCAGTTCCAGATCCATTACCAGCCGCCACGGTCACGGCACCGCCCGGCGAGTCCCCGGCGTTGGCCTGGCCGCCTTGGACGATCGCTTGTCCACCGGCACCCGAAGTAGCCCCGCCGTCGCCTGCTTCGAGGCTCGCCGTGCCACCGACGCCGGTCGCACCAGGTGCGCCGCCGAGGACGGTCGCGTCGCCGCCGCTTCCCGTGAGGAACCCTGCCCCGCCGGTCAGGCTCGCCGCGCCGCCAGCACCTTCGGCGATAGCCGCGCCGCCCGTGACCGAGGCCGCGCCGCCGTCGCCGTTGTCGATCGAGCCAGCTCCACCGGTCACACTCGCCGCGCCGCCAGGGGAACCGACGCCAGCCGTTGCTGCCCCGCCGGTCACACTCGCCGGTCCGCCAGCGCCCGAGGTTGCGCCCCCGGCTCCACCTTGGACAGCCGCCCCGCCTCCGGGGTTCGCGCCGCCCGACGAGCCGCCGACCACGCTGGCCGCGCCGCCTTGACCGCCGATCGAGTTGCCAGCGCGGAACGCTGCCGCGCCACCCGCCGCCGTCCCGCCGAACGTGTCGCCCGCTCGCACGTCGAGGGGACCACCGGCCCCGAGCCCGGTGCTACTACCCGCCGCTACGACGACCGGGCCTCCCGCGCCGTCGACCGAGATGCCGCCGCGAACGTCTGTCGCTCCTCCGATTCCAGTGGCACCGGCTCCGGTAGCGGCTCCGGCTTCGAGCGTCGCCGCCGCACCGTCAGCCGCGCCGGTCGACGCGCCACCGATGACGGACACGAGCCCGCCAGATCGGTCGGCCCCGACTCCCGAAGCACCTTGGACGTTGGCCCTGCCGCCGTTGCCGTCGGTCGGCGCACCGCCCTGGAGGATGGCGTTGCCTCCAGCCTGGCCCACACCGGCCGCGTTGCCGCCGAGGAAGTTGCCGACCGCGCCGCCTGCCGCCCCCGTTGCGTTGCCGCCTCGGAAGGTTGCCCCGAGGGGAGCGGCACCGTCGGTGCCGTTGACCGTGCGGAGCGCGGCGGTCGTCCCGTTGAGGACGATCGCGCGTTCGCCGGTCGTGTTGCCGAAGACGAGCGTAGGTGCGAGGGCTTCGCTACCTCCGACGCCTGCCGTGATCGCGTCAGCGACGACGCCGAGATGCTCATCACTCATGGGTCACCTACCTCTGATGGTGCAGTTGACGGAGACGGCTGAAAGGTCCGTGTCGTTCGGGACCTCGGTCAAACCGCCGACCGCCTGCATGACGACGAGCTGCCCGGAGCGTTCGTCCGTCCGGTTGTAGAAGAAGACGAAGGTGGGGTGGGCCTCGAACTGGATGCAGTCGAGGCGCCCCCCAACCTTGAGCGGAGTTTGTCGCGCGTTGAGCGACTCGCCACCCGGAGCGGTATAGAGGTCGTCGAAAGTCATCACGGCGCGGACGACTTCGTCGAGTCCCGCGTCGGCTCCTTGGCCGACCCGCACGAACCTCAAACCCATGGGCCTCTCCTCGTTTGAGGTTCAGTCTACAGCCCGGTGAGGACAAGTCAACGCCCCGCCGCTAAGTGAGGATCAGGTGAGGCTCACAGGGCGCACCGGAGGCATCGCTTACAGGTCGCCTGGTTCGAGTCGCAGGTGAGATGCGTAGGTGGGATGTGTTCGATGCCGCACTCGGTCTCATGGGGAGGCTGGAGCCACTTCTGTAGGTGAATCTTCCTCGGGTCGGCCGACGGAGTCAGGCCCCGGAACTTCCGGGTGCGCTTGCAGCCCCCGCACGTCACTAGGCCGGGCTCGGTCGTGAGGACGAGGATTGAGCGGCGGCCAGACGGGGTGCCTTCAAACATCGTCATCGTGTTCGCGGTCAGCTCGGTCGCTCCCTTCTCGTATACGAATTTGGCCGCGCCGCACACGCCGATGGTGATGCTCGCGTCGATGTGCGACTTGCCACCCTGGAGATGGACGGGCTCCGTCCACTCGCCCAGCTTCTTCCTTTCGACGACGAGGCGGGCATGGGCGGCCACGTCTCCCTGGGCTGAGCGGCGTTCGAGTTCACGGAGCCGAGTGTCAGCCATCGGCGAGCTGCTCCCGGAGTTCGCGGACTGTGGAGCTGAACGCTTTGAGCATCGCCATGCTCAGTTCGCGGTCTTCAGGAGGCAGACCTGAATAGATCCTGGTGCACTTCGTGACGAGGAGCTGGAATGGGAGGGGCTCACCATCGAGGTCTCCGGCCTGCCCACTCACCGCGTAGCGCGCGGCGTAGTCGTCTCCGACCTCGAAGCAAACCGAGCGGAGGTCTTGCCCGTAGTCGGGGCACCAACCGATGGACGGGGTGCCCACCTTCTTCTCCTCGCTGTGCTTGGCATGGTGGTAGGGCTTCAACGCGCAGCCACCCCAGCGGCACTCGGGCGCGATCGACTGTGGGCACCAATGCACACACGTCGAGCAGGTCGGTTGAATCTTGAAGCCGCTATCCGCGAGCGCGGCGTGTTTGTTCGGATCAGGCATCAGGCTCCTCGTTCTCCACGCCGACGGTGGAGATGTGGACAACGGTGAAGGTTCCGTCCTGGACGTAGCCCTTGAGGATGGCGGTCCCCGCCTCGGTCTCGATGGTCTTGGAGTAGGAGACTCGCTCGCCTGCCGTCGGGCAGTCGTGGTGATCCCGTCGATGGTGATGCTCGCAGAAGTAGCGGCGACAGGCGGGCTCCCCCTCGGCGCCCACGTCGCCGTGCATCCCACCGCAGGCGTAGGAAAGACCGCGATCGATGACGGCGTAGCAGTTCTCGAAGTCGCAGCACGCCTCAGCGCAGTAGCCGATCGGTCGGCCCAGGTCATCCTCACCGCAGTAGGCCCAGCCCATCAGGCGATCCAGAGAAGCCACCAACGGCGGGGGCGTTTGGTTGTGAGGCAAGAGGCGTAGGCGTCCGAAGAGTAGGCGGTCTGGTGTTTCTTGAAGTCGCCCCAGCCCCCGGTGTAAACCTTCACCGTTTCGCCGCCGTCAGCCCCCGGTGTAAACCTTCACCGTTTCGCCGCCGTCATCCTCGACGATCATCCACGGGCCCTGGTTCGTGAGCTTGTCCCACACCTTCGTGCCGGGCTCGAACGGGACGCGCCCGCCCACGGTCTTCGTCATAGGCTCCTCCCAAATCCGCAGACGGTTCGTGAATTGTCGGCGCTCTCCCACTCCTCATCGGTGTATTCCCCGAACGCTCGGCGCCAGCCACCCCAGGCGTAGAAGTCCTCCCACTCCCACCGCCGTTGCTCATCGAGGCTCGGGCAGTCGGCGCACCGACCGATGCATCCCTCGGGCATCGGGTGTCCGCACATCTCGCAGAACTCCACGGGGTAAGGGGCCAGCGTCGAGGGCTCGGCTTCGACGATGTGCATCCCGTTCTCCAGCTCGGTCACGCCTTCCCCTTTCTCTTGGGCGGGTAGTTTCGGCAGGGCCAGCAAAGGCATATCTGTTTCGGCGACACGTCGCGGTGGTTCCCGCGAATCCACGCGAGCAGATTCTCGACCTCCTCGCGCAGCTCGATGACCTCGTCGACGAGCTGGTTCGTCTGCCCGGTGGTGACGCACTGAACAGCGCTCCAGCTCTTGGGACCGGTGCGCTCGATGAACGCCTGGTGTTTCTTGAGGACTTCGAGCGGAACGCGCTCGGGCTCGCTCACTTCATTAGCTCCTTCAGACATGGAAGCCCGGCGGCCAGCAGGTCGGTTTCGATTTCGAACTGTAGCCCCTCGTATTCGATTCTGCATCGCAGCGCGGTCCCCCTCCCCGCCATGGTAGGTGTCCACGATCTTCAGGCCCAACTCCCCAAGCGTCTTGATCCTCTGCGCCATCTCCTCGTTCGGATCGGTCACCGTGGAGCCAGCTTTACTCGGATGCATCTGAACCCCTTGCGGTAGAGCTGGCGCCACGCGCGAGCGCGTGACCATGCGTGATCGCGTTCGAGCTTCCAGGGGAGGACGTTGCAGAGGTCGGGCTGGTCTGTCCGATCGCACCACCGGTTGACGCCTTTGGTGATGGCCCTCGATTGGGAATGGCTGATGGTCGTCTCGTCGGCGAAGGAGTCTTCGCTACAACAATAGGGGGCGACGACGACCCAGAGTGAGGGACTCGCAAGAGCTTCTCGGGTTCTCTTGGAGAGCAGGCGCCCCCGTGCCTTCCTCGGCTTCCTCACAGCACGACACCGTGGCGCTCGGCGCCGTCGAGCAGCTTGGCCGCCGCGCGGTGGTGGGCCGTCTGATTCCTGTAGAGCTGGCCGTGAGTCCTGCACCAGGTCCACTCGCCCACGATCGCGCCTCTGGTGTATTCGGGGTCCTTCGGCTGGACGCAGCCGAGGACGTCGCACTGCTTCTTCCGGCACTGAGTCGGCCGGGTGCAGTCGCCGGGCTTGAGGTCGCACACCGAGCAACCGACCAACGGGATAGACCGGGCCTCGTGGGCCGTAGCATCGGTGAGCGCGCTCACGGCTTCTTCGCCCCACAGGTTTCGCAGGCGATCGTGACCACGAAGCAGCACTCGGCGCAGGTCGGCTTCCCGGCCTTCAGCTTCTCGACCTCGGCGCGCAGCTCGTCGCGATCCTTGTGGGCGTTCCAAACCATCTCGACAGCCTCGTCGACGTTCTCCTCGATGACCTTCCTGATGGCGGCCTGCGGATCGGGCTGGGTCTTGCACCCTGGGTAACCGTGTTCGCCACTGGCGCAGGTAGAACACTCGGCGGGTTGAGCGAATCCACCGCAGCATCTGCACCGCGCGCCCCTCTCCTTTAACTTGCCGCGCAGCTCGGTCCGCTCCTTGGCGACCGAGGCGAGCACGGCGCGCAGCTCCTCGGTGCCAGCCTTCGACTCGGCCAGCTCGGCGACGTGCTTCACCACGTAGTTGGGCGCGTGGAGGATCAGCCACCGCCCCGCATCTTTGCTCATGCCTTGCACTCCTTGTGCCGCTCCTGGAACTCCAGCTCCACGTCCCAGACGCGGGTGAGGCTGTATCGGTAGACCCCACATGGGCTGAACTCTGCCGACCGGGTCATCTCGATGTCGGGGAACAGATCAGCCACAACGCCTCACTGGTCGCCCAAGTCTCCCCCAGGTCGTATGCTCTGTGGAGAACCAACCCCCTGAGGAGAAGCCATGGGCGACAAGAACTACGACCGCGAGAAGGTCATCACCATCAACGATACCCCCATCGCCCTGACCTTCACGGGCGCCGAGACGCCGACGGCTGAGGCGCCGCTCGCGGTTGGGGCGGACGGCGAGGCTGCCATCACCGTCCTGGCCGACGCCGACGAAAGCGGTGGCGTCGATGTCCAAGACCTCTACACCATCAGCATCGTCCCGGTCATCGATACGCTCGCGCCTGGCAAGCAGCGCCTGATCATCTCGGTGACGCCGGTTCGTGGCGATGCCACCCTCGGGTCGACGCGGTCTCTGATCGTGGACCACCCAGAGACGATGGACGCCTGGCAGAGCAGTGCGGGCCGGGCTCGTCAAGCCTAGCATCACCTGACTCTGACTCCCCTGTATTGAGGCCAGACCTCGGCCCTGTATTCGGCTAGCAGGATGATGAGCTGATCGACGGCGGGCCCACTCTTCATCCGGTGGACGAAGCTCACGCCCTCGCCCGCCTCGAACTGAAGATGCACCTGCGTCGTCTTCCCCTTTCCGCCTTCCTCGGGAGTCCACGCGCAGACGTGGAGGGCCGCCTCGGGGATGGCGACGTAGGTGCCGTCCTTCATCTCGACGGGGATGCGGTTCACTAGTAGCTCGGTGGCGAGGTCGACCGTGGGCATCAGTCCGCGCTCGCGAGCCTGGAGCAGCTCGGTCGCCATCGAACTGATGCGCCGCTGTCGGCTGACCGCGAGTCGCTCTAGTTCGTCGTCGCGTAGTCGGGTCAAGCCTTCAGCTCCCACTCGGTCACGCGCTCCTTCTCGACCATGAACCGCTCGCGCTCGAAGACTCGGAAGACTCCCTGGTTCGCCTCGCGATGGCTGATGCACTGCTCGTGTTCGAACCTCAGGTTCGCGACCATCGATGGCGTCTCGGCCTCGGTGATCTCCAGAACGGGGCCGCCGTTCTTCGCGTAGTTATCGGGGCTTGAGTATCCGTGGACCACGAAGAAGCGGGGCATGTTGTCTCCTGTTCGGCTTGGTGCTATCCGTGTCAACACGGCTAACATAACAAGGCGCGACGACAAAGCGAAGGCCCGATCCAGCGACGAGCTGGCCGGGCCTCCACCGGAAAACACACACACGAATCTGGTTTAGAGCTTGACTCCGATGAGCCCGAGCACCACGGCGCCGAGTGCCTTGAGGGCGATCTTCCCGATGCGGGTGAACGCTTCGACGAGGGCCTCCCATTCGCGCGCTCGCTTGTCGAACAGGAGCACGGCAGCATCGCCGCTCGCGTTCTGGAAGTCGATACGCTCTTGCGCGGTGGCCTCGGTCGCCATGTAAACGCGCCTCGCTCCGTGCTTGTCGCCGCTCTCGAACAGTCCGATGACGCGGGCGAATCCCGCCTTCGTCAGACTCGCCACCGCGCTCACCACCTTGTCGTCCTTGAGGACTTCGATGGCGTCGAGGGCCGGGCCGCGTAGTGGTTCGAGGTCACCGGTCAGGTGTTTCTCGGCCAGCGCCTCACCGTCGACCAGCAGGTCGGCGATCAGCTCGGGGGCCTTGCCGTCGATGACCTTGTCGCCCGCTTTGTGCAGGGCGTCGAGTAGCTCGCTCACTTCTTCCTCCTCATGTTCTTCACTTGTTTCTCGAACTGCTCGACCGTCGAGCCTGGTGGCGGGGCCACGGCGCCGAACCCCGGGACGTGGACCTTGCCCTGTGCTTTCGCTTCCGCGCGATCCGCCTTCATCTTCCTCGACCGCGCTGCGAAGGTCTTGACCTGGTGGGTCCAGCGGGCCCGGAGCTGGCCGCGCTCGCGCGTGCTCGCCCGGCGCCACTGCCTCAGTAGGCTCTCCTCCGTCTCGCCCGGCAGGGCTTTCCCGCAGGCTGCGATGAGCTTGGCGGTCTTCGCCCTCATGCGCCGAACTTCCTGCGCCACCGTTTGCGGCCCTTGGTGAGGAGGCCGCGATGGCTGTTCGCCTCCTCCTTCTCGCGCGGGGTCATCCGTTGGCGACGAGCGCGCTCCGCGCTCGCGGGGATGAACCCGCTCGGGCCGACGGCGTATTCCTCTCCGTTGGCTGCGGTGAACGTCTTGGCCCGCTGTGGCTTCACGGACCGGACGGCTTCCGCGAGAGTCCGCCCGGCCTGACGTGCGGGCTTCACTCGCCGGGTTCCGGGTGACCGTGTGCGGCGGCCCTCGCCTCGGTCCGCGCCTTGACCTCGGGGTCGACGTCGACACCGAAGACCATATACCTGACCTTCTGCCAGGCGTCGTGGTCTGCCTCGAACGCCGACTGGCCGAGGGGGCTCAGCTCGTCGTGAGGGTCCTTGGCATGGCCCGCCGTGACGGAGATGGAATCGTTGATGAGGTCGAGCGCCTCAGGGGGCGCCGCGTAACAGCCTGCCATCAGCATGACGAGCAGGAGGATGATGAGTCGCTTCACTTGGTGTCCTTCGGTTCGGTTGGTTCTTCGGCGCGCAGCGCGATGCCGTGCATGTCGATGACCGGGCCGCCGTCCTCTCGATCGTGGAACGCGTGCTGGTAACCAGCGGCCTCCAGCTTCTCGCGGACCTCGGTATATAGCTCGGGGCTCACGTCGAGAATGGCGTAGGTGTGGGTCACTCGAATCACTCGGCGTCGGCCTCCTCGGCCAGCTTCTTCTTCTGCTCGGGCGTGAGTTCGAGCCGCTGGGTCCGGGTCTCGACGATCGCCGCGAGGTAGTCGGCCACGCTGTGTTCCATGGAGGTCGCCTTGATGGAACCCTTGACCGCCTTCGTCGCGCCGCTCGCGATCAGCCTGAGCTGTTGAGGCGTCAGCTCTAGGCCGGTCTGCTCCTTGAGTTGTTTGGTGAGGTCGGTGAAGTCGCCCTCCCGGGCCGCGACCTCGACGCCCCGAATGGTCGCCCCGAGCGCGGCGGTCGCCTGCTTGGCCTTGGCCGCCGCGTCCTTCTTCCCGAGGAACTGGAGGAGCGCGACGATGATACCGCCGACGGCTGTGACGAATGTGGCAGCGCCGACCCAGTCGAAGCCGGACGCGCCTGCTTCTGCGAGTAGCTCGAACATGGTTACTCCTCCGGCTCAGCTTCGTCGTCCGCGTGCCCGTTGTCCAGGTGTTCGTCGTAGGCTTCGCAGGCCCGCTTGGTCTGGTCCGGGTGAAGCCGGATCATACCGGAGTCGCCCGACACCGTCGCGAGCTTTTCCCTCACGCGCTCGAAGGTCTCGCGCAGGTGCTTCTCCATCCTCAGGGTCGAGGGCTTCGGGGCGGGGACGGGCATCGCGGCCATAGCTTTCTCCTCAGACGGGTCCTGTGTCAGACGGTGGACGGGCTCGGCGGTGGAGCTGGTCGAGAGCTTTCTCGACGCCCATGGCGAGCGAGAGCATCTCCCGCATCAGCTCCTCGACCTTGGTGGTGTGAGCTTCGTGGATAAGTTGGAGCGACTGATGATGGTCCGCGCGCTCGCGCTCCCATGCGGTCTCCTTCGCGGCCAGGTCCACGTCGCGGCGGCTCAGCTCTCCGGCCTGCGCCAGCTCCAGGGCTCCGAGCTTCACGGTGTTCCCGAGGCGGTCGGCCATCCAGAGCTTGACCAGGAACATCAGGGCGAGGAGGAGCAGACCGATGAAGATCCCCAGCACGGTCTGGATGTCCTGAGCCTGACCGAGGGCCTCGCCGATCTTCGCTGGGTCCATGGGGTCAGCTTACGCGCGGGCCCTGACTCGTCCAAGGAGCGGAGAAAGCCGACCCCGTTAGGAGTCGGCTCCCTTCACGCTGTCGTGCCGGATCGGGTGTCGCCACCCTATGGCCAGGTTACGGCCTTCCGTGTCTGGCGTGGCCCCCGTGCGCCATGCCTCGGGCCGCTCGTGGCGGCCGTCGGTTCAACACACTGGCGGGGCTTCCGAGGTTCTACCGAATCCTCCCGACGAGGGCAAGCGAGAACCGCGCTCACCTTTCTGCATCTCCACTAGCTTGGCAACCCTTTGGTAGTCATCGGTGTGGACGACGATGACCGTTCTGAACACGGCGGTCGGGTCGAGCTGACGAGGGTCGGGGACTAGGCGGGGCCAGCCCGGCTCGGCCCATGCCGCCGGGATGACCTCGACCTGCCCAAACCTCATCGCCAGCTCGACCACGGGTGTCATGCGCGAAGCCGATCCCAGGTCGTCGTCGCGTAGCTGCCGTGAGTGACGGTGAACTCGTCGCCGCTCAGCTCCTTGCGGAGTCGCTCGACGAGCGCATCGAAGGCAAAGATTTCCGCCTCCTTCAGGTCAGCGCTCGCAAGCTGACAGTAAACCTCGGTCCCGTCGCGCTTGCCGCCGAGGATCAGATCCATCTCGATGAGCTGCTCGGGCTCGTCGACTAGCACCGGAGTCTTGACGCTGATGGACTCGGGAAGCTCCAGCGTGTCGGACTCCTTCCCGGCCCCGGTGATGGCGGTGCGGATGATGATCCCGTTGACGGCGGCCTTGGCACCCTTGACCACGCCGCTCTGGAGCTGGACCTCGGTGCTCATCCTGATCTGCTGGAACAGGAAGATGAGTTCCCTGCCGTCGGGAGCCACGATGCTCTTGCGGTTGTCGGTGATGAGCTGCCGGAACACGTCGAGGGTGACGCGTTGCCCGAGCATGTTCCGCCACGGCTCCCACCGTGGATGAGTCTGCGGCGTGAGCGTCACGACCTCGCGACCGTTCTCGGCCCGCTCGTCGATGATCGCCTGCACCGTCCGTTGATCCGGGTCCGCCAGGACGACGGTGTTCTTCGTGCCGAACTTGAGGAGGTAGGCGATGAACCCCGTGGCCGCGAAGAACGTGTGCGCCCGCCGGTTCGACTCGGCGCGCGGCGCCTCGGTCGGTGGCTCGGGCTGGAGCTTGCGCCGCTCGATGACGAGCCGCCTCCCCGGACTCGTGCCCTCTTCGGCGTCCTCGATGAGATGGTCGACGACCTCGAAGGATGTCTCCATTCCCTCGCGTGGCTTGCGGATCAGGTCCGCGAGGGTCTGCTGTTGCTGTGTCCCTTGACTGGTGTTCTCCATCAGGCTTCACTCCTTTGGGTGTCGGTCGGTTCCTTGGCGTCTCCCATCGGGAGATGCATCTGGTTCGGGTCGCCCTCGGTGCTGCCCGTCTCGCGCACGAACAGACACGCCTGGTCGCGGGCCTTGTCGAAGCCAGCCATGGCGCTGGTCGTCTTCGGCGGACGCGCCGGGAGCTTGATCTTCAGCGTAGGGGTGATGGTGTAGAAGCCTTCGCCGGGCGTCGGGTTCTCACACTTGAGTTCGATGCTCACGTCGATGACCGCCTTGGCCTTACCGGCGCGCTCGCCCCACGCCTCGACGTGGCGAACCAGCTCGTCCTGGGCCTTGCAGATGGCGCGGTTGACCGAAGCGAGAAACGCTCCCTCCTCGATGAGTCCGAGGTCGAGCGGAACGAATTGATTTCCTTGAGTCGTCATAGTCGTGTTCTCCTATTTCCCTTGGCGCTTCCTACGCCGTTTCGCTTCTACAACTTTCGCGATGTGACAAGGGCGACATCTACCATAGGCCACCCACCCTTCGCGCGTGAAATACCAATGCCTCTTGGTTACCGGCTTCAACTCCTCGCAGACTGAGCACGGCTTCCACCAGAGACCATCTCGAAGCTCGCATCCGCTGTGGATTCTCTTATGCGTGAGGGCGTCGAGCAACTCCAGGTTGCTGATGCGGTTGTCTAGCTTCTTCTCATTCTTGTGGTGAACCTGCATTCCTTCGGGGATCGGACCGTAGGCCAACTCCCAGGCAACATCATGCGCCATCCTGAGGCGACCTTCGTGCCGGATCCTTAGGTATCCCTTCTTCGTGACGTAGCCGACGCCACCCGGCGCGCTGCTCTTTGGTCCACGCTTCCCCATTTGACTGCGGCGAGCATATATCAGAACAACGACAACTGAGGGTCAGGCGCTGTCGGCTTTACTGGCGGCGCCGCCGTTCCCAGCGGCTCCAACTCATACTGCTCGCCAGCCCAGTGTGCGATCCGGGCCCGTGCGATCCGGGCATACTCCTCGTTCTGTTCAGACCCTGCGAACCTCGCTCCTTCGAGCATGGCGCCACATCCGGTTGTTCCCGACCCTGTGAAGGGATCGATGACCAATCCACCCGGTGGTGTAACCAAGCGGATGAGCCAGCGCATCAGCTTGATCGGTTTCACAGTTGTATGGATGTTGGCGCGGTGTTGGGGAATGAAGCGGTCGACGAGGGTCTTCGATCCGTCGGCCCGGATGAGCGTGCGCCCTCGGGCGTCGAGCCCCTGACTGTGGACCTCGGCGTCGGCGATGGCCGCGTCGGCTTTCGCGTCGCGCCTCCCCTGGATGCCGCCTTCGTTCCACTTCTTCGCCGACTTGAGGGGGAAGGCTTCGAGCCCGGCCTCCCGCTCCGCCCGGCTCGGCTTCGCCTGGTAGCGGAAGCGGGGGAAGAAGCGGGACGCGCCGCCGCCACCGCCGTAGCCCTCGTCGGGTCCGCGCTGCGTGGCGGGCACCTGGAGGTCGAGCCCGTTACGCGCTCCCTCGGGGGGCAGGTTCCGCTTGACTGCCACGCCGTCCTTCTGCTGGCCGCTCTGCTCGTCGAGCATCCTGATGGGGCACCACGGCGCACAGTCGTCGTCGTCGCATCCCTCGTCGTGAGTCAGCAGGAGGTTCGGGGGGTAGCGCCCGCCCGAGTTCGGCGTGAACTCCTGAGCCACGGACCGTAGGCCCTTCCCGCCACCATAGATGCGGGTGCTCAGACCTTGGACTGTTTTGGGGACGTCGCCAGCCACCCGGCAGCCGTCTACGTTGAGGCCGCCTGTCCCGTGGTGCATCACGTTCCGGGCGATGATGTCGTCGAGCGGGACGCGACCGAGCCACCAGAACTCAGCGGCTGGCTTGAGCGCGGTGCCCCACCCCTCCCACTCCTTCGCCATGTCCGTCTCGGGCGCCGTCTCGGGAACGTCGTGCTGCTGGTAGCTGCCCTCGCCGGGGGCGTAGAAGTCGCCCGCCTGGATGTTCTTGACGCGCTTCGTCCCGACGACCTCGCGACGGAACCAAGCATCGCCGGGCTTCCCCTTCTCGTCGTTCAGCTTCAGGAGCAGCTCGCGCATCCGCTCGGGGAGTTCCTCGACTCCGACGAGGTCGAGCAGCGTGGGGACCTGGTCGAGCTTGGGGATGCTGGGCTGGGTCGGGTGGCTCGTCCAGTGACAGCCCATGCCGTTGAAGCCGAAGGCCGCGTCGATGTCGTTGTTCGTGATCCCGGCCAGGTCGCGGGCGAGCGTCAGCCATGTGCGCCACTCGTCGACCTCTTCGCGGTTGTCCTCCTTCAGCTTGTCGAGGGCCTTGGAGATGTTGTGGCTCTTGGGGAAGCCGCTCCCGAAGATGTGGGTGAGGCAGTCGCGGACATCGAAGCCCGCGCGCTCGATCGCCATCCCTGTCCAGTGGCTCGTCCTCGGGATCGCCCACACGCAGATGTGCGCGCCCGGCTTGAGGACCCGGCGCAGCTCCGCGAGGATGTCACGGAGCCACGCTATCCACTTCTCGGCGCCGCCCTTGTCGCTGTCCCAGTCCTTGCCCATGAACCCGATGCCGCTGGGCGGGTCGAGCACCGCCGAGTCGCCGTGTCCGGCGGGCAGGGTCCGAAGCCATTCCAAAGCGTCGCCCGTGTGGACGTGGTAGCGATCGGACATGGGCTAGGCTGTGCGCGCCAGGGCCCGCTTGAGCGGCCCCACCATATGCGGGTCGATGAACACGGTGCGCGCCGCGCGGCGGATGGCTTCGAGGATCAGACCGGGGCGCGCGGTGATCTTCTCGACCTCCTCCAAGACGTGGTCGGCGTAGACCGTGATGAGGATGACGGGCTCGCCGGGTTGCTCGATGAAGAAGGTGAAGTGTCCAGGCATATCGGGATGGTCGACGCGCGTGATGCGCGCGTCGGCGTCGCTGCCCAGGTGGTTCTGTGCGAACCGCTCGGCCTGCGCCCTGATTTCCTCGACCAGCTCTACCAACATCTCGCTCCAGCTCCGCCGCATCATGCCCTTCACCTACGACAGCTAGCACGGTCAGCCGTGTCAGCCATCAGAATTTCCTGGGTTGCCAACCGCCCCCGACAGAGCTGGGTCGCGCCGACGGGGACCATCCCCGGCGACGCCGTCCGGCAACTGGTCGAGCTGGTCTTGCGGGCGCAGCTCGGCGGACGGGGGCGGTCGGCTGGTTAGGTCACTCGGGTCGGCGGGACCGGGGGCTGGTAGGGGATCCCTGTGTGCTTGTCGCCCTGGCACGTCACGCAGTCGATCGCGAAGTTCTGCCACCAGCCGGGGCGCGTGGGTATCGGCCTCGCCTCGGCTCTGTTGCCGTGCTTGCAGACGAGCGGCCTAGTGGGGTCGAGTAGCCTCGGTGTCTCGGCGGTCTTCATTTGCTGCTGCCCTCGGTCGTCCGTGTTATCCGGTATTCCCATAGCCTTCCTCCTCTGCTTCTCCGCTCCAGCTCCACCCCGGGGACCGCGCGCAGCTCGCGCGCTCGGCGTAGTCCCTCACTCGCCGGGGCGCCCGGCTCACCTGCCGCGCGTCGTATCTCTTCGGCGTCGTGCCAAGCTCCGTCACGCATCAGCTCAGCGACTCGCTTCGCTCCCTCGTGCAATTCGCAGAGGTCGCCATCCTCCAGAATCCCTACACCCCCGAGCGCCTTCGCTGTCTTCTGCTTTACCTCTTCGAGGTCAAGCGTTACGCGGTCGCGCCCGAGGGGCTCGGTGTTCGAGCCGCCGGGGGGGCGGTGATGGGAACCTCCTTGCGCTTCCGCGTGTGAGGCTTCTTCGAACGGCAGGAACGGCAGAGCCGGAGTGGGTTCTTCCCGGAGCCGACGATCAGGTGCGCCAGGCTGTGGAACGCGTCGCCGACCTGCGCGGCGCGGTTCTCGTCGGGGTGCCACTCGCACAGGTCGCGGTCGTCGTCGTCAGCGATCGGCGGGTGGACCCCCTCGCCCTCGACGCAGGTGTAGTGTGCGAACACATCTTTGAGTCGGTAGCACGATTCGCCCGGCTCGATGTCCTTGGCGCAGATCGCGCACATCTCTCTGACCGCCTCACCCCTGTCGGCGATGGTGGGGTTCAGCTCGGCGGTTACCACCTTGCCATCGCGGAGCATGGTCAGCGCGTAGCCGATCGCCTCGGTGATGCACGCCGAGTGGGCCCGGCTCGTCTTCACGTCGGCGTGGGCGAAGACCTCCTGGCCTGGTTCGATCGGGTCGCCGTCGACCTTGCAGAACCCAGACGCGAACGCCTTGGTCCGCTTGCCGTGCCGGACGAGGAACCGCGCCCAGTCGAAGGGCGGGGCGTCCTCTCCGTGGAGCTTGACGATGGGCGAGACGAACCCGCAGCTCTTGCAGGGCTGGCCGCTGTAGTCGACCGACGTGCTCGCGATGTAGGCGGTGCAGTTGGGGCAGTCGACCGAGAAGCGTGGCGGGAATTTCACTTTGTTCGGTGAGGCATCTACCTCGGGCATGTCGGCGCGGGACCTGAACGCGACGCAGAGCTGGCACGCCGCGCACTTGCCAGTCCGGTAGTCGTGCTCCTTCCCGAGATGTCCGCACGTTCCGCAGCGGGTATCGGGTGGCAGGCCGGTCGGCGCTGGGTCGTCCTTCTCCTCGGGCTCGGCGGTGAAGCCGCCGGTCTCCTCGGGCCTCACCGTCGTCGGCGCCTCGCTTGCGCCATCGCGCTGACCGCCCCCATGATCATCGCCAGTGCTGGCCCGGCCCCCGTCTCCTTTCGGTGGATCGTTCAGCCCCATGTGATGACTGCGGTGACAGGTTCCACAGCGGCGCACCTGGAACTTATCGACGATCGTGCCGCCGGGCTTGCTCACCTTCCCGCAGTCCTCGCACGCGACCATCCCGTCCGGCAGGTCAGGCTCCGAAGATCCCGAGCTGTCGCCCCCGGTCGCAGAGGCGGCAGGCTCGACCGGCTGGGGTCCACTCTCCAACCCAGCGGCGGGCGGGGTCGGTGCGGTGCCAGTGACCTTGTTCGCGCACAGGTTCAGCTTGCACCCGTCGAATCCCACCGGGGCGATGTGCGCTCCGCAGTCGCATCGCAAGACGGTGGCCGGGGCCGCAGACTCCGCAGCCGGGGTGCTCGCAGGGGAGTCGCTCGACCCAGGGCCAGGGCTGCCCGCCTCGGCAGCCGCAGGAGAAGCGGGGGCGCCGACTGCCTTGCCATCTTCGTCGACCAGGAACGCGACGCCCGGAGGCACGTTCTCATCCGCGACGATGTCCAGGTGGATCTTGCCGAGGGGGACGTTCTTTATCGGCTTGCAGAACGTCCCCTCCTTGATGTCGTCGACCGACAGCCCGCAGCCGATGCACTCCATCCCCCACGGGGTGTTCTCGATGTCGTGGGGGATCTGATGCGAGGCCAGCTCCTCGGCGCTCATGGCCCAGGGCTCATCGCCGACGACGCCGATGGACTCGGCTAGCTGCTCGTGACCGCAGACCGCGATGACCTCGGCGCAGTCAGGCCGGTCGCACGGGCGGGACATCTTCTCGTCGATCGGGATGGAGGTCTTGCGTGGGTCGTCCTTGCGCAGCTTCCACCTGTCCGCCCACGGCAGCCCGTCGAGTGGCTTGCACCGCTGGAAGTAGATGGGCGCGCCGCCCTCCTTCGGCTTCGCCACCACGCTCCGGTCGACCATCTCCGTATCCCATGTGTAGCCGTCATCGCCGAAGCGGTCGCGCGTCATCTCCTGGCATTGAGCCATCGGAAGGTCGTAGCCCTCAGCTATCGCGAGGACGTCGGCGACGTGGACCTGGATGGCGCCGACGATGACCGCGTGTGCTGGGAAGCCACAGACCTCGATGCCCCAGGCTTCGGCCTCGGCCTTCGTGTCAGCTTGAGCGCCTGCGTCGAGAGCGCGCAGGAGCAGAGCCCGTGCGCTTTGCTCGGGCTCGCGCCCTAGCTCGGGGGCGAGCCGCCACCCCCCCAGCTTTCCGCTTCCCCACTTTGGCATCGCCTGCATCGCTTCCTCCAGTCGAGGCGAGCCGCCGGTCCTTCTGAACCGGGAATGGCTTGCCGCCGTTGTATCGTTTGGCGAGGCGCGTGACCTCACGCCGCAGCGCCTCGCCCACTAGCTTCTTCTTCGTCATGCGCCAGGGCGGACCGCTCAACGCGATGACCGCATCGTAGACTTGGCCCCTGGTGTGGTCGTCGATCCGCGCCCCGATGGGCTTTTCGTTGCGGCTCATGGCCGACTCCTTCTAGGCGGTGGCTGCGGCGAGCTTCTTCAGCTCGGAGTTCGCCCACGACACCGTGAGCTTCATGCGTTCGATGTCGCCCTTGGCTCGGGTGACGTAGCCCTCGCCCTTCGCTTGGACCTCGCTCGCATCCGGCAGCGCGGCCACCGCTTCCTCGGCCTGGAGCGTCCACCTGAGTAGCTCGGGGTCTTCCTCGGGCTCGGGCTCGGACGTGTCGGGTTCGTTGACCTTGGCACCGCAGTCGACGCACGCGCCGTCCTTGATGGCGCCGTGGGCGCATCGTTCCTGCTCCGCGCTCGGTCCCTCGATCGAAGCGGACACGCTGTCCGTGATGTCGATGGTGTCCGACACCGTGACGTCCTTGGTCTGCCCGGCGGTCTCGGCCTCCGAGGGCTGACCGCCGACGAATGGTCCCTTGTCCCCGAGCGCGACGCCAACACGGTGACCCGGCTCCTCGGTCTCTGGTGGCGGGCCTTCCTCAGCGCGGAAGATGCCGCAGTCGTCGCACGTGGCGCCCGCGATTGGCTCGCCCTCGTCGGGGACCGAGCTGTAAAAGCTCCAGCTTGTGTGCTTGCACGTCTTCGGGTCGCGCCTCGGCTCCTCGGGAGCGGTCGGCGGGGGGCCCGCTGGAGTCGGTCGCTTCTCCGACTCGACAGCGGACCCCCCACTCAACGCGGGAGAATCTGACGTGGGAACGGGCTCCGACTGTCGAAGGTGCCCGGCCCAGAACAGGAGCTGCTGAGCGACGTGACGCCCGGCCTTCTTCCAGACCTCACCTTGGAAGTGACCGCTCCTGCTCTTGGCGATGTGGAGAGTTCCGGGCTGCTGGCGGGTGACGCATCCCCAGAACCCGAACTCGTAATAGAACGGTCCGTCCTTGTCGCGCTGGATGATGATCTCGCCGCCGTCGTCGCCACGCTCGGGCTTCGTGCGGCAGGTCGCGATCAAGTGGATGGGGATCGCGCGGATGTCGGAAAGGAATGCGTTGTGCAGTTGCGTAACGGCGTTCCAGGCGTTGTCGGTCTTGCGACCCTTGCCGTCACCCTTGAGCGCGTCGACCTGCTCCAGGCACCCGTTCCTCCCGCACCATTCGTGCGAGGCCGAGTCCATGACCAGGATGCAGTAGCCGAAATCGAGGGACGCCCGCATCTTCCCCTGGAACTCTTGGGGGCTGTGGTCGCGCAGGTCGATGACATCGAACTCCAGCGCCAGGCGCTCGCTCGGCGGCCCCTTCATGCACTGTTCGCACGAGCAGTAGAATGGCTCCCCGACGACGGTGTCGTAGGAGTAGAGGTCCGCGCTCCCGTCCTCGGTGTCGATGACCGCGACGCTCCCGGGGCGGCCGAGTGCCACCGCCATGTGGCACGCGATCTGCAAGGCGGTGAGCGTCTTGCCCCCGCCGCTCCCCCCGGAGATGAGGAGCTTCACCCACTTCTTCCCGCGCTTCGCCTTCTGGAAGGGATTCATCTTAGCCATCGCGTTTCTCCTTTGTGGTGTCAGCCATGCTAGCACGGTCAGCCGACAGACTGCGAGGCGGAATCTTTCTCGGCATCGTCTGCGGCCTTGGCGATCTTCCCTAAGCGTGAGTCGACCTCACGGGACGTGAGCTTCCTCCGGCGCGGCTCCGTCTGCTCGACCGGGTGCTTCTCGGACATCTCGGAGAGCCACGGCGGGACGACGAGGGCCAGGCGGTTTCGCTTTCGTATACACGCCGCGACGATGTCCGGCGGTATGTGTCCGTCGTCGGCCGTGCGTTCTTTCAGGAGGCCCTCGTCGTGCTTGAGGGTCTCGCGCATCTGGCGCTCCTGATCCGCGACGCTCGGGACGTTGACCGATTTCGCTTCCCGGATTTCGCCGTGTTCGTCGAGGACTTCGATGAGCTTGTCGACGGACAGAGGCTTCCCGGCCGCGAGCTTCGAGAGCTGAGACCGCAAGAACTTCTCCTCCCACGCGGTCGCCCTCCCCGAGTCGAGGAGCTTCGCTGCCTTTTCTTGGATGGAGGATTTGGGCCGAGGCGGGCTGGCCGCATCACTGGAAGCATCTACTGGATGCATCGGGTGAACGTCCTTCACCACCATATCGCCGTCAGGTTCACCACCTTCGTCGTCAGGTTCACCGCCTTCGGTTTGTTCGTGGTGAACGTCCTTCACCACCTTCTGCGCGAGCTGCATGACCTTCGCGGGGGCGGTCGCGACGTAGGCCATCCGCTTCCAGCCCTTGCCCTTCGACGGCATCGGCATGGCCTGGCGCGCGATCCACCCGAGGGCGTCGGCCTCTTGGAGATGCGTGATGATGCTGCGCTCGCTCAGCCCGGTGTCGTCGGCCAGGGTGGCTATCGACGGGAAGCAGCTATCCCCCTTCGGGCTCATGTAGAGCGAGAGGGCTAGAAGGACGTGACGCGTCGTCGACTTCGGTGGCCCGTCGTTCGAGCTGACCGCCCTGACCCAAGAGAAGCATCCATCCCGAAGAACGTGTCCGCTCACGAACCCCCCAGAGCTGTCGCGGCATTGTGCTAGCCTGGGAGTATTCGTGTTCCCAAGCTGGCCCAGCGTTGCCGACCAGCCGCTGGGCCAGCTCCCTTTCTAGGGAGCACCACCGACATCGACATCGCCGCCCGACTACTTGAGCGAATTCCTTGAAGCACATCCAGGGTCTGAGGAATTTGGGGGCAAGCCTTTCACCCTGACGTGGAGCGGTGGGGATTCGTGGGGAAGGATTCGCGTCCGTCGAGTTTCCAATTCGGAGCAGGCGGGCCATCCGCCCTTGAGTAACTCCGACCCGACGGACGCTCACCCCTACGCTTTCCGATGCCGTTCCGCTTCAATCAAGGGGGAGAACGCTCCACCCTGGGCCGGTCACGACTTCACAGCATCTCTTTCGCCCGAAAGGATAAGGGCTTGGCCTGACTCCAGCGCGGCGCCTTGCACTATGTCCCCCGGCCTACCTCTGGTTTCGTTTCTTCTGTTTCCGCTTGATCCTCCAACGGTCGAACAAATCGAGCAGCCACGCGATGGTGATGACCACGACGCAGACGACGACGACCGTCAGGTCGATCGCGTCCTTCGGACCCCAGACGAACTCGGCGAGCTGCCTCACGCTTCGAGCCTCGCATCGGTCTTGCACTTTGGGCAGACCGGGAAGCCGGGGCCGAGGTTCACGCCGCCGAGTGTCGGTCCACCGGCCGGGTTCGTCAGCTTGTCCATCGTTCCGCTCCACCCACAGCCGCACGACACGGGGCGCGCCCTGTGCCCTTCGATGGCAAGCGGGTCGCTGAGGTTGTCACCGTTCGCGCGGGCCCGGCGCTTCGTCACCATGCGCGTGTGGACGGGGTGCGACCTGCTCCGTTTGCGGTAGGCGTTGCCGTCGCTCTGGATGCTCATTCACGATCCTGTGGCGGACCACCCATTGAGGGGTTGCGCTCGCCGTCGGTGAGGCACTCATCACCATAGCGCCATCCGTCGTCTTCGTCTTCGTCTTCGTCTTCGTCCTCGTCCTCCATGTTCTTGAGGATCTCATCCCCGGGGAGGGCCTCGACACGCTGCCGGATGTTCGGACCGATCAGCAACGTCACACCCTCCTCTGTCTCGACGATCGGAATGGTGTAGGGCGGCACGTAGCTCAACGATTCGCCGGGCTCGACGTCCTCTACCTCACCGTTCTCGATCGCGGCCATGAGCGGCGACGTCTCGGGAGTCGGCCGAAAGACGACGTTGCTCATCCTGACGCCGAGGCCGCCCGGAATCACGTCGACCGAATCGAGCGTAGCCGATTCGACGACCTTCGGCGGTGGAGCTGACGAACACACCGGACAGTCGCCCCAACCGTGACGAGCGGGGACCAAGCCCCTTCGGCAGTCGCCGGGGCAAGGTTGCTCCTCGCCTTCGACGAGGATGGTCCCCGGCGTGCGCGGAGTCTCACGCTCGGTGAGTTCGTAGCTCACGTCTACCTCTCTGGTGGCGAGGTCGATCGACGTCGACTGGAAGGCGTCGATCGTCCTTACCTCCTCAGGAGGCAAAGGTCCGCGTTTGCTCAGCGCCTTCTGTAGAGCGGCGCTCACGTCTTGCAGGTCGCGTTCGTGCTGGGAGCTGGAGCAGGTCATCACCTTGCCGTGACCGACGACCTCGCCACGGTGCATCCCCTTCGTCGGGTTGCCGCCGCAGGTCGGACAAGCCATCTTCCCTTCGATCGCTCTCGCCAGGGCGTGACCGTCGCAGAGGAGTTGCCCGTGGTAGTCGCGGTCGGCGGGGAACGGGCAGGTCGTGCCGAGGTCGATGCGCGTCCCCGCCCTCAGGCCCTCCTTGGGTATCGGCAGGGTGAGCCGCTCGTCCGCCTTGACGCGAGGATAGACCATCTTCGCGCACGCGCCGAGGTCGTCGATGGCTTTCGCGCCCTTGCACCTTCCGCATGGCGCGTCAACTTCGGCGATGACGCCTCGGCGCCTTTCGACACCGAGGCCCTTGCAGTCGGGACACGGTCGGAACTTGCTCACGGCTTCACCTTCTCCGGGCGGTCGCGCCCTTGCTTTGCTTTGTCTCGGTGGCGCAGCTTGGAGACCGACACCGATGCCTTGATCGGCTCCCCGTCATCCTCGGAGCCGATCGCGTCGATGACGATGCCGCTCGCGCGCCGGGTCACTGCTTCGATGCTACCCGCTTCCCACCCGTTCCCGGTAGGGAACCAGACCAGGTCGCCGTGCTCCCACCCCCGGGGCGAGCCGTCGATGAAGCTGCTCAGCTCCTGAGCTGTCCAGGTGAAGCTCTCGCGACTTGCCAGGATGATCGATGCCAGCTCGCGGCCCAGCCGGTCGACCTTCCTGCCCGCCATCGTGATGGCCGTTCGCCCGTCGGCGAGGGCCTCACGGTCCCCCAGGTCGAGGTCGAAGAAGTCGGCCATGATCGCGGCGCCCACCGATACCGGGTCACGGACTGGAACCTTGAAGAGAGCGAGGGGCAGGCCGTCGCCGAAGGCAGCCGCACCGTAGCCCGCGCGGTCGACCTCGTAGATGTCGGAGGTCATCGTGGGCTCGGTTCGTTCATGGCTCGCAGCTCGTCGACCATCGCGTCCTTCTCCTCGCCGATCTTCTTCAGGTCGATGTCGAAGAACTTGGCAAGGATCTTCTCCTTGGAATACCAGAACGGACTCAGGTGAACGTCGCTGTCGGCGTGGTTCGCCAACCAGATGCCCTGTTCCTCCAGCCATTCGAGGAACTCGCCGATGGCTTGGCTCTTGGGCTTGACCTCGCGCATCTTGTCGTGCTCGGGGTAGTCGCTCATAGTGCCTGTCGCCACTCGAAGTATCCAGGCCGTGAAACGATGACGTCTTGTAGCCCCTGCCCGCCAGCGTCTTCTAGCATCCATTCCAAGTAGGCGCTGAACAGATCGGCATCCCGAGTGCCGCTAACGATCTTCTCCAGCTCGATGGTGTAGGCGGGGTCCTGCAAGTCCCCCGCCATCATCGCAGCGTCCCCCGTGTTGTCGATGGTCTGGAGCTTCTTCAAAAGCGCTAGCAGCTCGCGGAGCTTGTTCACTCCCGCACCAGCCCCGCCGGGAGCTGGTTCCAGATGACGCCGTCGAGACTGCGGCCCGCGTCGTGCTTCGACTTGACGCGCTTGCCCTGGGCGTCGTGCTGTCCCCATTGTTTAAAAAAGAACGGAGTGTCCGAGGCCACGCACTGGTCACGCAGGTCGCGCGCCCACGCCAGTTCCATCGGCCTCGACCCGCGACCGGACTCGCCGCCGCAGATGACCCAGTGGATGCCGCGACCTCCATGCTCCGCACGCTCCCCGTTGGGCAGCGGGCCGAGACCGAGATGGCTGGCGAGGTTGACCGGGCCCAGCATGGGCTCGACCGAGAGGAACCTGACCGCAGCCGGGACGCGCATCAGCTCGTCGATTCGCCAGCGGTAGTCGTCACTCTCGACGGTCGTGCCGATCCAGACCCGCTCGGGGATACCTTCTTCCTGCCAACGGTCCGGGAGCATCCTGCGGATATTTCCAGGACGCTTCGTGAGGAGCATGAACACCAGGTGTCCGCACTCGTCGATCAGGTTCCACAACTCCTCACGCCAGGCTTGCGCAACCTCGGCGTCGAAGACGTCTGCCATCGACGCACAGAACACGCGCGGCATCTGGGGCTGTGGTCGGTGAAGCTCGACCGCGTCATCGATTGCCTGCGCCGTTGCCCGGTTGAGCTTTCGCATCTCGTTCCAGGTTCCGATCTTCTTCTCGCGTTCGACGCCCTGACCCCAGACATCCTTGCCCCACCGCGCGGCGGTCGCCGCCGCGTAGCAGTTGTCGCAAGCGGGGCTGATCTTCGTGCAGCCCCACCACGGGTTGAAAGTGCTGTCGGCCCACTCAATTTTGGTGTCAATTGCCACGGTTGTCCGACTTTCTCACGAGCCTCACGATGCCGTGCTCGGGGTGGGACTCCAGCTCCCAGGTTCCGATGTTCTTGAACGCGCCAAGATCGTTGGCCGCTCCGACGAGAGCCGCGATGACCTCGGGCAGCGTGTCACACTTGTCGACCGCGTCGACCACGTTGAGGATGATGGCCGTCTCGTTTGGGTCGGCCATCAGCCCTCCTCCTTCATTACCTTCGGCAGCTCGTCGGTGATGCCGACGCCGCGCGCCGACGCCGCGATGTTCCAGCGCACGACGAACTGACGATCGCATCCGCTCTCCTCGGCGTCGCACCGCGCGAGCTTGTCGCCTTCGTTCAGGCTCGACGCCGCCGCCACGTTGACGTGCCCGCAGTAGGGGCACGCGAACGTGGCGCGCTTGACGCCGCCCATCAGCTCACGCCCTTGAGCTTCGTCTGCTTGGCCTTCGCGCCGAGTCCACGGATGGCCTGCTGAACCCACTCGCCATCGGGGTTGCGCTTGACGATGATGGTGCGGATCGTCTCGCCCTTGTCGTAGGCATTCCACGCTCGGATCATGGCCGCCCACTGTGCATCGAAGGGAAGCTGGCGGTCCTTCATCTTGTCCTTCATCAGCCGACGCCTGAGGACGAGCGCGGGGTGTCCGGCGATGGCGGTTAGCCCGTCCTCGAAGACCCGGAGGAACTCTTCGCACTTCGTCGACCTGGCCCTGGTGAAGAGGATGTGCCCGAGGCCGATGACGCCGCTGGACATAGGGACCTCACCACGGCATCGGTTCGAGTAGGAGGTCGCCGCGTCGATCTCCTCGGCGTAGATGTCCTGGACCATCATCAGCTCGTCGGGGCTGATCTTGCCGTAGTTCTTTAGCCGCCCGCCGGAGACCTCCCAGATGAACAGGGCCCGGCAAATCGCCGCCCTGAGGCTGGCGTTCTTCAGACCCTTCATCCCCATTACCTGGCCCGCGTTGCGGTTGTAGCCCTGGTCCATGGTCGAGAACGCGGACTCCTTGACGCCCCGCACGACGAGAACCACCGCCGACTTCTTCGCCTTGATGATTGCTTCTAGGCGGTGCTGACCGTTGAGCAGCCCGCCCTCGGTGTCGAAGATGATCGTCTCGCCGTTGAGGGCCCATCGACCGTCGCGGATCTGCCGCGCGTAGTAATCGACCCGGCCCCTGCTGATGTTGCGGTTCTCCTCGTAGTTGGTTTCAGCTAGCCACTTCTTCGCCATCGTCGGCGTGATGGTCACGACCTCGGTGGTGATCCCGTGTCCGTTGTCGCTCATCGTCCTGCCTCCTGGGGCATGTTCCACGCGCTCAGACTGGCGCGCTGGTTCTCCTCGATCCTGGTGATGCGGCCTTCGATCCGAGTGAGCTGCGCTCCGAGCGCCTCCACTCCCGAGTTGCGCGCGAGCGCCTTGGACAGCAGGCGGAACAGGTGGCCGCCCTCCTGCTCCAGAGTCCTCGGCTCGGGCACGGTTCCGATGTCGACCTCGACCTGCTCGCCGCTGTGTTTCTTGATGAGCTTGTTCAGTTTGTCGTATGTCGCCGCCCGCATCGCCTTCCCGATGAAGTAGCGGTCCACCGCCGGGCGACTCATGCCGATCGCCTCGGCGATGGCGCCGCGTCCTCTCATGGCCTTCGAGAGCTTGTCCAGCTTTCGCCTGCTAAACTTGAGTTTCTTCATTCGTGTCGTGTCTCCTTGTTTGGGGTGTGTCTACTTGGTCTTGGCCTTCTCCTTGGCCTTGGTGGTTTGGATCTTCGCCAGCTCCATCGCTTGGCGCAGCTTGTCCGCCCAGCTCCCGAGGGGGAGCAGCTCGGCGAGCGTGTCCCACGTCTCGGCGTCAAGGAGGATGCTCTGGTCGGTGGGCTCGACCATGGTGCCGCGCCGGTCGGTGGCGATGATCTCCTTCCACTTCGTCGCGAGCTTGGCCCGCTCCTTCTTCGTGGACTTGTTCGCCAGCTCGACGAGGTCGCGAACCCGCGACGTGTAGCTGGTGCCGTTGCTGTAGCGGAACAGCTTGCGCCACTCCCTCGATTCGAGCCGGACGCTACGGCGCTGGCCGTTCATCACTCGCCGAGGTCGTCCGCCCTGGCCCTTGCGGGGGCCTCGGGTTCCCTCATTCTTGCGCCGCTTGGTCTTGGCTGTCATGGGCTTCCGTCTCCTTGGGACGAGTCTAACATAGGGGACTGTCACTCGTCACTCAGATAGTTTATTCGCTGGCTTTGTCGCGGTCGAGTTCGTCGAGCTTCCAAGCCAGGCGACGTTCCAGCTTGAAGGCGTCCAGCTCCGAGATGTCCAGGGCGGCGACCTTGCCACACGTGAGTTGAATGAAGATGCGGACAACGGCGGGACAGCCGGGGGTGTAGACGTTGATGCTCTCGACGTCGAGGGGCGCACCCGCGAGCGTCTTGCGCGGCGGCCTGAGGATCGCGCCCGTGAGCCTAGCCGCCTTCTCGGGGGCGCTCTCCATCTCGGCGAGCTTCGCACGCTGGCGCTTGGCGGTGGCGTCGTGCCTGAGCGCCTCAGTTCTCAGCCGGTCGCGCTGGCGTTCGTGCATCCCCGCCTCGGCGACGAGGCGCAGGTGTTCGTCGGTCCGCTGTCGTTCAGTTGGGCGCATGGTCACAGTCCTCGGTTGTAGTCGGGGTCCTCGGTCTTGCTCTCGCGCGTCTCGCGGGCACAACTCGCGCAGTCGTCGCCTGGCTTGATGTAGCTGGCGCGGTGGCCGCACCCGGCGCACGCGTTCCACGTCGCGCGGATGCACGGCTCGCAGAGCAGCTCTGCGGTGTGCTGGGTCACGGCGGTCGCCGGGCGCTCCTTACACCGCTCGCAGGTCGGGAGGCTCATACGACGACCCGGAGGATGCTGCGATCCTCGACGCGCACGCCGAGAGCGGAGCCGAACAGCACGAACCAGCCCGAGCCATCGCGCAGCGGGTAGCAGGCCGAGACTACGAACACCCGCGCGAAGCAGGGGTAGGACAGCTCGACGCGCAGCCCTTTCGCGAGTTTCGCACGCCCGGCAGCGACGAGCGCGCGGGCGCAGGCCGGTTGCCCGACAGCGCCCCGCAGGGCGCAGCGTTGATCTCGGTCGCTCATGCGTATCCATCCGCTACGCACTCGGCGTAGTCGTTCCACGTCTGCGGCTCGCCCTCGGGCTCATCGTCCTCGAAGACGGGGCCACGAGGAGGAACCCGGAGCAGCGTCGCGGCACGGTCGAGGCGGTCACGGTAATGGGCGACGGTCGCCGCGTCGGCGAACAGGATCAGGGGAAGGCGCTTCACGGCTACACCCCCGACTTGGGGGTGAGTTGTGGGGCCTCCAGTTGGGGGGAGGGGACCGAGTTGTTGTGGTTGCAGAAGAGGCAAACGCCCCCGCCGCTCATGGAGAGGATGAGGGTGTTTCCGTGGGTGGGGCAGGTGTTGTTCATGTTGGTCTCCTTGGTGGTGTTGTTCGCCGTGCTGCTCATGCCATTCAGTATACACGGTAATCGGTCACGTCCAACACAAAGTTCAGAAAGTTTCTAGCCTGCCGTTAACCCTTATTCCTCAGGGGGTTGCATGGCGGACACCGCGAGGGCCAGGCGCGCGACCTCGCGCCGGAGCCTCACTAGCTCGACCATGATGTCGCGTTCGACGGGGGTGGGGTCGACCGGCGGGAGCTGGTCGACGAAGTAGGTGGCCGGGACCTCGACGCGGCCCAGTCCGTCTTCGAGAGCTACACGCCAGTAGCCGCGCGCTCGCTTGTCGAGCACCTTGCACGGGAGCAGCTTGGTCGCCCCGCGCAGACGGATCAGCCAGCGGTCGCCGACCTCGATGAGGGGGAGGCCACCGGGGCGCAGGTTGGGTTCGCGCTCAGTCATCCATTTCCTCCCTGTAACGAGCTGGCGCATCTCCGCGCTTAGTCCCTGCTCGAACCATCGCGCCGCAACGATGGCGGGCCAGGTGGTGTTCACAGAAGTTGGCGCCACAATCTACGCAGTAGGGGAGCAGGTCCATACCGTTGCTCTTGGGATTGAAGCCCCCAGCCTCAGCCCCGCACCGCCCACGGTCACCATCGCTCTTGCCTACGAATTCGCATCCGCTCATTTGGCTCTCCTTGCGGGTTCGTCCGGGTCCCCGGCAGGCTCCTCAGGGCCCGCTGGCGCCTCGGTGAGGCGGGTAGGGTCGAGGGCCAGGGCGACTCGCTCAGCGACCTCCAGTGCGGCCCCCCGGGACTGGTAGCCCCAAGCGCTGACTGAGGCGCGGTGCTGAATGAGGACACCAGCGCCGCACGGGATGAGGCGCTCAGCCTGCCGGACCAGGCCGAAGGCCCAGCGGCCAGAGCGAGCCAGCCAGGTCTCGGCACTGAAGCCGCCGCCGAGGTCGTGTATCTTGAGGTGCTCCACGCGCTCGTCGGTCATCGGTCGTCTCCTGGCATCGGCATCCGGCTGTCCTGTTCGTGGACCAGTCCGACGGGATCGGAGCAACCTGGACAGAGCGGCTCGGGTCCATCGCCCGCCTCCTCGGCTGGGCCGCGTGCGCCACAGTCTGAGCACGCGACCTGCTTGCCGCTGTAGGCTCGCCGCCTCATCGTTGGTCCTTCTTCCTCAGCTCGGACAGCTTCGCGGTTCTGGTGTCGAGCCAGTCGCCCGCCGCTTGCTCCAGCGTCTTCCGTGCCCAGGGGTATTCGTGCTGCTCGGCCAGGTGCATCAAGTCGCCGTAGACGCAGGCCATCACCATGTCGGCCATCAGATAGGAGGAGGCGCGGTCCTCCTCGGGGATGTCGTCGAAGCCCCAGCCCTCGGGGTCGTCGAGGATGGCCTGTGCCATCTTGTCCTCGACCCCCGCCTCCGTCGTGAGCTGGAGCAGGTCGCCCTCGATTCGGACGAGCCAGGCCCAGCGGTCTTCGGTTTCGTTCATGGCCTACTCCTTCCCGAGGTCGCAGCCGTCGAGGATCGCCTGGGCGCTCGCGGTCTCATACTTGTCCACGAAGAAGCGGAGCACGGCGCGGGCGTGCTTCGCGGCGTTGAGGCTGTGCTCCTTCTCGTTCCGAACGTCGGGCGAGCTGTAGACATCGTGACGGGTGCGGATCGTCTCGCCGTTCTCCCAGGTGATGTCCAGGTCGACCTTGCGGTAACCGGGGCCGGTGTGGCGGTCGGCGATCAGACGGAGCAACGCGTTCGCCGCGTGGAAGCTGTTGACCGTGGCGTGGAGCAGGGGCGCGACGCCCTCGCCCTGGCTGACCTCGATCGACTTGATGCGGCTGGGAACGGGGCCGGTCTGATGGTCCTTGGGATCGCCGCCGACTACGGTGAGCTTGCCACCGTCGGCCTTGGCGCGGCGACGCTCGCCGATCCGCTTGGCGATCTCCTTCGCGGCGGCCTTCACTCCCTCGTGGGTCGCGGGGAAGCTCCCGATGACCTCGGCAGTTTCCTCAGCAGCGGCAGCTTCCTCAGCGGCGAGGCGCTCGGCGTGCTCGGCCTCGCTCGCGGCGATCCGCTCGGCCTTGATCGCGGCGTGGAGAGCCACGGCGATGGTCTTCCAGGTGACCTTGCGGTGGGTGCGCTTGCCCGACAGGTTCACGAACCGCTGACGCTCGGGGCCGTGCGGGAGTCCGGTGCTGTCGCCAAGGCCCTTGTAGCTCAGCGCCATCTGCTCGACGCTGTCGGAAGCGAAGGAGACGAACTCGGCGAGGTCGAGCAGGGCCGACACGCCGTCAACGGCGAGCTGCGCCTGGACGATGGCGATGGCCTCGGGGCTCGCCAGCGAGTAGAGGCGGGCAGCCGCGTCGACCAGCTCGGGCTTGTTCGTTCTGGAGCGGTCCGCTTCCTGGCCCAGAATCGAGAGGGTCAGCTTGCGGCGGCGGGCGGTGCGGCGGTCGTCGTTCTTGGTCGTGTTCATGTCGTTCCTTTCGGGGTTGCTCATGCCCCCTAGTCTACAACTCCGGGGCGTCCTGTCAAACAGAAAGTTCAGAAAGTTTCTGAGGCTCCATTACTCCAGCTCCGCCAGGGCCTTAGCTGCCTTGTCCGCAGCCGCGTGCGCTTCCTTCCAGCCGTCGTGTGCGCGGCGGTGCCGCTCGGTCGCGTCGTAGTGTGCCGCCTCCAAGCGTCGCAGCCGGTCCACGTCCTTCGGCCACATCGGCCCATTGTGCGCGGCGATGAACTCGTCGAGGACGAGGGACGCGGCGAGCTGTCCATCCATGGCGCGGCCCGCCCTGTCCTTCGCGGCGCGTTCTGCGCGTCTCGCCTTGTGCTCCTCAGTGTTCGCCTTCCGCAGAGCCCGCGCCTCTTCCCATTCGGCCTGGTTGTCGCGGGTCCGTTGGATCTGCTCGGCGTTCGTGTCGATGGCGGTGAGGTCGTCGCCCATCCATTCGAGGAACTCGCTCAACTCCATCGGTCCCGTCTCGCCCTCGACGCAGATGAAGGGGGCGAAGTGATGAGCCCGGTCGTAGGCCGGGAGAACAACGGCGCCACAGTGGGGGAACCTCTCGCCGCCGCGCCACGCTCGCATGACGGGGCCATCCTCGGCGCCGACCTCGACGATGCGGTCGCACCCCGGGCACTCGACTCCCATGTAGGGGCCCCACCGCTGGACGCGTTTGCGCTTCGGCATCGGTGAGGGTCCCCCGCCACAGCCCTGCTCTTGCCACTCGATGATCGTGCCGACCAGGTCGTCCTCACGCTCGGCGTGGTTGAGCCAGGCCAGGCCCGCCTCGGTGTCACCCGCGCGGAAGGCTCGGAGCAGCTCGGCTCCTCGGAGGTCGCTCACGGCTACCAGCGCTCCCCGGTGGGGCGAGCGTTGGCGGCGGTCGTCAGCCTGCCGCGAAGGGTGCGGCGGATCGACTTGATGAGGCGCCGTGCGGCGCGGGTGCGGATGAAGCGAACATCGTAGGGGGACCTCGCGCCGCTGTTGCGGGAGGCGACGACCTCAAGCGAGTAGATGTCCGCGTAGAGTTCGCGGCAGATGGTGTCAAGGGTGGTCATGGGCAGGGTGGCGAGGTCGGTCATGGTCGTGTGCTCCGTGTTGTTCATGCCCTCATTATACAACTCCCCGCGTCACTGTCAAACAGAAAGTTCAGAAAGTTATAAACCCTGCAAGTGCTCGGGCTTGCGGCTTGTCTTTCCCGCGAGGTAGCCTGGGGTCAGGAGCGAACGATGGCGAGGAAGCGACGGCAGAGGCGAGGAGGAGGCGGCAACGGGTTCACCCGTGCCCAGCTCAAGCAGATGGGAGTCGACCTCGCCGAGTTCGAACGCGAGCAGCCCGAGGCGCAGCTACCGTCGCGCGAGCTGTGCGCCGAGGCGAAGGCGACGCGCCTGACTCTCGAAGCCGGGCCGCCGATGAACAAGCTGGAGGCCCGCTACGAACGCCAACTAGACATGCTCAAACACGTCGGCGTCATCGCGGACTACAGGTTCGAGTGCATCAAGCTGCGGCTTGGGCCGAACTGGCTCACCGGCTACACGCCTGACTTCCTCGTGATCCTCCCCGACGGACTCATCGAGGTCCACGAGGTCAAGGGATTCTGGGAGGATGATGCGCGGGTGAAGATCAAGACCGCCGCCGGGCTGTTCCCCTTCCGCTTCATCGCGGTCACCGAGAAGAAGGGAGGGGGCTGGGCGCGCGAGGTTTTCTACCCCGAGGTCTAGGCGATGTCCTGCTCGATGATGACGTCGTGGTAGCCGACGTTCGGGAACGTCTCGACGATCCCGCCCGCGAACGTGACCTCCACCTCGGCTTCGAACTTACCGGGGGTGACGGTGTCCGTCGCGCTCCACGAGTAGGTGATGCGGCCCAGGTCTGGGTCGGGCGCAACGGCGAGCGGGTTGACGATCGTGGCGGGCGCAACGATGACCACGTTGCTACGGTCGGTCGCGTCGCGCATGAGGAAGCGAGCGGTGGCGCCGAGGAGGCTGATGGGGTTGCCGTCGCGGTCGCGCATCACGGAGTCGAAGATCGGGCTGCGGTCGCCTCGCTTCAAGCGTGTCGGGGGCTGGGCCATCGTCTACTCCGTGTCCAAGATGTTCCGCGTGTCCACCGCGTCGAGCGTGTTGCGCGAGGGGAAGACGCTCAGCCGGTTACCCCTCAGCGCGGTCGCGACTGTCAGGGCGTTGCGAGAAGGGAAGACGCTGAGCCGGTTCCCCAGGCCACGCTGGTTGACGTCAAGCTGGGTGGGGCCGGGGACCACCGGGGGCGGGGGCGCCTGCCCGAGCTGAAGCCAGGGCTCCGTATCGAACAGCGCGAAGGCAAAACGAAAAACGCGGTTCGTCATGGCGTGTTGTCGCGCCCGATCTGCTGCGGCCACGTGCGCGTCGCGGCGTCGATGGTCGCGGTGACCACGGCGAAGTAGCTCCGCCCGTCGACCATGCGCCGTGGGCCGCTCGTCTCCTCGAAGAAGAAGAGGCCGGGGAAGCCAGGGACGGCGACCAGGGCGATGGTCGGAATGAGGTCAACGCCATCGACGTTGCGAAGCACCCGGATTGAAGGCGCCCCGATGCCCGCCGTGATGAAGTTCCCGTTCTTGAAGAAGGCCACGCCGTAGCGATCGGTCGGGGTGCCCGCCAGGTCGTCGTCGAAGTTCCAGACCTTCGCCTGGTAGCTCTGCATCGACGCGTCGAATTGCGAGGCGGTGAACGCGTCCGCCGCGATCTTCGCCGCCGTGATGGCCCCGGCCACTAGACCCATGAGGTCGCCTGGAACGGCTCGCGTCGAGATGGCCGCGTCGAGGTTGTCGAGGAGGAGCGCCCGAGCTGCGGTGTAACCCTGGACCGTGAGCGCAACTATCACCGCTGCGGCGACCTCGGCCGCATCAAGATCGTTCAGGTTTGCGATGTCGGTTTGCGTCTGGTCGTGCTCGGCGGTGTTCGTGATCTCTCGCGCGGCGGCAGCCGCTTCGGTTTCGACGAGGGAGACGCGGGCATCGAGGGCCTCGCCGAAACTACCTGCCGCGACGTGCCCGGCGCGGGCCTCGTCCCAGACTCCATCGGCGATGGCGGCCACGTCCGGGTCGTTCAGGTTCGCGATGTCAAGCTGCGTTTGAGCGTGTTCGGCCGTGTTCGTGACCTCCCGGGCTGCGGCTGCGGCTTCGGTTTCCACGAGAGCGACATCGGCCTGTGTTTGATCGTGCTCGGCCTGGTTGGTGACTGCCCTGGCCGCCGCGCTCGTTTCGGTTTCGAGGTCGTCAGGATCCCGAAGGAAGAAGGTTACCCAGTTCGAGATTAGATCCACGGGGGGATTCGTCAGCTCGACCGACCAGCCATACTCACCCGCTCCATGAGTCGTGGTGAAGGCTCCGGGGAGGGTGAAGCGGTATTGTCCGCCGCCAACCTCGGAGACAGCGGGCGCTGTGCTGAAGGTGTTCTGTGGGTTCTCGACCCGCACAGTAAAGTCGCCAGCAACCAAGCCAGTTCGCGGCGTGCCGTTCGGGTTGATGACCCCGAACGTGACGACGTATCCACTTCCTACTGTTCCTTGGCCGCTCACTCGATGACTATTCCTTCGGCGTGGGACTTGCTCGCGCTGATTTGGCCTCGGCCATCAACTCGTCCATCGGCTTTCGTGGAACGTGGCCGCTGTTCTTCTTCTCGTCCGCTAGGCGTTCCATCTCTTCCTTGAGCTTCTTCCCCTGGACCGCCTTGTGTCTCTGTATCGCCGCCTCGGCGTGCTGGCTGAGCTGTAGCGCCATGCCGACCGGTGTGCTAGGCGGAACGTCGCGAGCTGTCGGAGTCGCCTCCAGGTATTGGGCGACCTCCAGGACGAGCCCAAAAGGAACCGCGATAGTCTTGGGCAAGGGATCAGGCATCGGCATCGGCATCGGCGTCGGCGGGGTCGGGGTCGGTGGAGTCGGCGGGGTGTCGGTCATTGGATGGTTCCTGCGTAGCTGGGCTCCTGCAACTGAAGCCAGCTATAGATGGCCTCTCCGTTTTCCAGGTAGAGCTGGTCGAGTTCGGCGAGGGCGTCGGTCGGGGCCAACGTGCCCGCGATGATTCGGTTGATGATGTCGACCGCCGAAGGGCCGAAGGTCGTCGCCATGAAGACGTCGTATCGCGGATCGGCTGGCGTGATGATGTTGCCCTGTGGGTCCTCCTCTGGCGCTACGTTTTCGAGGAGGTAGTGCGCGATGGGTAGCTTCCCACCGAGCCACTTGCCATCCACCGTGTTCCCGTATTGGACCTGGATCTCCAGCTTCCGCGCGTGGATTCTGCCCCTCAATTCGTGGGCCTTGAGTTCGCTGTAGACCTCGGCCGGTTTGCCGTGTGCGGCGGGGTAGGTTACTGACGTCGTGAGAAGGATGGGCATGCTGTTCTTTCTAGACGACCGTGCTGTCGATGATCCAGCCGAGGTTCTCCATCGCCGTGAGGAAAGAAGCCAGCGCGGCGTTACCTCCTCGACTTCCGACCACGGTCTGCTGACCGACGGGCGTAGCCGCAAAGATACCCCAGAGCCCGGACGCTCCTTCGTATTGAATTCCGGGACTGCCGATGTTGTTCTCGATCCCCATAGCCGGGTTCGTCGTCTCGGGGGTGAGGTCGTCGATGAGAATCGCCGTGGTGTCGGTGATGATGCCGGTGGCGTTGGCGAGCGCGCCGCAAAAGATGATCCGGCGAAAGGTCATCGTTGCGCCGGTTCGCACCTGTCCCGAGCAAAAGAGCTGGGTCCAGATGCCCGTCATGTTGTAGGCCGTCGCGCCGCCGTCTACTCTGTGGATCGGCTGCGAGAGGAAGTCACGACCCTGCGAATGGTTGACCGTCGACCCCGCGCCGTTCGCCCTGAATGTCGGCTGGTGGACGAAGGTGAAGATGGGACCGATGAAGCGCGTGGACCCAGCGGGCCCACCCTCATAGATCGCCGAGTGGTTGACGACCAGGCCGCTCCCGAAGCCGCCGCCGTCCTGCTGGTAGATGATGGTGGGATTGACGAGCAACGCAGCCGCAGCGGTCGCGCTTGGGAAGTCGAGCGTGAACACCGCTCCGTTTCCGAATTGGATTTTATTGACCGCCGATGTGAAAGTTCGCGACGTGGGGATGAGCCGCAGCACGTCCAGGCCGAAGTTGACGGTGGGCCGAGTCGGGAAGAGGGCCGGGGTGAGGTTCACACCCACAAGCGATGCCGCGAAGATGTCGGTGACCGCCGGGCCCATCAGCAGGGAGTCTTCCTGCCACGAATGCTGAATGACGCCAAGCGCGTCGCGGTATTGGGCGATGTCGGCGACCGCTGCGGCCAGGTCTTGCTGAACGGAGAAGCCGCCGTTCGCTACCGTGTTGAGGATGTGCGGAGCCGTCCCGCTACGTTCGTAGACGCTTTGCAGGCTCTGAAGGCCGAGAACGTTTCCGCCGCCCATGGGTCACTTCCTCGGCTTGACCATCCGCACCATCCGGTTCGGGCGCTTCAACACCCGGGCGTCCACCATGCCGGGCTTGGGGGCCCGCTTCACCACCGGGACCGGACCCTTCGCCGTGTGTGTCACGACCGGGACCGGGGGAGGCGCCGGGGGCTCGGGTGCCGGTTCGGGCTCGGGCTCCGCTGCCGCTGCCGCGAGGCGCTCAGCCTCGGGTTCCTCGAAGTCGCTGCCGCCGAATCCGTCAGCCGCTCCGTGCATGTCTTCTGGGTTGGGCATCGATCGCTTCCTTCTATCTGGTGAGTTTGGCGCTGACAGAGTCGCGCGTGTGGGCGGACTCGCCGACGGTCCTGAGCATGGATTGGGCGAGGCGGTCGCGGTTCTCGACGAGCCACAGCGCCAAGGTTCGTGGGCCCGTGCGCAGGTCGGGGTCCATCGACGAGGCAAGCTCCACGGTCTGAGCGTGGAGCTTGTCGGCCCAGCCTTCCTCGCCAGAGAACGCGGCTTCCTCGGTCTTGCGCATGAGGTCCCAGACCTTCCAGGCCGCGCGCATCTGCGGCTTGGTCAGGCGCTCGGACTCGTGGCACGCGCGCTGCGCGCCTCGGAACTTGCCCCAAGCAACATCTAACCAGCCAGGCATGGACTCTTCTTTCGGTCGGTTCCTCTGATGATGTGACCAACAGTAGAGTAGGGCATCCCGACAACCTGCGCGATCCTCCTGTGACTCATCGTCCCAGCTAGGCGTTTGACTTCCTTGCGCTGCTCATCTGTAACGCTTGCCCGTGGATTCTTGTCGCCATAGAGAATGCGTCCGTTTCGTCTCGCGTCCTCTCTGTTTTCGGCAGGCGTTCCCCATCGAAGATTCGTCAGGTGGTTGTCCTCGCCAACGTCGTTCGTATGACACCCCTCCATCCCTTCCGGGCACGGTCCGACGAAGGCGAGCAGGACAAGCCTATGGACGAAGATACGCTCGCGTCTGTCCATATCGCGTAAATCGATGCGGATATACCCGTCTGGAACGCGCTCGCCATTCAGCAACATAGGGCCTTTCCGCAATCTTCGGCCCCCCCTACATCCAGTCCACAAGGAACGCACGCGCCCGAGGTCACTGACCTCATAGCGACCTTCCCATCCGGGGATGCTTCTCCACTGTTCGATGGCTTCGGGCATCAGTTAATTCTTGCTTGGTAAACGATGCGGAGCTTGTCGGCTTCCGTCTTCGTGAGCGGCGCGAACAGGGCGCGCATCATGCAACTGCCGCCAGGCGACGTGTTCGAGTTCAGGAGGCAAACCTCCCGGATGTTCGCGGCGCTGAGCGAGGCGACGCCGCTGGGATAGCTCACGTCCCACTGAGCCGACCGCGTGCCCGCGAGGACGCTGAGGTTGTCGGCGGTGAGGATCGAACCCGCGACCGGGCTGAGCACGTTGGTCTGACCGCTGGCCGCCGCCGCGCCCGAGGTTCCGATGCGGAACTGGTCGAAGATGTCCGGCTGGAGCCCCATCACTCGGCGCCAGATTTGGACCTTCCCCGAGTTCACGATGAGGTTGTGGCCCGCGTGCCGCTTCTTCACCCAGACCTGGTAACGGGTCCTGACCTCGGGGCCGCGTGGGGTGTCGCGGATCAGCTCGACCGTAGCGAGGCCGCCGATGTCGTCGCAGTCGCGACCGTAGATGACCTCCTCGATGTCCGGCGCGTCTTGGTAGGCGGTGAGCATGGGTCCTCCTTCAAGTGAGGATAGCAGGTTCAGGCCACGGGTTCAGCAACGGGGTTGCGCTGGTCCTTGCGAGCCGCGATGAACTCCTCGATAACCTCGACGTTCCTGGCCGCTTCCTCGATGCACTCTACTGAGGCGTCCGCAGGGAGGAGCCTCTCGACGCGCCTGGCCCACACCAGGGCCTCAGCCTCACGCCCGAGGAGCCCGCACGTCATGGCGAGGCGCTGAGCGGGGAGCCAGAGGTAGGTGGCATCGTCGACCCACCAAACCGTCGCGGGCATCGTGCCAGCGCTGAGGCCCGAGTAGCCATAGAAGCGGTAGGCCATCTCGAACTGGTCGCGAGCGAAAGCGAGGTCCCCGAGCCAGAGCCAGTGTTCGGTCCGGCTCCAGTCTTCGGCGCTGCAACCGTGGAGGACTTCGGCGCAGCGGTCGAGCCGCTGGGACGCGAGGACGTCGTGTCCATCCTCGGAGTCTTCGCCCGAGAGTTGCAGGTAGAGCTTGGCGAGGATCAACCGCGCCTGGTAGCGCATCTGCCCGGCGGGCGACTCGGTGCAGGACAGGAAGTCCTCGAAGTGCTCGACGGCCCCCTCCGGGTCGTCGGGTTTGAGTTCCTGCGCAAAGTAGAACAGGGAGGTCGGATTCCCGTGCAGGTTCCAGTCGTCCCATAGCGTCTTCTTGTTCTGCTCCTTCCTCTGCACCGAACGCTTCTCCGCGTTGCCGTGGTCGCGGTCGTGGAAGGTGACGATGTCGCGCATGAGCGCGCGGCGCGCGTCCTCGGGGATGTCGACGATGTTGTGCGTCGAGCGCTTGTAGCGAAGGTCGCGGCGCGCGAGCCAGGGGAACAGCCACCGCTGATGCTTCCCGCGACGCCAGACGTAAGCGACGTCGGCCTCCTTGAGCAGCTCGCCGACACCGAGGAGAACATCGTGGCCCTGCCACAACCGCTCATGGCCCTCGGTCATAAACACCCACTCCGAGGAGCAGCGTTCGATGCACTGGTTCCGCAGCCACGAGAAGTGACAGCCCGTCTCCGGCACCGCCGGATCGTGGAGCGGGTTCGTCGTGTCGGAGCAGGTCGGGTCCTCCAGCTCGAAGACCACGTCCGCGTAGAGTGCCGCAATCTCTCGCGTGCGATCGACTGTTCGCGGGTCGACCCCCACGACGATCTCGCGGACGAAGCCTCGGAAGCTGGCGAGCACCGCCTCCAGGTCCGCTTCCTCGTCGCGCACCGGCAGACACATCGAGACGCTCGCCGTAGTCTTGGCCGGGTCGCCGACGATGCCGAGGAGGTAGGGACCGAGAACCTCGACGCGGACGTGGTCGAAGTGCTCGCGCAGCTCTCGCGTGAAGCTCATCGCCGTGAACTGGATGGTGTGCTGCGGCTCGACCTCGGGGCCGAGGCAGTTGTTCGGAACGGTAAAGAACCCCGGCGCGTCGTCGCGGTAGCAGGAGATGTGTTCGAGCAGCCGCGCCCGCCCCTCGACCGAGAGATGCTCAAGGACTTCGGTGGCGATCCAGATGGGATCCAGCTCGCCTTCGTTGGTCCCGTCGATGACCGCGTCAAGGACGCTGTTGTGGTCCTCCAGGTCGACGTAGTCGGCGCGCAGCCCCTTGCCCCTGGCGATGTCGATGGCCGCCCTGCTGTGGTCGAGGACGAGGACGTCGACGGCGTTGTCGCGTGCGGCGGTGAGTCTCGCACCGAACGCACCGACGCCGCCGCCGAAGTCGATGACGCTCGCGCCCTTCGGGACGTAACTGATGATGCGGTTGTAGACCTTGCCGAGAGCGACCTCCCGCCAGTCGCGCGACTCGGGCTCACTCCAAAGGCGGTCCCACAAGTCCGCCGCGTTCTCCCGCCTCGCGCGGGCTTCGATCTTCTTCTGTTCGGTCATCGCTTCCTCGCTTCACCCCTACTCTACGGAGTGAGGACGACGCCCCAGATTTGCGCGGTGACTTCGTAGGTGGTCGCGGTCGCGGCTACGGTCTGATCCAGGATGGCCTCGTCGAATACGCTGGGGCCCGCGTCGACTCCCGGCCGGGGATCGGCCAAGGCCAGCTCTTGAATCTGCCCCGTGGCGGTGAGCGCGAGCGCCTGCGGTGACGCGAGGTTGCTGGGCACCGTGACGTCAGTGCCCAACTGGACCGTGGGTTGAACGGTGAGCCCGCTGATGTCGGTGGCGATGAGAACGACCCGCGTGACGTGCATGAGCTGCGCGGCGATGGCCGTGAGGAGTGTCGCGAGGACGGTGCCCGTGGCGAGGTCGAGGCCCGTGACTGGGGGCGCCAGAAGAACCTCGGCATCGAGTTCGGCGGTCACGATCATCCGAGCCGGGGGCGTCGGGTCGTCGACCGCAGCCCATCGCACGCCGGGCGTGTTCCTAAAGTTGATGTTGTTCCGCACGCCCTGGTCGACCGTGTCGACGCGGATGGCGAGTCCGCCATCCTGCGCTCCCGGCCTGCCGTCCGTCTTGCCTAGTGAGGTTCCCGACATGTCTCTACCCTACCCGGTGGAAGCCATACACGACGATCTCGATGACGTAGTCGCCCGTGGTCACGGCTTGGACGTCGAGCTGTGCCTCCAGCACGTCGCCAGCCGCGAGGAGGTCGCGCACCGAGACGAGGGCCATCGCCTCATTTTGCCCGGTCGCGACGAGGTTCAGGGCTTGCTGGGCCACCTGGTCATCGAAGCTCCCGCCGACTCCCAGCCCGAGCTGGGGCTGAGTCGAGGGGGCCGTGCTGACGTTGGTGGCGCGGGCGACGACGAGGAGCAGGCCAGCTCCGAGGATGGAACCGACCGGCAGGTCACCGGGAGGAACACCGAGGGCACCGAGCCCAGCGGCATCGACATCGAGGAGAACCTGCCGCGTGCCCACCGCGTCGTTCTCGGCGTCGAAGGTCGCGCGGCCCAGCTCCACCTTGCCGTCGAGTCGCTTGGCGAACTCGGGCCCCTGGGGAAGCATCGAGTCCGGCTCCCACGGTTGGCCGGGGAGGACGAGCGAGCTTCCCATCGTCAGCGCGTCGCGGTCGCCTTGTGGCCCGCTGTCGTCCTCGAAGCCGACGAGTCCCCCGCCTTGGGCGACTGGTCGGCCTGCGACCTTGGTGAGGAGGTTCGCTTCCAGGTCGGCGTCAGGAACGAACTCACTGACCGGTCCTTGGGTCGTCGCGGGAGTCTCGCTCGTCTTGGTAGCTGCCTCAGCCACCGGGCCCTGTGTGCTGAGCGGTGACGCGCTGGAGTTGGGGCTGGTCTCCGCCACCGGGCCTTGCGTGGTCGCGGGCGAGGCCGCGCTATCTGGTGTCCACTCGACCACGGGTCCCTGAGTCGTCAGCACGGTCGCGCTAGTGTCCGGGTCCGCCTCGGCGACGGGGCCTTGCGTCGAAGCCGGGTTGCCCGGCAGCGTGAGAAGCGTGATGATCTGGAGCTGGTAGTTGGAGGACGTGATGTATTTGGCCTTGCCCTCGGTGTTGAAGTGCGCCCCCTGGACCGAGACCCACTCCCGCTCGGGGATGTTGTCGCCGCTCGCGCCGACGTCCCAGATGATTTGATAGGTGGGGCGCGGGTCAGGTGCGGCCGTCGCGTTCGCTGTCGCGGCCGAGGTCAGGCCCAGTAGCTGCTCGCCATCTACGAACGTGCCGATGATCCCAGCGACGAACATCGCGCCTGAGCCGAGGATGCGAATGGTCCCGCGCGCCAAGCTCGTCTGACCCTCTACCAGCTCGCCGTTGATGAACGCACCCACTGGCGTGTCGTGCGCCAGAGTCGTCCGGCCCACCCCCGTCGGTGGCACGTTCTCCAGGCGGTTGCTCGCGGCGTCGAAGGTCGCGACTCCCCCGGGGAACGTCGCAGGGTTGTCGCCGGTCGAGAGCGAGAGGCGCACATTCGGCTGGCCGAGGAAGCGACCAAATCCGAAGTAGAGGAGGCTTCCCTGGTCCCCGAGGGTTTGACTTGCCGCGATCTTGAATGTGAGCCGTAGACCGCGCGCCACCGTTCCATCGCTGTAGGGTTCCACCTTGATGTTCGTGATGGATGGCCCGTTGCTGAACAGGCGCTCCGACGATCCCCACGGCGCGGTGATTTGCGAGTGGGTCAGCGACACCGAGTGATCGACCGGCGGGGAGAACTTGCCCGCGTCCACGTAGGTCATCACGCGGTCCACGCCTCGCCAGTCGACACGAACCCGGTTGGTTGGGTAGCCGGTGATGTGAGGGCCCGGGACCAGGTTGGCGGTCGCGTAGCTCGACGGCTGCGTGAACTTGATCATCAGGAACGCGAGCGGGGTGCCGCTGAACAGCGGTCCCTGTTCCAACTGCCATCCGCCGTCGGTCCACATGAGGTCAGCGTTGAAGCCGATCGCCGGGAAGAAGGAGCTGAAGTAGGCGACCGCATTGCCGAAGAACGCGAAGGCGTCGAGCGAGTCGGGTGACCCGTCCATGATCTGGCCCAGCTCCTCGACCACCGTGAGCGGCGAACCGGGGACGCCGGGCGTCGGCTGAGTCACGATGTGGAGTCGGTAGCCGGACCCGTCCTGTTGGCAGTTCCAGAAGACAGCAAGCCCGTTGTTTTCCGTCAGGTGGGCGACCAGCATGTTATCGCCGCCGCTGCTGTAGTTCGGCCCGACCGACTGGGCTGCGAGCGTCGCGGCGGTGATGACGCCGCCGAACGCGAACTCAAGGAGGCGTGCCTGGCCCGAGTCCGGGAAGATGAACAGCCGACCACCGACCACCGCGAGCTTCGCGTATTGGGCACCGGACCCCATTGGGAACTCGCGGAGCGTCTCCGCGATCGGGTCGAACTCTTGAAGGACCCCACCGTTGCCGCTGTTGCAGTGATATAGGCGCCCCTTGTAGCCGACGCACATCCCGAACGTGATGGCCTGGTCTGCCGTGCCAGCCACCGCCGCGTGCGTCCAGATGTTCGTCCTTGGATCGAACTTGAGCCAGCCCGTTCCACCGAACTCCACATCGTAGAACCCGCACAGGTGCTCAGTGCCATCGCCTTGCGTGACGTGGTAGAGACCGGTGTGTAGGCCGAAGTCCACCCCCGGGTCTTGACCGGTGATGGTGTGGGCGAGCGCCCAACCAGTGGACAGCTCCAAGATTTTGTCTCGGATCCAGGCGAAGAACTGGATGCCGGTGACGTCATTGAACCGCCTGATGACCCGGTCGTATTGACGCCAGCTCAGCAGCTCGCCACTGTTTTCGAATCCGCCAGTGAGGCCAAGCCCCATGTCCGGCGCGACGTTCTCCGGGTCCTGCCCGCCACCCTCGGCGAAGGCGAGCATCGCCGGACTGATGCGCGAGCCCGAGATGGTCGACTGCATCACGATGAATCCGAGAATGTCTCCGGCCACGGACTACCTCGTTAGACGCGGTCGATTTCGAAAGCCATCGACGTCACCAGGAATTTCGGGACGCCGTCGGCCAAGAAATCCCATTCGAAGCTGGGGGGGATGTCTCCCCCTACCGTGCCGTCGGCGATGACGTTGATGAGTTCGTCGCTTCCTCCCGGCCCCGAGCCCTTCGACACGGTGCCCTTGAATCCGCTGCCCGCGACCATGGTGGCGAAGCCGGTGAGGGGGATGCCCTTGCCACTCGGCCCGGCCCCGAGGAAGAAGCGAGCGCGGATGGTTTTGTCGGCCAGGCCGCCATGGACACCGGCAGGAGCTGCGGACAGCGGCGCGCTTGCGCCGCTGGTCCCGCCCGTGATGACCTCGCCGTTTTGGAATGGGCCGCCCGCGACGTTGTCGACCTTCACAAGCTGCTCGCCCGCGCCGCCGATCCCGAGGTGGGTGATGTCTGCGGTCGCTCCGCTCGTCCCGCCCAGGATGGACTCGGCGACCTGGAACGGTCCGAGCGTCACCGCCCCGTGTTGGAGGACGTGGTCCAACGTCGAGCGGGTGCCGGTGTCATCCTCGACCTCCTCGCCCTCGGCGAACGTTCCGATGACCTCGCGGACGTATAGGCCCTCATTCGCGCCGTCGCCCGAGATGATCGCGGTCGCGCCCGAGGTCAGTCCGGTGAGGACCGAGAGGACTTCATACTCCGCAGGGGGCGGCGCCGCGAGGGTCGCCGTCCCGCCGCCGATGCTTCCCGTGAGAGTTTCGCCAGCGGTGAACGGGCCGCCCACGATCGTGGAGACCTCGACGGTGAGGAGTCCAGCGGTTGGGAGCGTGCGCTTGAACCGTGCGACGACCACCGCCGTAGCGAGGGAGGTCCCGCCCGTGAGGATCTCGCCGGGAACGAACGGGACCGTCTCAAACCCCATCGACATGCCAAGGATTGCCGACGCGCCCGACGTGCCACCCGTGATGACCTCGCCACCGACGAAGGTGCCAGCGGTGGGGGTGACCGTGACGCCGTTGGACCCGAAGCCGCTGACGGTTCCGGTCGCGCCCGAGTCCGATCCGGTGATGACCTCGGCGAACTGGAAGGGGCCAGCGGTCACGACCCCGTGGCGCAGCTTGGTCCCGACGGTGATGGGCCCATGGGCGAGGACGGGGGCATCGCCGTGGGCAGAACAGCGCACGCGCAGGCCGGTGGTTCCTGCCGCCCAGCCACGAGGCGAGACGGTGACCAGACGTGTGCTTCCGTCGATGCCGTTCTCTTGCTCGCCGCCGCCGTAGAAGCCTACAGGGAAAGCGAAGTTCGAGTCCGACTGTGGTGCGCCGAGGCTAACGATCTCGGTCAGCTCGTCGATGACTTCGAACAGCGTGGAGGGCGTGACCGTGGCAGCGCCGTCGGGGTGGAAGAACATGAAGTGACGCAAGGTCCCGAGTGGATCGGACGTGTTCGCGTGTCCGAAGCACCGGTAGTCCTGCGGGTCGGGAGGCGGTGGCGCACCGTCACGAAGCGACGGAGGAATGACCGGGTCGGTGACGTCGGTGACCTGAAGCGCTCCGGTCGGGCTGTCGCCAACCGTGGTAAAGAGTGCCGCGAGTAGTCCGGCTGCGACGTTGGAGCCGCCGCTACCAATCGCGAGCACTTTCGTCGGGCTCAACTGGAAGACAGCGACGTTAGAACCTCGGTTGCTTAGGTGGCCGAAGTTGCCAGCCGTGGTAAGAACGACCGTCCAAACCCCCAATGCGAACTCGGCGCATTCGTTCTCGTGTGGGAAAGCCCCCCCAGTGTCGATTACCCCGAGGGCGAACAGCCGGTCGTAGAGAGTGAAGAACGCTCCGTGCTGTTGGGAGTCGTCGAACGGGCGAGTGTAGTTGACGATCCCACCCGTGACCGGGTCGAAGCTCTTGAGCACGCCCAGGTCGTCAAGGAGGGAATACATGAAGTGGACGAGCCCGTTGTGAACGAAAATGATCGCACTGTTGTTGTCGGCGGCCAAGGCGGTCGAAGTGAACGTGTCCCACCGCCCGCCTACTTGCCCGTCGTTGGAGTCGTCGGGGTTGTAGCGGTGGAAGCTGACTACGTTCGACCCGAAGTTGACTTCGACGCCGACGAGGTAGTCCTGGTTCTCGGTGTTGACGACGACCAGCCCGCCGACCGAAAGGACGTTGACCGTGTTCATACTCGTGTTGCGACCCTGTCCACCCTTGGCAACCTGCGGCACCCCTTCGGACTCGGGCACCCAGTCGTCGATCCCCCCTTCGTCGTAGGGCCAAATACGGCCGAAGGTGGACGCGCGTGCAGCGAAGGCGTAGAGAATCCCACGGAACCGACTCACCAGACCCTGGGGAGCGCTTCCGTCATTCTGGGTGAGGTCGCCTCCAGAGCCGATAAGGTCCGTCCCGATCTGCGAGAAGAACAGTCCGCCGTCGAGCGTTCCGACGCGGGCTGGCCCGACGCCTGGCGTCTGGCCGCGAATGTCGATTACGAGTGGGTTGGGCATGGTTCTCTCCTACGCGGTAACGGTGAAGGCTGCGCGGCCGTGGTAGACACAGTCGCCCGCCTCCAGGTCTCCCGCTTTCTTCTCACCGGTCGAGTCGACGAAGTGAGCCACGGGCAGCTTCTGATTCTCATCGACGGTCAGGGTGATCGGCACGCCCATGACGTTCTGCAAATTCAAGATGATGTCAGCCATCAGGATTCAATCCTTCGCGTGCCGCTGAAGTCGAGCTGAGCCAGAACGAGACGGTCGGCCGCTCCGTCGTAGCCGAGGAAGTCCAGGATGATCCCGACACGCTGAACCATCTCGCCCGCTACCGGCGCGCTGCCTTGACCGGGTAGCGTTCCCTCTCCGTTGATTTGGCTGAGGATGATCTCCTCGCCCAGGGCGAGCACGAGGGCCGCGACCAGACGAACGGCCATTACCTCGCCGCCGTTCGTCTGGAGCTGGACCGGGTTCGCGCTGATCGGCTGGGCCGAGGTCGCCACGCCGACCGGGCGGGAGAGCGCGTCGTCAGCGGACAGGTCGCAGAGCCGGACGCGCTGCGCTACCGTGGGCGACTGGCAGAGGATGTGCCCGACGAGGACGTTCGCCTCGTCGGTGAGTCGGGTCTTCGGTGCGATGGATGTCGAGTTGGTGACGTCGACCCAGTTGACGTTCGCGATGCCACCTTCGAGACGGAACACCGCGCGGACGCCCGAGCCCGCGTCCGCGACCCAGCAGGTCATCCCTTCCTGGCGGAACTGCGCGGGATCGTTCCGAGCGAGCGCGGCGCCCGGGATCGCGTCGCGAGCCGCGATGGTGGCGACCTGCATCGCGCCGCCCTTGATGTCGATGGACCGAACCACCGACGTGAGGGAGGCAGAGCCGATGGTCGACGAGACCTGGACATCTCCAGGCCCGAAGCCAGTGGTGTCAAATGGGTCTGCTGCTGGCATGTCTCTTGGCTCCTACGGGGTGACCGAGACGTCGACAAGGAGGCCGATGCCTGCGCCGGTCGAACGCCACACGTCGTAGAGGATCGGGACCGGCGAGCCCGCCGTGTTCGCCGTGACGGCTACCCCCACCGTGTCGAGCAAGAACCCACCAGGGAACACGCCGATGAGGAAGTCGAGGACGTCGGTAGGGTTGAAGGCTTGGGGGAAGGCGATCCAGATGTATTCGCCCGTGGTCCAGGTGATGCCCGTGCGCGCGATGCCCTTGTCGCCGCGCAGCTCGCTCTCTACAAGGGCTTCGATGAACGCCTCGTCCACTGCGCCGGGGATCGGCTCGACCCCGAGGTAAATCCTCGGCAGCCACAAATACTGTTCGGTGTCTTGCGCCACGGTCGTCCCGTCGTCGGCGACGTAAGTGAAGGTGACCTGCCCACCGATGGTGGTCTTCTCGTAGCTGAATCCCATCCCCGCGTTGGGGACCGGGTTCGCTTCACCGAGGATGTCTACCGCGCCATTGCCGTCGTCGTCTTGGATGGTGCGCGTGACGAGCGCTCCCGCCGCGTCCATCTCGAAGGCGTTGAACTGCGTGCCGACCGGAAGGATGGCGCCCAGCTCCAGCGGACTCGCGGTAATCTTCTGGAGGTCGACGGTGAGCACGGGTCCCGCTGGAGCGCCACCCGCCGCCGCCGCGACGCGCGCCGCGCATAGCCCCTGGGAAATTCCGCACCGCTTACGCGCCATGCTAGTAGGTCCACACCCGGATTTTGTCGATGGTCCCGGTGTTCGCTCGCACCCGGATTTCGAACAGGGGAGCGTTGCAGGGCTCGACCAGCTCAGTCCCGAAGAAGGCGCCATCAGGATCCGTGAAGACACCCGCCGCGACTTGAGTGAGGTCGCGCACACTGAGGGCGACCTGGTTGCCGTCCTTGTCGTTCCCCCAGTTGATGATGCTGATGTCGGCCACGTCGCCCGCTCCGAGGAACGCCAGGGAGATGACGACCGTCTCTCCGGTGTTCGGTTGCAGGCCAGCGTTGAAGACAGCGGGGTCGGGGTCGATCGGCAGCGGGTTTGTGAGGTCGACGGGGTCGGGCGCCGCCGCGAGGATGCCACGGCGATAGATCAGGTTCGCGGCGCGGCGTGCGCCCTCGCTCGTGCAGCCCATTCGTCACTTCCTCACTTGGGGGTTGCCGGAGTATAGCAGAGGGGGCCCAGCCTCAGACAGTAACCAAGTGAGGATGCGGCAGGGCCTCTATTCCAGGGCTGCGGCGAACATCAACGTGCTCGCTGGCTGAGTGAGGCTGCTGGCCGTGGTCGGCAGCGTCGTCGCCGCGCTCGCCTCGCGGAAGACAGGTAGGAAGTTGGCCGGGTAGATTCCGAGGGTGCAGCTCACCCGCAACGGCGTGAGCGTGTCCGTGATGAACGCGAGCCAATAGAACCCCGTCGCTGGGATCGCGATGGGGGCGCCGATCAGAGCCGGAGAGATGAAGCTGTCGGTCCCCGTGGTAGCGGTCGCTCCCGTCTCGGCGAGCCTGTTCCTGGGCTGGCCGTTCGGGTCCATCGGGCTGGCTTGATCGTATAGGCCGAGGTTGATGAACCTCGCCGCGCTTCCGCCGGTCGTGCGGAAGATCGACATCGAGTTGATGCTGATCCCTTGCGTGAGGAAGACCTTGGTGTATTGGACCTCCGACACGACGGGAGCCGGACCCTCTTGGGTGTAGTCAATCACGCTGCCGAACTGGTGTTGACCTGGAATCTCCGTGATGGCAAGTAGCTGTTGCCAACTGACCCCGCTGACTGCTGAGTCGTCCCGCAAGAGGAGCGACCCGGATGGCCCGGGTGGGATCGCGCGTAGGATGCCGTTCGCGTCAGCGCCAAGCAGTTCACCCAGGGCGCGACCGGTTGCCCCCGTGTCGTCCATGATCTGCAGGAGGCGGTCGACGACGAACGCACGGAGCCGACTGTTCGGTGGGTTCGGTGGGAGAGTGACCGTCGGCGGAACCGTCGTGATGTCTTGCGGAGTCGGCCTGGTGTCCCAGAATCCCTGGGGGAAGAACACCGCGCGTATCTTCCCCGAGAGCTGGAGCAGGTGCTGCTTGATCCCGTTCACATCGAACAGGTGGAAGTCTTGGACCTCGGGGGGCGGTGTGTTCTGAGGCATCCCCTACTCGTTCCAAACCACGCAGGTCACGCGCACGCGATCGAAGCCAGCCGGGAGATAGTTGAGGCCGACGACCTCGCACACCGTGAAGATACCACCAGGGATGTCCTTGTGCTCGATGGCGACGAGGTCGCCGAAGCGAAGCTCTAGACCGGGCAACGCCATGTCAAGCTCGACCGTCCAGCGCGGTCGCCGCCGACGCTCGACGAGCCTGGCCGTGATGACCTGCGCCGCCACGTCGTCGCGCACCAGGTCGAGCGTGACGGTCTGCGACTTGCGCCCGAACTTGACCTCCGCAGCCGCGTCGACAACCTCGACGCTGCGGCTTGTGTCGCCGGTCGGGGCGAAGATCCGATAGACCGCCGTGACCCGCGTGCGCGCCTCGCCGAGTGGGGTGCGCCCCAGCTTGGTCTGAGCCGCCACCGATGCCCCGAGGATGTCGCGGAACTCCTCCAGGGTTTTGAAGACCGGGAGCACGGTGTCGGCGCGAGGCCGACGGATCAGGTTGTGTTGTCCCTGCGTCCAGCTCTGTCGGCAGTCGCCTTGCTCCGCGATGGCCTCGATGAGCTTGACCGCCGAGGTCGGCTTGACGATGGCGAAGCCCATGCGGATGCCGTCGGCGTCCAGGCTGACCTTCGCCGCCTGGTAGTTCCCGCGCGAGATGCGCGAGACGCCGAGCCCCATGCCAAGCGGCGGGAGCTGCGTGATGACCTGCTCCGAGATGTCGGCGGGGCTGTCGTCGCCGTTGGGTCCGGTAATCCCGCGCACGTCGGAGAAGACGCGCGGCACCTTCGTCGAGGCGTTAAGGAACGGAGTGAACTCGGCAACCCAGAACGTCTCCAACACCTGAGGGTCGATGCCCGCGATGTTGGCCCGCCAGGTGACTCGTCCTCCTCGGTTGAGGTCCGAGAAGAAGGCCCAGTCCTGCGCCGCATCCTTGGTCTGACTCAGGCCGACGAGGTCGGTGACCTCGAAGTAATTGGTGACCGAGCCGAGTGGGTTGATGGTCGCGCTGTTGATTGGTGGATCGTTCACCGTCTCCAGGTCGATGAACAGCTCGCGCGCAACCCACAGACCAGAGCTGACTCCGAGGATCGGGCTTACGATCCAGTCGAAGTCGGGAAGGTTGCTCAGGTCATCGTTGAAGAGACTGACGTCGATGGGAGCTTCGAACCTCTCGATGCCGTTGATGAGTCCCGTGGTGAACGGCGGGATTGGGGCGGCCGAGCTGGCGAGCAACTCGGCGACGATCTCACCCGTGAAGCGGTTGACGACCTTGACCTCCATCGGCGACGTGATCGGGGTAAAGGGCGGGCCCCACCCGGCGACGAACACGAGCGTTCCACTCACTGGCTTGTAGTCGCCGATGTCCGGGGGGGCGTCGAGCCGGAAGATGGCATCGCCGCTGCCAATGAAGAGAGCTTCGCCGAAGCCAGCGAAGAAGCTCACGGCCTCGGTGTCCTCGTCTCCGTCGATGATGAAGCCTACGGGTGGGTCGCGCTGCCAGATGCCGGGATCGATGGTGATGTCGGGGCTCAGGATTTCCCCGCCCTGCCTTCCGATCTGCGGCAAGAACACGGGGTCCGGCACGTCGTAGATGCGGTCGCCGGTCTTCTCGTCGTTCCGGGCGATCTCCTCGGGGACCAGGTCGGTAGGCTGAAGGTTGAACCGCCTGCCTGTTACCTCGATGCTCGCAGCTCCGGCGATGCCCAGTGCTGCCTGGGGCAGAGCAAAGCTGAAGGCCGGGTTCGGCGTGGGGGTTTGTCCTGCCCCGGCGCTGATGAACGGAGGCGCTGGTGCGAACCCGAGCGTGTCGGGGTCGAAGATGCACCCGATCCACACGCGAACCAGGTCACCGGGAACGCCGAGCCCGTCGGTGTTCGTTCGCAAGACCATGTCCCCAGTGCCGAGGCGAGAGAAGCCGAAGGCTCGGTAGCTTGGGTTCTCTCGCGCGGTGAAGGCTGCACCGTCGGCCTTGTTCAGCGGGTCGACATCTCGGAAGTGGATGCGCGCGAACACCGCATCGGCGTTCGGGTTCCTCACGCGTGGCGTCTCGCTCCAGGTGATGAGTGCCGCGTTATTGTCCACCGTCCTCGGGGCGGGGACCGGCTCGCCGAGGACGTCATCGCTGCCGAGGACTTTGATGTTGTCGATCCTCCCCAGTGGGTGATCGGCGACGAGCACCTGGAAGTCGCCCGCCTCTTGAACCTCGGTGCCCTTAGTGTGCTCACCGAACAGCGTGCCGTTGAAGCTCCGAGTGAGGCCCGTGAGTTCGTTCCCGCTCTTGCCGGTGTAGGCGATTTCCTCATCGTCGATCCGCACGACCCCCGAGCTAGGGAACTCGTCGGCGTCACGCAGGAGGATGCTGTCGTTCGGTGTGACCACCTGAGGAATCGCGATGCCGCTCGGTGCAATCACGAACGTCGTAACGCTGGAGAAGCCCGACACGATGGGACTGACCGGCGCGACTCCAACCAGTGCGCGGTCGAGTCTTCCGATGGCGTTGACGTCCACCGCGACGGACTCATGGTTCTCGACCTGCCCGAAGACGATGGGCCTGGTCTTGCTGAGGGAGTCGTCGGGCGCGTTGGGGAATTCGGCGAGCGTGATAGGCCGCCCCAGCTCCACGTCTTCCACCGCTTCGTTTCGCACGACGTCGATGCTCACGACCGCGCGGGAGAAGCCCGCGACCCTTTCGATGTTTCCCTCGAACAGGACGATGCGGTTCTTCGACTTGTCGCCGAGGAGCACGACCCAGATGGTCACGCCAGAGCCTTCGGGATCGTCGGCGAGGAACACATCCCGCAGGCGGTCTTGACCGCCGTCATCGGTGTCGTCGAGCTTGACCTGGACATCGTCGGTGCCGCTGCCCTGTGTTCTCGTGAGCGTCGTGATGCCCGCGAGCCTTCCGGTGTAGGTGTCGCCGCCGAAGATGAGGGGGATCGTGGCGAAGCGGCGCGTCCCAGCCGGTAGCCGCATCTCGATGAGCAACACGTTGGCGGTGCAGTCCGCGAGGAACTTGACGGTGGGAACACGCGGCGCGAAGAAGTCGAACAGGACCGACTGCTCCTGATCTTTGCTCGCGACGCTGTCGAACCCTGCCGTGATGTCCGCGTCGAGGAGAACGCCTACGCTGTCGAAGGTCAGCGTCCGTTGCTGCTCGCCTCGGGCGAGGCTCTCCAACTTCACGAACTTCGAGGGCTCGCCTACGACCTCACCCCATTCGGGGTTTCCCCACTGAGCGATGCTTGGGTGTCCGAGCACTAGCGATACCTCACGCGGAAGCCGCCGACGATCAGGCGTAGGCTCGTCACTCCAACCTTCGTCAGTCGCATCTCGATTCTGTCTCCCTTGCTGACCTGAACGTTAGTGCGGAAGAAACGCACCGCATTCGAGACGGCAGCGGGTCCTGCTTGGCTCGCCTCGACGACGCCTTCGACGAGAACCTCGAACAGGGTGATGGTATCCACCCCGCCACCTTTGACAATGAACCAACCGAGGTCGAGCAGGCCATCGAGCATCGCAATCTGTTCGGTCTCCGCATCGATTGGGGTGTTCGCCCTACCGTTCGCGGCCATCAGGTGCGCGCCGGAGTCGGCGATTTCAAACCGTCCCCCGAAGGCGAGGGTGTCATCGAGCTGCCAACCGAAGGCGAGTAGGCCGGGCTCGCTCGGATCGACCACCAAGGACTCGCCCCCGGTGTTCAGGTTGTCCGGCGGGTTGCGCCGGGGGGCGCCGACGATGCCCACGGCGTCGCGCGACTTGAAGCCGCCCGCCCTGCCCTCGGCCCTGCCTTGCTGCGAGTGCTCCATCAAAGTCTGGAGTGGGTTCCAGTCGCCAGCCTCGGCGAAGGTGGGACGGTCGACGCCCACGACCTCCTTGAGGTTCGCCTCCTGTAGAGCCAGCAACTCGTCGGCCTCCTCCTCGATGGTGGAGAACTTGACCCAGACCTCCGCGCTCGCCTTGATCGCCGACAGCGGTGGCGTCTCGACCTCCACCAACGCGTAGCCGTTCTCGGTGAATGCGAGGAGCGCCGGGGCCGTCACCGTTAGCTCGTCCTCCGCCGCCGCCGTGATCGTCGCCACGAAGCCGTTGAAGGTCACGCGGTTCGAACCGATGGAGGTCGCGAAGCCTTGGCCCTTGATTACGACCGAGTCGCCCGCGCGGATGTGCGCCGGGTCGAAGGAACTGATGGCGGGCTGCCGTGGGAATAGAACGGCGTCGGTGATCGCGATGACGTCCTGGATGAGAATGTCGATGCGGTTCGGCGTTCGGGTGACCGAGTCGACAACGTCGATGGTGTCGAGGATCGTGACTTCGTGGAGGCTCATACGAGCACCGCCCGAGCGATGACGTTTAGGGTCACGTTGGCGTTGTTCTTCGTAACGGCGATTTCTATGACGTCCTTCTCCGTGACGTTGATGAAGGGGGCCAGCGTCCAGTGGCCGTTCTCTGGGATGAACGGATCTTGACCGACGGGCAAGCTCAGGGAGTCGAAGACCTCGACGCCCTCGACGAGGATGCGAACGCGCGAGATGCGCGAGGTCGCCCCCGCCGAGTCGTCGGTAACGTGGACCTGGAGCAGCGCAAGCTGACCGGTCTTGGGCGCGATCTGCTCGGTCCTTGACGGTCCAGAAAGATCGAAGCTCCCAAGGACTTGGGTGGCGAGGAACAGCTCTGTAACCGTGGCCGCCGGAACCTGTCCCGCCCACCAAACTACGTCGGGCTCCAGCGTCTTCCACTGGCCGCCCAGGTTCTCGTCTCGGAACCACCTTTGCCCGTCGGTGCCGATCGGGATGCGGCGAAGCCCCTGCGCCGGTCCTCGCGGGGCGAGGTCGCCGAGCGTCGTGAGGTTGTCGTATTGGAGGCTCTCGACCTTGGCCGACAGCCGGTCAAAGTCCTTGGCCTCTATCACCAGCTCATCTTCGTCGGGGACTCCTGCCGTTGTGATGGTCGCCTCGCGGAACCCTGGCTTCTTCCCGGGGAGCCGATCCGTTTCCAGCTCGGTCAGCGTGAGCTGCGAGTAGAGGTAGGAGATGGCGGTCGTGCTGTCCTCGGTGTTCTCGACCTCGACCTCGATGAAGCGGTCGCGGACGAGGCCAGCGGGGACGACGACCTGGATGGTAGACGTGTCGATGTCCAGGGTGTCGGCGCCGGGAATCGTGACCGGCCCGCCCCCGTCGTCCATGCGCACGATGTTGTGGCCGAAGGTCCCGAAGCCGCTGCCGTTGATCGTGACGGTTTCGCCTGCGCGTGCGCGGCCTGGGCTGATCGTCTGGACGAGGGCGGCCATCAGCTCAGCGCCGCCGTGGCGACGTCGCTCACGCTGATCGCGATGGCCGCAGCCGCCGCCTGGTTTCCGGTCTTGGTCACTTGCACGTCGTCGTCAACGAAGATGGTATCCGACACGAACACGCTCGTCGTCTCCTGTAGCTTGACCATGCCGATGATGCTCATCTGCGCGTTGTTCCCTAGCTTCGTCGCTTCGATTGTGACGCGCTCGGGGTTCCTGACGGGAGCCGAGAAGGTGGCGACGTAGGCGTCTCCCTCCCCGAGCCCGAGTCCGGCGCCTGAGTCGTGAACCGATGCCCCATTGACGATGACGCGCACCCGGTCGAGCGAGTCGCCGGGGACCTCCTCTTCGAGCACGGCGACCATCACCCGAGTCAGGTTCCCTTCGAAGGGAACGCCATGCTCTTCACCGTTCACGTTGAAGGCAGTCAGCGAGAACGGTGACCCGTTCCCGATCATGTTGATGATGTTTTGAGAGTCCAGGAAACGCAGACCGTATCGGAATGTGAGCCAGCGACTCGCCGCCTCCCATCGAAGGTCGAGCGGCTCCGACGGCCGCGCGTGAAGCTCCAGCCCACCGCCGCCGATCGGGAACGGAACCGGGAGGCTCCCGTCGCTTGTGAAGATGTCGCCGGGGCTCCCGAGGATTTCGTTAGCAATCCTGAGCGCGTGCGACGCGATGCGTTCGTAGTCGCGCGCCTGGGCGATGTCCGCCACGTCGACATCGAGATGCGCCGCTTCGCGCGGGCCGGGCACCTGACCGGACAGGTCGAGGTCGCGGATGGCGTCGAGGCTCGCGAGGCTCCACGCCGTGAAGGGCTCCGAAGCAATCTGTGTGTCGATCCGGCTGGCGATGACGCCGACCTGCTCGTCCGTCGGGATGCCCGCCGGGACGGTGCAGACCATGACCGTGTCGGTCGAGCTGACCAGAGGGGCGTTGAGGAACTGGATGGACACGCGGTTGTCGGCGAACAGCGTGGAGAACCCCGAGCCGGTGACGGTGATGTCGTCTCCCGCCCGGAAGCTCCTCGGTTGAACGTCGGTGATGACCGCTGCCATCGCTCACTTCGCTTTCGGCTTCGCCTTCGCCTTCCGCTTGCACTTGCACTTGGGGCAGCGGATCGGTCTACCATCGGGTGTCCCGTAGGCGAACGTCAAGTCACACATCTGGCAATGGGCCACGCCCCTCACTTCGTCACACCCTCGACCTCAACAGCGCGCGGGTGATTGCTTCGTAGGCGACGCCCGCCTGCTCGACAGTCCGGGCGATGTTCACCGCGCCGTCAGGCATGATGAACACTCGCGCGTCTTCGTCGAGGCTGCGCAAGACAAGCGCCCGACTGGTCGACGTGAGGCGCGCGGTTGCGCCGTCGGGTCCAATGGCGTGAACCTTCTGGACCGACCAATGCAGGTCGACCGGTCCGGCGATGTAGACGTCGGTGCTCCCCCTGACGAAGCGGGCCGCCACCGCGTCCTCGGCCAAGTTGCTCAGCCGAAGGCCGCCGGGAGCGTCCTGCCCCTCACCTTCGATGAGCTTCCCGTCCGGCATGAGGAGGGCCCAACGAACCTCATTCACCGCAGGCCGCCGAAGCGGGTGGGGTCCTGGGGCCTGGGCCTCACCGGTCCGACGAAGAGAGGCCGAGAGGCGTCCGGCCCGCCGCACCCCCCGCACGGGCACGGCTCGTAGAGCGCTGACCCCGCGTAGTCCCTGGGGCGGGCCGGGTGAGGCGATGTGAGGGGGCTGCCGGTGTCTCGTCGTTCGTGGGGCATCCTCACGTCACGGGGCTCTGAGGCTCTCATGCGTAAGTCCTTACTTTTCGTCGTAGCGCATGACGAGGGTTTTGGCCGCCGCCGCGTCGCCCTGGATGGCGGTGTCCTCGTGCCGGAGCTGGAACATCGAGAAGTCCTGGCGGGCCCCGCCGTCGAACGGCATGGCGTCGGTGCCGAGGATGACATCGCCCGCCTGGATGACCTCGGGCGCCGTGGGGGTGAAGGCGTCGAGGTTCGTGGAACCGATCGCCCCGGTGAGGTCCGCCGCCGTCGCTTGGACGTAGCTGTTCGAGCGCGCGAAGAAGACCTCCCGCCCCACGCCGAGCGACTCCCCGAGCGTGAAGATGCGCAGGTTGAAGATGCGATTATCGGGGGCGACGGTCGCCGCGAGCTTGAAGCTCTTGCGGAAGGAGAAGGCGACTCCGATGTCCGGGACGGGCACCGGGTTCTGATCGTCTTGGATGTCATCGTCGGCCTGCTTGAACCGAAGGGTCTGGCCGCTGACGTCGACACCGAGGCCGGGGCTCGCTCCGTGATGCACGCGAAGTTGCGTAGTCGCGGCCATCTAGATGTGCCTCCAGGTCTTTCGCGACCAGATGTGTAGGATCGTTCCTGGGTCGACGCCGAATGCCTCGCCCAATTCCTTGGCGGCGCTCCAGTCCTGTGGCTGTTGGCTTCTGATGATCTTCACGTCCTGAGGCTCCAGTTTCGACATTCCGTGACGCTCTCCGCGCGATCGGGTGCCGTGCCTGAGTTTGTCCGCCTCATTGGCCGCCTTCGTGTCCCATCTCAGATTCTGCAGGCAGTTGTTCCGAACGTCGCCATCTTCGTGGCACGCTTCAAGACCATCTGGGCAGGGACCGACGAATGCTTCGAGCACCAAGTGATACACCGCTCTGAGTTTCCGCTCGCCGTGGGCACAGAGGTTCACATACGGACGATCGTCTCTCTTGCGGTAGATGATCCGCAAGGGCCGCCCGCCGCGATGATGACTACGCACCTGCCCCCTGTCGCTCACTTCGTAGAATCCTCCGAAGCCAGCGACGGGAGCCCACCTTTCACGCAGCTCAGTGATTGCCGCCATCGTCTACCTCCTCCTTCTCGCCGTTGAAGATGACGTCCGCGATGTTCCTCGGCGCCGGGCCTCCAGCGTCGAGCCAGGACGCAACGTCTGAGCGCATCCCCACGGTCATGTGGAGACCGACGACAACCATCTCCGCGTCGGGGAAGTCCGCCATCGTCCGGCAGAAGAAAGACGACGCCGCGACCGCGAGCACGCGCTGCTCGTCGTCGTCGTCGTCGAGCACGTCCACCAAGGTGTCGGGCAGGAAGATGGGGAGCCAGCCCCGCTTGAGGAGTTCGGACTTCGCGCGCTTCATGCGCGTAATGTCTCCGGCCGATCGCTTGCGGAACGGGGCGCAGAGGATCGCCAGCTTGTGAGTTTCCATCAGGAGAGGACCGCCGATACCACGCTGTCGTTAACCGAAACCGAATCGTTGGCCGACGCCTGAAGGACGTCATTGAACGCGATGATGACATTGTCCGCGATGTCTATGACGTCTGAAACCTCGACCGTCGGGAGCGGCACGAACCGGAAGCGCATCGTCGTCTCGAACCGCTCGTCGACGCCGCGCCGCGCCGCGTCGTTCAGGATGTGGCGGAACTCCAGCCGCGACTGGTCGAGGCGCACGCGGTTGATGGAGTTCGCCGGGTTGAACCCGAACGGGATATGCGCGCCGCCGTCGGTCGTCGCCAGGCGGAAGCTGAGCGCCCGATACTTCACCGACTCGAAGAAGCGGAGCAGGTCGTCCTTCTCGCAGCGGCTGAGCGCCGCCCAGCTCCCTTCGAGGAACTCATCGGTGATGCCCAGGTCTTGCGTGAACTGCCTGCCGCCTTCCGTCTCGCCGCTCGCCTGCCGCCGCTCGAAGCGGTGCGTGTCACCGGGCTCGGGGTTGCGAACCGTGATGGTCAGGCCGGTCTGGAAGTTGGTGAAGGTCCAGCTCACAGCACCCCCTTCCCGACCACTCCGAGGTCTACCGCCCGAGTGATCTCCGGGATGAGGCTGCGGGCCATCGCGCGGTTGTCCTCTGCGTTCCCGCCCTCGATATTAAAGGTCGGCGAGACGTTGATGATGTTGGTGGCTGCGCCGCCGCCTCGACTGCCGAGGATCGACCGAAGGGCCGCCGTGTCGAAGCGGCTGAGGACCGTCTCGCCAGCCTGGAGGCGCGCGAGCTGGTCGGTCCGCACCGGGCCACCGAGGTCGAAGCTCAGGATGCCGCGCGGCGCGATCTGTCCCGACTCGCTGATAGCCCGGCCCGTGATGCTGCGCCTGCCCGTGGTCCGGGGCTGCTGTTGGATGCCGAACCGCAGGCCGCCGAACCGCGCGTTTACCTGCGCCTGGGTCTCGCCACCTGACCGCACGCCGACACCGGTTCTTGCGAAGCTCTGCGCCTGAGTCAACCGAGCGGACGCGTTCTCGAAGCTGGTGGCCGCTTCCTCGGCAATGCGTGCCGACTCCTTGAGGTCCGCCGCTGCGTCCTTGGCCGACTCGCCGAGGTCTTCGAAGTCCTCGGCGAGGTCCACAACGCTCTCGCCCGTCTCCTCCGACTGCTCGACGATCCCCTTGAGGGCCTCGTTCAACTCCTCCTGACTGAAGCCGAACGTCTCGGCATCCTCGCGCGCTTGCTGGACCGCCTCGGCGAACGGACCGGTGAGAGCGTCTGCGAGTTCGTTGACCGATGCCGTCTGAGTGCCGAGGTCGAAGGCAGCCTCGGCCTGGTCGCGCGCCCGCTCGAACGTGTCGCCAGCATCCTCCACGGTTTGGTTGAGCCGGGCGCGTGCTGCATTGAGCTGATCGAAGAAGGCGACGTCCTCGATTTCCGAAGCGGCCCGCGCCTCACGCAGCCGGGCCACTTCCCTGTCGAACACGCGGCGTGCCTCTGCCGTGGTCGCCCGCCCGGCTGTCGCAGCCTTGGCGATGGAGTCCGTGCGGAAGACCTCCAGCGCGCCATCGATCCCACCGATGTCTTGGATGACCGAGTCGAAGACTTCGCGCGCCAAGGCGCGCTGGGCGTTGAACGCATCGTTAACGCTGCGAACCGTGGCCTCAAGGTCGTCGGCTGCGCGGCGCTCCTCCCGGAACGCAGCGGCGAAGACTTCGGTCCCAGCCGCTTCCTGTGCGGTCGCCTGGGCTGCGCGCAGGTTCGCTTCCGCTTCCTGTAGCTGCTCCCTGCCCCGGTCGCGAGCTGCAGTGATGGCTTTGGACAGTTCGGCATCCGCCGCCGCGATCAGGTTCGCGATGGCTTCCTGCCGCCGGGCCAAGGCTTGCTCATCGGTCTGAGCCGCCCCGATCCCCGCGATGGCCTCGGCGACTTCCATCGCCTTAGGCCCGAGGTCGGCGAGCCCGCGCGCCGCCTCTGAGCTTCCGCCTGCGATCCCCTGGAGAGCTTGACTCAGTCCGGTGGTCGCAGTCGTCGCGGCGTTGAGCCCGGCGGTCGCCCCGGCTCCAGCCTCGCCCAACTCGGTGAGTGCTTCGGCTGCGCCCTTCGCCTCGGCTGCCGTCGTCTTGAGGTCGCTGCCGAGTTGCACGATCTCGCCCCGGGCCTGCGCCTCGCGCACTGCCGCTGCGACTTCCTCGCCGAAGTCCTCGACATCGTTGGCGGCTTCCGCGAAGCTGGTCCCAACTTCACGCACCGCCTTCGCACTTTCATTCAACACGGCAGAGAAGTCGAACTCCTCAGCAGCCTTTACCGCCGCCTCTTGCGACTCCTCCAGAGAATCCGAGAAGGCTTGCGCCTCGTCGCGGATGTCCTTGAGTCCGGTGCTCGCTTTGTCGAGGCTCTTGACCAGGCCGTCGAGTCCGGGGATGAAGTCGGCGACCGTGGAGACGAGACGGATGAGCGCCTCGGGGATTCCCACGATGATCTGTAGCAGCCCATTGAGCGCGATCGTGACAAGCGAGACGACCGACAGGAGCGCGGACTTGAGGATGGTGGCGAGGAACTCGAACGACGCCGCGATGGCGCCGACGGGGCGGGCGACCGAATTGAATGCGTCGGCGAGACCTTCCAGCACGGCGCTCACGGCGCTCAGCCCGAGACTGATCGCGCCGCCCGAGCTGCTCACCGTCGCCTCGAAATCCTCGATCGAGTCCCCAGCGTCAGCGAACCGAGCGCCGAGAACGCGAGTCAGGGCGATGACCTCTGTGCGCGTGTTCATAGCGAACGCGCTGAACACGTTGCCGAGTTGACCGACGATCGGCGTCAAGGCTTCGCCGATCTGGCGGAAGGTGTCCGTCAGAGTCTGGCGGATGATGCTGAACGTTCGGGCAATGTCGGCTACCAGCTTCTCGAAGGCGCGCGACGCGGCGCCGGTTGAATCCGAGGTCCCTTCAGCCGCCGCCCTGAACTTGTCGAGGCCACTACCCGCGAGGATCGCCGCCGCGTTGACCGCACGGATGTTGGGGAGGAACCTTACGATGTTCTCGATGGCCCCGCCGGTCGCGTCGCCGATCCTCTCGAACGTCGCGACCAGGCCCTCCTCTCTGAGACTCCGCGCACTGACGCCGATGCTTTCGAGAGCGCCAGCAGCCCCCTTAGCCGGGTTGACGATCCCGGCGATGGCCGCCTTGATTGCGGTCGACGCCTCGGCAGTGCTCAAGCCTTGGGCCGTCGTCGTCGCGAGCGCGGCGCCGAGGTCGGCGAAGCTCACCCCGGCGGCAGCGGCGATGGGTCCAACCTGGCCGAAGCTCGCCGCGAGTTCGGCGATGGTCGTCTTGCCAAGCTCGACAGTTTTGAACAGGATGTCCGACGCCTGCTCAGCGGTGAGCCCTTGTGACTCGAACACGTTAAGGGCCGAGGTCAGAAGGTCGACCGACTCGACTACGGTGGCCGCACCAGCCGCCGCATTCTCGAAGGCGGTGGCGAGGAAGTTCACCACGTTCGCGGGGTCCTGCCCGGCGCTGATCGCTTGGTAGGCCGCTCGCGTCGCCTCGGTGACGTCGACACCGAACCGCACCGACAGCTCACGCACGCCGTCGCTCAGCAGTTGGACGTCGACCTGCGACTCGTCGACCAGGGTGCGGACCTGGCTAAAGGCGGTTTGGAACTTGGCGAAGTTCACGACCGCCGCGCCGCCGATCGCGGCTAGCGCAGCAACAACCGCAGTGGCGCCGATCGCGATGTCCTTGAGGATTCCGCCAGCCGAACGGAACGCAGAGGCCGCCGACTTGCCCGCGTCGATGGCCGACCTCCCCACCTTGCCGAGCGTGTTGCGCAGCTTGGAGAAGATGGAGGAAGTCGCCGCGCCTTCTTTCTTGAAACGCCCGAGCGCGTCGCGAGCCTTCCCTGCGTTCTTCGTGAACCGACCGAGCGCATCGCGCTGCGTCCCGGTTCCTCCCAGCACATTCTGGAGCTGCGTGGCGACCGTCGCCCCGGTCTTGCCGAGTGCGCCCAGGGATCGCTGGGCCTGAGTCGAGGCCGCGACGAACTCACTAGCGTCGCCGCTGATGACTCCTCTGAGTTCGGCTGTTGCCATTGGCCTCGGTCCTCGCTCCGGTCTTCGGGTCGTGTCCTATGTAGGTTGCCGACTCCGTCCGGATCCCTTCTTCTCCTGCTTCCTCACTCTTACCGAACGCTTGCGCCAGCACACGCCCAAAGGCTCGCTCAACCACCTCACCCAAGTCTTCGAGGTCTTGCCTTCTACGCTCTATAGCGTAGACGATGAGGGCTGCCTGTTCTCCTCTCTCTCCTTCGTCGAATCGTTCGGGGGTGAGCCAGCGGAGGCGCTCGGTGGCTTGGAGCTTGTAGTAGAGGAGGGAGCGCCGACCCCCTCGGACTTTCCCGAGGCTGCCTCTTCTTTCTCGATGGCCTCGCCGATGCTCTGCTCGTCATCCTCGGTGAGGGCTGGGGACTCCTTCTCGGTCCCGAGGGCCTTCCTCATCATCAGGATTTCGAGATTCGACAGAGGGGCGCTCAGGTCGTCGGAGGCCGCGACGAGGTTCTGGAAGATGCCGGTGTCGATGCCCATGTCGGTGAGCTTGTCCAGGACGCCGAGCCAGTAGGCTTGTGCCGTTTGCTCATCCGTCCGCTTGGGCAGGTCGCTGATCTGATCGCCGAGGCCCGCGAGGACCGTGGCGACGTTCACCGCCGTCGACCGGAGCACGACCTGCTCCAGGTATTTCTCGTCCCGCCCGTCCCTCACCATCAGCGGGCGACCATTCCGCTTGAGGGCCTTGCCGGTCTTCGGGTCCTTCTGGGTCTCACCGGTCGAGGGCGGCACAGGCTTCAGGATGGCCGCCTCGATTTCGATTAGCTTGCTGAGCTTCACCGGCCGCATCGTCAACTCGACGACCTTGCCAGCTCGCTTGCCGATAGGGACCTTGATTTCCCTCAGGTCGATGCCTGAGGCGCCGAGGATCTTCATCGCTTCACTCTCGCTTCGTTGATGTGAGTCCTCACTATACACAACGGGCCCGCCTCGGCTAAGAGGCGGGCCCGCTACCCACTAGAAGAAGTCGACAGAAAAGGTGAGGGGGTCGTCGGCCTACGGCTCGCCACCCGGAACGATCCGCACCTTGCCGTTCAGGGGAAGGGCCTGGCCGGTGAAGCTGATGGTGTCCGCGTCGTCCGCTTCGGCGAAGGTGTCCGAAGTGAGGAACGCGTTATCCACGACGTAGCTGACCTCGATGATGCCGACCGTCGGGTCCGCGAAGTCGGGCGGGTTGCAGGCGTCGAAGATGTCGAGGATGAGCTTGAACGTCTTGCGCCCGCCGGAGCAGTCGGCCGGGAAGCCGGGGAGCACCAGCGTCGTCTGGCCGACCGCGTCGTAGACGACGTCGCGGTCGACGTCGCCCGCCGCTTGCTGGACGTTGAAGCCGCCGGACCCCGGGCCCGCGCCTCCCTTCTGCACGATAAGGACGCCCTCGATGTCGAAGCCCAAGCTGGGCTCCTCCGAGAACTCGTCCACCGCGCCCGGCGGGGTGCCGGGAACCGCGAGCTTGACGCCGGGCTCCGTCGCCGCAAGCTGGAAGCTGTTCTGTTCGTAGGCGTAGGTGAGAAGCACGTTCGTGTTCACCGCCGCCGGGATCAGGCCGCCGATGGTCTCCGCGAGACCGTCGAAGATTTTGTCCCTCAGCGTCCGGTGGAGGAACTCGCGGATGAACGTGGCCGAGAAGGACCAATCCACCGGCTGTTCGTCGCCCGCGTTGATCTCGCGGATTCGCCCACGGTCGCGGATGATGTTGGTGGGGAAGTTCTCGGTGAACGTGAAGTCCCCTTGGGTGAACTCGGTGATCTTCTCCAACGGGATCGGGTCGCCACTCTGGATGCGGATCCGCCCCTGTCGAATGTTCTTAACGCCGGGCATGGCTCTCTCCCTCTGTTACCCGCAGACCTCAGCCGAGGTCAGCTTACATGGAACGGTGAGGATGGCGACGTCCAGTCCTGCGAGGTCGTCTCCCCTGATGTTGACTTGCTGATTATACGCACGACGCTCCGACACCGGGCGGCACTGGAGGATGCCTACCTCAATTCCGTCGCAGTCGCGGATCCTGATGATGCCCGCGAGGTTCTTGGCCGTGCGGCGCCTGGGGTCTATGATCCCCAGAACCTCATCGACGACCTCGCTCAGCGTTAGGGCTCGCTCGCCCTTGGCCTCGACCTTGACGAAGCACCTCACCTGGAGGGTGAGGTCTTCCCACGGTGCGCGCAGGTCCGCCTCACTTGGGAAGCGGTTGAGTAGCCTCGGCTCGACCCAGCGGTTCCGCGCCTTGGCCCTGAAGATCAGGCCAGGCAGATCGATGGCGAGCGTCTCGGTATCGAGACGTTCCACCAGCTCGTCGAGCCAGCTCCGCTCCAGGTCGACGTCGAGCACCATGGGCATCAGGCCACCAGAGCCTGGTCGATGTTTTCGGAAAGGTCGAAGAGGAACGCGGGCTCAATCTCTTGCAGGGTGAAGCGGACCATGCCGCGCGGCGCCTGCTTGCTGACGTTGCTGCGCATCGGAGGCTCGCCGCCGGGAGCGCGCTGCGTCCTCGGACCCGGGGGCAGCCCGCCGAGAACCGCGCGCCCTCGTCGCAGCGTGCCGGGTGAGGCGCCCGCGCTGGCCCGCCGGACTGGGTAGCCTCCGAACTCCAGCACGTTGATGTAAGGGACTTCGTTGAAGAACACGCCGCGCTGTCCGTTCTCCTCGAAGCGGATGCGCCAGCCGTTGATGGCCTTGGTCGAGTCCACCGGGGTTTTGAACTTGGCGATGTTCCGAGCCCGCGCGGTGGTGTCCCTCACCGTCTTCTCGATGGCACCCGCCACGTTCTGAGGGAGGTCCCTCAGAGCTTCGGCAAGCCCTTCATCAACGAACTCGAACGTGAGCATGGTCCTAGCCTAGCAGCTACCCCCGGCGAATAAGGGGGGTGGTCCGCCTCACTTCTCTTTCCGGTGTCCCATCCCGGTCAAAGTCGGCCAGGAAGGGGAGGAGGGAGAACTGGTCGGAAGCCTCCTCAAAGTAGGATTTCGAGCGCTTGAGCATCTCATCGTTGTCGCCGCCCGCCTTGCGCTTCCAAATGAGGCCGAGGCTCCAGGCGATGGCCCACTCTTTGAAGTCGCTGATGTTCTGGAGGCCCACCAGCTCCCAGTCGCCCTCGGGGTTGAGGCTCCAGAAGTCCGTGGCGTCGAGGTCGGGGAGACCGCGCCGACCCGCGACCTGCCTGGGTCCCGCCCCGCGCAGACTGAGGGGAGGCGCCGACCGCTGAGGCGGGGGGAACAGGGACTGGATGTTCAGGTAGAGCTGGCGCATACACGCCCGGCTGATCGTCTCGAAGGGGCAGAGCGCAGCCGATCCCGTGAAGAAAGCATCGACGTCCCCCTCGCGTTCCTTGAGGTCGTCGAGCGTGGCGAGCTGAACCCAGATGGTGACGCCCGAGCTTGCGGCGTTGTCCTCGACCAGCGTGCTCACGGTGAGGCGCGAGAGGCCGACGGGCACCGCCGTCACTCTGACCGGGGTCGTCGGCGAACCCACCGGGGCGTTGAGGACTTCGGCGACGAGGTCCGCCGGTTGGCGCTCCAGGAACCGGAACACGCTCATATCGACGTTGGCGCCGTTGGGCGCGAAGGTGAGGTAGAGCGCGCCTCGGTCGCTGACCTCGTCGCGGATGCCGCTCGTCCTCCAGGCCGAGTAGCGGCCCAGCTTGTCGCTGGTGCTTTGCCCGCTGGCTCCCGCGTCGCCAACCTCAACGATGGGGTGCCGACGCGGGATGCTCATGGGTTACGCTCCCGCGTCGGTCGCCGGTTCCGGCAGCGCGCCGTGGGCCGCCGCCCGCAGGTCGGCGATGGTGACGTCCTCGGGCGGAACCTCGACGCCCCACTCCTTGAGCAGCTCGCGCAGGTCCGCCTGGGTCATGGCGTCGATGTCGGCGTCGTTCACCATCTCCGGGCCGTCGGGCTCGGGGTCCGGGGCGTCTGGGCTAATGGTGCTACCTGCCTCCTCGCCGTCGCTCTCGCTGCCCTCGTCCCCCTCGGCGTGCTTGGCGCAGACGGACATGGGGTCGCCGTTGTCGTGGCGCGTCACCGACTCGTCGCAGTCCTTGGCCTCGCACAGGACCAGGGACTCTTCGAGGCACCCATCGCAGAGCGGGACGCCGTTGTCGTCCTGGCCGGTGGCGGGGGTTCCGTCACCGCACCCCTCGCAGTCCACCGCGTCTTCGTCCTCGTCCTCGGATGGGTCGAGGGTCGAGACGACCGGCGCGGGTGATGGAAGGCGCCCGGTGTCGGAGTCGTCTCCGACGCGCGTGCCCTTTCCCCTGAGCGCTTCGAGCGCGGCGATACGCTCGGAGCTGATGGCGGTGGTGCCGTGACAGATGGCGATCTTCTCGGCGAGCTTTGGATCCTCGGTCCACCACACGCCGTTCTCGTCTCCCCGGATCTGGACACGACCCGGGAGGGAGAAGGGATACGCCAGCTTGAAGTAATACCTGCGCTTGTTCATCTGTTTCGCTCGCTTCACTTTTCGACTATGGACAACTGGCCCCGGCACAGCACCGGGGCCAGCGAATCACTCACCCCGCTCGCTAGACGCGGGCGAGACCCTGGAGAAGACCGTGGCCGCCGTCGACCGCGTTCTTCGCTTCGAGGGTCACCTCCATCTCGAAGACGATCTCGTCCGCGGTTCCGCGCTTGCCCTGCTCGAAGACCTCGAACAGTTGGTTCCCGGTGCCGAGCTTGACGATCTGGAGCTTGCGCGTGTCGAGCGCCAGAACGATGTCGTTCGGGACGAAGATGTCGGCGGGCAACACCCGGATGTTTCCGCCGTGCTTGCTCACGAACTCGTTAACCCGACCGCCCGCCTTCGACTCGGTCGACGTGTAGCGGCGGCGACCCTCGATGGTCTGCGCCAGCCGTTCGAGCTGGAACGTGTTCATCAGGAGGGCGTCGGGCCGACCGCCGCGCTCCCAGCACTGACCGAGCAGGTCGTCGAGCAGGCTGATGTCGAGCGGCGCCAGGGCCGCGTTGACGATGACCGGGTCACCCTGGGGCGCCGTCGCCCCGTCGAGGATGAGCTGGATGAGCCCGTCCATCTCGCGCGGGGTGGTGTCGTCACCGCGCGGGGTGCCCGACCGCTTGCCGACGAGCGACGCGCGGGCGAGGTCGCGCAGCTTGTCGCGCTGGAGGGTGGTGAGCTGCTCACGGACCTCGTCCATGATCTCGCCCTTGTTCTTCACCTTCTTCCGCGACGTGCTCACGCAGATTTCGCCTCGGAAGATTTGCGTGAAGTTGTCGCGCTGCTGGCGGATGTTCGCCTCGGGGTTGCCGCCCTGGTCCTTCTCGACCTGCGGCCAGGCGACGCGGGTGATCGTCTCGCCGTCGGCGATGGCCGTCGCGGGGGTGGTGTTGTGCGCTCGCGCGACCTCCACCTCGTTCGCGACGATCGGTCCGACCACCCGCATCAGCTCACGCGAGCCGTCGGCCTGAAGGATCTGGCCGATGCGGAAGTTGTTACCCTGGCCCGCCACCAACTCGATGGTGGTGTCGCCCCCGGCCTGGGCACCCACGACCGTCGCCGAGTTGGCGTTGAGTCGCTTCTCCATGTGGTTGTGGTCCACGTCGAAGGTGTTGCCCATGCGCCCGGGGAACCCGATCGCCTGAAGGAACTGCGACTCGTCCTGGACCTGGAACGCCACGCCCGGGGCGATCATCTCCATGATTTCCTGGACGTCCTGGTAAGTGACCTTTTGTCCAACGGCCATGATTCTCTCCCTGCTTGAGTTTCTTCTCTCGCGTTACGTGGCCGTCTCGGGCCGGTTGGTTTCCGTGGTCTGGCTAGGCGCTACGCGCCCGCTTGAGCTGCGATCCGATCCGGGCCCGGCGGACCAGGTCGGCGTCGATGGCCGTGCCGTTCTTCAGCCGCTCGTCGATGGCGGCCAGGTCGGCTTCGAGTCCCTTGACGGTCGGGCCGTCGTCGTCGTCCGCGTCCTCCCGGAGGATGACTTCCTGGCCGCGCGGCGCGGGCTTCTTCCCGTGCGCCGTGGCCGCCGCGCCCTCGTCGGCGCCCTCCTTCGAGGTCACCTTGGTCTGGTCCTCGATCGGCTTGAGCAGGTGGGGCTTCTTCTCGGCGAGGGCTTCCATCGCTTCGAGCAGTCCGGCCACCTCGGAGTAGTCCTCGGACACCTTGACCTTGGTCAGGTCGGCGAGCGCGATGGCGTCGTCGATGTCGACGAACGTGCGGCCCTCCTTGAGGGTGAGGGTGTCGAGCACCCGACTGATGGCCATTTCGCGGAGCTGCCGGTCCTGCAGCTTGAGCTTCTGGTCCCGGGCGTCCTCGGGCTCGTCGCTCGCCTCGACGAGCTGGCCGACCGCCTCGGTCAGCGCCTTCGGGTCCTTGGCGTGCTTTGCCATCAAACCCCTGAGAGCCTCGGTCATCTGCTCCCGCTTCTTCTCCTCGGGGCTGGCCTCGGTGAGGCCCATCTCCTTGAACATGGCGAGCACGCGGGTGGCGAGGGTGCGCTGATCCTCGGGGCTCGCGCCCTCCAGCATCTTCCGCAGGCCGCTCAGGGCGTCTCCGCCGTCGCCGTTGCCCTCCTCGTCGCCCTGCTCCTTGAGGAGCTTGAGCAGGTTGGTGTTGTTTCCCGCGAGCGCGGTCTCGATGAGCGCGGTGACTTCCTTGGCTTCCATGTCCAGCTCCTCTGTTTCGGTGGCCGATGCCACCAGTCGGTCGAAGGCACCATCGGCGGCAGCCTTCTTAACGATGTCCACTGATTCGGGCCGGACGATCTTGGTGACGCCCGCGCCTTCCTTGAGTCCTGCCGCGTCGATGCTCAGACCGAACGCGGGCTCCTTGACGCCCCTGCCGATCAGCTTCTGGTCAAACGCGTTCTTGAGCTTGGTCCGGGTGTCGCCGTCGAAGATCGCGACGAGCCCACGGATGGACTGGAGGGCTTCGTCCCACCAGCTCTCCTTGATGACCCCGACCTGGTTGCCGAAGTTCCCGCGCCGGGTCTTCGCCTGCTCGGGGAGATGGCTCAGCTTCTTCTCGTCGCCGATGGTCTTGCCGAACTTGAAGGCGTAGATGGGGACGCCCTCGAAAAGCGTGGCCGCTTCCCTCAGCGTCGAAGGCAGGTAGTCGAGTCCGTTGAGGGACACGCCCGCTTTGATGATGGTGATCTCGACGAGTTTGCCAGTCTTCTCGTCGCCGCTCCCCTCGCGGAAACCGTCGAAGGCCATCGGGAGGTTGTCTTTGAAGCGGTTCACCAAAAACACCGGGGCGGGCGGCTTGGGCGAACCCTCACCGCCGCCCCGGAGTGAAGCGATGTTCTTGCGCGCTGTGGCCGACATGGTCAAAGCTGGGCCTCCCGCCCTCTGCCTCAGAAGCTACTCGACCCCACCGACGACTACAAGGCCGCCCCCTCACTTTCTCCTCACTAGCTGGGGTCCGTTACCTCGCCCTCGTCGTCGTCGCCCTGCTCTAGCTCTGCGAACTGGGCCGGGGTGAGGGACGTGAGGCGCACGCCACCGATGGTCAAGTCGTGGCCGTGCAAGCCGTCGAGGCCGGTGCGCCGGACCATGAGCTGGTGGGGATGGGCGCCACCCTCGGTGGTCGCCAGCTCCAAGACCTCACCGCTCGGGAGGAGGATCCTCACCGCGTGGCCGTGCGGGCCGTCTTCCTCGGTGGCGTTGCCACCCTCGGCGATGGCGTGCGGGTGGCCGCCGTCCAGCTCGGTGAAGATGAGGGAGCCCGCCGGGATGACCGCCCCGCCTTCCAGCTCCATCTCGTCGGTGACGAGGAAGACGTGGCGATGCCAACTCGGCTCACCCGGGAGGGTCTGACCTGCTTCGCGGTCCGCCTCGTGCCAGTGCATCCCGCCCTCGGGCTCGTCGTCGCTCTCCTCGCGCATCTTCGCGGTGCCTCTCATCTCCACGATGTAGAGGTCGTGCGCGTCGCCCAGCTCCCGTAGCCTCGCGGTGTCGAGGCCGTGGATGATGTGAGGCGGCAGCGCCATCAGGCTACGGAAGGGACCAACCGCCGCACCGAACTGGACCGAGCGGAAGCCGTCGCCCTCGGCGAACCGGAACGACTTGCCCGCGTAGTCGGTCGGCTTCTCGACGACGACGCCCGAAGGCATCCCCGCCTCGATGAGCTTGAGCCCGTGGGCTACTCCCGACAGCTCCAGAACGGGCAGGCTCATCGCTTCTTCTTTCGCTTCCGGTCTTCTGGACGGTGGACGCGCTCAGCTAGGCGCGTGTTGAGCTTGCGCGCCGACGTGCGCAGCCTTGTCCGCGCCGCCTCGCGGAAGGTCGAGAAGCAGATGCCCGCCGCGATCTCCTGCGACTTGCCCTCCTCGACCTGAGTGGGGATGCACCGCGAGACGAAGTCTTGCTCCGACTCGCCAGACCTCGGCTCGGGGATGGGCATTGGGCCTCCGCAGGACGGAGGCCCTCGCCGTTAGAGGCGCGGAACCACGGCGAGGGCCCCGGTCGGTTGAGCTAGACCTGCTGCGGCCGACCGGCTGCGGTCTGCCACGCGTCCATCGTCTCGGGGTGAGGGGCAGTGAAGACCAGGGGCGTGCCGCTGCCGCCTCCGCCCAGGATGGGCGTGACGGTGACGGTCAGCCGCTGCCCGCCGGGAGCCGCCGCGTCGATGACGGGGACGAGGCTCACGGTGTAGAGCGGCTGGACGTCGATGCCGCCGCTCTCGTCGGCGTCGGCGAGCACCGTGATGGCGGCTTCGCCGGTCGTGCCAACCGCGAGCGGTGCCTCGGCCGTCGGGGTCTCCGCGCCATCGTAGGTGATGTCGATGGGGGTCGCGTTGGTATCGGGATCCTTGTCCCGATTGTAAGTCTTGGCGCCCATGGTTCCTCCTCAGGAGATTGGTTCTCCCGGGAGCATACATCACGGGCCCCCCATCTGCCTCACTTGGCAGACGAGAAGTGAGGACACCCCTCACACGCGGGGGTCGCGCTGCCCGGGATCTTGCGGAAGGAGGCCCGCCCGAGCTTTGTGCAGGCGAAGACCTTCACCTGGAAGCCGCGACGTCAGCCTGGCTTGGAACACGCCTCAGTCCCGACAGGGGCGCCCATGTAGGCGCAGCCCGAGCGGACGGACCTCACGACCACGTCACGCCCTCGCGCGATGCAGGATTGACGGACGCTCAACACCGCGCCTGCGGTAATACATCGCGCAAGTATGGCATCTGCCTTTCCTGATGACCGTCGTCATGCGCGGGCAGATCCGACACTTCCGAGGAGGCTTGCGCATCTTTTCAGCGTTCGACCTGGCAAGTTTCCTGAACGCTTCGAGTCGGCCATCCTCGGCCATGTGGCAGCGCCGACAAAGTTTCCCGATGTTCTCGGGTGCATTATTTCCGGTGTCGCTATCTCGATGATGCCTGTCGTGCGCAGCCTTTCCGCACTCATCACACGACCCGAGTGAATACATCCTCTGCGCTCTCTCGCGCTTCGTAGTCGTGCTGGCGTCGTCTCCCTTCCAAGCGCAGTGGTTCTCGCCTCTGGCGAATAGGAGCAGTCGATCTGTTGGCCTCTCTCGACCAGTCCGTCTCCAGTAGGCGGCGCATCTTGCGCAACGTCCTTTCGCGTGGACGTCACTTTCCCTGCATACTTTGCAGATGGAAATCACTCGGTCCATGTGACACCCTCGCGTTCGAGTTGATCGCAAATCTCATCTGCGATCCTTTGCAGGTCGATTTCGCGCCGTCTCTGAAACGTGTCGATTCCTTCCTGACCTTGCGCACCATGACAAGCGAAGCACAAAGGCACGATATTGGCGCGGTCCTTGCCACCGCTCGCGCGACTCTTGATATGTGCCGCCTGGATGTGGCCGTCTTCGATCCCGCAAGCGCAGCACGGAAGCTCGTGGCAACGGTCCGACTGGTGTGAGAACTGGACCGCCCGCCGTCTAGCGAGGCGCTCGACGTTGACCTGGTTGATGGGGGTGCCGCGCTTGAGCGGTGCGCCTCGACGTAGCGCGCTCCCGCCTCGGAGCATCGGCGAGCTGCGCTTGAGATAGCCACCGCGCTTCACACTGGCCCCCTGGCGTTGACTTCCCAACACTCGTGCGACTCGCACCAGCTTGCGTCGGTTGTCGCGTCCCACTCTTTGCCGCGATACGTGAAGCGGTCGCCCTTCCGCAGCTCGCGCATCGGGACGATCTTGCCGCCGCGCATCACTTGCTCGACGGTTCGCTTGACTTCGTTGCCTTCATTCATCGGCAGCGCGCGAACGTGCCGCGCCCTCGGTTCCTGCGCCGCGCTCCCTTGGTCGCTCGGGCGTGGTTGCGCTTCGCCACGGTCGCGAGTGCGCCGCTCTGAATCCATCGCCGATACAGTCGGGTCTGAACCGGTCCCATCCTGAGCATGTTCGGAGTGCCGCCGCGCAGCCAGCAATCGGCAAGGAGGTCGGCGAGTGGCCGCGTCGTCACGCGCAGCACCGCTTCGACTTGAGCCCGCTGCCGCACGGGCATGGGTCGTTCCGTCCGACCTTCGGCGCCACGTTCTCGGGCTCGACCCTCGCCAAGCCAGCGACGGAGCCCACGGTCTTCTCCGGTTTGCAGACGACGGTGTGGACGACCCCGCCGCGAGTCCTCTGCGCCTTCGCCATCCCTCCCGGCTTCGTCGATGGCTGCGTGTAGCCGCCGCGCTGCTTCTTCGCCGCGCCCCCGCTGTCGCTGTGCATCACCGGTTGGTGGCGCATCATCCTTCGTCGTCCTCGGGCTCGGGCTTCTCAACCTCGCAGATGTATTGGAGGAAGCCGCCCTCCGACACCGACTTGAAGTGAGTGCCGTCGCGACGGATGCGGATTTCGTAGTCGACGGTTTTGCCCCCGACTACCTCGGTCCCCTTGCGAACCAGCTCGGTCATGGTTGTGCGTCCTTCCAGGCCGCGAAGGCTTCGACGTTGGCCTGCATGGCGGGCCAGAGTCGGGGAACAGCGCCGAGGTCGCGGGCGCGCTGCTCCATGATGCAGGACAGAGCGCGAGCAGCATCTAGTAGGGTGCCCGCGCCGATGCGATGATGGATCAGCCAGCAAGCGGCAAGGGCCGTGCTGCGGTTCTGGCCCGCGTTGCAGTGGATCAGGGTCGGGGCCAGGTCATCACCGAGGGCGTGCGCCACGTAGTCGGGTGGTAACGCGGCGTCGTCGGCGGAGACCACGATGCGGTGCTGGAGCTTGAGGCGGGCCAGGAGTTGCCGGATGAACTCGGCACTCTGGTCACATGGCCTGTTGCCGATGGGCAGCACCGAGATGACTCGGCGCAGGCCCTGCTCCTGGAGGTCGAGCAGAGTGCAAAGGTCGAGGGAGCGGACGCTACCCGCCCACAGCAGTCCTTCGACAATGCAGGTAGCTGTGCGAACCAGCTCGGTCACGCCAGGGCCTCCTTGAGCTGCTCGAAGATGAACACCGCCGCCGCACGTCCCCTGCGCTCCTGCTCGCGCAACGCGTCGGCGCGAGTTGGAAGCATTGGAGGACTCGCAGCAGTGAGGAATCTTCCATACCGCACCGGCCCGAGCTGGCAGCGGTGAGCGGTCGCGCCTTCTCCGATGACCAAGTCGGCGTAGGCCACGCCCTCGTCTGAGTTCGCCTCCTGTCCCTTCGGTCCGTTGAGGTCCATGACCTCGATGACCACCTGGCGCCCGAGCCGACGAATCCAGTCAGCGCATTCGTGGATCGCGATCGACCCTTTCTTCGTCCGGTCCCTCGGTCCCTTGTCCCATCCTTCGATCATCGCTCACTCCTTTGTGTGTCTGGCTTTCTTCGATCTGTGACCGGGCTCCGATCCTCGCGACGTCGGCGGCTCCGATCCTCATCACATGCCCGCCGCTGGACATGCGCCGGATGCGATCCGACCGCCCGCATTCTGGGCACGGAATGTAAGGCATCGGTGGAACGAAGCCCGCCGTGGTGCTCTTGCCGGGACGTGCTGGAGACCACCAGACCTTGACGAAGTCTCCGTCCTTGGCGTTCTCCATGAAGCACTTGCACTCGAACTCCATCGTCATGTCGACGCACGTGGGGCAAAGCCCGATCCTGTTGAACAGCGCGCCCGATCGTTGGGGCGTTTTGCATGTCACGCACAGGATTCTCTCTGCGCCCATCGCTTCACTCTTTGATCTGGATTCGCGTCAGGAAATCTTGGCGCCGCTTCCTCATCGAACGCCTCACGTCGTCCTCGACCTCGGGCGGAATCGGGATATACCACTCCGGGGTGTTGTGCGCCTGGCCCAGCCCACGCCACGAGGAGCTGGACTGCCGCCCCGCGTTCAGCGCGGCGAACCGCTTGTCGAGTTGGTCCGCCGAGAACACCCGCCACATCACGCGGGCCGCCCGGCTGTCCGGTGTCATCTTGCTCACCGCGTCGGGCCCAGCGCCGACGAACACCAGAGCCTTCTTCGGTAGCTCGCTCGCCGTCCTCGTGACCCGCGCGGCCATGCGCTCGGAGCTGTTCGCGAGCAGCTCGCGCGCCACGCCCTTCGGGTGTTCTAGCATCGCGAGGTTGAACAGGTTCCGGTCGAGGTCGAAGGTCTGGACCGCGTTGGCTGTCGCTTGCCTCGACGCCTGGCCGTTGATGTTCCGAAGCAGGTTCTCCTGCACCGTGGTCCAGCTTCGGAACTCCACCTTCGTCAGGTCGTTCCGCGCGTCGGTGATCTGCCGGAGGGTCGCGTCGATCTCCTCCTGTAGGCTGGGCTCCAGCTCGCCAAGGCGCTCGAAGAAGATGCGCGACTGCCGGGCCAGGCGGTTGCTGTGCCGGAAGAACTTTCGCTGGTCGGCCTTGGTGAAGCCAGACGAGATGAGCCGGTTCACTTCTCCCTTGTCGAGCCAGTTGACCTTGAACCGGGAGAACCGATCGCGGACCCGCTCGCTCGCGGCGATGGCCTTCTTCTCGTTCTTGCCGCCGGGGACGAGAATGCGGGCCCGGCCTACCTGCTTGGTCTTCATGCCAGCGAGGGCCTTGCGCCCAGCCTCACGCGCGAACACCGCTAGCCCCAACCGAAGCGGCGCGACCTCGGCCTTGCTGACCGCCGCCGCAGCTTCGAGCCCGCCGAGCAGGTCATCGGCAGCGTCGAGGTATTCATCGACGGTGGCATCTCCGGGTCGTGGCTTCTTCTTCGCCATGGGTCCAGTCTACACGCCGGGTGCGTCCTCGGCGGCACGTTGTGAGTTCTCATGCCACGGACTCGGCGTTCCGAAGTCGGTAGCCATGCCACCGGCCAAGCCGCTGATGCCAGCGCCTGAGACATCGAGGCACCCCGAGCAGAACGGCTTCCCCTTGATCCTGCCTCGAACTCTTTGGGGAACTGCCTCGCCCTTCCATTTGTTCTGAGGGTCGACGCGCAACACGGTCCGGCACCCAGCGCAGTTCACCACGACCATCTCTGGTGGTAGGCGGTTCATGTCGATGCTGAACCCGTGCCCGATGTCAGCGTGCTCGGTCATCAGAAGCCTCCAGGTTTGCAGGGGAACACGCAGCCGTGACGCTTGGCGAACCGCCGCGCGCCCTTCTCGTCGGTGTCGCGGGTGTAGCGGGTCGGGAAGCGCAGCCGCGAGTCGGGGTAGTAGCGGTCGACGGTCCAGCTCATCCGGTAGTCGTCGTGACCCATGCGCGTGAGCCGGTGGCCGTAGGCACCGCTCGGTCGGTGTCTGCTCATCAGTCGGCGTTCTCGATCTCGATGGTGAAGGCGGTGAGAGGCCGATCCTGTCTACCGTCGGGACGTTGCCCGATCGAACGTGCCCACTCCGCGCGCAACTCGATGAGGCTGGGGTATCGCTTCGCCTCGGCCTTGTCAGCGGTTGCCGAGAGGACGATGCTCCCTGTGTCCTCCAGGGTCGACGGGTCGTAGTGAACGAGGTAGAGCCCGTCATACATCGTCGGGATTCCGGCGACGAGCCCCACCAGCTTCATCACGACCTCACTCATTCGACGCTCGCCATCGACCAGGCGAGGACGTTGACCCGCTTCCGCGCTGGCAACTCCTCCGAACGGTTTGCGCACCGGAGTGGTTCGCCCTTGTCGTCGAGCATCACCGCGTCGGTGAGGGTCACGACCCAGACGATGCACCGCCCCTCTCCGTTCCCGAGGTCGCCGCCGTCGAGATGGCGCCCCCTGAACTTGCCGCGCCACGGGGCGCCGGGCCCCTCGGTCTGGATGATCGTGTTCGTTCTCATCGTCTTGCTCCTTCGTTTGGGTTTGGGTTCGGGTTCGCCCTTGTAGACCTTGACATCGAGGGCGGGGTGGCAATGGTCGCCTTCCATGCCTTCGCAGAGGTAGAGGGTCGCGCCGTTGTGCTCGATCTGTCCATCGGTCAGGTCGGTGTCGACGGTGACTAGGATTTGCTTCCGCTCCATCTCTACTTGCTCTCCTTCTGCCACGCCCATATGGGCGTGTCCTGGGTTCCCTTGGCGACGCGCTCGATGAGCTTCGTCATCTCGAACTGGCCGGTGTGCCCGGCGCCGGGGATGAGCGTCCCGTCCGTGAGCCACTCCGGGGCGCTCGGGCCACGGCTGTAGCTGCTGGCTCCGCCGTCGACCAGCATCCAAGCGACGTAGCTGGCCCACGTCTCGCCCTTCTCCGCGCGCCACTCCGTGGGGCTCGCGACGTCCGCGAGGAAGGTGCGCACGCCGTCGGTGTCGGCAATGAACGCGGCCCGCGCGGCGTCGATCCTGATGACCTGCTTGGCCTTCGCCTTCGCGCGGCGAACGCGGCCAGCGGCGCGCTTGGCCCTGTCAACCAGGCCCTTGTCGCCGGTCTTGCTGACGCAGCTCGTGCCGACCTTGAAGCGCTTGCCGTCGGCCGACTTGATCCAGCAGAACTGGACGATGTAGGTGCCGCAGTAGTCGCAGCTCCCGCCGGGCTTGGTGAAGATGTCGAGGCCGTCGACCGTGGTGCGGACCATGCCGTCCTCGGTGTTGACCTTGGCGGCCGAGTCCTCGAAGCCGACGAAGCGGAAGGGGGAGGCGCCAAGGCCAGCGGTCTCAAAGACGTGCGCGGTGTTCGTGTTCGTGTTCGTGTTGCTCATGCCCCCAGTATACAACCGGGGGCACGTCGGTCAAACACAAAGTTCAGAAAGTTTCTGGGGTTGGCCTAAGCCGTTAGGCTCCAGGCTCTTGGACCGCTGGCACTGGCGGTTGCTCGGGCTCGGGCCAGAGGGCTTGGATCATGGCGTCCCGCGCCTTGCGTGCGGCGACCCGAGCCTCCTTGACCCTGGCCTGTGCGAACAGGGAATCCTTGACGGCTACCGCCTCCCGGCTTTCCATGACGACCACGACGCGGCGTAGCCTCGCGATCTCGGCCCATTGCTCATAGTCCAGGTCGTCGTAGTCGATGTTCGGTTCGGCCATCAGTCGGGGCCTCGGGCTTCCGTTCCGCCCACCCACGGAAGGACTTCCTGAACGTGGTCCGCACAGGCGTTCGTGTAGCCCTCATGGTGGAAGGTCTGGGCGGACTCCTGTTCGCAGTCCACGCGGCAACACGTGGGGTCGATCGACTCGGACGGTGACGCCTTGGCCTGACGGATCAACCGGAGGGCACCGTCGACGGCGCCTTCGATGATGATCTTGCCATCGACCACCCCGGCCACGCACGGCTGGATACCGAGGGTGTTGAGTTCGTCGGCGAGCCGCTGGAGGTCACCGCGCTGCGATCGGATGATCCTGATGGCGGTGTCGATGGCCCCGTCGCTTTCACTCGGCTCGCCCGGGACCTCGGCGATGATGAAGCTGGCGAGCCTGTCGATCTGGGATCCCAACGGCTCCCCGAGCCGAAGGCCCGGGTCGAGCGAGCGGACGCGGTTCCGAAGATCGTCAGCGAACTCGGGGTCCTTGGTCTGGTAGGAGTCCGCGAGTTGCAGTAGACCATCCCAGCTCAGCGGGTTCGTGATGTTCACGCGCAGCCGGTCGGGCGGCAGCGATGGATGTTTGTCAGATTGGAAACGGCCTTGTGAGTCGATGTGGTGTCCCATCACTCGGCCGCTTTCTCGGCTGCGGCTTCTTCGAGCTGGACGCGGGGGCTCGGGCGCGTGCGCCGCCGGTTGATGTCGACCGCACACTCCTCGACGCTCATGCCCTTGCCCGCCGCCGACGCGATGGTGTAGGGGTGCTCGCGGATCGCGTCGGCGACCTCCTCGACCGTGTAGCCGTAGGCCGACCGGAGGTAGTATCTCACCGCCTCCTCGGTCGCGCGCTTCTCGTGAGGGTGGGCGCCGCGCGCCTTGTTCTCCTCGAACTCCTCGCGCTTGTCCTCTGGCACACAGTCGTCGCACCAGTGGCCGCTCGGCTTGTCGCCCAACAGGTGGAGGTTGACGGTCGCGAGCTTTCCGCACGCACAACGGCAGCCGATGACGTTGGCCTCCGCGTCGGGGAACACCATCCATAGCCAGCGCATCAGGCTGCCCGCGTCGCGGTATCCGATCTGCAATCGGACCAGCGGGCCCTGGTTGTCTTGGGTGTGGGTGGCGACGCCGTTGTGCGTCTCCAATTCACATCCCGAGTTCTCGCCTTTGTAACCTTCCGCCACTACAAACAGAGCACGCATTCGCTTCACCTTTGCGTTGGGGTTGAGACCCCATGATGCGCGACGGGTGCGACGCTCTCAAGCAGAAAGTTTAGTCGGGGACGCACGCCCCATCGACGACGGGGACGCGGTCGGCCAGCTTGTCGGACCCGTCGCCCTTCAGGATGAGCGTGCAGTCCTTGGCGTCGAAGTAGTCCTGGTCGAGCTGCCCGATACCGGGCCAGCGAATCTGGCCGGAGCAGAACTGCGACTCCGTCAGCTCGACGATGCGGCCGACGACGAAGTCCTCCGTCCGGTTCATGGGGTTCGCCTGGACGTAGTCGCCCAGCTTGATGAGCTTCCCGGTGCAGTCGTGCGGCATGGCTCTCTCCTTGTGTTGGCTTCGGAGCCCGGGGTTTCGCCAGGACCCTTCCGATTCTGTAACCGGTGCGCTTCCCGGCCTTCCTCGGAGGGTGGACGGTCAAGCCGTCCCACCGAATAGCGCGAACAGGATTCGAACCTGTGACGTCCAGGTTATGAGCCTGGCAAGCTGACCGGACTGCTCTACCGCGCTGCGAGAGTCTACCGCAAGGAACGGACAACGCCCAGGGGTGAAAGCCCCTGGGCGTTACCGGGCCGCCAGCTACCCCGCTGGCATGATCGTCCTTGCGGACGCCCGGGACTCGAACCCGGATTGCACCGGCTCTCGGCCAACGAACGGGAGTCGAACCCGCCTTCGTCGAAGAGTCTACCCGGCGGATCGGACGACGTCGAGCACGAAGCAGACGATCGCGATGCCGGTCAGCACCGCGACCACGAGCGCGGCGCGCTCGCGACTCAACCTTGCTTCCATCCGTCCGGGTCGCCCTGCCAGGGTTCTCGCTGCCCGCGCTCCTCCGATTCGCGCAACGTCTCGGCGGCCAGTTCCAGGCCGCCGGTCACGTAGCGCTCGTCCTGCTTGAACTCCCAGCCATCTCGGAACAAGAGAGCACCGCCGTCTGGCTTGGTAGTCTCGCCGAGTTCTCGCGCCACACCTAAGCCGCGCTGGATACCCAGCGCGCCGCGCACAGCCCAATGACAGTCTACGCGGTGGGGCACATAGAGTTGCTTTCCGTCGAGCCAAATCCTGACTCCTTCTCCTTCTCTCATGCCTTCACCTTCCCACGCGCCAGCTCCCCGAGCAGGTCTCCGTTGCCGTTGGCCTTGGGCTTGGCCTTGCTGCTCCCCGTCTCGTCCGCCTCGGCCTGCGCCTGGAGCGCGGCCAGCTCCTCGCGCACCCAGGTCAGGTCACCCTCGGCCAGCGGGTGGTCCTTGAGCAGCGACTCCAAGAAGTCCTCGCCCTCGACCTCGGTGGCGCTGCCGTCTTGCACCAGCGGGTTCTGACGCTGATAGGCGAGGTTCGCCTGGTGCTCCTTCTGCGCGTCCTCGATCGTGGGGAAGCGGTCGGGGTCGCGCTCCATCATAATCTCGGGTTCGGTTCGGATCGCGTGGGCCAGGTCGTGGCTCTCGGACTTCACCCGGTCGTCCGTGCCCAGTGGGAAGTCGGGCTCCTGGTAGTCGATGTGATACCGGGGCTTCTCCTTCTCGCGCTCATAGTTGAAGTCGTCGTCGTGCTCGGCCCGAACGCTCAAGGCGTTGTCGGCCAGGTCGACGTCGAAGGGGGAGAACAGCCGGGCGCGTTCCTGGAGGTCTTCGAGGAGCGGGCGCATCGACTCTTGGATGCTGCGGCCCGACAAGGACCGCCGATTGATCTCGGCGCCGGTCGCCGAGGGAGGGACGTTGTTCGCGCGGAACTGCTGCTCGATGTCGGCGTTGACCTCGGCGCGCAGCTCCTTGAGCATGGGCGGGGGCGCCTTGAACTCGATGCCGAACGGCTGGTCACCTTGGATGTCTTTGAAGTGGACGGGGCGCCGGGGGCCCAAGGTCAGGTCTTCCTCCTCGTCCCAGTTCACGATTTCAGGAACGGCGAAGCCCTGGTATTGATAGACCTCGTTCAAGTCGGTGAGCTTCGCGTTGATGACCGCGTTCGCATCGCAGAGCCCACGGCCCCGGCCCTCGACGAAGAAGGATCCGGTGGCTGCCTTGCGGTCGAGGAAGAAGGTGTGGGGGATGCGCCCCATGGTGTGTTGACCGCTGCTCGGGTCCACGCTGCCATCGCTGTTGAGCTGGAGGAAGCTCTTGGCAGTCCAGATGATGACGGCGCCCTCCGACTCGAAAGGCTTGTGCCGTTCGATGACTGCGAGCGGCTTCCACGGCTTCGCAGGGTTCGGGATGATCCTGAGCTGGTGGGAATGGAACACAACCAGCTTGATGTTCCCGGGATGATCGCGGTCGAAGAAGGGGCGCACCGAGGTCGTCCCTTCGAGGCGCGTGTAGCGATCAGCCTCCAGCAGCTCAAGGTCGTAGGCGTCGCTCCAAATCCCCTCGACCCCCGCTTCCTGATTGCCAACCAACGCGAGCTTGACCTGCTCGCTCGTCGACTCTACGAGCTTGCGCGCTGGTCGCTTGGCGTAGAGCTTGGAGAGCGCGTTGATGATGACGCGCGTGATGTTCACCGCCGTCTTCCGAGGACGATTCGCGAACGCCTCGGGGGTCTCGCCGGGGTGCCGGTCGAGGAATCGAATCTGGTAGCCCTGGAACATGAGGAGGCAGAACTGGGAGTGCTCCTCGCGCACGCGGGCGGGCGGGCCTCCGAAGGCGAGGCGCCGCGCATTCATCTGTAGCTCCTGATCGTTGAGGAGCTGAGCATCCCGGAAGATGTTGCCGGACCTGCCGAAGGTGAGCGAGTGGCGGAAGTGGTTGATGGTGAGGTTGTCGAGGTTGAGCCCGCGCGCATCGTTGCCCGCTCGACGCTTGGCTCGGAGCAGGAGCTTCGCTTCCTCGATGTCCCCGTCGGCTACCTCAAGCAGCCGCGCGTGGAAACTGTGGAAAGCGTCGAACTCATGGCCCATCGTTTACTCCCGAGGCGACGCGCTCAAGCCTGGACCCCGCCGAGATGTCTACTGGCGTCGTGTTGAGTGCTCCTCGCGTGACGCCTAGGGCATCGTGGTGGATACAGTCCACCGTGAGAATCTCGCGCGAGCCTTCGGACTGAACGTAGTCGTGGGCTTTGAACCTGACCGCGTGACCAGGCTCTAGGATGATCATGCCACCCACTCCTGCATCCTTTGCTACGGTTCCCGACATCGTTCGCTCACTCCCGACCGGGGAGGGGACGCGTCTGTGCGCCACGCCCCCTCCCGCCGCCTGCAACTCTAGCGACCCTGGAGGGTGAGGCGGTAGATGTCGGCGGACAGGTCTGCGTCGTCGGCCTGCTCGACGTCGGCCGCCGTGAAGAACTGAAGCAGCCCCGTCGCCGGGTCCAGCTTGGCGTAGCCGTTGGCCGGATCGGCCGCCCTGCCATCGCAGGAGTCGACCCGAGTGCCGAGGCGCAGGCCGAACGGGTTCCCGGCCACGGGGTCTTCGCCGCCCTCGGCGTTGGCGTATTCGCTGGGGCCTTGCACGTCGACCACGAGCATCTCGCCGTCGCCTACGTCCTGTCCGGGTCCGACCCGGGTGATGGTTCCGTCGAGTGCCATGGGTCCCTCCTTGGCTGGGTTGCCCTCACAGCATACACGACGGGACGACCAACGGAAAAGGCGCGCCCCGGTAGAGTGAGGCGCGCCCGTGTTTCCACATAGGTCGCTTCAACGCCGCGCCCGGGGCTTCGCGGCATTTCTACTGACGCGCCCCGCGTGGCGCTCGATCTGAGGGGGTCCGGCCCTGGCCCTCCTCAAGGGCCGGTCACTGAAGAGGGACCGGCGCGGGCGTCGGATCGTAGTTCGCCGCGCGCTCACGGTCAGTTGAAGTCCATGCCGTTCCTCAAAGAGGAAGGCGTGAGGTCGAAGGAGCCACCAGGCGAACATCACCAGCGGCATCAGCTCACCCGTTCGAAGATCAGGTAACGCTGCTCATCGACGGGCATCGCGGCGCGCTTCTCTTTGTCCGCCTCGGCCATGCGCCAGCCCTTCCTCGGGGCGATCCCCACCAGCTTCACCTCACCCCCGAGGAGCTTCCGCGCTTCGCGGGCAGCTATGTTGCTCGCGTCCTTCGCCCAGGACGCCAGCTCGTCGAGCCGATCCATCTCGGTGAGCTTGCTGGTCAATTGAACTCGAACCTGCTGGGGGGAAGGTGAGGACGACCGAGGCCACCCGCTGGCTTACAGCTCGGGCACCCGTCGCACGGTTCCTCGTCGGGTCGCTCGACTGCGAGCTGAGCCGCTCGACCGTGCGCCTGCTTGCGCTGCTCGGGGTCCATCTTCTCCAGCGCCTCGGCGCAGAGAACCTTGATGCGTTTGCCCAGGTTCGTCTTCGCGGGAACGGCGAAGATCGGGATCGCCGTGATGGACATGACGACGAGGTCGCGCGGGATTCTCGACGCGCCGCCCTCGCAGATGTAGGTGACCGCGAAGACGCCGAAGCTCCCGGGGTAGATGCCCTCGCTAGTTGGGTCGTCGGGAGTGGGCACCCACTCCCGAAGGACGAGCGTGTCGCCGATCGCGTAACGACGGTCGGCCCGCCGGATCTCGAACCGCTTGAGGCCGTCGGCGCACGCGACGAAGGGGCCAGGCCAGGTCTTGAGTTCGTGGATCATTCGTTGACCTGCCCCACCCTCGCTTGGCACTCGAACACAGAGCGTATCACGGAGTCGGCCCACCCCTCCTTGCGCAGCTCGTCGGCGAGGGCCTTGGCTCGCAGATCCTCAGCCTTCTTCCAACCCTTCGGCTTGAGGAACGCGACGATGTGCCCCTCGTCTGGACCGAAGGCGACGTGGACCACGCTGCTCACGCGGCGAAGCTGCATCCGTTTGTTGTCGTCGTCGAACTGGATGACGTCGCCCGCCTCGACTCGGCACGGGAACCGCTCGGACGCGAACTCCAGCTCCTCGCCGCACTCGAACAGCCTGACCTCGATGCTCATCTCTTACTCCTAAGCGTCGCGTCGAGTATGTCCTGATGGATTTCGTCGGCCAGCGACTCGGTGATCGCCGCGCGCTTCCGCTCGAATCCCTTCGGGGTTGGGCCTGGTTCGATCAGTCCATCCTTCAGCAGCCTGCGAACGAGCCGGTCGGCCAGGATCGCTGGCTTGTCTGGACCCACAGAGATGGTGCGGCCTTGGGTCACACCTCCACCTCTTCGGCCCAGCACTGCGCTTTGCCATCGGCCGTGGGATCACCCTGCTCATACCTGTATAGACGCGCACGCTTGACCATGGCGCGGAAGAGGTTGGTGGATTGCTCCGAAACACATCGACCCGAACTACGAGCGCTCTCTGCTTCTTCGATGATGACCGGCATCGCGGGGTCGTCCCTGGGAATCAACCGGAAGATGTCGCCAGGCCGCAGGTCAGCCATGCGAATCATCTCGCCGTTAGGAGGCTCACCGATGTAGCAGAGTCCGTTGAGTTCCTGCATCAGAACGCGTCCTCTCGGTCCTTGTCCCCGTGGTGAGGGCCCGGATGCTTGAGAAGCGCGAAGGCGCTGCCGCACAGCGAAAGGACCAGCGTCTCGCGAGACAGCCCGAGCTTGTGGAACGCGCGGACCAACTCGGACAGCGAGTGGTTGAACGCTTCCCGGCATCGCTGTTCCTCGGGCCCGGTCACATCGCCCTCGACTCTGGAAGCGGTGGCCCGATGTCGAAGATCAGGCGAGCCCGAAGGAGCGCATCCTCCAAGAGCTTCTGGACGTGGCCCGCGTTCAGCATCTTCTCGACGTCCTTCGCCACCGCCGCTGAGAGCTTCTCCTCTCGGGCTGCCTTGATGGCGTCTTCGATCAGTGCCAGTAGCTTCGGGCTCATCGCTTCGCTCCCCGGTCTAGCTTACCGAGAGGGAGTGGTCACCGGCCAGGGCCGACGACCTGGAGGGGTGCGGCCCCTCCCTCCCCCACGGGGCTAAGACAAGGCAAAGGTTGCCGAAGGCAACGTGTCTTTGCCTTTGTTACCTGGTTGGCCTCGAAAGGCGTAGCGCCAGTCTCAAGCGGCCCGGACGTGAGCCGCCGCACGCGACGACTCCAGCAGGCGGGAACTCCCCGCCAGGACTGGAGAGTGTATACACCGACACCGACACCGACGGATGGAAGCCTACGGCCAGGGATCATCGTGGCGTGGCGCGAACAGGATGATGAGCGGCACGGTGAGCAGGCAGGCGAGCGGCAGGATGATGGGCAGGGTCACGACAGCCACGACCCCCTTCAAGATGTCGCAGGCGGTTGGCCTGTCTTCCTTCCTCCGCTGCTCGCGGCAGACGTCGCATCCACAGTCGATGTGGTGTGGCTTCACGTCCGCTAGCCCCTGAGTTTTCTTCGCAGCATTCGCGCGCTCTCCAGCCAGCCCATTCGCGCGACCTGCTCCAGTGCCGCCTGGACCTTCTCGGTGTCGCAGTCAGCGACCCTGACCGTTATCGCGTTCGTGATCGTCCTCTCCCTGAGTCCGCCAGTCCAAGCCTTGTCGAAGTCCTCGCAGTCTGTCACAGCCTCAATCGTCTCTCTCGCCTCGTCGTTCATCTCGCCTCCTTATGCTGAGCCCATCTCCACGTTGCCGCCCTTCCGGTCGGCACGCTTCCGGCTGTAGGTCATGTAGCGGAGGGCGTCGACCGTGTGGTCGTTCCCCTCCTCGATGGCGTCGGTGTCGTCGCCCTCCCGGTCCTCCTTGAACTTGTAGCCCTGGAGCTGAGCGATGGTCACGGAGCAGGCACGGTGAATGCGGACGCGCCTCTGCTTGAAGAGGCTAGCGACGTGGAGGATTCCCCGATACCGTTCCTTCTTCCCGGGGCGCACCCGGGGCGCGCGGATCCCCAGCTCCTTCGCCCACTTCCTCAGCGCCCGGCGCGCCGCTACGATCCGGTCGGGCTCGGCGCCGTCGCACCAGAACGTGTCGATGCCCCGCCCGGTCATCGCGCCGAACCGCAGGTGTGCCTCCTTGAAGCGCTCGATCCACCAGGCCGTGAGCCGCTTCGCTTCGTGGACCTCATGCACGATGTCCCAGCTCGCATCGGCGTTGAGCCTGCCGACGACGAGCGCGCCCGGGGAACCGTAGCCCCAGTCGACCCCGGCATCGAACAGCGTGCCCTCGCTCCGCTTCGTGAGCACCTTGGTCAAGTCGAAGACGTTGGCCGCTTTGCTGAAGTCCGGGAACACCTGGCCGTGGAACGCCTCCCAGCTCGCTTGCCACTCGCGGCGGAAGAACGCGTCCGGGAGAGTGGCCTTCGCGTCGGCGACCTCCATGGCCGACACCCTCGGGTTCGCCGAGCTGTGCCAGGTGAAGCCCGCCCAGTTGCCGCCCTTGTCGTATAGATCGTCGTGAGGCTGTGTCCGGCGCCAGACCTCTTCGTAGGCCCACGTTGGTCCGCGCGGGGTTCCGGTAAAGATGACCCAGCCCCCGGTCGCAGCGAGGCGACCGCGAAGGCTGACCTGCCAGACGGTCGCGCGCATCAGAGTGAACTCGTCGAGCCACGCGCCGCACAGAGTCTCGGCCACGATGTTCTCTGGCTTGTTCGCGCTGCGGAACTCGACGGTTGCCCCGTTGCTCAGCTTCCAGGTGCGCTCGAAGTCCTGGCCGCTGCCCGACGGATTCAGGAGCCAGCCCTTCGGCGCGCGAGACACGAACCGCTTGCGCATCACCTTGCCGATGCCGGTCGTCGGAGCGACCAGGTAGTAGACCGCCGTGGGATCGTTCTCCATGACGATCCGCTTCCAGAAGTTGATGGCGCCCGTGTCGGTCTTGCCCGACTGGACCCCGGCGACCAGGACCAGGTAGCGAGCAAGGCAGTTGATCGCGGCGAGCTGAGTATCGTGCGGGAGGAAGGCATCGCCCTTCGTCGTGAACCGGCGCATCCATTCGGCGTCGGTGTCGGTCTCGCGCTCGTTCCCGGCGGTGACCGCGCCGACCTCGTCGGGGCGATAGAGCCGGGTGAGCTGGGTCGCCGCGCCCAGACGGATCTTCGCGGAGGTCGAGCTGACCAGGTCGACCAGCTCCATCACGCCCTTGCGGAAGCCGTCGATGAGGAGGGGCCGGGTCGCGCTCCGCATCTCGGCCATGGACTCGGCGTAGGCCGCCCGGAAGTTCTCATCCCGGTGCTCCCAGCGGTGGACCGTCGAGCGGCTCACCCTCAGCTCCGGGTCCCGGGCGATGTCGGCGCGGGTGTAGCCGCGCAGGAGCAGGCCAAGCACCTGGAGCTGGACCGGGGTGAGGTAGTCGATGGGCCGCTCGCCCTCGGCGGGCCGGGGCCAGGTGGGCGCGATCTCGGTGGGGTAGGGACCCCCGAGCGTCGAGAGCATCTCCAGCGCGGGCAGGATCGCTAGGGCAGCTTCCTCGGCGGTCGGCTCGATCGCCTCACACGCGGGCTGCCGTGAGGCGTGGGGGGCCTCTCCGTCCTGACCCGAGGGGTCAGCCGCGTCAGCCGTGTCATCACGCGTCACTGGCTGGGGCCCGTGTCTACCGTGTCAGCACGGTCAGCCGCCTCACTTGGCGTGTCAGACGTGTCAGCCGTGCTAGCCAGGCCAAGGTGGTCGAGGCAGTGGAGGCATCGGGGGCCGGTCAGCTCGGGCCCTGCCGCGCCGCGCCATCGCTTCGAGCCGCAGACGGGCGGGGTGGGGTGGTAGTCGAGCGTGGCCGCCTGGACTTCGTGGTCGTCGAGCCGGAAAGCGTGGAGCTTCGGCGGTCGGCCCAGGCCCTTGTCGCCCGCCGCGTTCGTCGAGGGGGGCCACGGCAGCATCCAGCGGACTCGCTTCACCCCCCGAGTCTACCAGGTAGGTGAGGCGCTCTCGCCTCAGAAGCGGAGGCCGGGCTTCCCATCTACGTCACGCTCAGGTGGTCGCCGTCGATCAGCCACGCGAGTCTGTTCGTGCAGCTCCAGAGCTTCTCCTTCTTCGCGATCTCCTTGAGGCGCATTGGGTCGGTGCGCTGGAGGGCGATGGCGTTGGCCCAGGTCCGAGCGAGCGCGAAGCTCGGGGGAGCCCGCCAGGAAGCTGGGAGGGTCCCGCGCCCGAGGTCGAGCAGCGCGACGAGGGTGGCTAGTATCGTCGTTTCGCCCGCCCCTTTCGCGAGCAGCAGGCCGGGCTCGATCGCTAGCAGGTGGGAGACGGTAAGGTGGTATCCGCCGGGCCCGTCAACAATGGCGACGAAGGCGGTGGTGAGCCGCCCTCCTCCGCCTAGGCACAGGTTGGCGACTGCCTTCTCCAGCTTCGGATAGCTGACCTTCTCGCCTACCCGGGCGATCATCTCGGCGTCGATCGTCATGACGATCCGGCGCAGCTCGTCATCGCTGAACTGCTGGGGGGCTGACATGAGGGCGCGGATGGCGCGGCGGCGTTCGAGGTCGCTCACGCCTCGACCAGGTCCCGCTGGAGTGTCGGGACTCCCAAGCCGTGGAGCCTATCCAACTCTTCGAGGAAGTGCTGGGCGCACCAGGGGATCGGTCCGAAGATGTCGACGTCGATGTATCCGCTGCACGCGATACAGAGTGTCCCGCCGACGAGCAGAGCGAGCGGTCTCCAGCTACCGCCTAGAGTTCTGACCATGAGCAGGCGGTGCCTGTCGCCGGTCACTTTCTCACCGGGTCGCGCCCGGCCCCGCGACACGGGATCCCGACCGCGAGCGCGTGGCCTCCGATCTTCCCATCGGTCTTGCGCACCACGGTCCGGCAGTCGCACACCGGGCAGGTCGCTCGCCAGCGGTAGGACTTGTCGATCGGCCACGGGACGCGCGGGTGTTCCTTGAGGCAACAGACCGGGCAGGTC
>LAZR01000152.1_pt1 | contig 87134 bp, 80 predicted proteins | sample 329461 | NCBI WGS metagenome assembly LAZR01 (sample SAMN03002196, study PRJNA259156) | marine sediment metagenome | biome: sea floor; feature: Hydrothermal impacted sediments; material: marine sediment; isolation source: Loki non-amplified sample from Loki's castle hydrothermal vent sediment ... | reverse complement strand
CATTGCGTGACTCATACCGTCCCCGGGATTGGATTTAGGTAAAACCGATCAGGCGACAACTACCCTGACACCGGGGGAAAGCTCGGAGAATGCTGAAGCAAAGACGTTTTGGGACGAGTTTTTTCGAGTATTTGGCGTGCCGCGACGTCGCGTTGCGGTTTATGAGAAGCTGGTCTCCAAGGCTGCGGGGAAGGCCGGCTTCATCGACCTCTTTTGGCCTAAGGTAATGATTGCCGAGCACAAGTCTAAGGGTAAGAATCTGGATAGCGCTTTCAATCAAGCTATCGATTATTTCCCCGGCCTAGATCCGGCAGACTACCCGCAATACGTTGTAGTGTCTGATTTCGCACGTATCCGGCTCATCAATCTTGAAACCGAAGAGACCACCGAGTTCCTTCTCCAAGACTTACCCGATAACGTCAATGCTTTTGGCTTCATTGCTGGCTATCAGGTGCGTAAGTTTAAGGAGCAAGACCCGGTGAATATCCGGGCGGCACAGAGGCTAGCCGAACTGCATGACGCTTTAGCTGGCGTCGGTTACGAGGCTCACGAGCTTGAGGTCTATCTGGTTAGGCTATTGTTCGCCTTGTTCGCAGATGACACTGGCATCTTTATGCCACGGGGCTCCTTCGAGGACTATATACGCAGCCGAACCTCCGAGGATGGCTCCGATCTAGCATCTAAGATGGCTGTGAATCGCCCCTAGTTTAGTAGACACCTCCAGGCCTTGTAATGGTTTGCCCCAGTTTCAATTGACCACTAAAGATCGAAGCAATTAATGTTCGTATGGCCCCAACTACTTATTAGGCTTTTCGATAGAAAGTGATCTCGATTTTTAAGCCACCTAAGGGGCTGTGCGAAAAATGTGTTTGTCCACTGTAGCGATCGACTATATCGCAAACGATTGCCAGCCCCAGGCCATGTCCGGGCGTCTGCTCGTCCAGTCTCAATCCACGTTTACCTAACGCACTTACCGCGTCTTGTGCAACGCCAGTGCCATCGTCAGCCACGACGATAAGCATTTGCTTGTTGTCTTCTCTGAGGGATAGGTCGACGAAGGTTGATGACCACTTGCCGGCGTTATCCAGAAGATTGCCGAGGATTTCGCTCAGGTCGTGTTCTTCAACAGGCCAGCGATGTTCTTCCGTCATATCTGTAGTTAACTCGAACGATTTGTCGGGATACAAACGACCAAACATCCATAAAAGATCCCTTGCCTGTTTCACCGGAAAAGCGCTTTTTCCGACCTGGGGTCCAGCAAAGCGGCTACGACGCATCTCTGCCTCCAGTTGCTTGTCGATATCACCGAGCCGCGATCCCATTTCGCGCCTCAAGTCATCGTCCAGCGGGCGACTGGTGTCTTCCAGAATCTGCCTGACCGCTGCGATCGGCGTCTTGACGCTGTGGGACAGGTTAGCGAGCGCATCCCGCGAGCGTTCAAGGCGCCGGTCAAGAAAATCAAGCAGTTGATTGAGCTGTTTAACCAGAGGCTGTAGCTCCTCTGGCGCCTTGACGTGAATTCGCGATACCTCACCGCCTTGCAGTTTTTTCAGTGAAGCCTGGAGCGATATAACCGGCCGCATAGACAGGGTGATGCCAATCCAGATAACGCCCACGAGTAATAAAATCAGCATGATGGATACAATCGCCGTCCAGGCATGCAGCTCTGCCTGGCTGGCCTTCAGCGCTGCCATGTCTTCGGACACGATGACGACTAAAGACTGATCATTCACTACGAATGCTTTTCTAAAGGCGATGACATCGGATGGCGCACCGGTTGCAGAGGGTTTACGCACTCTGATCGCGCCCTGTTGATCTGATTGCAGCAAGGGGCCTAGTAATGCCTCCCAGGTACTGGGTGAAATAATGGTCTGGGTAGGAGATTGAATGGCGAAAGCATGGTGAAAAACCTCTTGGAAATAGTCACCTGTGCGTAGCGTATCTATCTTGCCATCGGATTGGCGTATCTGCAGTTCGAGAAAGGCCACTTCATCTTGCAGCCGACTTTCAACAAAGTCCCAGGACATTCTTTCCAGCAGGACACCGTGGACAAGCCAGGCAGTAGCCATCAGGGCTATACCCGAAGGTAACAACAGCGCCAGCAGCGTTCCCTTGACCGATGTTGGTTTTTTAAACAGCATCATCGAATAAATACCCCTGGCCGCGTCGTGTCGCGATGGTATTGGCTCCCACTAATTTTCTGAGGCGGCGTATGTACGCCTCGATTATATTGTCGCTCGGGCTTTCGCTCAGGTTGTAGAGCTGCTCCATGAGCTGTTCCTTGGAAAAAACCTGACCAGGCCGGCTCATCAGACAGCGCAGCAGGCGGAATTCGGTGCCGGTCAGGCTATGCTCTGAGCCGTCTTGGATCTTCAGACTCTGGCGATTTTCGTCCAGTTCAAAGCCGCCCGCTTTCACCGACGTGTGAACGCGCCCCTCACTTCGGCGCACGATGGCGTTAAGCCGTGCCACCAGCTCTTCCGTCCGGAATGGTTTGGTCAGGTAGTCATCGGCGCCCGCTTTCAGGCCATTGACCTTATCTTGCCAATCCCCGCGCGCCGTCAAGATCAATACTGGGAAGCTGGCGTTGCTGGAGCGCCAGCTGCGGAGTACATCCAGGCCGTTGCCATCCGGTAGCCCTAGATCCAGAACGCCCACCCTATAGTCTTCTTGTTCGCCCAGAAGGATGGCTTCTTTAGCGGTTTGCGTCCTGTCCACGCTAAAACCCGCTTTCTCAAGCTGGCTGGCGAGTCCTTCGGCTAACAAGCAGTCATCCTCCACCAGCAGTAGTCTCATCAGTTTTTTCCTCCGCAATCTGAGCACAGTCGATTTGAGTGTCACTGATTCACCTGAACTCTGCCTGAATAGAAAACAGCTGGATATTTTCAGAAAGGATTCAGGTTGATGGACGATGATAATCATCAATTTGGACGTACGTGCTTGCAAACAGCAAGCCCACGGCCCCTGACTGGGGCCAAATCACAGGAGAGGCTTTGATGAGCTTATCAAGATTTGCAGTAGCAGCAATGGCTATGTCGGTTTCGGTTCTGGCGCTGGGCGCTGGCGCTCACGATGGTGGGCATGGGCAAGGTGTGAAAATCGGTGAGCCGGGCAACGTGTCTGAGGCTGATCGCACCATCAACGTCGTCATGCATGACAACTACTACGAGCCTGAATCTATTGACGTCAAGCCGGGCGAAACCGTGCGCTTTGTGATTGAGAACAAAGGTAGCCTGGTCCATGAATTCAATATTGGCACGGCGTCTATGCATGAGGCTCACCAGGCCGAAATGATGATGATGGTTGAGCACGGGGTCATTCAGGGCGGTAAGTTGAACAAAGAGATGATGGATATGGATCACAGCATGATGGACATGGACATGGACATGGATATGGGCAAAGGCCACTCCATGAAGCATGACGATCCCAATAGCGTGTTGCTGGAGCCGGGTGAGAACAAGGAAATTATTTGGAAATTTGCAGAGAAAGGCGCCATCGAGTTTGCCTGCAACGTTCCCGGCCATTACCAGGCTGGCATGTATGGCGATGTAAATTTTAACTGATCGGTTTTCTAGCTAGATAAATGCCCGACATGCTGCATGTCGGGTAGATCTCTATGCATTCAAGCAGTTGGGAGTAGTGATCCATGAAGACAGCTCTTTTGGCAGGTGCATTGGGCCTGCTTTTGCCGGCTATTGGTCTGGCGGGCGAATACAGCCTGACGGTCGATCGGGTACAGATCGATACCGGCGACTTCGTTAAAGAAGGTATTGGTTACAATGGTAAATCTCCAGGGCCGGTTATGCGGTTCAAGGAAGGCGAAGAGGTGACCATCAAGGTTACTAACAACCTGAATGAGATGACCTCCATTCACTGGCATGGCTTGATCCTTCCGTACAAGCAGGATGGCGTCCCGGGGATCAGTTTTCCGGGTATCAAGCCGGGCGAAACCTTCACCTATAACTTCCCCATCACACAATCGGGAACCTACTGGTTTCACAGTCACTCGGGTTTCCAGGAGCCCGATGGCGCCTATGGAGCCATTGTTATTGAGCCTGAGGGACGCGAACCCTTTCGATACGACCGCGATTATGTAGTGCAGTTAACCGACAAGCATCCGCACACCGGCGACCGCATCATGCGCAATCTCAAGATGATGCCGGACTATTACAACCGCGAGCAGCAAACGGTTGGGGAGTTCTTTTCCGACGCGTCTGAAAAAGGCTTTATGAATACGCTGAAAGATCGCCTGGCGTGGGGCGATATGCGCATGATGAAAGCGGACGTCGAAGACCTGCAGGGTTTTACGGGCCTCATTAACGGCAAGGGTCCGGATCAGAACTGGACTGGCATTTTTGAGCCGGGTGAGCGAATCCGGTTGCGCTTTATTAACTCCTCGGCCATGACGTACTTTGATATTCGGATTCCCGGACTGGAAATGACTGTTGTTCAGGCGGACGGCAACAATGTTCAGCCCGTCAGCGTTGATGAGTTTCGTATTGGCGTTGCCGAAACCTTCGATGTGATTGTTCGACCTAAAGACGCTCAGGCGTACACTATTTTTGCCGAATCCATGGGGCGTTCAGGCTATGCCAGGGGAACCCTTGCACCTGAAATGGGCATGGTGGCCGAAGTGCCAGAACTGCGTGAAGCTGCCCGGCTGACCATGGCCGACATGGGCAGCATGGAAGGTATGGATCACGGCAGCATGGCCGGTATGGAGGGCATGGACCATTCCAATATGGCTGGCATGGACGGCATGGATCATTCGAAGATGAAAGGAATGGATCATTCAAGCATGGAGGGCATGGACCACTCCAATATGGCCGGCATGGACCATTCCAACATGGGTCAAGGGTCAGCGATGGCTGACACTGGTGCCAGCGATCCCTTCTACGCCCAGGGCAGTGGCCTGATTCCAACGGCAGCCAATGGCGGCAAGTTTTTGTCTTATGCAGACCTGAAAGCTCAGAAGCCACTCTTTGAGGCGCGTGAAGCTACCCGGGAAATTGAAATGCGACTCACCGGGAACATGGAGCGCTACACCTGGAGCATCAATGGTGTCAAATACGAGGATGCCGATCCCGTCCGTCTCCAGTACGGCGAGCGCGTTCGCTTCAAATTCGTCAACGAAACGATGATGACTCACCCCATGCACCTGCATGGCATGTGGTCCATTCTGGATGTTGGCGCCGGCCAGTTGAACCCAGTCAAGCATACGATCAGCGTTCAGCCGGGCACTACGATCTATATGGAGACCGAGGTAGATGCGCCGGGACAGTGGGCATTCCATTGTCACCTGTCCTATCACGCCGAGGCGGGAATGTTCCGCAAGATTATTGTTGAAGGCGGACCTGAGACTCCAACTGCAGCCGTGAACGAGCAATCGGTCAAATTGGGAGGTGGGGCATGAGTTTTTTCAAGTCTTTGGCGGTGACTATGCTGGCTGGTCTTATGTTGATGCCCGCGCTAGGTCTTGCCCAGGAGAGGAGACAGGATACAACCCCGCGTAAGGAGCCCTTGAAGGTCTGGGGTGCTCAATTCGAAGAGTTTGAATACCGCTACAGTGATGACGAGGAAGAGCTAGGTGTATGGAGTGGAGATTTCTTCTATGGCACAGACGATCTGAAAGTACGTTGGCTGACCAAGGGCGAATATGCCATAGAAGAGCAGGCTTATGAAAAGCTTGAGAATCAGCTGGTAGGGCAGTTACCTGTCTCGGATTTTTTTGATGCCAAAGCGGGAATCCGTTTTGACACTCCGGAAGGTCCAGACCGCACCTATGCTGTTCTGGGTGTTGCAGGTCTTGCGCCCCAGTGGTTTGAGGTTGATGCCAACTTCTACGTGAGCAAGGACGGTGACACCTCCGCTGAACTGGATGCGGAGTACGAGCTGTTGCTGACCAATTACTGGATCCTGGCTGCCGCTTTTGATGCAACTGTCGCATTCAGCGAGGATCGCGAGATTGGTGTTGGCAAAGGTCTGGTATCGACTGAAACGGGACTGCGGCTGAGGTATGACCTGATAGATCGCTCCTTCTCCCCGTATATCGGCGTCGTACATGAGCGGAAGTACGGAGACACTGCTGACTTTGCCAGAGCCGATGGGGCTGGTACCGAACAATGGTTTGCCGTTATCGGCGCAAGACTGTCCTTTTGAGGGTCTGAACCGCTATTGGGCCAGCACGGCCCGAGTTGAACAACATCGGGTCGCTTGCTGTCAAAATATTCTGTTCATGAGTATTTAACTGGAGGTTGTATGAGCAAGGAGCAAGACAGGACCACGCATTACAACGAGGGCAGCCTGACACTGGCAGGTACTGTCATGTTGGGCACTGGCGTCATGATTGGTGCTGGTATCTTTGCGCTTACAGGTCAAATGGCAGAGATGACAGGTGCGCTTTTCCCCCTGGCCTTTCTGGCTGCGGCTGTCATTGTGTCTTTTAGTTCTTACTCCTACATCAAGATTTCCAATGCCTATCCGTCCGCTGGCGGCATTGGCATGTATCTGCACAAGGCATACGGTGATCGGCTACCGACCGCATTTCATGCCTTGCTGATGTATTTCTCGATGGTGATCGCTCAGAGTTTTCTCGCCCGTACATTTGGCTCCTATACGATGCAGCTGTTTGGCGGCGATGAGAGCGGACTTATGGTGCCGATTCTCGGGGTATCACTGATCCTGGCTGCATTTGTGATTAACCTGCTGGGAAACCAGATGGTCCAGGGCGTTGCATCTTTTATTGGTGTGTTAAAGATCACCGGTATTTTGATCATCGGCTTGGTAGGTGTCTGGTTGGCAGACAGTCTTGCTGTCGACTTTTCCAGCACGGGCGAGACTGGGGTCGCTGGCAACTTCTTGGGTGCAACTGCGCTGGGCATATTGGCGTTTAAAGGTTTCACCACCATTACTAACAGTGGGTCCGAGGTGAAACACCCGCGTCGCAATGTGGGCCGTGCCATCATCATTTCCATTGCCGCCTGCGTGGTGATCTATACCCTGGTTGGCTTTGCTGTCGCCAGTAACCTCTCGCTCGCCGAGATTATCGAAACCCGAGACTACTCCTTGGCTGCCGCCGCTCGCCCGGTACTGGGTGAGTACGGAGTGTGGTTTACCGTGGCAATCGCCATGATGGCGACAGCCGGTGGCATCCTCGCCAGTATCTTTGCCGTATCGCGCATGCTGGCCATGTTGACCGAAATGAAACTGGTACCGCATAGCCACTTCGGTATGTCGGGCAGCATTCAAAAGCACACACTCGTTTACACGGTGGTGTTGGGTCTGATCCTGACTGCCTTTTTTGACCTTTCCCGGATTGCGGCCCTCGGGATTATTTTCTACCTGATTATGGATATCGCCATTCATTGGGGGGTGTTGCGTTATCTGCGCGAAGATATCAAGGCGGTGAGGTGGTTACCGCTAGTAGCCATTATGCTCGATCTGCTGGCGCTAGGCGGCTTTGTCTGGGTCAAGCTGAACTCGGATCCCTTCGTGCTGGGCGTGGCCGTTGTGACCATGATCGTGATTGCAATTGGCGAGCAGATATTCCTGACATCGTCAGCACGGAAAAAAGCGGTGGATGATGAGGATGCTCACGCAGACCACCATTGATATCTACGATTTGAAAAGGAGGTCAGCACCATGATGAACGAGAGCATGTACGGAAATGCCATGTGGAGTGGGCACTGGCTATGGATGCTGGTGGTAGCCATCGTCGTCGTCGTGCCGGTCTGGCGAATATGCCGGCGCACTGGATATCCGGGCTGGCTGGGGCTGTTGATGCTGGTTCCGATGGTCAATCTGGTTTTGTTGTACTTTATCGCCTTTGCCGACTGGCCTGCGAATAAAGCAGGAGCAGGCAATGAGTGATCACCAGCACGATCATCATGATCATGAAAGCCACGGCGAAAACGCGGTAAAAGACCTTGTTTGCGGCATGTCGGTCGATCCCCATACGGCAGAACATCGCAGCCAGCATGCAGGCAAGAGCTGGTACTTTTGCTCTTCTCGATGTCAGTCAAAGTTCGAGGACGATCCAGAGAAGTACCTCGGCGAAAAGAGTGCCGAGGCAGAGCCGGTCGCACCCGGGACCATGTACACCTGCCCGATGCATCCCGAGATCCGTCAGCAAGGCCCCGGTGATTGTCCCATCTGCGGCATGGGCCTGGAGCCTGAAGAAGTCAGTCTGAATGACGGGCCCTCCGCAGAACTCACTGATATGACACACCGATTCTGGATCGGTCTTGTATTAACGCTTCCGGTATTTCTGCTTGAGATGGGCGGTCACCTGACGGGGCTTGATCACATAGTGTCGCCGCAGATATCCAACTGGATTCAATTGCTACTGGCCACCCCGGTAGTGGTTTATTGCGGCTGGCCTTTCTTCGTTCGGGGCTGGAAATCTGTCCTCAGCCGTAACCTGAACATGTTCACGCTGATATCCATCGGTACCGGCGTTGCACTGTTTTATAGCCTGGTCGCAACATTGATGCCGCAGATTTTCCCCGGCGCCTTCCGCCAGGACGATGGCTCGGTCGCTGTGTATTTTGAGGCCGCGGCCGTTATCGTGGTGCTGGTGTTACTCGGACAGGTTCTGGAGCTGCGTGCTCGAGAGAAAACCTCTGGCGCCATCAAGGCCTTGCTTGATCTCGCGCCAGCAAACGCCAGAAAGCTGTCCGATGACGGTGACGAGTCCGATGTGCCCCTTGAACAGATAAAGGTCGGCGACCGCCTCCGGGTGCGCCCCGGCGACAAGGTACCACTGGATGGTGAAGTCCTTGAAGGCAGCTCCAATGTAGATGAATCCATGGTAACCGGAGAGCCTTTGGCGGTCAGCAAAAAGGCCGGCGCCCAGGTGGTTGGCGGCAGCATCAACCAGCAGGGCAGTTTCATCATGCGCGCCGACAAAGTAGGTCGCGACACCATGCTTTCCCAAATTGTGCAAATGGTGGCAAACGCCCAGCGCAGTCGTGCGCCGATTCAGGGTCTGGCAGATAAAGTAGCCGGTTGGTTCGTGCCGGCGGTCATCGTCATCGCCGTTATTGCGTTTGTCGTCTGGTCAATATACGGACCCACGCCACCCATGGCTTTTGGGCTGATTGCTGCAGTGAGTGTATTGATCATTGCCTGCCCCTGTGCCCTCGGCTTGGCAACCCCCATGTCGATCATGGTGGGTGTTGGCCGTGGCGCTCAGATGGGAGTGCTGATCCGTGACGCGGAAGCGCTTGAGCGCATGGAGAAAGTAGATACGGTCGTGGTGGATAAAACCGGCACCCTAACGGAGGGCAAGCCGCAGGTGACCCGGCTGGTGCCCGCAGACGGCTTCAGTGAAGAGGATCTGATGCGCTACGCCGCTGGTCTCGAAAAGGGCAGTGAGCATCCGCTGGCGCATGCCATTCTCGAGAAAGCCAAGGCGTTGAAGCTAACACTCTCCGATGCCGAAGACTTCGACTCCCCAAATGGCAAAGGGGTGACCGGCAAGATCGATGGCAAACGGGTCCTGCTCGGCAATCGGCTGCTAATGGAGTCTGAGAATGTCGATACTTCCGCTTTCGACAAAGAGGCAGACGAGCTGCGCAAGGATGGTGCTACGGTGATTTTCGCCGCAGTGGACGGGAAGATCTGCGGGTTACTTGCGATCGCTGATCCGGTCAAAGAGACCACCGCAACGGCTATTGCCGCATTACAAAATGAGGGCGTTCGCGTGGTCATGCTGACCGGCGACAATCGCATCTCCGCCGAGGCAGTAGCCCGCAAACTCCACATTGATGAGGTAGAAGCGGAAGTGCTTCCCGAAGACAAGGGCAAGATCGTCCAGCGTCTCAGGGATGAAGGCCGTATTGTCGCTATGGCCGGCGATGGTGTGAACGATGCCCCCGCCCTGGCGACAGCAGATGTCGGTATCGCCATGGGCACCGGTACCGATGTAGCTATCGAAAGCTCGGGCATTACGCTGCTGCGCGGTGATCTGATGGGGATTGTTGAAGCACGGACGTTGTCGCGCGCTACGATGCGCAATATTCGGCAAAACCTGTTTTTCGCCTTCATTTACAACGCTGCAGGAATACCTATTGCGGCGGGACTTCTGTACCCATTTACCGGCATTCTGCTATCGCCGATCATCGCCGCCGCGGCTATGTCGTTGTCTTCGGTCAGCGTGATCACCAATGCCTTACGACTGAGGGTTATCAAGCTGTAAGCAAAGACCAGCGATGCCCCGTCAGTGGAGCCTCGGAGAAAACTTATAACTCAGTTTTCCTTAGGCTCCACATTATCCAAAGACAACTCCAAGAAAAATCGGGTGACTCACTGCGCTGAAGAACAACAGGCTGTCCCACCATGGGCATTTGCAATCGATAAGGTTATAGCCAAACCCAACCCAGCGCTGCCAGCACTGAATCGCTCCTGCTTTTGTAGACGTCCTGTGACCGCTTTTGGCCGGAAGCCGCCTGTGACGAGCGACTACTTCTGGCCGTAAGCGGCAGTTTTACCCGACCTGAACTACCTTGGGTTCGCTAGCAGCCACAACTGACCGGCTTCCAGTCGCTGCCTTGTTGATGTGGTCGCTCCACCACTCCATCATCGAGCGCCGGCGATCAACATAGTCGGCTCGGTTGTAGGCGGCACGAACTTCGTTTTTGTCGACATGCGCCAGAGCCACCTCAATCAGCTCGGGGTCAAAACCCTCCTCATTGAGAATCGTGCTCGCCACCGAGCGCATGCCATGACTGACCAAGCGACCGGCGAAGCCCATGCGCTTCAGTGCCATGTTGGCCGTCTGGCTGTTGCAGTGGGTGCGAGGATTGCGGTCGGCGGGGAAAACGAACTCTCTGTGGCCGCTATAGGGCTCAACGGTTTCCAGGATTGCCAATACATGATCGGTAAGCGGCACAATGTGAGGACGACGCTTTTTCATGCGTTCTGCGGGGATAATCCAGATTTTCTTCTTAAAGTCGATATCGGCCCATCGCGTCGTAGCTGCTTCAACGGGTCGGGTCATGGTGTGTAGTTGCCATTCGATCAAGGCGCGAGTTGTACGTTTGATGCTGGCATTGGAGATGGCAATCATAAGTTCAGGAAGTTCGTCCGGACTTAACGCTGCCATGTTCTGTTTTTTTGGCTTTTTGAAAACGGCTCGAATCCCGCTTAGTGGGTTAGCCTGGATCAAGCCGGAATTGACGGCATACGTTAGGATCTCATTTAGGCGCTGAGATAGGCGCTTAACCGTTTCTAGGCTGCCTTTGGTTTCAATTGGACGCAGAAGCTCGATCACTTTGGGGGCTGTGATGCTGGAGATCTGAGTATCGCCAAGGTCTGGAAAGACATGGAGAGTTAATGAACGCCAGATGTCCTCTGCGTAAGCCGGTGTAACGCCTTCCTTTTTGAGTTCAAACCAAGCTTCGGCTACTTTTCTCAGAGTGTGCTCGCTGGCAGCGCGTTGCTGCTGCCTGGCACCGTCCCTGTGCTCTTTTGGGTCAATTCCCTGGGCAATGAGTTGCCTGGCGTCAATGGTCAGCTTTCGGGCTTGCGCTAGCGATGTCTCGGGGTAGGCACCTAACCCCATATTCAGCCGCTTCTTGGTCACTGGATGGTAATAGTTAAAGTTCCATAACTTAGAGCCATTGCTTCTCACTCGCATCTGAAGGCCGTCCCCGTCCCCTAGGACGTAGTCCGTCCTTGAGGGGGCAGCATTTTTGAGCTTGGTTTCCGTGAGACGTACGGCTTTGCCACTCATTTTGGTATTCCATGGCTGTTTTGGTATTCCAAAAAATACCATGTGAATGCTTGGAATACCATTTGGAATACCATAAGTCGTGGCTTCCCATGGACGTTGGTGGACGTGTATGAACCGTAAGTCATTGAATTTGCTTTATTTCAGGCACAAAAAAGGACGTCCGTGGACGCCCTTAGATGTATATTTGGTGGAGCCGGGGGGATTTGAACCCCCGTCCGCCAGTCCTCCGCTCTCGGATCTACATGCTTAGCCGTGTCTACTGAATTAACCCTAGGCCGCCCGACGGGCAGGGTGCTTTGGGCGAGTCGTGTAATGTTTAGTCGCTTCGTCCACGACGTACTAGGCGACGATTCTGTTCTATATGACAATCATTTCAGGTTTACAGACATCCCCTAATGATTGCTGGAGCCGAAGCTACCAGAAGTGCGACTAGGCTGCTTACGCAGCTAGTTGGGCACCGTAATTGTCATCATTGGCAATTATAGAGTTTGCAACAGTGGATTTACGAGTTCTGTTACCAACTCGGCATGCCCCTAAAGTTTTGCAACCGGCGTCGAATCCTAATCAGCCCCAAAACCATGGTGCGATGTTACAAAAATGATTGTACTGCAAAACGCCTACTTTGACACGAAGGAATCATGTTACTAAAAAATACTCCGCAGGTCGGGGCGGAGGTCGATCATCAAGCTTGAGCGAGTCGGTTATGTTTCCGGCCCCTCGATAAATCAACGATGGAAGGCAATCGATAATTCATTCTAGCGATTGTTATCCCGTACTATGCGCTGTTTCTCGCGTGCCCAGTCACGTTCTTTCTCTGTCTCGCGCTTGTCAAAATCCTTTTTGCCTCGTACTAGCGCAATTTCACATTTGACCAGATGCTTTTTCCAGTACAGCGCGAGGGGCACACAGCTAAACCCTTTTTGCTGAACTCCGCCCAGCAGCTTGTCGAGCTCCCGAGCCTTTAGCAGCAGTTTTCGCGTCCTTGTTGGATCAGCTATGACATGAGTGCTGGCAGTCGTTAGCGGAGTGATGTGACCGCCCAACAAAAACGCTTCGCCATCCTTGAGAAGGATGTAGCTGTCCACCAGTTGCGCCTTGCCGGCACGAAGACTTTTTACCTCCCAGCCGGTCAGGGCGATGCCCGCTTCGAAGCGATCTTCTACAAAATATTCATGTTTGGCTTTTTTGTTCAGCGCTATGGTGCCGCTGTTAGCCTGGGCTTTCTTTTGGTTGCTCATAGGGCCACATTATAGGGTCTCAGTTGTGGTTCGGCTATCGCCATGATGGCCCAGACCTTGTCGCAGCGGGTGGTAATCTGGACAATGCATTACTTAAACGGGCGCTCCTTCGAACTGATCAAATGAAGAATTCATGACTCACATACAACGTTCTGCGCTGTTGCCTTATTCTGCGCTGCGTCTATACGATCTCGTTAACAGGGTCGAGCGCTACCCGGAATTCCTGCCCTGGTGCGCAAATGCCGAGGTTCTGAGAGAGACCGAGCATTTGATGGAGGCACGTCTCTCTGTTGCCAAGGCAGGGCTTTCTCAGTCGTTCACGACGTTAAATAGCCTGACACCGGGCGAGCGTATCGAGATGCGTCTTGAGGACGGGCCGTTCAGCGAATTGCACGGCATCTGGGAATTCAAGGTGCTCAGCGAGGAAGCCTGCAAGATTAGCCTTGATCTGCATTTCAGTTATGCCGGGCCGGTAGTCAAAGCGACGCTTGGCCCGCTCTTTAATCATGCAGCCAATACGCTGGTTGAGGCGTTCTGTCAGCGCGCGAAGGAACTCTATGGTAGATAAAATGATTTCAGTTGAAGTGGCCTACGCGCTGCCGCATAAACAGAAGATAGTCAGTCTGACTGTGCCGGAAGGCACGACGGCGTTGGGAGCGGTAACACTGTCGCGCATTGCGGACCATTTTCCTGAACTTGATCCAGGCAGCAGCGCTATGGGGATATTCGGCAAGTCGGTGCCTAAGCCGGACGAAAGAGTGCTGGGCGCCGGGGAGCGCGTGGAAATCTATCGAGCTTTGATAGCGGACCCGAAGGAAGTGCGCAAGCAGCGCGCCGCGAAAGCCAAGGCAGCCAAGAGCGAGGAAGACGAGGGGAAGGACTAGTTGCCGGGACGGCACGTCTAATCTCTTGCTCCAAAAACAGTCGCCTGCCTGAACGGTCGGCGCGCTCCAGGCGGAGCGCGCGTAGTAAAATTACTCGCCGGTGCCCAGCGGGGCGCCTAAATCAACCGGATAGCTTTCGATAGTGGGCGCTTCTGTCGTCTCGCTGCCCATGATGGCTTCGTCGCGGCTGGTGCCTGGAACGAAGTCACCTGCCAGGCCTACTAGCAAATCGTCTTCGAACATCAGGCTTACACGCTCCTGGGTGCGCTCCTGGTGTCCGGTCTTCATACTGTAAAGGTAATCCCAGCGGTTCGGCGCGAAGGTGTCCTGAACCAGAGGAGTGCCCATAATGAATCGGACCTGGCGTGTGGTCATGCCAGGACGTAACTGGTCTATCATCTCCTGTGTGATGACGTTACCTTGTTGCACGTCAATCTTGTATACACCGGGGAATCCGCAGCCCGCTAGGCTTAAGGCTAAGGTACATAACATGATACATAGGATTCGGTTCAGACTGTTTGGCATCGCGTGGTAACATCCACTATCGTGATTGGCTGAATGGCCTTGAATCATACCCGACAGATCCCGCCCTGCGAAGCGCTGAACGAGAAACTACTCATGGTTGAAAATCAGGAACTCAGAAAAGCCGGTCTCAAGGTGACGCTACCACGCGTCAAGATACTCCAGATGCTGGACAATTCACCCGAGCGCCACATGAGCGCAGAAGACGTCTACAAGGCGCTTATGGAGGCAGGCGAAGATGTTGGCCTGGCTACTGTTTACCGGGTGCTGACTCAGTTCGAGGCCGCAGGCCTGGTGGTTCGCCATAACTTTGATGGCGGCCACGCCGTATTCGAGCTGGCCGATGGCGACCATCACGACCATATGGTCTGTCTGGATACGGGCGAAGTCGTCGAGTTCTTTGATCCCGAGATCGAGCGTCGCCAGCGTGAAGTGGTGAAAGAGCACGGCTTCGAGCTAGTCGATCACAACCTGGTCCTCTATGTAAAAAAGCGCGTCTAATCCAGGTCGATTCGCCGTAGGGTTCCGTCAACGCCCTTCTTTGAGAGGGGCGTTTGTTTGTCCGGATTCAGCTGATCGGTGCCAGCAGCTTGCGGGCATGAGCCAGTGATTCTTCGGTCATGTCGACACCGCCAAGCATTCGCGCTACCTCGTGAACCCGCCCCCCTTTGTCGAGATTGTCGATGCAGGTTCGCGTAGATTCCGGTGTTTGTTCCTTTCGAACGAAGAGATGCTGGTGTCCCTGTGCGGCGACCTGGGGCAGGTGAGTCACCGTCAGAACCTGTCCGCGACTACCCAGTTGCCGCAACAGCTGACCGACTATTTCTGCGGTCGGGCCACCAATGCCCACATCTACCTCATCGAATACCAGGGTTGGCACCCGAGACGTCTGTGCGGTAATCACCTGAATCCCCAGGCTTATCCGTGATAGCTCGCCGCCAGACGCAACTTTGGCCAGGGGCTTGGCAGGCTGACCGGGGTTGGCGCTGACCAGAAACTCGACTCCTTCGAATCCGTGCGGGGAATAGCTTTCCGCTTTGTGCTCCGTCAGATTAACCACAATCTTGCCGCCAGGCATGCCGAGCTGTTGAATCTCGGAAGTTACCGCGTCCGCCAGTTGCTTCGCTGCTTTCTTGCGCGCACCGGATAGCTGGGTCGCCGCCTGCTTGTAGTGCTCCCGGTAGGCTTGCAATTCCTCCCCGAGTTTTTCGGCGTCGGCATCATGCTGCTGTAAGCTTTCCAGCTCGTCGATGAGTCGCTGCTGTAGGGCTGGCAGTTCTTCAGGATTGACCTTGTGCTTGCGGGCGAGATCGTAAATGCTTCCCAGGCGCTCTTCTATCTGTTGCTGCCTGGCTGGGTCGGCCTCAAAGTGATCCAGGTAGCGGGTCAGTTCGCCGACAGCTTCTTCTATCTGAATTTGCGCGCTGGCGAGCATGTTGTTGGCCTCGTCCAGGTTGCGGTTGTTGACGTTCAGGCTGCCCAGGCGCTGCAGGCTGGCGGTCAAGGCCTGGAGGGCGCTGCCGCTATCGTTCTCGCTGCACAGGTTGATCACCTGCTGGCAGGATTGCATGATCTGTTCTGCGTTCGCCAGTTGCCGCTGTTCGCTTTCAAGCTGCTCCAGCTCGCCATCCTGCAGGCTCAGGCTGTCGAGCTCCTCAAGCTGATAAGTCAGCAGCTGAGAGCGTGAGGTCTGCTCGTCACTGTGCTGACTGGCCTGTTGCAGTGCCTGCTCAGTCTGCCTGCAGCGCTGGGCGGCCAGTTGAACCTGGCGAGCCAGGTCGCTGGCGGCTGCGAAGTTGTCGAGCAGGCGGCGATGGGTGTCGGTTTTCAGTAGTGACTGGTGTTCGTGCTGGCTATGAATGTCAATGAGCATCTCGCCCAGCGCCTTCAGGTCCTGCTGGGGGCTGGGGCTGCCATTGATATAGCCGCGAGATCGCCCTTCAGCTGTGACGACGCGACGCAGGATCACCTGTTCCTCCTGACTGCCGAGGTCGCGTTCCTCCAGCCAGGCTCTGGCTTCCGGTATCTGACTTATATCGAAGGTCGCCAGCAAGTCCGCCTTGTCCGCGCCGGGTCTGACCGCGCCGCTGTCGGCACGGTCTCCGAGGGTCAAGGCCAAGGCATCCAGCATGATCGACTTGCCCGCCCCCGTTTCGCCTGTAATAACAGTCATGCCGGCGGCGAGGTCGAGTTCAAGGTGATCGACAATGGCGTAGTTGTTCACCGCAAGATGTACCAGCATCGCCGTTCTCCAGAAGAATTGGTCTGGTTATTTATACAGTAGTTTGCCTGGCTTCTTCAAGTGCCGGAAATTAGCGGGCAGAGGGGGCCGGTAGCCCCTTGAAGCCTCGACGAAAGCCCCCATATAGAATGCCAGTAACATATTAATCAGGCCGTGAAGGCATTCCGTGTCCTTATTTTGAGAGGAGATTTAGATGGCGGACGAACAGAAACCGGATCTGCAAGATCAGGAAACCCTTTTCGAGGAGACGCTGGAAGGCGCCCCTGCGGATGATTTGGCTGCCCGGGTCGCTGACCTTGAAGAGCAATTGGCAACCGCACAGGATCAGGCACTGCGTGCCGCCGCCGATGTACAGAATGCACGTCGACGCGCCGAACAGGAAATTGAGAAAGCCCACAAATTTGCGCTGGAGCGTTTTGCTGGGGATCTGCTCCCGCTGCTCGACAGCCTTGAGCGTGGAATGGAATTGTCGGACGCTGATGACCCGGCCATCAAGCCGATGCGTGATGGCATGGAGCTGACGTTGAAAATGTTCAGTGACACGCTGAGCCGCTTTCAGGTTGTGGCTGTGGATCCCCATGGCGAGCCCTTCAATCCCGAGTTGCACCAGGCTATGGCCATGGAGGAGCGCGACAGCCTCGAGCCGAACACAGTGATTCGTGTGTTCCAGAAGGGCTACACCCTGAGCGGCCGGCTGCTGCGCCCGGCGATGGTTGTGGTGAGCAAGGCCCCCTCCGACAAGCCAGCCTCGCCGTCGATTGATGAACAGGCTTGAAATAATTTTCTATGTCCCCATTTAGGGTTCATGAGTAGACAATCCCGCCGCTGCTCTGACGCGGCAACAGATTCGGAGATATAACAGATGGGCAAGATAATCGGTATTGACCTGGGAACGACCAACTCCTGCGTGGCCATCATGGAAAACGGCGTCGCCAAGGTTATTGAGAATGCTGAGGGTGGTCGTACCACGCCTTCCATTGTGGCCTATACCAACGATGGTGAAACGCTGGTCGGTCAGTCAGCCAAGCGTCAGTCGGTCACCAATCCGCAAAACACCCTCAACGCGGTGAAGCGCCTTATCGGCCGCCGTTTTGAAGAGGGTGTGGTGCAGAAGGACATCAAACTGGTTCCTTACAAGATCATCAAGGCGGACAACGGTGACGCCTGGGTCGAAGTGAAAGGCGAAAAGATGGCGCCTCCGCAGATTTCTGCCGAAGTGCTGAAGAAGATGAAGAAGACTGCCGAGGATTACCTGGGCGAAGCTGTGACAGAAGCGGTAATTACCGTTCCGGCTTACTTCAATGACAGTCAGCGCCAGGCTACCAAAGACGCTGGACGCATCGCCGGTCTGGACGTCAAGCGGATCATCAACGAGCCGACGGCTGCTGCGCTTGCCTACGGTATGGACAAGTCGCGCGGCGACTCCACCATCGTGGTGTATGACCTGGGCGGTGGTACCTTCGACATATCCGTCATCGAGATCGCCGAAGTGGACGGTGAGCATCAGTTCGAAGTGCTGGCCACCAATGGCGATACCTTCTTGGGTGGCGAAGATTTCGACATGCGTCTGATCGACTATCTGGCTGACGAGTTCAAGAAGGAAAACGGCGTTGATCTGCACAATGATCCCCTGGCTCTTCAGCGTCTGAAGGAAGCTGCCGAGAAAGCCAAGATCGAGCTGTCATCGAGCAATCAGACCGACGTCAATCTGCCCTATATCACTGCTGACGCATCCGGTCCGAAGCACCTGAACGTCAAGGTGACGCGCGCCAAGCTGGAGTCGCTGGTTGAAGAGCTGATCAAGCGCAGCATCGAACCTTGCCGCGTCGCCATGAAGGATGCCGGTCTGGATGTATCCGAGATCAATGAAGTGATTCTGGTGGGTGGTCAGACCCGTATGCCGCTGGTGCAACGCACTGTGGCCGAGTTCTTCGGCAAGGAGCCACGCAAGGACGTCAATCCGGATGAGGCGGTTGCGGTCGGCGCGGCTATTCAGGGCGCGGTTCTGGCTGGCGACGTGAAAGACGTACTGCTGCTCGACGTGTCGCCGCTGTCCCTGGGCATCGAGACCATGGGCGGCGTGATGACCACCCTGATCGAAAAGAACACCACCATTCCGACCAAGAAGTCGCAGGTGTTCTCGACAGCTGATGACAATCAGACCGCCGTGACCATTCATGTGCTGCAGGGTGAGCGCAAGCAGGCGCAACAGAACAAATCTCTGGGTCGTTTCGATCTGGCCGACATTCCGCCCGCGCCACGTGGTGTGCCGCAGGTTGAGGTGAGTTTCGATATCGACGCCAACGGCATACTCAACGTGTCAGCCAAGGACAAGGCGACCGGCAAGCAGCAGTCGATCATCATCAAGGCTTCTTCCGGTCTGTCGGATGAAGAAATCGAGCAGATGGTCCGTGATGCGGAAGCCAACGTCGAGGAAGATCGCAAGTTTGAGGAGCTGGTGACTACTCGTAACCAGGCCGATCAACTGGTCCATGCGACGCGCAAGACGCTGAAGGAAGCTGGCGACAAGGCGACTGAAGAAGAGAAAAGCGCGATCGAGTCAGCTCTGGCTGATCTCGAAGTCGCCATCAAGGGCGACGACAAGACTGAAATCGAAGCCAAGCTGAACGCCTTGTCCGAGGCGTCCGGTCCGCTGGTGCAAAAAATGTATGCCGAGCAGGCTCAGACGGCTCAGGAAGGCGCGGAGCCTGAAGGCGAAAGCAAGGACGGCTCGGACGATGTGGTTGATGCCGAATTTGAAGAGGTCAAGGACAACAAATAAGTCCTTGGAGGAACGGGCAACCACTGGGTGCAGGCAACGCGGGAGCTATTCCCGCGTTGCCGTTTGTGCCAGAGCTCTTTTGTGAAGGAAGTCTAGACGATGGCCAAGCGTGATTATTACGAAGTGCTGGGCGTGGAACGCGGCACCAGCGATGCTGAATTGAAAAAGGCTTACCGCCGCCTGGCAATGAAGTTTCATCCGGATCGCAATCCGGATGACAAGGGTGCCGAAGACAAATTCAAGGAAGCCAACGAGGCTTATGAAGTCCTCACCGATCCCAACAAGCGTGCGGCCTATGATCAGTACGGTCATGCCGGCGTGGATCCGAACATGGGCGGTGGTGCGGGTGGATTTGGTGGCGGCGGTGCCAACTTCTCCGATATCTTCGGGGATGTATTTGGCGATATCTTTGGTGGCGCCGGCGGGGCGGGGCGTGGTCGATCCAGTGTCCAGCGTGGCAGCGATCTGCGCTACACCCTGGAGCTGGACCTTGAAGAAGCGGTGCGTGGCACCTCGGTTACCATTCGGGTGCCTACGCTGGTCTCGTGCAAGACCTGCGACGGCAGCGGCGCCAAGAAGGGCACGCAGCCAGTCACCTGTACTACCTGCGGCGGCCATGGCCAGGTACGCATGCAGCAGGGTTTTTTCTCTGTGCAGCAGACCTGTCCGCGCTGTCACGGTACCGGCAAGATGATTGCCGACCCTTGCGGCGACTGTCGTGGCCACGGGCGCGTAGAAGAACAGAAAACGCTGTCGGTGAAGGTTCCTGCGGGTGTGGACACAGGTGATCGGATCCGGCTGGGCGGCGAAGGCGAAGCGGGTGTCAATGGCGGTCCGGCTGGCGACCTCTACGTAGTAGTGTCGGTGCGAGAGCACAAGATATTCCAGCGAGACGGCAAGAACCTTTATTGCGAAGTGCCGATCAATTTTGCCGACGCGGCACTGGGTGGTGAGCTGGAAGTGCCCACGCTGGACGGCCGGGTAAAACTCAAGATTCCCGAGGGTGCCCAGACTGGCAAGTTGTTCCGTTTGCGCGGCAAGGGAGTCACGCCCGTGCGCGGTGGCTCGGCGGGCGACTTGCTGTGTCGGGTCGCGGTAGAAACGCCAGTCAATCTGACCAAGCGTCAGCGCGAATTGCTGGGCGAGCTGCGAGAGACGCTGGAAGTGGAAGGCAGCGACCAGTCACCCAAGGCCAAAAGCTGGTTCGAAGGGGTAAGAAATTTCTTTGAGGATATGAAATTTTGACCGGAGCAAATATGAGACGCGTAGCGGTGATCGGCGCAGCTGGACGCATGGGCAAGACGCTTATCGAGGCGGTCAGCCAGGCTGATGGTGCGGTGTTGGCCGCAGCCATTGAGCGACCAGAAAGCTCGCTGGTGGGTGTTGATGCCGGCGAGTTGGCTGGGGTAGGGCGCCTGGGTATTCTAGTGAGCGGCGACCTGCGTGAAGCCATTAATCAGTGCGACGTGCTGATCGATTTCACGCATCCCACTACGACGATGGTCAACGTCGCTGTCTGTCGCGAGGCAGGCAAGGCGTTGGTTATTGGTACTACTGGCTTTACCGACGCGCAAAAAGATTTGATTGCCAAGGCGGCCTGCGACATTCCCATAGTGTTCGCTCCCAATTTCAGTGTGGGAGTCAATCTGTGCCTGAAATTGCTGGACATGGCCGCGCGGGTCATGGGGGATGAGGCGGATATCGAGATAATCGAAGCGCATCATCGACACAAGGTGGATGCTCCGTCGGGAACGGCCCTGCGTATGGGTGAAGTGGTGGCTGATGCACTGGGGCGAGATCTACAGGAGGTGGCTGTATACGGTCGCGAAGGCCAGACCGGTGCCAGAGATCCGCAGACGATTGGATTCGCCACCGTGCGTGCCGGTGATGTGGTGGGTGATCACACCGTATTGTTCGCCACAGAGGGCGAGCGAGTTGAAATCACCCATAAAGCCTCCAGTCGGATGACCTTTGCCAAGGGCGCCGTTCGCTCGGCCATCTGGTTGGGTTCTCAGCAGGCCGGACTCTTTGATATGCAGGATGTCCTCTCTCTGAGAGATTAACGCGAGCATAGAAAAGCCGGCGACGTTAAGCGTAGCCGGCTTTTTTGTGGGTTTCGTTTCAGGATGCGTTGCGAACCTGTTCCCGGGAGAGATTGTCGAGCGTGTCGGTGTTACGCAGTAGGTAAAAGGCGGCAATCGTCGGAACCCAGTCCGAGCGGTGATTCAGCAATCGTGGCTTGATGAAATTGTATTGCTGATCAAGCTGGTTGAGCGTCTCTGTCATATCGGGGAACAGCGTGCGTAGCTCGGCTGAGCGCTCGGTGATCCGCGTATTCATCTGATCGAACATCCCCTCGTTGGTCTCCACGAAAAATACACCTATCGAGCTGAACATGCTGTTCTGGTACAGCAGTAGAATTTGGTTGATATCCAGGCTCTGCTGGTGCAGCGTCAGCAATTTCTCCGGCGCGCCTTCAGCCAGGGGTTCGTACGCCGCTGCTGCAGCTTTATCGGCCACGGCATGCGCCATCATTATCTGGTTCACCGTCGCGAGGTTATAATGCGCTTCTTCAGCAGGCTGACCCTCCAGTCGGCGAATCAGTCCGAGGAATTCATCATACGAGCTGCGCAGCTCGGTGGGATTGCCCATCTTCCTGAGCAACTGATCCATGTTGTCCAGAGCGGTATTGTATGCCTCGCGATTACCCGGCTCGCGGACTCTTTCGAATAGATTATTATCAATCAGCAGATAGGTGCCGGCCAGGTAGCCTTCGCTGCGGTACTCGTGAATGTCCTGCAGGCGCTGGAGATCAGCATGAGCGAAGGGCGCCAGGCACAAAAGTGCCAGCACAAGAAAGCGTTTCAGGTGCGATGCCATCGTGTTGTCCTCGAGTCCCTTTTTTTGTTGTTACACAGCTCAAGACGCGAATCCATCGTCTCAGCGGCTGGGCTGTATCCGTCGCTGCTGTTTTAACACAGTTGCCGCCTCATATGAAAGATATTGGTCATGACGTTATCCTTCGTCGCCGTCATTGGAGTGACCGTTCGTGGTGGATATTTTTCGACCATTCCATTAGAATGCCGCGCTAATCTGTCTATCCAGCGCGCATCTGACAATGCCCTTAGTAGTGGGATGAAGTGTTCCAGCACCTCATTCCCGCTTTTGTGCAGCCCGCGTTTAGTAAAACGTGTCAGCTCTATCGGAGGTTTTCTTGTCCACGCCAGCCATTCTCGCTCTTGCCGACGGTAGCATTTTTCGCGGTGACTCTATCGGGGCCGACGGCCAAACAGTCGGCGAGGTCGTTTTCAATACGGCCATGACCGGGTATCAGGAGATACTGACCGACCCGTCCTATGCGCGCCAGATCGTCACGCTCACCTATCCGCATATTGGTAATACTGGAACCGTGGCGGACGACAGCGAGTCCTTTCAGGTCTGGGCGGCCGGTCTGGTCATTCGTGACCTCCCGTTGATGGCAAGCAACTGGCGTAGCACGCAGTCGTTGCCAGACTATTTGAAGACGAATAACACTGTGGCCATCGCGGGTATCGATACCCGCCGTCTCACGCGTATCCTTCGAGAAAAAGGTGCCCAGAACGGCTGCATCCTGTCGGGTCCGGACGCCACTGAAGACAAGGCTCTAGCGCTAGCTCGAGAGTTTCCGGGACTTAAAGGGATGGACCTGGCCAAGGAAGTCAGCGTCAAGGAGCGTTACGAATGGCGTTCCAGCGTGTGGTGCCTTGATACCAATCGTCACGAGGAAATCCCCGCCAGCGAACTGCCTTATCATGTCGTAACCTTCGACTACGGCATCAAATACAACATTCTGCGTATGCTCGTGGCGCGGGGTTGCCGAGTCACTGTGCTACCTGCCCAGTCCCCTGCAAGCGATGCGTTGGCGTTGAATCCTGACGGTATATTGCTGGCCAACGGTCCGGGTGATCCGGAGCCCTGTGACTATGCCATCAAGGCGATTCAGGACATCCTCGAAACCGATACGCCTGTTTTTGGTATCTGCCTGGGCCACCAATTGCTGGCACTGGCTTCTGGTGCGCGCACGGTGAAGATGCCTAACGGCCATCATGGGGCGAACCATCCCGTCGTAGACGTGAAAACCGGCACAGTCATGATCACCAGTCAGAATCATGGCTTTGCTGTGGACGAGGCCACTCTGCCGTCCAATCTGCGGGCTACGCACAAATCGCTGTTCGATGGCACCCTTCAGGGCGTGGAGCGTACCGACAGGAACGCCTTCAGTTTTCAGGGTCACCCTGAAGCAAGCCCTGGGCCGCATGACGTGGCGCCGTTGTTCGACCGTTTCATCGAGGCCATGGCCAAGCGCCGCTGAGCTCCCAAGGATTATTAGACGACTATGCCAAAACGTACTGATATTAAAAGTATTCTGATTCTCGGCGCCGGTCCTATCGTCATCGGGCAGGCTTGTGAATTTGACTATTCGGGCGCACAAGCCTGCAAGGCTCTGAAGGAAGAAGGCTTCCGGGTGATTCTGGTTAACTCCAACCCGGCCACCATCATGACCGACCCGTCCATGGCCGATGCGACTTATATCGAGCCGATCAAATGGCAGACGGTGGAAAAGATCATAGCCAAAGAGCGGCCAGACGCCGTCTTGCCTACCATGGGCGGGCAGACTGCATTGAATTGCGCGCTGGATCTGGAAAAGCACGGCGTGCTGGAAAAATACAATGTCGAGATGATCGGGGCCAATGCCGACACCATCGACAAGGCTGAAGACCGCTCACGCTTCGACAAGGCGATGAAATCCATCGGCCTGGATTGTCCGCGTTCAGGTATCGCCCATAATATGCAGGAAGCGTACGGCGTTCTGGATCAGGTCGGTTTTCCCTGCATCATCCGCCCGTCTTTCACTATGGGCGGTACCGGCGGCGGTATTGCTTACAACCGCGAAGAATTCGAAGAGATCTGCAACCGGGGACTGGATCTGTCGCCGACCAAGGAGCTGCTGATCGATGAATCGCTGATCGGCTGGAAAGAATTCGAGATGGAAGTGGTCCGCGACAAGAAGGACAACTGCATCATCGTATGCGCCATTGAAAACTTCGATCCGATGGGCGTACACACCGGCGATTCGATAACCGTGGCGCCAGCGCAGACATTGACCGACAAGGAATACCAGATCATGCGTAACGCCTCGTTGGCGGTGCTGCGTGAGATAGGCGTAGAAACCGGTGGCTCCAACGTCCAGTTCGGTATCAATCCGGTCGATGGTCGCATGGTAGTGATTGAAATGAATCCGCGGGTCTCGCGTTCCTCCGCCCTGGCTTCCAAGGCGACCGGCTTTCCAATCGCCAAAATTGCCGCCAAGCTCGCCGTGGGTTATACCCTGGATGAGCTGCAAAACGACATCACCGGCGGACGTACACCAGCATCCTTCGAGCCGTCGATCGATTACGTAGTGACCAAGATTCCACGTTTTGCCTTCGAAAAATTTCCCAACGCGGATGCCCGTCTGACGACGCAGATGAAGTCGGTTGGCGAAGTGATGGCTATCGGTCGAACCTTTCAAGAATCGCTGCAGAAAGCCCTGCGCGGTCTTGAAGTGGGCGTTTCCGGCCTGGATCCCAAGGTCGATCTGAAGAGCACCAGTGCGCAGACTGACCTGGTGCGTGAGCTGACCGTGCCAGGTGACGAGCGTATCTGGTACATAGGTGATGCCTTCCGCTCCGGTATGAGCAGGGAGCAGATTTTTGATCTGACCCGGGTCGATCCGTGGTTTCTGGTGCAGATTGAAGATCTGATCAAGGAAGAGGAGCGGATCAAGACCCTGGGGCTAGCCGACTTCGACCACGCCCTGATGTACCGTCTCAAGCGCAAGGGATTTTCCGATATACGCCTGGCTGATTTGCTTGCCGTAAGCGAGAAGAGCTTGCGCCGCCACCGCCACAAACTGGGTGTGTATCCGGTCTACAAGCGGGTGGATACCTGCGCGGCAGAATTTGGCACTGACACGGCCTATATGTATTCGACGTACGAGGAAGAGTGCGAGGCCAATCCATCTGATCGCGACAAGATCATGGTGCTGGGCGGCGGCCCGAACCGGATCGGTCAGGGCATCGAATTCGATTACTGCTGTGTGCACGCAGCGCTGGCGATGCGCGAAGATGGTTACGAGACCATTATGGTCAACTGTAATCCTGAAACGGTCTCCACTGATTACGACACCTCTGATCGCCTGTATTTCGAACCCGTTACGCTGGAAGATGTACTGGAAATCGTTCGGGTGGAGAAGCCGAAGGGTGTGATCGTCCAGTACGGCGGCCAGACCCCGCTGAAACTGGCCCGTGCCTTGGAAGAAGCGGGTGTGCCGATCATTGGCACCAGCCCGGAAGCCATTGACCGCGCCGAGGACCGTGAGCGCTTTCAGCAGATGGTGGAACGCCTGAATCTGTTGCAGCCGCCGAACGCGACGGTGAGAAGCGAAGACGAAGCCATTCGTGCCGCCAATAAAATCGGCTACCCGCTGGTTGTGCGTCCATCCTATGTGCTCGGCGGCCGGGCAATGGAAATCGTTTATCAGGAAGACGAGCTCAAGCGTTATCTGCGTGACGCGGTGAAGGTATCCAATGACAGCCCGGTATTGCTGGATCACTTCCTGAACTGCGCCATTGAGGTAGACGTCGATGCGGTCTCCGATGGTACTGATGTGGTCATCGGCGCCATCATGCAGCATATCGAGCAAGCCGGGGTTCATTCCGGCGACTCGGCCTGCTCGCTGCCTCCGTACTCCCTGCCTGCCCACATCCAGGATGAGATGCGCGAGCAGGTCAAGAAGATGGCGCTGGAGCTTGGCGTGGTCGGCTTGATGAATGTGCAGCTGGCACTGCAGGGCGAGCGCATCTACGTGATTGAAGTCAATCCGCGCGCTTCACGGACGGTGCCGTTTGTGTCCAAGTGCATCGGCCAGTCGCTGGCCAAAATCGCTGCACGGGTGATGGCTGGCAAGACGCTCAAGGAAATAGGATTTACCAAGGAAGTGGTGCCTCCTTATTTTAGCGTCAAGGAAGCGGTGTTCCCCTTTGCCAAGTTCCCAGGCGTTGACCCGATCCTTGGGCCAGAGATGAAATCCACAGGCGAAGTCATGGGCGTAGGTGACAGTTTTGCCGAGGCCTTTGCCAAATCACAGATCGGCGCCGGTGAAGTGCTGCCCAAAGGCGGAAATGTTTTTCTCAGCGTTCGTGAGGATGACAAACCCTTCGTTGCCGACGTGGCGCGGGAGCTTATCGAGCTGGGTTTTGATGTGGTCGCAACCAGCGGCACCGCGAAGGTAATCGAGGCAGCCGGGCTCAAGGTACGTCGGGTAAACAAAGTCACCGAAGGGCGTCCGCATATTGTTGACATGATCAAGAACGAAGAGATCAGGCTGGTAATCAATACCACCGAAGGCCGTCAATCGATTGCGGATTCGTATTCCATACGTCGCAATGCGCTACAGCACAAGGTCTATTCCACCACCACGCTGGCGGGTGGCCAGGCAATCTGTATGGCATTGAAATTCGGTCCTGAGCGAGCGGTGCGTCGTCTTCAGGATTTGCATGCGGGGATCTGAATCATGAAATACCCAATGACGAAGCAGGGCGCTGAAGCCCTCGAAACTGAATTGAAACACCTCAAGTCGGTCATGCGTCCGCAAATCACCCAGGCGATTGCCGAGGCGCGGGAGCTGGGTGATCTGAAAGAAAACGCCGAGTATCACGCTGCCCGGGAGCAGCAAGGGATGGTTGAGGCGCGAATCAGAGACATCGAAGGCCGGTTGTCCAACGCCCAGGTGATCGATGTAACGGCCATTGCTCATACAGGCAAGGTGTTCTTCGGCACTACTGTGGAGATCGCCAATGTGGATACAGACGAGGCTGTCGTTTACCAGATCGTTGGCGAGGATGAGGCGGAGATAAAAGAAGGTAAAATCTCTGTCAGCTCACCTATAGCGCGCGCCCTTATTGGCAAGGAAGAGGGCGACGTGGTTCCAGTGAGAACGCCTGGTGGCGTAGTAGAGTACGAAATAATAGAGGTGCGTCACCAGTGAGTAGTTCGGCTGCTGTGCCAGCATTGCGCAGTGGCCGGGTGGCCTGGCAACTGACGTCGACCTTGTGGGTGGGTGGTGTCTGGATGTTGCACTTTGTGCTGCTACCGGCGCTTGAGCGCTTCGGGTTGGCGCAGTTGTTGATAGACGATATAGCCGGGTTCATGCGTCCATTGATGGCAGCATTTGCTGCCGTATGTGCGTTGCTTCAGATAGTTATCGTCTGGGCGGCAGTGGGCACACGGTGGTGGCGAGATCTACGGGGTCAATTGTTGGTGGTGGTTTTGGTCGCGGCAGGCGCTTTCTTTGCTTTGGCCTGGCTATCAGAGGGTGAGCAGACGCCATACTGGCAGGTTTTCTGTTATCTGGTGCTGGCTTTCGCCGGGCTGGGGCTGGTACTTCAGCCGCGCCCGGACGAAGCCGGGCGCTAGGCGCTACTGATCTTTGAAGCGTACCAGGTTGGATAGCTGGGGGTTGGGCTTCTTGGTCCGGCGCACCAGGATCGCCATCTTGCCAATAACCTGCACCAATTCTGCTCCGCTAGCCCTGCATAGTTCCTCGATCAGGGCTTGTTTGGCTTCGCGGTCAGCAACGCTGAGTCGAATTTTAATCAGTTCATGGTCGTTCAGTGCGCGGTCCAACTCTGCCATGACGCCTTCGCTGGCCCCCTGTTCGCTGACCATGACCACGGGTTTCAAGTGGTGACCAATACGTTTGTAGACTTTCTTCTGTTCGGAGCTAAGCGCCATAATGATTTGTGTAGTTCCAATTCGATGAATGTTTGCTTGCTAGAGCATTAGTTTAACCGGCGGCGCGTTCCGCTGCACGAGGTATTCCGTGGCACGATCCAAGACCAGCAAGGGCTGGCTGAAAGAACATTTTGACGATCCCTATGTCAAGCTGGCCCAGAAAGACGGCTATCGCTCCCGTGCCAGCTATAAGTTGCTGGAAATTCAGGAGAAGGACCGACTGCTCAAGCCTGGGATGACCGTTCTGGACCTGGGCTCTGCTCCGGGTGGCTGGTCGCAGGTGGCGAGTCGGCTGATCGGAGAGAAGGGCAGAATCATCGCGTCCGATATTTTGCCGATGGACAGCATTGCCGACGTGACGTTCATCGAAGGTGACTTCACCGAAGACAAAGTCTTCGAAGCCATCCTCGCCGCGATAGGAGATCAGCAGGTAGACCTTGTTATTTCCGACATGGCCCCCAATATGAGTGGTACACCGGAGGTAGATCAGCCCCGAGCAATGTATCTATGTGAGCTCGCGCTGGATATGGCGGCCAACGTGCTGCGTCCGGGTGGAGATTTTCTGATCAAGGTTTTTCATGGTGAAGGATTCGATGAGTACTTCCGACAGATTCGCGGTCAGTTCGACAAATTGGTAACAAGAAAACCGGGCGCTTCGCGTGATCGGTCCCGGGAGACCTACCTGTTGGCCAAGGGCTATAAGGGCAGAGCGGACTAGGGATGCGACACAGCGCGTTACACAGCCGAAACTGCCGTGGTAGTTGAAACTGGTGTAAGGTAAGCGTGTCACACGTATACGAAGATTTCAGTCAGGCTTGGCCACCCATTGTGGCGGAGCAAGAGGATAGCGATTTGAACGATATGGCGAAGAACCTCATTCTGTGGTTGATCATTGCCGCTGTGCTGGTAACAGTAATGAATAACTTCAGCACACCGGCAGAAACCAATACGCTTAATTACACTCAGTTTCTCGAGCTCGTCAGAGATCGACAGATTGAGCGAGTAACGGTGGATGGGTACGAGATCGAAGGCCGTCGCCGGGATGGCGGAACCTTTACCACCATACGTCCGGCTATCCAGGATAACGGGCTGATCGGAGATCTGCTCGAGAATGATGTGGTGATTGAGGGCAAGCAACCAGAGCAGCAAAGCATCTGGACTCAACTGTTGATTGCCAGTTTCCCGATTCTGATCATCATCGCCATATTCATGTTCTTCATGCGACAGATGCAGGGCGGAGCGGGGGGGCGCGGTGGCCCGATGAGCTTTGGCAAGAGCAAGGCTCGCATGCTGACCGAAGATCAGGTCAAGACAACCTTTGCCGATGTCGCAGGCTGCGACGAGGCGAAGGAAGAGGTCAGCGAGCTGGTAGAGTTTCTCCGCGATCCAGGCAAATTTCAGCGCCTGGGTGGTCATATCCCCCGCGGCGTACTCATGGTCGGCCAACCGGGTACGGGTAAGACTCTGCTGGCCAAGGCTGTGGCAGGCGAAGCAAAAGTTCCGTTCTTTACCATTTCAGGCTCCGACTTCGTCGAGATGTTTGTAGGTGTCGGTGCGAGCCGCGTACGCGACATGTTTGAGCAGGCCAAGAAACACGCCCCCTGCATCATCTTCATCGACGAAATTGACGCCGTCGGGCGCCATCGTGGCGGCGGAATGGGTGGTGGTCATGACGAGCGTGAGCAAACCCTGAACCAGCTGCTGGTAGAGATGGACGGGTTCGAGGCTAACGACGGCATCATCGTGGTCGCCGCGACCAACCGCCCAGACGTACTGGACCCGGCGCTTATGCGTCCTGGCCGCTTTGACCGTCAGGTTGTGGTTGGTCTGCCCGATATTCGGGGCAGGGAGCAGATCCTCAAGGTACATATGCGCAAGGTTCCGCTCGGTGATGACGTGGTGCCAGCCAATATCGCCCGTGGCACGCCCGGTTTTTCGGGTGCCGACCTTGCCAACCTGGTGAACGAGGCTTCGTTGTTCGCCGCCCGTGCCGGCAAGCGTCTGGTTGAAATGGTCGAATTCGAAATGGCCAAGGACAAGATCATGATGGGCGCCGAGCGCAAATCGATGGTCATGTCGGACAAGGAAAAGCTGAATACGGCTTACCACGAATCCGGGCACGCCATCGTCGGACGCCTGGTTCCTGAGCATGACCCTGTCTACAAGGTATCCATCATTCCCCGCGGACGGGCTCTGGGCGTAACCATGTTCTTGCCTGAAGAGGATCGCTACAGCCTGTCTAAGCGTGCGTTGATCAGCCAGATTTGTTCATTATTTGGTGGCCGCATCGCCGAAGAAATGACGCTGGGATTTGAAGGGGTGACCACTGGCGCCTCGAACGACATCATGCGCGCCACCCAGTTGGCCAAGAACATGGTGACCAAGTGGGGGCTGTCCGAAAAACTCGGGCCGCTCATGTATGGTGAAGACGAGAACGAAAGTTATTTGGGCCGTATGGGTGGAGGCCAGGGCGCTTCCGGCGTTTCAGGTGAGACGGCTAAACTGATCGATCAGGAAGTGCGCCGCATTATCGATGAATGTTACGCCACGGCCAGACGGCTGCTGGAAGAAAACCGCGGCAAGCTAGATCTGATGGCCGAGGCGCTGATGAAATACGAGACTATTGATGCGGAACAGATCAATGACATCATGACCGGCCTGCCAGCCCGCGAGCCAAAAGGGTGGCAAGGCGGCGATGATCGGCAAGGCCCGGGTGCTGCTGCGGCTGATGCGCCGGACGCGCCGGCAGACAAGCCTTCCGATGCTGAAAAGCCCAAGGATGGTGGCGTGATTGGCGGGCCTGCGGGCGAACACTGATCGTTCATGATTACATCTGCTGAGTGCTCCCGATTGCCTTGTGGTGATCGGGAGCTTGACCTCACCCGTGCCCATGTAATGGGCATTCTCAACGTCACCCCCGATTCCTTTTCTGACGGCGGCTTATACTCCCGGCTCGACTCGGCGCTAATTCGTGTAGAAAAAATGCTCGAAGCGGGCGCTACGCTGATTGACGTGGGTGGAGAATCGACCAGGCCAGGTGCAGCGGTGGTCAGTGTTCAACAGGAGCTTGAGCGGGTTGTGCCTGTGGTCGAGGCAATCAAGTCACGCTTCGATACCGTTGTTTCTGTAGATACCAGTACCCCGGAAGTCATTACCGCCTCGGCGGCGGTGGGCGCTGGGATGATCAACGATATACGTGCCCTTCGTCGTCCTGGTGCGTTGCTCGCCGCAGCCAAAACGGACCTTCCGGTGTGCCTGATGCATATGCAGGGAGAGCCCCAGACTATGCAGAAGGCACCCGCTTACGCTTCGATTGTTCATGAAGTTAACGCCTTTCTTGACGAGCGAGTGCGTAGCTGCGAGGCCGCAGGAATCCCCCGGAATCGATTAATCCTGGATCCCGGCTTCGGATTCGGCAAGACGCTTGAACACAACCTGCATTTGTTTGCCCACTTTGATGAGCTACAACCACGGGGATTGCCTATTCTGATAGGCGTATCGCGCAAGAGCATGATTGGCCTTGCACTCGGGCGACCTGTGGAAAAGCGGCTGCATGGCGGCGTCGCGTTGGCCGCGATAGCGGTTATGAAAGGCGCACGCATTTTGCGGGTGCACGATGTGGAAGAGACGGTGGATGCGGTTCGCATGGTAGAGGCAGTGCTCGCCGCAACGTGATGACTATAATATCGATTTGAAGGATTGTTCATGGAAAAGCGTTATTTCGGCACCGACGGGATTCGGGGTCGCGTTGGTAGTCATCCCATCACCCCTGAGTTCATGCTGAAGCTGGGTTGGGCCGTAGGAATGGCGTTCAAGCGCCAAGGCCAGTGCCGGGTGCTTATCGGTAAGGATACGCGCATCTCAGGCTACATGTTTGAATCTGCCCTTGAAGCCGGGTTGTCTGCGGCGGGAGCCCAGGTGCAACTGCTCGGTCCGATGCCCACGCCTGCGATCGCTTACCTCACCCGTACCTTTCAGGCTGATGCCGGGATAGTGATCAGCGCTTCCCACAACCCGTATTACGACAACGGCATCAAGTTTTTCTCCGTGACCGGCAGCAAGCTTCCTGACAGCCTGGAGCTTGAAATCGAGCGGCTGGTCGACGCGCCCATGGACGTAGTCGACTCAGCGGATCTGGGGAAGGTGGCGCGTGTCGAGGATGCTTCGGGACGTTACATCGAGTACTGCAAAAGCAGTGTCCCGACCAGTACCAGCTTCAAGGAATTCAAAATAGTAGTCGATTGCGCCAATGGCGCGACCTATAAGGTGGCCCCCAATGTATTCCGTGAGCTGGGTGCAGAAGTGGCTCTTATCGGCGTTCAGCCGGACGGAATGAATATCAATGCTGGGGTAGGCTCTACCGATCTCAAGGCTTTGAGTGAGGCAGTCAGAAAGGACGGTGCGCATATGGGCATCGCCTTCGACGGCGACGGCGACCGGGTGCTCATGGTTGATGAGAATGGTGAAGAAGTCGACGGGGACGAATTGCTCTATATCATGGCGCTGGACTTGCACCAGCGCTCCCAGTTGGGCGGTGGCGTGGTGGGTACGCTGATGACCAACCTGGGTCTTGAGCTGGCGATGAAGGAGCAGGGTATTCCATTCGTGAGAGCCAAGGTTGGCGACCGTTATGTAATGGCTGAATTGCGCGAGCGTGGTTGGATTCTGGGTGGAGAGTCCTCCGGCCATATGGTTTGTCTTCATCACACCTCCACCGGCGATGGCATTATAGCTGCGCTGCAAGTGCTTAAGGCGCTCCAGCGCTCAGGCCAATCGCTGGCCGAAGCTCGACGGGGTATGTACAAGTGCCCCCAGAAGCTGATCAATGTTCGCTATTCGCCCAGTCAGGATTCGCTGCTGGACAACCCTGAGCTCCAGGCAGCCGTGCAGCAAGCGGAGCAGCGCATGGGCGATTCTGGCCGTGTGCTGTTGCGTCTTTCGGGAACTGAGCCGCTGATCCGCGTCATGGTGGAAGGCGCAGATGGTGCGCAGGTAGAGAAAGAGGCTGGAACGCTTGCCGACAAGGTCCGCAGCCTGTTCGGTGCTTCCTGAAAAAAGGCGGTTGTGTCGCCGGAGCAACTTGGTTAACATTGGCGCCCGCTTGAACTGAGAGGTTAGGCATGCGTCGTTCGCTGGTCGCCGGAAATTGGAAAATGCACGGTACTCGGCAATCAGTCGAGGCTTTGCTAGCCGGGCTGAATCAACAGGATTGGCCTGAACAGGTTGATCTGATGATCGCGCCTCCTTCCCTCTACATTCAGCAGTGTCGTGAGAGTCTTGAAGGCTCTCAGATCCGTCTCGCAGGCCAGTGTTGTGCCTATCAGGCAGAGTTCGGTGCACTTACGGGGGAAATTTCCCCCGCCCAGCTGCGCGAGGCGGGATGTGAATATGTAATCGTGGGTCATTCCGAGCGGCGCAATCTGTTCGACGAGACCGATGAGGTGGTTTGCAGGAAGTTTGCGGCTGCGTTGGCTTGCGGGCTTCGACCGGTGCTTTGTGTCGGTGAGACGCGGCAGCAGCGCGACGCGGGCGAAACCGCAGAAGTGGTTGGAAGACAGTTGCAGGTCGTGCTTGAATCCTTTGGAGTCGGCGGGTTGGCTCAAGGTGTTCTGGCTTACGAGCCGGTCTGGGCCATAGGCACCGGGCTGACTGCTTCGCCGGAGCAGGCGCAGGAAGTCCACGCGATGATTCGCGCCCGGCTGGCGATGCTGGACGATGAGCAAGCGCAGTGTGTACAGATTGTTTATGGCGGCAGCGTCAAGGCGGACAACGCCGAAGCACTATTTGCGATGCCGGATATCGATGGGGGGTTGGTCGGTGGTGCCTCTCTCAATGCAGATGAATTTGGTGCGATAGCACGTGCCGCAGGACGAGCGTAATGATTGAAACGGTAGTTATAGTGGTTCACCTTGTCGTCGCCATTGCCCTGGTTGGCCTCGTGCTGATGCAGCAAGGCAAGGGTGCTGAGACGGGTGCGTCCTTTGGTTCCGGTGCTTCCGGCACGGTGTTTGGCAGTCAGGGTTCGGCTACCTTTCTGAGCCGCTTGACAGGAATTCTGGCGACAGTATTCTTTCTCACCTCGTTGGGCCTGGCTTACTACGCGAGTAACTACGCAGTAGCTGCACGTGAAAGTGGCTTGCCTGATCCAGTGTTACGCTCTCAGCCTGTTGCTCCGGCTTTGAGTGAAGATATACCTGTTCTTGAAGAACAGGCTCCTCTGGCTCCTGCGACAGATGATGTGCCTGCCGTAGAGTAAGCCTAAAGTTTTGCGGAAGTGGTGGAATTGGTAGACACGCTATCTTGAGGGGGTAGTGCCTTAGGGTGTATGGGTTCGAGTCCCATCTTCCGCACCAATCAAACAGGGCCTGCATTGCAGGCCCTGCTTTTTTCGGGCTTTGTATGCCGGTTGTCTTGTTTTGCTACCGGGCGTATAATCCATGCCCTAGATTCGACGCGGGGTGGAGCAGTCTGGTAGCTCGTCGGGCTCATAACCCGAAGGTCGTAGGTTCAAATCCTGCCCCCGCAACCAGTCAAAGGCCCCTTTTCAGGGGCTTTTTGTTAGATGTCTGGACTTCGAAAGGAGTGGCCAGAAACCAGGATGGGCTTTAGGCCCATTTTTTATTCATGCGATACAAAGGTGGTGAATTTGTCCGGCAAAGTATCTGAGTTGGAGACCTTGTTGGTCCCCATTGTCGAGGCGTTAGGCTATCGTTGTTGGGGCATAGAATATCTGTCTCAGGGTCGTCACACATTGCTGCGGGTGTATATCGATCATCCCGATGGTATCAGCGTCGAAGCATGCGCAGCAGTCAGTAGACAGGCCAGCGCTGTTCTTGATGTTGAAGATCCCATCTCCGGGGACTATACCCTGGAAGTCTCTTCTCCCGGCATGGACAGACCATTATTTACGCTTGAGCAGTTCGCCGATCATGTGGGCGAACAAGCCAAGGTCAAATTGCGCGTGCCTTATGAAGGCCGGCGGAATTTTCAAGGTGTCATCCGCGGTGTTGAAGGGGACGAAGTGATCCTGCAGGTAGATGAGCATGAATACCTGCTGCCGATCGACTCCATCGACAAGAGCAATATTATCCCGCGGTTTTGAGCATTTTTCGGGCTCCAGTGGCCCCAATGGATGGCGTTAGGCGAGGCATACGATGAGCAAAGAAGTGCTGCTGGTTGTGGAATCCGTTTCCAATGAAAAGGGCGTACCGCCCGGCGTGATTTTTGAAGCGCTGGAATTGGCATTGGCCACGGCTACCAAAAAGCGTTACGAAGACGAAGTAGACGTCCGGGTGGAGATCAATCGCCAGACCGGCAGCTACGACACCTATCGTCGCTGGACAGTCGTGGCTGACGAGAATTTCGAAGAGCCGGACATGCAGCTGACGCTTGATCAGGCCGAGGCGCGTGATCCAGCGCTCAAGATCGATGACATGATCGAGGAGAAGATAGAATCCGTCGAGTTCGGTCGTATTGCCGCGCAGATTGCCAAACAGGTTATCGTTCAAAAGGTTCGCGAAGCGGAGCGCGCTCAGGTAGTAGATGCCTATCGTGACCGTCTCGGAGAAATTATCAGCGGCACGGTCAAGAAAGTTACCCGTGACAGCGTCATCGTGGATCTGGGCAACAACGCCGAAGCGGTTCTCCCGCGTGAAGAGATGATCCCGCGCGAAACCTTCCGCACCGGCACGCGCATCCGTGCCTTGCTCAAGGAGATTCGAGCAGAGAATCGCGGCCCACAGCTGGTTTTGTCTCGCAGTTGCCCGGAGATGATCATTGAGCTTTTCCGCATTGAAGTGCCGGAAATATCCGAAGAGCTGATCGAAGTCATGGGTGCTGCCCGCGATCCAGGCTCTCGAGCCAAGATAGCGGTCCGCTCGAAGGATAAGCGTATCGATCCGCAGGGCGCCTGCATCGGTATGCGTGGTTCTCGCGTGCAGGCCGTGTCTGGCGAGTTGGGTGGTGAGCGAGTGGATATCGTGCTGTGGGACGATAACCTTGCACAGTTCGTGATCAATGCCATGGCGCCCGCTGAAGTAGCGTCTATCATTCTCGACGAAGACACTCACACGATCGATATTGCTGTGGCCGAAGATAATCTGGCCCAGGCAATCGGGCGCAGCGGTCAGAACGTTCGTCTGGCAAGTCAACTGACTGGCTGGACGCTTAACGTGATGACCGAAGAAGCTATCGTTGCCAAGCGTGAAGCCGAGACGGGTGACATTCTGCGTAACTTCATTGACGAGCTGGATGTCGACGAGGAGCTTGCCCAGATGCTGGTTGAAGAGGGCTTCACCTCGCTGGAGGAAGTGGCCTACGTGCCCATGGAGGAGATGTTGGCAATCGATGGTTTCGATGAAGATATCGTCAATGAGCTGCGTGCTCGGGCCAAGGATCGCCTGCTTACCAAAGCTATTGCCAACGAGGAAAAACTGGAAGAAGTTCAGCCCGCAGAGGATCTTTTGAGCATGGACGGTATGGACCGTGCTCTGGCCTTCCAGCTGGCAGGAAAAGGCATCATCACCATGGAAGACCTCGCTGAGCAATCAGTAGACGATCTACTGGATATTGATGGTATTGACGAAGCCCGCGCCGGCACCTTGATTATGGCTGCCCGGGCACCCTGGTTTGAATAACCGGTCGGTATAGCAACATCGCCCTGCGGCAACGCACGGGCCCGACTGAGGAGAGAAGTGAATGGCGGAAGTGACGGTCAAAGAATTGGCTCAGGTAGTAGGTACTCCGGTAGAGCGTCTGCTACAGCAAATGCAGGAAGCCGGGTTGTCTCAAACCAGCCCAGGGCAGCCGGTGTCTGACGATGAGAAGCAGAAACTGCTGACGTTTCTGAAAAGCGCCCATGGCGATTCAGGTTCAGAGCCGCGGAAGATAACACTGCAGCGTAAAACCATGAGCACACTCAAGGTAGCGGGCAGCAAAACCGTCAACGTTGAGGTTCGTAAGAAGAAAACATACGTCAAACGCGACCCTGATGATCAGGAAGCTGAGCGGCAGCGTGAGCTGGAAGAACAGCGCCTCGCCGAGGAGGCGCGTCTGGTAGCTGAAGCCGAAGCGCAGCGCCAGGCCGAGCAGGCAGCGCGCGAAGCAGAAGAGGCGGCCCGCAAGGCTGCCGAACAGCAGTCGGTAGCGGCCGAAGCGCCCAAGCCGGCCGCAGAAGTTCAACCAGAGCCTGCACCCACCGCTCCGGTTGCGCCGGTCATTCCGGATATTCCGGTCGCGCCAGCGCCTAGCGAACACCCGAAAAAGAAAGAAGAGCATCGTCGCAAAGCGCCAAGCCGCGAAGAAGAGGATGAGCGCAACCGCAAGCGTGGCGGCGGTGGCGGCAAGGATAAAGGTCGCAACGCACCCCGCGCCAGCGAAGATGAAGAGGCGTTGGCACGCCGTCGAGGCGGCGGTGGCAAGCTCAAGGCGCACAAAAAACGCAATCAGCACGGCTTCGAGAAGCCGACAGGACCCCTAGTGCGAGAAGTGGTAATTGGTGAGACCATCACCGTAGCCGAGCTGGCCCAGAAGATGTCGGTCAAGGCGGCCGAGGTCATCAAATACATGTTCAAGAACGGCAACATGGTGACTATTAACCAGGTCTTGGATCAGGACACGGCCACCATCGTTGCTGAAGACTTGGGCCATAAGGTCAAGCAGGTCAAGGAAAGCGCCCTGGAAGATAGCCTGGTGGAGGCGCTGCATCACGAAGGTGAAGATGTCGCTCGTGCACCAGTCGTAACCGTTATGGGCCACGTTGACCACGGCAAGACGTCGCTGCTTGATTATATTCGTCGAGCCAAGGTTGCTTCCGGTGAGGCTGGCGGTATTACCCAGCACATCGGCGCTTACCATGTTGAAACCGATCGCGGCATGGTTACCTTCCTCGACACCCCAGGTCACGCGGCATTTACTGCCATGCGTGCCCGCGGTGCCAAGGCTACGGATATCGTGATTCTCGTGGTTGCCGCCGATGACGGCGTCATGCCGCAGACTGAGGAAGCTGTGGCACATGCCAAGGCTGCCGGCGTACCGCTGGTGGTCGCGGTCAACAAAATCGACAAGGAAGACGCCGATACCGACCGGATCAAGCATGATTTGGCAGCGCGCCAGGTAATTCCTGAAGAGTGGGGCGGCGACACCATGTTTGTACATGTGTCAGCCAAGGTCGGTACCGGTATTGATGCTCTGCTCGAAGCCGTTCTGCTCCAGGCCGAGGTACTTGAGCTCAAGGCCCAGCCTTCCGCTCCTGGGCGCGGCGTTGTGGTTGAATCGCGACTGGACAAGGGTCGTGGCCCGGTGGCTACCGTGCTGGTCCAGAATGGCACGCTGCGTCAGGGTGACATCGTGCTGGCTGGCGTCAACTATGGTCGTGTTCGTGCGATGTATGACGAAAACGGCAAGCCGATCAAGGAAGCGGGTCCTTCCATTCCGGTCGAGATCCTCGGTCTTGATGGTACGCCAGACGCCGGTGACGAGCTGACCGTTGTGGCTGACGAAAAGAAGGCGCGTGAAATTGCCATGTTCCGTCAGGGCAAATTCCGTGAGATCAAGCTGGCCCGCCAGCAGTCGGCTAAACTGGAAAACATGTTCGACAATATTGGCCAGGGCGAGAAGAAGACGCTCAATATTGTGCTGAAGTCGGACGTGCGCGGTTCACTCGAAGCTCTGCAGGGTTCGCTTAGCGAACTGGGTAACGATGAAGTGCAAGTGAAGATTGTTTCAGGTGGCGTAGGCGGCATTACCGAAACCGACGCCAACCTGGCCTTGGCTTCCAATGCGGTCATCTTCGGCTTCAACGTTCGGGCGGATGCTACGGCCCGGAAAATCGTCGAGTCGGAAGGCTTGGACCTGCGTTATTACAGCGTGATTTACGAGATCATCGACGACGTCAAGAAGGCCCTTTCGGGCATGCTTGGCAGCGATGTGCGCGAGCAGATCCTTGGTGTGGCCGAAGTGCGCGACGTATTCCGCTCGCCGAAGTTTGGCGCGATCGCCGGTTGTATGGTCATCGAAGGTACCGTTTACCGTAACCGTCCGATCCGCGTTCTGCGCGAAGATGTGGTTATCTACGAAGGCGAGCTGGAGTCCCTGCGTCGCTTCAAGGATGACATCGGCGAAGTACGTAACGGTATGGAGTGCGGTATTGGCGTGAAGAACTACAACGACGTTCGCCCAGGCGACCGCATCGAAGTGTTCGAGCGCGTCCAGGTAGCCCGGACACTCTGAACGTAGCGGCAAGCCTCAAGCGGCAAGCGGCCAACGGTCCGGCATCAGCCAGACCGTCAGCTGCTTGCCGTTTGGGTTTGTGGCATGACATTTGTAGCTTGCTGCTGGCAGGCTGAAGGCAGGACTTATGGCCAAAGAATACAGTCGTACCCAGCGGGTAGCTGACCAGATGCAGCGCGAGCTTGCATTGCTGATTCAGCGCGATGTCCGCGACCCTCGTGTCGGCATGATTACGGTTACCGCCGTGGATGCCAGCCGCGATCTGGCCCACGCCAAGGTGTACATCACCCTGATGGGCGACGCCACCGATGAAGATATCGCGTTGAATCTCTCCGCGTTAAAGGATGCCGCTGGATTTCTGCGCGTACAGCTGGGTCGTGTCATGAAGCTGCGCAGTGTTCCACAGCTGCATTTTCACTATGACGAGAGCGTGCGTCGTGGTGTGCATTTGTCGTCGTTGATTGAGCGGGCGGTGGCTGAAGACCGCCAGCATCCCCAGGAAGACGAGGAGTAACCGGTGTCGGCACCCCGTAGCAAACGCCGTGATATCGATGGCGTACTGATTTTTGACAAGCCGCTGGGTATGACCTCGAACGCGGCCCTGCAAAAGGTGCGTTGGTTGTTCAATGCCAGCAAGGGTGGTCACACCGGTAGTCTTGATCCGCTTGCCAACGGTGTGTTGCCGCTATGCCTCGGTGAAGCCACCAAGTTCTCTCAGTATTTGCTCGATGCTGACAAGACCTACGTTACCGAAGCCCGTCTGGGTATGACGACTACGACCGGCGATGCGGAAGGCGACGTGCTCGAAATCAAGCCGGTGGCGGTCAGCCTGGTTGATGTGGAAGCGGTGCTGCCGCAATTTACCGGCGACATTCTTCAGGTGCCGCCGATGTACTCGGCGCTCAAGCATGAAGGCCAGCCGTTGTACAAACTGGCCCGCGCCGGGGAAACAGTGGAGCGCAAGCCGCGATCTGTTACCATACAACGCTTGATTATTCTGGGTCTTGAAGGTGATCGCCTGAGACTGGAAGTCAGCTGTACCAAGGGCACCTATATCCGCACCCTGGTTGAGGATATTGGCGCGGCACTGGGCTGCGGCGCTCATGTGTCCGAGCTGCGGCGAATCCAGGCGGGTCCCTTTGGTCTCGGCAAGTCGGTGACCCTGGAAACCCTTGAGGCGCTGCATGCCGAAGGCGGTTATCTGGCGCTGGATCATCTGTTATTACCCAGTGACAGCGGCTTGGAAGATTGGCCGGTGGTGAACCTGACGGAGCAGACCGCCTACTACCTGAATCATGGTCAGGCGGTACGGGTTCCGGGTAGTCCGGCGTTCGGCATGGTCAGGCTGCTGGACCAGAATGGAGAGTTTATCGGCATCGGCGAAATGACCGACGATGCCCGAGTAGCACCGAAGCGTTTGATGCGCTTTAACGGATAACGTATGGATTCCCGCCTGCGCGGGAATGACGGGTATTGCTGATTGGTCGGTGGTCGTGAGTGTCCCCGGTTGCTCGGGAATGACGAATATCCCCGCGTCTCCAGGAATGACGAGTATCCTCACGGGTCCGTGAATGACAAGTATTACCCCTCCCTAATTCCCGCGAAGGCGGGAATCCAGGGGGCTGGCGTCAACTCTGCGAAAGCCGGTACGACCACGTAGTACTGGTTGTCAGGTGTTGAGGGAACAGAGCGGCACCGGGGCATACTAGCCGCCACACCGCCATTCGCTCCACATCGTCATTCCCGCGAAGGCGGGAATCCAGGGGGCTGGCGTCACCTCTGCGCAAGCCGGTACGACGCATGTGGTATTGATTGTCAGGTGTTGAGGGAACAGAGCGGCAACGCGGCATACTAGCCGCCACACCGTCATTCGCTCCACATCGTCATTCCCGCGAAGGCGGGAATCCAGAGGCTTCGGACTAACTTCCGAGCCAATACAAAGAAGTTGACCCGCAGGGTCGCAACGAGGGTGGCTGTTAACAGGCATGGTCATACCTCGATTTAAAACACGGGACTCAACGTCCCGGCCTGTTCACTCAGAGGAAAGCTGTCATGGCACTGAGCGTCGAAGAGAAAGCTGCAATCGTAACTGAATATGCCCGTGGCGAAAGTGACACCGGTTCCCCGGAAGTCCAGGTAGCCTTGTTGACTGCAAACATCAACAAGCTGCAGGGTCACTTCAAAGAGAACAAGAAGGATCACCATTCCCGTCGCGGTCTGATCCGGATGGTTAACCAGCGTCGCAAGTTGCTGGATTACCTGAAGTCGAAAGACATTCCGCGTTACAGCAGCTTGATCAGCAGTCTGGGTCTGCGTCGCTAAGCGACACATTCCTTTTGGACATGGCCGGGTCCGAAACCCGGCCGTGCCCAGAGTTTCCCCAAAGGCAAATACAGAGAGAGAAGACACCGTGAAACCGGTTATCAAACAATTCAAATTAGGCAACAACACCATCACCCTGGAAACGGGCCGCATCGCCCGCCAGGCTTCTGGTGCCGTACTGGTCAGCATCGACAATGCCGTCAGCGTTCTGTGTACCGTAGTAGGCGCCAAGAAAGCCGACGCCGGTCGTGACTTCTTTCCCCTGTCTGTACATTACATCGAGAAGACCTACGCCGCAGGCCGCATCCCCGGTGGTTTCTTCAAGCGTGAAGGCCGTCCTACCGAAAAAGAGACCCTGACCTCGCGCTTGATCGACCGTCCGATCCGCCCGCTGTTTCCCGAGGGCTTCATGAATGAAGTCCAGGTCGTCTGTACTGTCGTCTCCACTGACAAGACCACTGATCCGGATATCGCTGCGCTGATCGGTACCTCCGCCGCGCTAGCCATTTCCGGCATTCCGTTCGACGGCCCCATCGCCGGCGCACGCGTAGGCTTTGACGCCAACAACGGCTATATCCTCAACCCCAACTACGAACAGCTGAAAGACTCACGTCTGGACATGATCGTAGCCGGTACTGAAGACGCTGTACTGATGGTTGAATCCGAAGCCAAGGAACTGACCGAAGACCAGATGCTGGGCGCAGTACTTTTTGCCCACATGGAATTCCAGCCCGCTGTTCAAGCCATCAAGGAACTCGCCGCTGAAACCGGCAAAGCCCGTTGGGACTGGACTGCCGCCCCGGAAAATACCGTACTGCTGGACGCCATCAAAGGCCAGTTCGGTGCCGGTATCGCCGAGGGTTATACCATTACCGACAAAATGGCCCGCTACACTCGCCTCGGCGAGTTGCGCAACCAGGCCATCGAAGCGCTGTCCGGCAACGAAGAAGGCAAGCCTTCTGCTGGTGAAGTCAAAGACGCCTTCGGCGAGATTGAATACCGCACCGTGCGTGAAAGCATTGTTAACGGCAACCCGCGTATCGACGGTCGCGACACCAAGACTGTTCGCCCGCTGAACATCGAAGTTGGCGTACTGGATCGCACCCATGGCTCCGCGCTGTTCACGCGTGGCGAAACACAGGCCCTGGTTGTCACCACCCTGGGTACCGCCCGTGACGCACAGCTGCTGGACACCCTGGAAGGCGAGAAGAAAGATCCCTTCATGCTGCACTACAACTTCCCTCCCTATTCCGTAGGCGAGTGCGGTCGTATGGGCGGCACCGGTCGTCGTGAAGTTGGCCACGGCCGCCTGGCCCGCCGCGGTATCGCCGCTGTGATGCCGAACATGGATGACTTTCCCTATACCATACGTGTGGTATCGGAAATCACTGAGTCCAACGGTTCCAGCTCCATGGCCTCCGTATGTGGCGCTTCCCTGGCTCTGATGGACGCCGGTGTACCGCTGACCGCTCCTGTAGCCGGTATCGCCATGGGTCTGGTCAAGGAAGGCGAGAAGTTCGCCGTACTGACCGACATCCTCGGTGACGAAGATCACCTCGGCGACATGGACTTCAAGGTAGCTGGCACCAGCAAGGGCGTTACCGCTCTGCAGATGGATATCAAGATCAAGGGCATCACCGAAGAGATCATGGAAATCGCCCTGGGTCAGGCCCTGGAAGCGCGCCTGAACATCCTTGGCCAGATGAACCAGATCCTTGGCGAGTCACGCAAGGAGCTATCCTCCAACGCACCGACCATGATCAGTATGAAGATCGACTCCGACAAGATCCGCGACGTGATCGGCAAGGGCGGCGCGACCATTCGCGGCATCTGCGAAGAGACCGGTGCGTCCATCGACATCACCGATGACGGCACGGTAAAAATCTTTGCTGCGAGCAAGGACGCTGCCAACGCCGCCAAGCTGCGCGTTGATGGCATCACTGCCGAAGCGGAAATCGGCAAGGTCTATACCGGCAAGGTTGAGCGCATCGTCGATTTCGGCGCGTTCGTCAGCATCCTGCCGGGCAAGGATGGCCTGGTCCACATTTCCCAGATTGCCAACCAGCGCATCGAGAAAGTGACCGACGTACTGCAGGAAGGTCAGGAAGTGAAAGTGCTGGTGCTAGACGTCGACAATCGTGGCCGCATCAAGCTGTCCATGAAAGACGTGGAAGCAGCGGAAACCAGCGGCGTCTGATAACGTCTTTCAATATCCTGCAGTTGCATCAACATCACCCCGGCTCCGCCGGGGTTTTTGTTTTCAGGGCTGCTGGCGCCGAAAACATGCTGTGTTCCCCCTCGCTGTCATCTTCTTCGCTATCGATAGGGTTTCGTTTTCCGTTCACTAAAGGGAGCGCACCTCTGACTGACCTCAACGTACGATCCGGGCCGAAAGCCATTATTTCGAAATAAACTGCATCATTTTTGGTGGCCGTTGTCACTAGGTTGTAATCAACCTGTGAACTGCTTTTCCCGCGGATATTTTGGTCTGCTGGAATGGCTAAAACCAACAAGAATCAAGGACCCGAAAATGAACGCCACCGTTCGCGCCCGCTTGCAATCCACCTGGATGATGATTGGCTTGATCTTCATCGCGTCGGCCGTTCTGTTGGGTTCTGCGCTGGGATTGAGCGCCTTGCTAGGCATTCCAGTAGGCGACATGACCCGGGACCCTACGGCTGTGGCCGGCGTGTCCATTTACGTTGGGTTCCTGTCCCAGTTCGGTATTTTCCTGTGGGTAGGCGCCGCCGCGGTATGTCTGTTCGGTGCCGCAGTACTTCCGGCCAGCGCAGAGCAGCGGGAGAACAAAAGGTTCCTGCTCGTCTCTGGTGCCCTGAGTCTGGTGTTGGGTTTTGATGACATCTTCCTGTTGCATGAGGCTTTTTTCCCTCACATCGGCATATCGGAAATGACAGTGCTTGCCGCCTATGGCCTGTTTGTTCTTTATTACCTGGCCAGATTCTATAAAACGCTCTGGCGCACCGAGTTCATTTTGTTAGCAATGGCGTTTGGCTTCTTCGGGTTGTCGGTCATCTTTGATTTGCTGGAACCTGGCGGGATAGATCCATATCTTGCTGAAGACGGCGTTAAGCTAATCGGCTTGCTGAGTTGGACGAGCTATTATTTCCGTACCACTCTGGTAGCAGTAAGGATGAACGCGCTGCAGTCAGAAACTGAGCTCGCCGGCCCTGGGTATTCCTTTGGGTTGACCCGGTCGAGCAGGCTTGAAGCCCTCAGACGAGGGGCGCACCGGACCGCCCCCCGCTGAGGTGCAGTCCCGCTAGAACCTGAATATTGCTGCCGCGCCGCTCGTGCAGGGCATGCGCTGTGCTGGCGCGGTAACCACCTGGGCACCGTTGCGCAGGGCGTGAACAATCAGCTCGTCCAGCACATCGGGGCCGTCAGGATTGTCTTCCTCCAGCGTGACACGGCCGCTCTGGTGGTCCAGTTCGCCTGGGATCATCCGGTCTTCTTCGACAAACAAGGTCGCTACGCGTCCGGCGAGGGCTGCTTTGCCAATCTCCGTGATGTCATCAGAAGTCAGACCCTGACCGTTCGCAGCCCCATGCTGATCAAGCAGAGCATCGAGCCTCGCGGTATAGTCCTGGGCGATTACCTCGCCGGAGCGTTTGCGTAGCTCATTGATATTCAAGGCGGCAGGGTCGATTGAAATACTCTGATCGAGCAGTTGGTCGTTGTGGCTGAGTGCCCTGAAAAAAGCTTCATTTTCCGGCAAGGCGACAAGAATCAAGGGGAGCCCCGACGGCTTTGAATGACAGGCCATGATGGCCCGATCAACTGCACGGAAGAAGCGGTCCCGGTCAGAATCGATCTCGTCCTGCTTGCCGCTACCACCCGACTCGTGCATATAGGTATCGCCCCGGTCGCCCGCTGCGCTAAAGCCGTCCGGATGTCCTGACTGATCCCCAGGCGTCAGCTCTGAACCTAGCGCTTGTTCCTGGTTCAAGGGTACGTCGGGATCTGGCTGGATTTCGTCCAGCACCTCTCGATTGCCTTCAAACAGCCTTACCTCGTCACGAGACAGACATAACACCTGGTAACGGTCCGCGGACTGGGTGATTCGCAGCAGTGGCGACAGATGAGGATGCACATTTACCGAGGCGCACTCAGGCACCCGCTGCTGCAATGAATAGACCTTGAAGAAGTTTTCACCCCCCAGCATGGCGACGCCTTCTTTTTGATATACCCAGAAGTCCCGGTCTGCAAGCAAGGCGTTGAAGGGCCGCAGCAGCGCGTCCTGATCGGCGTCGGGGAACTGAGCATCAAGGTGCTGCTGCAGCTGCCCTAACAGGTTCCGGTAGCGAATGGGATCCTGCTCGCGTTCTGGCGAGGTGCGATGGGTAGGCATATATAGGGAAAGACAGGGTTGTTTCTCTATCTTCAATAGGTCGGTCAAGGTGTTCTTGGTTATACGTTCAGGCATGGCAGCATCCTCGCTCAGGTTGATTAAATACCGCTCCCTGGCTCGATTTATTGCCGTTCTTGAATCGCCGTTTAGTCTGAGCACGCGGCAAGGCAACGCAAATGTTTTTGCTCCTTGTTTCTTTATGACGGGACACCCTTCGATGAGTTCAAGCCAACTGGTCGGCGCCTCTTCCCCTGGGCGCTCTCGTGATCAAGTGCTGACGCAGGTTCTCGGGTGAAAGACCTAGTGTCAGTTCGCGCTCTGGATTTCGGCGGGGGTCAGGTTTCTGAAATCGCCGGAAGATAGCAGCGGATCGAGGGTGATGCTCCCTACGCTTTCTCGATGCAAAGCGGTGACCACGTTGCCAACGGCGTGAAACATCCGTTTGACCTGGTGATACCGACCCTCGTAGATCGTGAGTCGCGCTTCATGATCGCTCAGCTGAATCAGTTCGGCGGGGGAGGTGGTGATGCCTTCAAACGCAAAATGAATTCCTTCAGCAAACCTGGCGCTGGTGGTGGGGCAGATCGGCAAAGCGGTACGTACCGCATAAACCTTGGGAAGCTTTGTTTTCGGCTCAAACAGTCTGCGGGACCACAGCCCGTCATTGGTCAGGATCAACAAGCCCGACGTGCTGCGATCCAGCCTGCCGCCGATGTGCAGCAGTGAGCGCAGCGGTGCGGGGAGAAGTTCCATGACGGTGGGGTGAAGCGGGTCGCTGGTGGCGCTGAGATAGCCTGCTGGTTTGTGTAGCATCAGATAATGGACAGGTTGTTGCTGAAGCAGAATGTCATCAAGGCTCACCGCTACGAAACGATCAATTTCCATGCGGGCGTCGAGAACCACTCTGCCAGCTACGCTGACGCGACCGCTGGCAATTATCAGGCGAGATGCCTGATGACTATGAAGGGAATTTTTACTGATGAATCGATCAAGTCGCATGGCCGGATTATAACCGGCACCTGCCCATCGCGGCGCTTGGTTTAAACCAGATCTACGACTGAGCGTGGATCGAAGTCTTTCCAATGCCCGTCCACCAGTTGACCTTGAGCCTGTTCCACGTCAGCTGCACCGCAGGTTCGCAATATCTGTACCGCCTGGTCCTTGGTCTTGCCGGATACGTCATCCACGCGCACGGCGAGATGGGTGCCCGCTTGCCGCTGCATTACCTCGTGGTTTTCGACCTCGCGCTCCTGGATTTCGCCAGCCTCTTCGGCCTCGTCAAGCTCCGATTCCTCATCGGTCTTGCTCATGGCGCCAATCAATGAGCCGGTATAGGCGCCGATTCCGGCACCAATGGCGACGCCCACAGGACCGACCAGAGGTGTGGCGGCGACGCCGGCCACTGCCCCAGCGGCTGCACCTATGCCAATCCCCGCTACGGCGCCTTTGCCTGAATCACGCGCGCCGGGGGAAATTTTCTCGTCTCCGCCAATAGGATAAATGTCATGCTGCCCATCGGGATTGACGTAAAAGTGCGAGAGGCCATCTCGGGGGAAACCCGCATTTTCCAGCGCTCTCATGGCCTTCTCTGCGTGGTCCTGACTTTCAAAACGTCCTGCAACAATGGTACCCATAGGTCGTCCTCCAACCGGAGATAAACGATTGTACTGAGCTCCCTGTTCAGACCAATCTTGATATTTAAGCGTAGCAACGGTTTCGCTACTTCACAAACCGCTGCGGTTGCTGACATCCTTTATAGATGAATCAGTTCGGTCCTGGTTGGCCTCTTTGCGCTCCCACTCCGGGGGCATCCACAGATGTCTGAGCCGCTGCCATAGTGGTCCTTTGCGCCGCATATCGGCGAACATATCGCGGTACTCGTGCAACCAGCTAACCAGCAGGTTGTTGGTCGGTACTGGCCGCGTGATGCCGTATTTGATCAGCTGGTCCGCTTGTTCAACAGCAAAGGTCCCGAACAGCCTGTCAAAGACGATGAAGACGCCTCCGTAATTCCTGTCGATATAGGCAGGGTTGCGCCCGTGGTGAACGCGATGGTGGTTCGGCGTGTTGAACACAAGTTCGATCAGTGGCGGCAGCTTGCCAACCAGCGTTGTATGGATGAAAAACTGGTAAACCAGCGAGAGGGCGTAGCAGACCCCTATCCAAACCGGATTGAAGCCGATTAAAGCCAGCGGAACGTAGAACAGCCATCCGCCGTTGAAGATGTTGGTCGCGTTCTGGCGCATGGCAGTGGAAAAGTTCATGCGTTCAGATGAGTGATGCGTGACATGTGCCGCCCAGAGCCAGCGCACCCGATGTGACGAGCGATGCATCCAGTAAAAGCTCAGGTCGGTCAGTAGCCAAAGCAGAATGCCGGTGAACACGGTCAATTGAATATCCAGTAGCCGGTAGCGGTAAGCCAAGGCATATACAGGAAACGCAATCAAGCCGGCGAACACCAGCTCAGTGGTTTGATATCCGGCGCCCAGCATGAAGTTGCGCAGGGATTCACCAGCATCTACCAAATGAGGGTCGTGGCGGATCTTCAGGTACTCCCAGGCAAATACGCCGATGAATACCGGCGTGGCCAGCATGAAGATCAACTGCCGCTCATCCAGGGCCAGCCAGGGCGGAATCGCATGCCACAAGGCCGTAAGCCCACTGTCTGCCAGTACGTTATGGAACATCTCTGTCAGCGCCATGCTTTTTCCTACCGCCGCGGTGGGTATCCGAGATTGATATTTTCGCAGCCAAACCAACGCAGGGATTGACATTTAATGCCGTGTTTTTGACTCTTTATGCCAGATATCAAGGGATGCTTTTTATATGGCGACGCCGTTGCGGGTGACTGGAGCCTGGATTCAGCTGCTTACGGATTGGCTGGATCAGGAGAAACTTGCCGCGCCCGAGCTGCGAAATCTTCTCGATAGTCGAAGGCCGGCAGATATCGTACCTATGACTATATGGTGCGCAATGCTTGAACGTGCAGCCAGACTGCGCCCTGAGCATCCTTCCCCCGCCCTTGCTATAGGGGCTTTGGTGCAGCCCCGTCATGTTGGCGTACTTGGCTACCTCATTCTCACATGCGATACATTAGGTGCAGCCATGCAGGCCTATCAGCGTTACGAGCGGCTGTTTTACGGAGCGGACGTGGTGTCGATGCAAGTGAGCGCAGAGCAGGTGACGGTACGCTGGCCTGGCGAATCGTCTACCGGCCAGCTCGCCGATACCGTAGCGATAGCCGCGTTGCTCGCCTTTTGGAGACGCCTGGTAGAGGAAGAGCCGGTGCCTACCAGGGTGAGCTTTGTTTTTGCAGCGCCTGAACCGCTGGAGAGTAGAGAGGCCTACCAGCGTTTTTTTGCTTGCCCGGTAAGCTTTGGCGCAACCGATACGGCGATACAATTCCCAACGGCTTACCTTAACAAGCCTCTGCCGCGCAGTGAGCCGACTGTTCGGGGGCTGCTGGACCGGCAGGCGGATGCATTGATGCTGGCATTGCCCGATTCCGATTCCTTCGACCGAGCGTTGCAGCAGAGCATGGTGCGGCTCCTTCCCGAGGGCCGGGTCAGCTTGCCCAGGGTGGCGGCGGACCTGCATGTTTCAGTCAGAACGCTGCAGCGTCGCCTTGAGGATCGCCAGCTAACCTGGCGTGATCTGCTGGATCGCACTCGTGAGCAACTCGCCGCCCAGTACCTGGCTGACGCGTCGCTCACCCTGGGCGATATTGCCCTGCTGCTCGGGTTCTCCGAGCAGAGCGCCTTTACCCGTGCTTATCGACGCTGGACGGCTGAGACTCCAGTGCAGGCGAGGCGCAACATTCTCCGATTTGGCCGCCGTGCTCGTGGTCGGCTTTAATGGGGCACGATTGCTTGCCGAAGGAGTCAATGAGGTAGACACGGTAAGGAGGACTTTGCATGCCTGTTTATTCCATAAGATGCAACGATCAGAACCATCACCAATGCGAAGAAGAAGTGCGGGTAAAACTCGATATTGTTGGGTTGACCGAGACCCAGATTGAAGCGATCGAAGAGGGCCGGCCCATTAATCTTACGCCTCGACAGGTCGAGGGGAGCGATCTGACGTTGAGCGAGACTCAGAGCGCCTCGTTGGCGGCGGAGGGTGTACTTGAATATCGGATCGACATCGAGTCGATTTGCGATACCTGTGGTGGCGCATTCGGGGACGATGAATAGGCTATGGTGAACGGACCTTCTGTTCACGCCAGGTGGAATTATGTTTTTTGACGATTGGGCAGGCCTCGTCAGAGTGCTTGTTGTGGGAGCGCTTGCTTACACAGCAATGTTGGTGATGCTTCGAGTGTCCGGGAAACGTACCCTCTCCAAGCTCAACGCCTTCGATTTGATTGTGACGGTGGCCCTCGGTTCGACATTGGCCACGGTATTGCTATCAAAGGATGTGCCGCTTGTGGAGGGCATGCTGGCGTTCGCCGTGCTGATCTTCGCCCAGTATCTGATTACCGCGCTGTCGGTTCGCTCGTCTGCGGTGCGTGGCCTGGTGAAATCGGAGCCCCGGTTGTTGTTCTACCAGGGGAAGATGCTTGACGACGCCTTGCGCCATGAGCGGGTAACCAAGAACGAGCTTCTTGCCGTCGCCCGGTCAAGCGGCTACGCCGATATGGCCCAAGTGGGTGCGGTGATACTTGAAACGGACGGCAGCTTTAATGTGCTGGCGCTGACCGACACGCCAGCAAACCCGACGCTGAAGGATGTGCGCGGCGCCCCCGATAGCCATTAGATTGTCTGCCATTCGTCGGTAACCGACTCGCCGGCGCTCCCGAGAGGCCGCGACGTCGGCCCTGCAACCCGGTGATCCTGGCTGCGCTGGAACGGTGCGCCCCATCGGCGAATCGGCCTTCGGCGGCGCTTATACGGAATTTTCAGCCAGCAAAAGGTTCATAGGTTGATAGAGATGAATGGCATTTAGGTCTTGCCGTTGTCACGGATCAAGCAGTTGCCTGAGTGCAGGAGTGCAATATGTTCACCCCCAATATCGCCCAAACCAGGCCGTTTAATATCCCCGCAGCTCGTAGCTGCGATGCCAGAACCCTTTACAGCCTGCTTATGACAGAACCTGTTCCACTGAGCAGCCAGAACACGTCGCGGGAGTTTCTCAGAACCCAGCTTGGGAACGCCGCTGGGTTGCCCTGTGATATGCCCGAAAAATCAGATGAGCTGGGCAGCTGGATGGAGCGCCAGGCATTAAGTACCGGGGAGCGTTATGCCCATTATCTGGCGTCACGAAAAGCCGGCCAGCCGCGCCGCTACTTCACCTGCCGCTCGCATGCCCTTTCGTTTCTGCAACGGGTCGCTCCTACCAAGCTGGTGGACGGGGCCTGGCTGTACGGCGTCTTGCAAAACTGGACCGACGGACGCTTCTACCCGCTCATTCGTACCTATCTCGAAGAGTTGGGCGACGGTGATCCGGCGCTAAATCATGTAGTACTTTATCAGCGGCTATTGAAGGAGAACGGCTGTGAAATTCTTCCGCAGCTCAGCGACGCCCATTATATGCAGGGCGCTATTCAGCTGGCGCTGGGATACAACGCAGATGAATTCACGCCTGAGTTGATTGGCTACAACCTGGGCTACGAACAGCTGCCCCTGCATCTGTTGATCACCGCATTCGAGCTCACCGAGCTGCAAATAGATCCTTACTACTTCACGCTGCATGTGACCATAGACAACGCCAGCTCGGGGCACGCTCGCAAAGCCGTTCAGTCTGTACTGGATGCCATGCCGGCGGCCGGGGAAGCCGACGTCTTTCTGAGTCGCGTCGCCAATGGCTATCGGCTCAATGACCTGGGGCTGAGTTCAACCGCCGTGATCGAATCCTTCGACCTGGAGCAGGAACTGGTCGATATGCTTGAGCGCAAGCGTATCTACGGCCAGCACGTGCATTCCGATTTCTGCCGTATTAATGGCCGTACGGTCAACGATTGGCTGGCCAAGCCCGGTCAGGTGCGAACCTTTTTGCAGGCCCTCGAAGGCAAGGGTTGGATTAAGCGGCATGAAGATCCCAAAAGCAGTCGTTTCTGGAACCTTATTGATGGTACCGATGCGAAGATGTTCGGCGTATTCAGCGCCTTTGAACAACAGCTTCTGCATGACTGGATTGCTGGGGACTGGTTTGGGGAGGGGGTCCAACCAGGGGTTCCACTGTCGGCTCGGCCGACTGCATTTCGTCCGCGGTCGCGGCGACACATGGCAGCCGCTGTACCGTCGCAGCCTGCTGCCGGCGATGTAGACCATGATCTGGCCGCACTGAGCAATGAGCTGAGTCTTCTGCCGGAGGAAATGCGCATGCAGCGGTTAATCAAGCTCATGGCGCCGTCAACGCATGCTTCCGCGGCCGGCCTGCTTGCCACTCGACTTTTTTCAGCCGCGCTTGGTTGAGCCTTGATACCGGGGACCCGTTCATGAAGCCAGCTCTTGATCACGCAGCCAATACGACTATCGATGCCGACCAGGGTTTGCTGCAACTTGGCAGGTATCTCAGCGAGACCGGGTATGCCCATATCGCTGTTACCCCGCTGACCCATCAGCACAACAACCACCGCGCGGTTGATGGCTCCGCGAAGGACATGCGCGATATATTCGGCTGGAGCAGGGCATTCAAGCGTTCGGCCGTGACCGACCAGCAGTTTCAGCTGATGCGTGACGCTGACATCCTTGTCCAGAACGGCGACCTGTGGCGGAGCAAGATAAGGTGGTCGAGTCTCGGTGATCTGCTTTGCGTTCATTCGGCTTATCCAACCGATGCCACCGAAGCGGTCTTCTTTGGTCCTGATACCTATCGGTTCGCCCAGCTGGTGGAGCCCTTTCTGCAGACCAATAGCCATGCCATTCGGCGGGCGGTAGACATTGGCTGCGGCTCAGGTGCTGGTGCGATGTTGATAGCCAGAGCCTGTCCGGCAGCGGAGGTGCTGGCGGTGGATATCAACCATCAGGCATTACGATTGACCCGGATCAACGCCCTGCTTGCCGGAATCGGAAACGTTCAGCCGATATACAGCAATCTTCTGAATCACGTCGAAGGGCAATTCGACCTGATCATCGCCAACCCGCCCTATATGCTCGACGCGCAGGAGCGTGCCTATCGCCATGGTGGAGGCAAGCTGGGCGCTGGATTGTCAGTGAAGATTGTCGAGGCAGCGCTGGGGCGGCTAGCCCCTGGTGGCACATTGTTGCTTTACACGGGTGTCGCCATGATCGACGGTCGCGATCCGTTCTTGCAGACGCTTCAACAGCGTCTGGCCAATCTCTCCTGCACCTGGCGCTATCGCGAAATGGACCCCGACGTATTTGGCGAAGAGCTGCTCAAGCCGGCGTATGCACAGGTTGAACGTATCGCGGCCGTTGCTCTGACCCTGAGCGTGTGACCCTCAGTCCTTGGCTGGTGTACCGCCGGGACTGATTTGGCTCTGCCCGTTTTCCTCTGCCGTTAATCAGCTGCGGCGTCTTGCAAAAAAGCGAGAATCGCCAATGCGCCGTTGGGCTGGACGCGCTACTATCGTCGAGCACTTTGGACACGGCCGCCCCTATGGACTTTCTTAATCCACGCATTCTCCAGATCAATGCCGCCACGGCAGAACCGTTAGAGGTTGGCCAACGCGTCGCCCGTACGGGCCATTTCAAGCGAGCTGTGGCTGGTCCGGTCGCCATTGCTGAATTCGGAATCCCCGGCGATTTCATTGGTAATCATAAGCACCACGGGGGCGTGGATCAGGCCATTTATCTCTACAGTCAGGAAGACGCGCAGTGGTGGGGAAAGCTACTGCAACGAGAAATCGAACCGGGATTTTTTGGCGAGAATCTGACCATTTCCCATTGGTGGCCTGATGCGCGAGTGGGTGACAGGCTTCATTGCGGCTCCCTGGTTCTGGAGCTGACCGGACCCCGCACCCCCTGTGCCACGCTTGAGGCTCGTGCTGGTTTGCCAGGTCTTTCCAAGGCCTTTATCAAGGCTGAGCGGTGTGGCGCTTATGCTCGGGTGATCAGCCCCGGCAACCTTTCTGCTGAGGAAACACTCGTGGTCAGGCCTGGCGCTACGCAACATCCAACTATCGCCCAGGTGTTCAGGTACTGGCATGGAAAGGGCGACGACGAAGCCTTTCTGCGGGCAGCCCTGAACGCTCCGATCGCCGAGCGCATCAGCGCCAGGCTCGGTCAGCGGTTGGCGAGAATGGCAACAAACTGAGGAGAAGCCTATGACAAGATGGATGGTGGGCGCTCTGATGCTGGTTCCAATGCTGGCCAGCGCTGAGCCCTGCGCCGATGCAGAAGATACTGTGGCGATAAACGAATGCATTCATGCTGAGGTGGAGAAGGCGGAAGAAGAGCTGGACAGGTATCTGCAAGCTAGTCGTGAGCGCCATGCCGAACAGGTAGATGCGGTAGTCACCATGGAAGCCGCCCACGGCGCATGGCTGCGTTTCCGTGACAGCCATTGCCTGGCGGTTTACGACCTCTGGTCTGATGGGACTATCCGTGGCGCGATGCTGGGCAATTGTCTGCTGAAACATACCCGGCGCCGAACACATGACATCTGGCAGGTCTACCTCGCGACCATGGATTCGTCCGAGCCAGCGCTGCCTGAGCCAGAATTGGCCGACTGAGCCTGTGATGACCAGCGGGGCGATATACAGCTTGCTTGCCGACGTCGTGCTGACGACGCATCTGGCTCTGGTCGTCTTCGTAGTGCTGGGGCTGGTCGTCGTGTGGGTGGGGAATTTTTGCCATTGGCGCTGGGTAAACAATCTGTGGTTTCGCCTGGCGCACCTTGCCACCATCCTGATTGTTGTAGCAGAGGCGTGGCTCGGCGTGGTTTGCCCGCTGACAACACTGGAAATGTGGTTGCGAGCTCAGGCTGGAGCCACTGCCTATGCTGGCGGATTCATCGAGTACTGGATGCAGCGGATACTTTACTACACGGCCCCGGACTGGGTGTTTATAGTGATCTATACGGTGTTCGCCGGGGTGGTGGCAGCCACTTTCTGGTGGTTTCCGCCACGTTACAGATCCCGCTAAGCAAGGTGCACCCCTATTTCAGATGTGCACCTCATCCATCAGTTGCGTTCAAGCGCCAGGGCCACACCCTGGCCGCCACCGATGCAGAGTGTCGCCAACCCTTTTTTGGCGTCACGCCGAATCATTTCATGTAGCAGGCTGACCAGCACCCGGCATCCGGACGCGCCAATTGGATGACCAAGGGCTATGGCGCCGCCGTTTACGTTGACCTTCGCCGGGTCCCATTGCAGTTCCTTGCCGACCGCCAGCGCCTGGGCCGCAAATGCTTCGTTCGCTTCAATCAGATCCAGTTCGTCCAGCGTCCAGCCTGCTTTGCTCAGGCAGCGCTGGGTAGCGGACACCGGGGCGATACCCATAATGGCTGGGTCGACACCCGCATTGGCGTAGGCCGCTATTCGTGCCAGCACCGGTAGGCCCAGTTCGGCTGCCTTCTCCGCGCTCATGAGCATAACTGCCGCAGCTCCGTCATTCAGGCCAGAGGCATTCCCGGCGGTAACGCTGCCGTCTTTGCTGAACGCAGGGCGCAACTTGGCCAGGGCGTCGGCGGTGGTGCCTGGGCGTGGTTGTTCATCTCTGGTTATCTGTAACGGCTCGCCCTTGCGCTGGGGCACACTGACTGGCGTGATCTCCTGGTCGAAACGGCCTGCTTCCTGCGCTGCCACTGCTTTCTGCTGGGAGGCTGCGGCGAAGGCATCCTGGTCTTCACGGCTGATCTGATACTTCTGCACCAGGTTTTCTGCCGTTATTCCCATGTGATAGTCGTTGAATGCATCCCAGAGGCCATCATGAATCATACTGTCGACCAGCTTGCCATGACCCATGCGCTGGCCCGTGCGCGAGGTGGGCAGCAGGTGAGGGGACAAACTCATGGATTCCTGCCCGCCAGCGATGACTATCTGAGCGTCACCACAACGGATTGCCTGGGCTCCAAGGTGCAGGGCTTTGAGGCCTGAACCACACACCTTGTTCAGGTTCATCGCCGGCACGCTGTGCGGCAGACCGCCGTGGATGGCTGCCTGACGCGCCGGGTTCTGACCGCAACCGGCGGTTAGCACCTGACCGAGAATAACCTCATCCACGCTAACGGGGTCCACTTTGGTCTGGGATAACAGAGCGCGAATGACAGTAGCCCCCAGCTCATGGGCGGGGATATTGGCGAACTGACCGGCAAAACTGCCTATGGCTGTACGGGTGGCGGCAACAATCACGACTTCTTGCATGAACGACTCCTCTAGTCCCGCTCTGGAAAGACACAAGAATAGAGGCGTCGGTCATCAAGGACAACAGGCGGGTGCCGACCGGCACTTTTTCAGCCTTTGTTGAGACGATTGGCAATCAGTTCATCCACTACGGCCGGGTCAGCCAGCGTAGAGGTGTCACCCAGGGTATCCAGTTCATCGCAGGCGATCTTGCGCAAGATGCGGCGCATGATTTTGCCTGATCGGGTTTTTGGTAGCCCCGGGGTCCATTGTATGAAGTCAGGTTTGGCGAAGGACCCCACCTGGTCAGTGACGAACGCCTTGAGCTCCTTGATCATGTCGTCGGTTGGCGTCACTCCGCGCATGGGCATTACATAGGCATAGATGCATTGGCCTTTGATATCGTGGGGGCATCCCACTACCGCGGCCTCTGCCACGGAATCGTGTTGCACCAGGGCGCTTTCGACTTCGGCCGTCCCGATGCGGTGGCCTGAAACGTTCAGCACGTCGTCAACCCGTCCGGTAATCCAGTAATACCCGTCTTCATCACGGCGGGCACCATCTCCGGTGAAGTACACGCCTTTATAGGCGCTGAAGTAGGTGTCGATGAGCCTTTGATGATCACCATAAACGGTTCGGATCTGGCTGGGCCAGGACCGTTTGATCACCAGATTGCCACTGGCTGCCCCATGCAGTTCGTTGCCTTCTGGATCGTATAGCGCGGGTTCGACGCCGAAGAAGGGCCGGGTTGCCGAGCCTGGCTTGAGATCGGTCGCGCCGGGCAGCGGGGTGATCATGATTGCACCGGTCTCGGTCTGCCACCAGGTATCGACAATAGGGCAGCGCATCTGGCCGACGACATGGTAATACCATTCCCAGGCTTCGGGGTTGATCGGCTCTCCTACGGTGCCGAGCAGGCGAAGGCTGGCGCGGGAGGTAGAGGTGACGGCCTCGTTACCCTGCGACATCAATGCGCGGATGGCGGTGGGTGCGGTGTAAAAAATGTTGACCTTGTGCTTATCAATGACCTGCCAGCAACGCGACGCATCGGGGTAGGTGGGCACGCCTTCGAACATCAGGGTGGTGGCGCCATTGCACAGAGGGCCATAGACGATGTAGGAATGGCCGGTGATCCAGCCGACGTCGGCGGTACACCAGTAGATTTCTCCGGGGTGGTAGTCGAACACGTAGTGATGGGTCATGGCCGAGCCAAGCAGATAACCGGCGGTGGTATGCAGCACCCCTTTAGGTTTGCCGGTCGAGCCGGAGGTATACAGGATGAATAGGGGGTCTTCACTGTCCATTGGCTCTGCTGCGCAGTCGGCGCTGACCTGAGCGCAGGCCTGGTCGTACCAGATGTCACGCCCCTCGTTCCAGGCAATATCGCCACCGGTGCGTTTGACGGTAACGACAGTGTGGACGTTGGGGCATTCTTTCAGCGCTTTCTCCACGTTCTGCTTGAGAGGGACCCGCTTGCCACCACGCACGCCTTCGTCAGCCGTGATAACGGTCTGGCAATCGGCATCATTGATGCGATCACGCAGGGCGTCCGGCGAAAAACCACCGAACACGACTGAATGCACTGCCCCAATGCGCGCGCAGGCAAGCATCGCATAGGCTGCTTCGGGAATCATGGGCATGTACAGGCAAACGCGGTCGCCCTTTTTCACGCCGCGGCTCTTCAACACATTGGCCAGACGACAAACCTGTTCATGCAGTTGTTTGTAGCTAATGTTTTTTGCGTCGCCGGGGTCATCGCCTTCCCAGATAATGGCTGTCTGGTCCCCCCGGGTGGATAGATGACGATCAATACAGTTAGTGCTTACGTTCAGTTTGCCATCGATAAACCAGGCGGCTTCGCCTTTGGTGAGATCGCTTTCGTGCACCTTGGACCAGGGCTTCTCCCAATCGAGGAAGCGATTGGCCTGCTCTTCCCAGAACTGATCCGGTTGCTCGATCGACTGTTTGTAGAGTCTTTCGTAGCCCGCTTCGTCAACGTGGCTGTTGGCATGTGCCGCATCGGATATCTTGTGGTTCTCGATTTTATACATGGGAAGGCCCTCTTGTTATGTGGAACAGGTCCTGACATCAGCCAATCGAGGTCGGCTGCCTGGGTCGCAGGACTGCGCAAATTTGGGCTTTAGATTTGATCATTATCCTGCTGAGTTCAACCCTTCTTTGGTCTGATATGACCAGAGAGGCGATACTTACGGAGGGGTCAGCAGGGTCACAGATAAGATGGCACGCTGGAGGGCGAGGCTTTCAGGCGCGGCAGGGAGGTGCCGGAGTGCTCCGGCATTTAAAGTCAGTTCACTTTGAAACAGAGGTTGTCGATAAGGCGGGTCTTCCCGACAAAGGCTGCGGCTAACGCTACCATTTCCCTTGTCTCAGGCGTGGCGGGCTGCAAGGTCAAGGCGTCACGCAGATCCAGGTAGTCTGGCTGCATGCCTGCCTGGACCAGCGCCAGGCGAGCCTCTTCCATCACTTTCACGTAATCGTGGCGCCCGTTTTGCACTTGTTCAGCAATCTGCTTCAACGTTCTGTAGAGCGTCGGGGCTATGCGCCGCTCCTCTGTGCTCAGGTAGCCATTGCGGGAAGACAAAGCCAGGCCGTCCGCGGCGCGAACTGTCGGTTCTCCCATTATCTGGACAGGCAGACACAGGTCATAGGCCATCTTGCGGATAACAGCGAGCTGCTGGTAATCCTTCTGACCGAATACCGCCAGGTCCGGCTGGGCGATATTCAACAGCTTGCTGACGACCGTAGCCACTCCTTCGAAGTGGCCTGGCCGACTGGCCCCGCACAAGCCCTCTGAAACAACCGGCACGCTCACCCGGGCATGGCCCTCCATACCACCGGGATACATCTCTGCGACATTCGGAGCGAAGATCAGGTGAGCACCGGCATCCAGCAGCTTGCTCTGATCCTCTGCCAGGGTGCGTGGGTAGCTTTCCAGATCTTCGGTGGGACCGAATTGCAGGGGATTGACGAAGATGCTCACCACTACATAATCCGTTCTCTGGAGAGCCTTTTCTACCAGGGCTATGTGACCAGCGTGCAGATTACCCATGGTTGGCACCAGGCCGATCCGCTTGCCGTCTTCGCGCGCACGGGCGATGGCCGCGCGCAGTTGCGCAATGCTGTGCAGGGTATTCATCGGTCAGAACTCGTGTTCAGCTGCTGGAAACTCGACATTTTTTACCGCGTCTACATAGGCTTTGACAGCCGATTGCACATCAGAGTGCTCAAGCATGAAGTTTTTCACGAAGCGGGGCAGCCTTCCGGTGATGGATAGGCCGAGCAGATCGTGAACTACCAGGACCTGACCATCGGTACCGCTGCCTGCCCCGATGCCAATTACTGGAATCTGAACCGCAGCGGTAATTTCATTGGCCAGTGAGCTGGGGATACATTCCAGCAACAGCATGCTGGCTCCGGCGGCTTCGAGCGCCCGTGCATCATCCAGCAACGCTCGGGCTTGAGCCTGCTCGCGTCCCTGCACCTTGTATCCGCCGATTACGTTTACAGTCTGCGGAGTAAGGCCAAGGTGCACGCATACCGGCACACCGTTGCGCACCAGTGTAGTAACGGTTTCGGCCAGCCAGCCCGCGCCTTCAAGCTTTACCATGTGCGCGCCGGACTGCATCAGCCTGGCGCTGTTGTCAATTGCCTGGCCGACGGTGGCGTAGCTCATGAACGGCAGGTCGGCCATGATAAAGGCACCTGTGTTGCCGCGTTTGACCGACTGGGTGTGGTAGGCCATGTCATCAATGCTGACGGGCAGGGTGCTGTCATGGCCCTGCAAGACCATACCCAGTGAATCACCCACTAATATCACCTCGACGCCTGCCTGGTTTTCCAGGTGGGCAAAGGTGGCATCATAGGCCGTCAGGCATACGATTTTTTCACCAGCGCGCTTGAGCTTGTTGAGGGTAGTCAAAGTCACATCAGGCATGGCAAATCCCAGTTTTTTCGGCCCTTGAAGGCAGTATATCTATGGTGAATCCCTGTGCTGAACTCCGAATCCGGAGCACGACACCCTAAGGGCGTTCACATTGAAAGTATAGTCATGATGGCCGTGAACACGGTTGGTTTTCATGACTCAAGCCAGGCCGGAGGCGCCGGCAAACGCACCAGGTCGTCCGACATACATTCGGACAACAGCTGTTGCAGCGCCGTGCCATCCGGCATGATCAGTTCAGGTGCCAGCTCGGCCAGCGGATAGAGCACAAAGGCCCGAGCATGCATATGGTAATGGGGGATGCACAGCCGATCACTGTTCAGGGTGAGGTTGTCGAACAGCAGTATGTCCAGATCAAGTGTACGGGGTCCCCAGCGTTCGGCCTTGCGCGTTCTGCCATGCTGCTGTTCGATGTCCTGCAGCGCATCCAGAAGGCCTACTGGCTCCAGCGCCGTATCCAGCAACGCAACCGCATTGATGTAGCTAGGCTGATCCTGGGGCCCCAGTGGTGCGCTGGAATACAACGACGAACGCGCGCGCAGTACCGATTGGGGAATCCGGCCAATAGCTTCCAGAGCCCTACTTACCTGGGAAGCGGGATTGTCTTGATTGCTTCCCAGGCCGATGAAGCACCTGGCCATCAGTCAGCCTGCGCACGGGGTTTGCGTTTCCGCCGGTTGCGGTTGCGCTTTGGGCCGGCGGCTCCATCGCCCAGATCCCTGATCATGGCGCGGCGTTGATCGTCGGACGCATCCTGGTAACGGGTCCACCAGCTACCAAGGCCGTCAGTCTGTTCGCCTGCGGCTTCGCGCAGCAGTAGAAAATCATAGGCGGCTCTGAAGCGCGGATGTTCCAGCATCTGGTCGGCGCGCCGCCCGGTACGACGCTCGAGACGAGGCTGCAGGTCCCAGATCTCACGCAGCGGTATGCTGAATCGCTTGGGTATGGCGGTATGGCGGCATTGCTCGGAGAGCAATTCCTGGGCGGCCTGCTGATGGGCCGGGATGCTTGGAATGCCTCGGCCCTCAAGCTCCTTTACCCGCTGGGGCAAAGCTGGCCACAGCATTGCCGCGAACAGAAATGCGGGTGTTACCGGGCGCCCTTCGTTGATGCGCTCGTCGGTATTGCGCAGTGCCTGGCGCACCAGCATCAAGGTGTAGTCGGGGTCTGCTTCAATGGCTTCGTCGGTATCGGGAAATAACGGCGCGAAAAGGTCGTGATGGTGCAAAAGATCAAAGGTTCGCTCGCCCTGTCCGCTCATGAGCAGCTTGAGCGTTTCGTCGAACAGCCGGGCCGAGGGAATGTCATGCAGTAACTCGGCCATTTCTGGAAGTGGCGCCGCGCTGTGCGGCTCTATCTCGAAGCCGAGCTTGGCAGCAAAACGCACTGCACGAAGCATCCGCACCGGATCTTCCAGGTAGCGCTGCGCGGGATTTCCGATCAGGCGGATCTGGCGGTTGCGTATGTCATGGAGCCCGTTGGCGAAATCATGGATATGCCCACTTCGCACGTCGTAATAAAGAGAATTGATCGTAAAGTCACGACGCTGGGCGTCCTGCTCCAGAGTCCCGTAGACATTGTCACGGAGCAAGCGGCCCGATTCACTTTGCCTCGAGTGCTCGTCGCTCTGGACTTCGCCGTCTTCGGTCTCTTCTCCGTGGCTGGCTCGGAAGGTAGCTACTTCGATTATTTCCCGACCGAAATGCACATGGACCAATTTGAAGCGCCGACCGATCAGCCGCGCATTGCGAAACGTTGCTCGCACCTGCTCGGGAGTAGCGCTGGTCGCTATGTCAAAATCTTTGGGAGTAATGTCGAGCAACAGATCACGTACGCAGCCGCCTACCGCGAAGGCTTCGTAGCCAGCCTGCTGCAACCGGTCCACCACGCTCACCGCATTTCGGCTGAGTCGTTCCCGGCTCAAGCTGTGCTGGCTGGCGGGAATGACTGCAGGAGTAGTTCGCCTATGGGCAGGTCGGCCGAAAGGATAAGGAATCTTTTGCAGCAACTTTCGAATCATATGAGCAGGCTTTCCACCGGCATATTCCAGTCCAAGCCGAGGCTTTGACACAGGATGAATGTCATGGGCAATCACTGCAGGTCCGCTATAGGCTGATCAAATCAGTCGGGGCTATCCGGAATCGGACAAACAGTCTTGCATTATCAAACAGGGGGGTATTCTAGCGTGAAGATGAGGGAATTGTAAGGAAGGGGATAAAGCTCAAGGGGAGTAGACACTCCCCCTAATGGTGGTTTTATTATTATTGTTTTATCGAGCTGTTTTTGTTTTTAGGCATAGGCGACAGAGTCGCCTTATGATCTACCCATCCCGGGTTATCTAAAAACAAACGGATTGCTTTGGAAGCTCAGACACGACTGGCATTTTCATGCTTAGGACTGGCGGGTTGCTTAGGCAACTTTTATTTTTCTCTTGTATCCATTCGAACAATTCGTTCGCAAGTCGAACCACATTCTCCAAAAAAATCAGTTTGCTACGCCCGCACGTTTTGTTTTTATTAGATGTGGAGCCAATGTTGTTTTTATTATTAGTTACTGGTTTTTATTGTTGTTGTACCAGATATATAGCATTTGCCGTGCCATGTTTTAAATAATATTTAAAATCAAAGAGTTACGTATTTCGGTCAAGCGGGATGGACGCTATGAAAGTGGATTCGTTACCTATCAACCCGTCCTGGTGTTACGGCTGTTCCGGCAGGGGTAACAGTTTTAAGGGTGCATCGAGGTAACGAGGTAACACATCTCCCGAAGGCTGGCGCCCTGGGGAGGGTAGTCAGGAGTTGGCAGTTTTCTTACGTGGTATGCCCAGCCGCTGCCGGCGCTCCCACAGGCATTTCCGACTGATGCCCAATTTGTTCGCCAATTCCGTTTCGGTCATATGCTCCTGATGCTCGAGAACGAAGTGCTGAAAATAATCCTCCAGCGACAGATCCTCGGTCGGTTCCTGGCTGCTGCTATCGGGGTGACGCATGGTCTCCAGCGCGCTCGCAGCCTCAGAGGCTCGCTCATATTCCGCGTCCAGCTCTATGCCGAGCAAATCAACCGATATTTCGTCCTCGTCGCAGAGGATCGCCGCCCGTTCTATCGCATTCTCCAGCTCGCGAACGTTGCCCGGCCAGGGATAGAGACGGATGGAATCAGCGGCTCGGGGATTGAAGTGCAGGCCGGCTATGTTCATTTTTCCAGCTGCGCGCTTGAGCAATGCTTCAGCGATCAGCATGACGTCTTCGCCGCGCTCGCGTAGCGGCGGCAGGCGCAGTTCGATTACGTTTAGACGATAGTACAGGTCCTCCCGGAACAGCCCCTGGCGTGCCAGCGTTTTCAGGTCGCGGTGGGTGGCAGCCACCAGCCGTACATCGACCTTGTGCGACTGTACCGATCCGACCCGCCGTATCTCACCCTCCTGCAGAACACGCAGCAGGCGTGCCTGCGCTTCCAGCGGCAACTCACCTATCTCGTCCAGAAACAGCGTGCCGCCATCGGCGGCTTCAACCAGCCCCGTGCGTCCTGCCGTAGCGCCGGTGAAGGAGCCCTTTTCATGACCGAACAATTCGGATTCAATCAAGGTTTCTGGAATCGCTGCACAATTCACCGAGATCATCGGTGCTTTAACGCGTGGGGAGTTTTCGTGCAATGCCCGCGCGACCAGCTCTTTGCCGGTTCCTGATTCGCCCTGAATCAGGACGGTCGAGTTGGTTGGCGCAACCTTGTTGATCCGCTTGAACAGAGTCTGCATTGCGGGGCTGGACCCGATGATGCCCATATCGTTGCCCGTCGCGATCGTGTTGCTAATCACCGGCCGGGGGGGCGTGGGCTCGACGGTGGCGCCCTGGGCGGCGCGGCGTAGATTGTGGTCCTGAATGATCCTGGCCACGGCCTGCAGCATTTCATCGTGGTCGAAGGGCTTGGCGATGTAATCAACGGCCCCCAGCTTCATGGAGTCTACCGCCGAGCGCAGGCTGGCATAGCTGGTCATGATCAGTACCGGGGTGTCCGGTGCCTTGCGAATGAGTTCGGTGCCCGGCTCACCAGGCAGGCGCAGGTCGCTGATGATCAGATCGAAGTCGCTGAACTTGAACCGTTCCACTGCCTCGTGAACGGCTCCCGCTTCGCTGACCTGGTATTGGTGGCGCTCCAGCAGCCGCCGCAATGCGGAGCGGATGATGGCTTCGTCTTCAACAACCAGAATATGTGACATAACTACCTCATGCGGTGACGATGCCTGATGCTGTCAGGCGGTGCCACCGTTACCTGTAACACTGTAGCGGGGGAGGGTGATGGTAAACCGGGTCCCCCGCATGGTTGTCTGATCCGTGGGGCTGTCTATGGTTATCTGTCCATAATGCTCTTCGATAATCGAGTAGACCAGTGCCAATCCGAGCCCGGTACCTGTCCCTGGCTCCTTGGTAGTGAAGAACGGCTCGAACAGGCGATCCATGATCCCCTTGTCTACTCCGCTGCCTTGGTCTTCTACCGTGAGCAGGACCTGATGCTCATCCTGTACGGTTTTTATTGTGATGGTGTCGCCGTTCATGCTGGCGTCGCGAGCGTTACCTAAAAGGTTGATCAGAACCTGCACCAGTCGTTGATCGTCGCCGGCGGCCAAGTGTTCTGAATCACAGAGGTTAACATATCTAACTTCCGGGCCCTTACGATTCAGTGAAAGAAGATGTATCGCTTCATTGGTGCACGCGGCGAGATCGACCTCGTCGTTGGGGTTGTTGTGACGGCTGCCGACATGGGCGAAGTTCACCATCGACTGGACGATACGAGAAACCCTGCGCGTCTGCTCGAGAACCTGCTCGGCCATCTCCCGAGCCTCTGGCTGGTCGGATTCTTCGCGAAGGTTCTGTGCCAGACAGGCAATGCCGGTAATGGGATTGCCGATTTCATGGGCCACGCCAGCAGCAAGCCGGCCGATGGAGGCCAGGCGCTCGGAATGAATGAGCTCGTCTTCCAGCATCTGGGTTTCGGTCTGGTCTTCGATCAGTAACACCAGACCGCTACCAACATTGCCCGGTTCGTCAATGGCTGCCTTGTGCAGATTCAGCCATTGCGTGTGCCCGTTTACCAGCAGCTTCTGTTTGTGCAAGTGCGCAGACTGGTCCTCGACGAAGTGCTCCAATAGTGAGTTCCAGGGCTCGGGCAGGCTGCCAAGGCGCGAACCGATGACGTTGTCGGCGGTGATGCCGGTCAGGGCCTGCATCGCGCGATTCCACATTAATACTTCGTTGTCCTTGGCCAGCGAGCAGACGCCCATCGGCAGGTCCTGCAGTGTTTGCCGGTGATACCGGCGCAGGGCATCCAGTTCAGCGGCCAGGCCGGTGAGGCGCGAGTGGTAGTCTTCGAGGCGATTCTCGATGAAATGGATGTCCTGAGTGACGTAGCCATCCCGGGCGAGTTTGAAGGGCAGGAAGGTTTCGATCATTTCCTGGGCAACGGCGGGTCCCATAAGGCCGGAGAGATTGGCCTCAAGTCGATCACGCAGGCGTCTCAAGGCATAGGGACGGCGCTCGTCGAAGGGTAACTGGAGGTCGCTAAGCGCCTGTTCAACCTCCTGTTGCGCCGTCTTGTTGCCCAATGGTTTGGCTAGCTGCTGGGCAAATTCCTGTGGTGAATTGGCGATAAGTTCCAAACGTTGGGTGCGGCTGACGTTGTCTACTGAGCAGGCTTCAGCAGCGCCCCTTTCTTCGCTGGATCGCTGGGTGAACAAAGACACCAGCGTGAATACCACTATGTTGGCAGCTAGCGAGGCGATTGCCGCAAAGTGCCAGGTATCTTCATTAAAGTTCAGGGCCAACCCGAAAAACAGCAGACTCTGGGTGTCGGTAACCAGAGGCAACAGCAAAGTGATAGCCCAGACGGCCATGCCGGTGATGAGACCGCCGATAAAGCCCCGGCGGTTGGCTTGTGGCCAATACAGCACCGACAGGGCACCAGGCAGGAACTGGACGGTGGCAACGAAGGAGGCGATGCCCAGGTTCGCCAGATCCTGCTCGGCTCCAAGCAGACGGTAAAAGCCGTAGCTGGCCATGATGATTGCAGCGATCAGGCTGCGACGGGTCCAGCGCAGCCATCGATAGATGTTGTTTTCGGCGCTGGGCTGATACACCGGTAGCACCAGATGATTGAGTACCATGCCTGAAAGCGCCAGGGTGACAACGATGATCAGCCCGCTGGAGGCTGAGAGGCCGCCGATATAGGCGAGCAATGTCAGCCAGTCGGCGCCCGCCGCCACACCCAGCCCGAGCGTGAAATATTCAGGATTGGTTGACACGTTGAGATGCAGGCCCGCCCAGAGAATCGGTGGTACAGCCAGGCTCATCAACAGAAGAAATAGCGGCAACCCCCAACTGGCGGTGGCGAGAGCTCTGGGGTTGAGATTTTCGGCGAACGCCATGTGATACATGTGCGGCATGACGATTGCGGCGGCAAAAAATACCAGCAGCAGCGTGCGCCAGGGGCCTTCCTGCAAGGGTGTGTGCAGGGTCTTGAGGGCTTGCTGATTGCTTGCTAGCCAGGCATCCAGCCCGCTAGGACCGTCAAACACCACAAACAAGGCGTAGAGTCCGACCGCCCCGATAGCGATGAGCTTGACCAGAGACTCGAAGGCAATGGCCATTACCAAGCCTTCATGCTTTTCTCGGGTAGAGATATGCCTGGCACCAAACAGAATGGCAAAGAGCGTGATCAATATGCAGAACCCCAGAGCCACCCAGTGCCGCGTGGGATCGTGCGTAAGGATCTGCACTGAATCCGCGACCGCCTGGATCTGCAGGGCCAGCAGCGGCAGAACGCCAATCAGCATCAGCACAGTTGTCAGCGTGCCGGCCCAGGTACTGCGAAACCGGAAGGCGAACAGATCCGCCAGGGATGATAGCTGGTAGGTGCGGGTGATGCGCAGGATAGGATTAAGCAGCACCGGCGCAAGCAGAAAGGCGCCGCATATGCCCAGGTAATAGGTGAGAAAGCCATAGCCATATTCGTAGGCCAGGCCGACGGTGCCGTAGAAAGCCCAGGCACTGGCATAAACCCCGAGCGACAGCGTGTAGATCGCCGGATGTCGTAGCAAGCCTTGAGGCAGCACGCCTCGCTCGGTTATCCAGGCGACACCGAACAGCGTCAGGAGATAAAACACGCTGATAAGGACCAGCAGACTCAGGTCAAAGCTCATCGGCGTCCTTGGGATTCTGTAAGAGCATGCCGGCGATAATGAGGATCAGCCAGAGCACATAGGGGCGATACCAGGCGCCCAGCGGTTCTATCCACCAGTCCATGATCGCTGGAGAGAACAGGTAGATTCCAATGACCAGCAGCAGTACCAGTCGGTAAATATACATGGCGCTTCCGTATCGTTATTGCGCCGGCCCGCGATGATTCATAGGTGGCCCGGTGCCAAAGAGTTGAGTGATGGTAATCAGGCTGGGCGGGCTTGCCAAGTCAAGCCTGGGGCAGGGTGCTCTCAAGCAACTGCAACGCAGCCGGCAAGCGTTCCGGGCTCCAGTTGTTCGACGCCCAGGCGAGCTGTTCACCGACCGGCGCATTGCGCAAGTCGGCCGGTGGTTCTTGGGCCAGGGCGGCGATCGCCTTGAATAGCGTTGCAGGCGCCATGGAGGTGTCTATAGGAGGCGATGCCAGCCGTTTGCTCAGCTTTTCACCCTGCTGGCGCATCACCAATGGAATATGCAAATAACGCGGCGGTTCAGACTTTAAAAGTTGGTATAGCCAGAGTTGCCGGGGCGTGGAGTCGATCAGGTCGGCACCACGAACGATATCCGTCACGCCTTGGGCTATGTCGTCTATTACCACCGCAAGCTGGTAGGCGATAACGCCGTCTCGACGTTTAACCACAAAGTCGCCCACCTCGGCCGCCAGGCGCTGACCGAAATAACCCTGGAGCCTGTCGGTAAAGCAAATCTCATGTTGTGGCGCCTGTACTCTCACGGCATGGGTGTGCGCGAATGGCAAATGCCGATTGCGGCAGGTCCCGGGGTACACCCCGCCGTGCTTGGCGATGTGCTGACGGGAGCAATCGCAATAGTAAGCCAGCCCGCTGTCCAGCCAGTTATCTATCACCTGCTGGTACAGCGCCACGCGCTGATTTTGCCGGATCACCTCTCCGTCCCAGACCATTCCATAGGCTTCGAGGGTTCTGAGAATATGGTCGGTCGCGCCGGGCACGCAGCGCGGCTGATCCAGATCTTCCACTCGCAGCAACCAGCTACCGGCATGACTGCGCGCGTCGAGATAACTGGCTAGCGCTGCGAGCAGGGAGCCGAAATGGAGGTGACCGCTGGGAGTCGGGGCGAAACGCCCGATGTACGGCTGAGGATGCATGACGGCCGTGCCTATGGCGTTGGCGTAACGCTGCTGCGGGCGTGGTCGATCAGTGCGACGCCGCCCGCGTCAGCAGCCGGTGGACTTAGCCGCCGATCTGCTTTTCCTTGATCTCGGCAAGGGTCTTGCAATCGATGCACAGGGTCGCGGTCGGACGCGCCTCAAGACGCCGAATACCGATCTCGACACCACAGGAATCGCAGAAGCCGTAATCGTCTTCTTCGATACGCTGCAGGGTCTGATCTATCTTCTTGATCAGCTTGCGTTCGCGATCACGGGCGCGCAATTCCAGGCTGAACTCTTCTTCCTGGCTGGCGCGGTCAGCCGGATCCGGGAAGTTGGCGGCCTCATCCTGCATGTGATGCACGGTGCGGTCCACTTCTTCCATCAGTTCCTTTTTCCAGGAATTGAGGATTCCGGCAAAATGATCGAGCTGTTGCTCGTTCATGTATTCCTCGCCTTTCTTTTCCTTATAAGGAACAAAGCCGCGGATCAACTGGGAACTCTTTTGTTTGGCATTGCTGGGCATGAGAACCGCCTCACTTTTTGCTCGATCATTCTGTGCCAGGTTGCCACCGCATCTGTCCTTGTGAAGGCGGCCGGTGGCTTGCAAGCGGGCAAAACTACCAGAACCGTGCTCGCCGCGCTACTGTTTGCCGCTATATGGATAGCGGCCACCTCTGGCCGGCGTTCAAACAGGCTGTTCTGCCGGGGCGCTGAAGGTATCATCACGCATTGCCAACTGGTATTCAGGAGTCTACCAATGCAACAACCGCGCTGGGCTAAACGCGCCCAGGACATACAGCCTTTCCATGTCATGGCGGTGTTGGCGCGAGCCAAGGCGCTGGAAGCTCAAGGCCGGGACGTCATCCATATGGAAATAGGTGAGCCTGATTTCACCACGCCTGACCCGATAATACGGGCTGGTCAGGCAGCGTTGGCCAACGGGCATACCGGTTATACGTCTGCGTTGGGTTTGACAGCATTGCGTGAAGCGGTTGCCGGCTTATATGCCAAACGCTATGGGATTGACCTGGACCCACGTCGAGTCGTTATTACCCCGGGAGGATCAGCCGCGTTACTGTTGATCAGTGCCCTGCTGGTGGAGGCAGGGCAGAACGTGTTGATGGCTGATCCTGCCTATCCCTGCAACCGCCATTTTCTTCGGTTGGTTGAAGGCCAGGCCAAATTGATTCCGGCCGGCGCCGACACTGCCTATCAGCTGACGCCCCAAGCCATCGAACACCATTGGGATGTTAACTCGGTGGCTGTTCTAGCCGCTTCGCCTTCCAATCCTACCGGGACGCTGCTCGACCGGGATCAGCTGAAAGCTATCGCTGAAGTAACCAGGCGGTTGGGCGGTCATTTGATTGTCGATGAAATCTACCACGGGCTGACCTATTCGAGGGATGCGACCTCGGCGCTGGAAGTATCGCCGGATGCCTTCGTCCTGAATAGTTTCTCCAAGTATTTTGGCATGACCGGGTGGCGGCTTGGCTGGCTGGTTGCGCCTGAGGAGGCGGTGCCGGAGCTGGAGAAACTGGCGCAGAATTTGTATATCTGTGCGCCTCACATGGCGCAGGTAGCAGCGTTGGCTGCGTTTGAAGAGGAAAGTCTGGCCATTTGCGAGGTGCGCCGCGAGGCTTTTCAGGTGCGTCGGGACTTTCTGCTCCCAGCCGTCCGCGAGCTGGGCTTCGACATTCCGATAACGCCTGACGGAGCGTTCTATCTTTACGCAGATATGCGTAAATTGGGTGGCGACAGCGCAGCCCTGTGTCGCCATCTGATAGAGACCGAGCATGTGGCCATAACGCCTGGTTTGGATTTTGGACATCATCGCGCCGACCAGCATGTGCGTTTCGCCTATACCACCTCCCTGGAACGCCTGGAGCAGGCAGTCGACAGGCTTGCCAGGGGTTTGCGGCAGTGGCCTGCATGCTGATTCCCTTCGAATCACCGCTCACCTGTGGTGTGCTGATCAAGCGATACAAGCGTTTCCTTGTAGACGTGTTGCTGGAGGATGGGCGTGAAATCACACTTCACTGCCCCAATACAGGCTCGATGAAAAACTGTGGTGAGCCCGGATGCCGGGTCTGGGTGCGCATGGTCGACAAGCCGGGGCGGACGCTGCCCGGCACCTGGGAGTTGGTGGAAACGGCTCCGGACGAAATCGCCTGCATACACAGCTCCCGGGCGAATAAGGTAATAGGCGCTGCATTGGCGGTGGGTGCTATCGCGCAGTTATCCGGCTTCACAACTATTCGGCCCGAGGTCACGCTGACGCAAGGCGGTAGCCGCTTTGATTTTCTGTTGAGCGATCCGGGTGAATGCGTTGTTGAGGTAAAGAGCGTTACCCTGGCCCTGGGCGAGGGGACGGGTGCCTTTCCGGACGCTGTCAGTTTGCGCGCGCGTAAACACCTGAATGAACTGATCACCGTAGCGGAAAACGGACGGCGAGCCTGCCTGTTATTTTGCGTGATGCACAGCGGCATCAGGCGCGTCAGACCTGCAGACGAAATTGACCCTGTGTATGGGCAATTGTTGCGCGAATCTGCAAAGCGAGGTGTTGAGTTAATAGCCTGGGGCGTGGTGCCCTCACCGGCAGGTTTGCGCTGGGGAGTAGAGCTACCGGTATTGTTGTGAGAACTGGATCAGTCCAGCCAGACTTGACCGTTGCCTACTGTACATTTGCGCTGCTTGAGATAGGCACCAGCGCAGGGACCGGCCACGCATTCACCCGTTTCGGGCAGGAACAGGGCGCCATGAGTGGCGCACTGGATCAGCCGGTTGGAGCTATCGAGAAACTGGTCAGGGACCCACTCCAGGGGAATTCCGCGGTGGGGACAGCGGTTTTCGTAAACAAATACCCGATGTCCCTGACGCACTGCGAGGAGTGTCTGGCCCTTATAGAGGAAGCCTTTGCTGCCTGGGTCGGCAAGGTCGTCCAGCCGACAGAGCGGGGCGTTGAGATAATCATCAAGGTCATCATTCATGTTGCGATTATCCCCAGCGGCGCCGAGTAAAGCCATACCCGATCGAGTGATGGAGCGGCCTATGGCAGCGCTTTCAAGTAAGCTGAAGGCGGTCATGAATTTAAAGGAAAGAATTTGATGGGTTCTGCACGCCGACTGAGCGCGGTTATCATGACCTTGTTGCTGCTTCTCCTGGTGGCAGGGGTGCTGTTGTCGCTCGCCCTGGGTGCCGTCGCGATTCCCTTGGGCGAAATTGTACAGGCTTTGGTCGGCATTCTCTGGCCGTCTGACGCCGAGGGCGGAGGCAGTCTTATCATTGAGCATATCCGCCTGCCTCGAACGCTTATGGGGGTGCTGGTCGGGGCGACTCTTGCGCTGACGGGAGCGGCAATGCAGGGTCTGTTCCGCAATCCACTGGCAGATCCCGGGCTGATCGGCGTTTCCAGCGGGGCGGCACTGGGCGCTGCGCTGGCGATTGTGCTGGGCGGCATATGGCTGGCGGGCCTGCCGTCCTTTCTTTTGCCATACATTACTGTGTCCGGCGCGTTTGCTGGGGGGCTGCTGGCGACCTGGCTGGTCTATCGACTGGGGCAGTCCGTGCAGGGGACCTCGGTTGCCAGCATGCTCCTCGCCGGGATCGCCATTGCAGCCATCAGTGGCGCGGTGATTGGCTTGCTTGGTTATGTCGCTGATGACGCCATGCTGCGCATCCTGACTTTCTGGAATCTGGGCAGCCTGACCAATGCGAGTTACGAGCGGGTCGGGGTTCTGGCAGCTTGCTGTGCGCTGGTCTGGTGGCGCCTGCCCAGGCAAGCCAAGGCCTTGAATGCCCTGTTGCTTGGCGAATCGGAAGCGCGTCATCTCGGCTTTGAGGTCGAGCGAGTGAAGCGTGAGCTCATTCTGCTTACGGCGCTGGGCGTCGGGGCGTGCGTGGCGGCGGCTGGGTTGATCGGTTTTGTCGGCCTGGTGGTGCCTCATCTGGTGCGCTTGATGCTCGGCGCGGACCACCGCCAGGTTATTCCTGCCTCAATGCTGCTGGGCGGCGCGTTGCTCCTGCTTGCAGATGTGGCCGCGCGGATGCTCATAGCCCCGGCGGAATTGCCGCTGGGCATTCTTACCGCCGCTCTTGGCGCTCCGTTTTTTCTGGTTATGCTGATGCGTGCCCAGCGCCATGGAGGCGTCTGATGCTGGAAGCCAAGGCGCTGGCTTGCGCCCGCGGGGGTGAAACGGTACTGACCGGGGTCGATTTGACACTGGCAGCCGGTGAGATGGTCGCCATATTAGGCACCAATGGTGCGGGCAAAAGCACGTTACTCGCAACTCTCAGCGGTGAACTTCCCCCTTCTGCGGGAGAGGTGCTGCTCGCCGGGCGACCAATTTCGGCATGGCCGTCCCAGGAGCGGGCGAGACGTCTAGCCGTATTGCCGCAGTCGTCGTCCCTGGCATTCGGTTTTTCCGTGGAAGAAGTGGTAGCGATGGGGCGCCTGCCTCATCAGGAAGGCTTGGCGCGGGACCGGAAAGTGATTGCCGAGGCACTGCATGCTTCTGACGTGACGCATCTGGCAAAGCGCAGTTATTTGAGGCTTTCAGGCGGGGAGAAGCAGCGCGTGCATCTGGCCCGGGTAATGGCTCAGATAGAAAGCGGCTCGGGGCGGTCTTGTCTGTTGCTTGATGAGCCCACCGCCTCGCTGGACTTGATGCATCAGCAATTGATACTGCAGCGGGCCTGCGACATCGCGGCTGCTGGTGGAGCGGTTCTGGTGGTGTTGCACGACCTGAATCTCGCGGCTCGCTACGCAGATCGAATAATGTTGCTTGACCAGGGGCGGGTGTCTGCTTGTGGTTCTCCCTGGCAGGTATTGGAGGCGGACCGCATTCAGCAGGTATTCGGCGTGACGGTGCAAGTGGAGCGCCATCCTCTGCACGACGCCCCCCTGATCATAATATGAGGTGGCGATGAAATCGTTACTGGCTGGCTTTCTGCTGTTGAGTGCAGCTGTCCTGCAGGCTGCCGAGTTGCCAGCATGGATCAGCCCTGAACATCAGGACCATCCGCGGGTGGGACAGGTGCTGGACCTGGCAACCGGACGATGGTTGCAGCCCCGGGAACTGGTGCAGCAATTACGAAATGAGCAGTACGTGCTCCTTGGGGAAAAGCATGACAACCCTGACCATCACTCGCTACAGCTGTGGCTGCTGAAAGAATTGCATGCGCAGCGGCCGCAGGGTGCGTTCGTTATGGAGATGTTGGCTCCGTTTCAACAACCTGCCCTGAATCAGTTACATGGCCGCGGGCTACCAGCGGACGGCGCGCTACGGGAAGCACTGCAGTGGGGTGAGGCCTGGGACTGGGATGGCTACGGAGCGCTTGTTCGTTGGGGTTTGAAGGCCCCGCAGCAGCTGTTGGCTGCCAACCTTGACCGCGAAGAAATAAGGGCTATTTACCAAACACCCCCTGGGCTGGCAGAAGCTTATGACAAACAGGCCCGTGAACGCATCGAACAGATTATCGCCGATGCCCACTGCGGAAAACTCCCGGCAGAGCACTTTCCCGCCATGGCCTCCATACAACAGGCCCGCGATCAACGAATGGCAGAAGTGATGGCGCTTGCTCGCCCGCCGGCCCTGCTGGTGAGCGGTAGTTTCCACGTGCGCAAGGATATCGGAGTTCCGTTGCATTGGTCAGCATCGGCAGCGCCTGTTGTGGTGATTTTTGCAGAGGCTGGCGGGACTATTCCGGGAGCGGAGCAGGCAGATTATATCTGGTTGACTGCTGCAATGCCTGCCGTCGATCATTGTGCTGACTGGTGAGCGCGAGGGCTCCGCCGATAAACCTATCATCTATCTCCAGGCAAAAAAATGGCCCGCTCAGAGAGCGGGCCTAATCCGTGATTAGCCTGATGAGGAGATAACTGTCTGTCTTTCAACAACCGGTTATCCAAGCCATCTCGCGATGACTTGTTGCTAATAATAACCGTTATCATTCGCATGTCAAGCGTGACTATGAATTTATTTAAGTTGCTTGTAGCGAGTGAGCTCCTTGTTCATCAGATCGATACGCCGTGCCATGCTTTCAATAAGGCTGTGGGCAATACGAGGATTGCTTTGCATCAGGGCAAGGAACTGATCCTTGGGAATCATCATGACGGTTGTCGGGGCGCTGGCAATTACCGTAGCCGAGCGCTTCTCTCGGGTGAACAGGGCCATAGCGCCGAAGATCTCGTCTTTCTGTACGTCGCCTACCTTGATTCCTTCTACAAACGCCTCGGCGTGCCCCTCGGTGATGATGAATACATGGTCCGCATCGTCGCCCTGACGAATAAGTTCGGCACCACTGGGGAAATGCTGAAAGCCGGTGACGGGTCTGATTTCGGCCGGCTTGGTGCGCGCCAGAGCATCTGACATCAGGGCGGCCTGGCCGAGAATATACTGAGTGAACTGTTCCTGCCGTTCGCTGCTGGCGTGGATGTGTTTGAACAACGCGTCACGGTCGTAGGGAATTAGCTCAAGAGGTTCTTCGCTCATATAAACGCACGGGGCCGTGCTCAAGCCCTGGCGCAGACCAATAAGATCGCCCTCCTGCATGTAGAAAAGCGGTTTCCCGTCGATCAGCGCATGCAGCAATCCACTTTTGAGTAGATACAGCCGGTTATTGCCGATGGTTTGATACAGGTCTTCAACCGAATCGAGAATAACAGGCTTGTCGCAGGGGTCGAGGCCAGTGAGCAACTGTTCGGGGATACGCTGGAGTGTGCTTATTAGCTGTTCAGCGTAAGCGGGCTGTTCACCTATTAGATACATGCTGAAATTCCTTTTGTATTATTGGTCCTGATACGTCGGAAGCGCTGCACGGCACGACAGCGTCTAACAAGGCCTCTACGACGAGAATACAATACTGCACTGCGGCGTTATCCTGCCAACATAAATTGCCTTTTGGCTGCTTGAAAGTGATGGGACGTCTGGAGTGTGAGCAGTTTGGCTTTTTTGATCTGTCAGATATCCTGACGCTGCCGGAGCTGCTCTAGTAGCAAGGCCTTATAGTCAGGATCAAGCTGGTTCCAGTGGACATCTTCCAGCGCCCCGGCTATGGCAAACAGAAGTGCTTTGGACGCCCGAAAACCCCGCGCACGCACCGCGCAGTAACAACTCACCGGACCTCGTTGGCGCAACTCATCAAGTGTATGAATGCCTGTGGCATGAAGCCATTGCGCGGACGTCTTGCCTAGATTTCTCAGCTTGAGAAGTTCATCGTCAGTCATGCCTACCCCGCTCATCATTCGCTGAGGCACCAGCAGGGCAGGCATGCAACGTTGAGCTAGACGCCGGACATAACTCCAGCTTGTCGATTGGTTGACTCATGAGTTCGGGCTTCTTTTTATTTGTTCCCGAAATCAGTGTAGTGCTCCCCTGATGATCCGTACAGCCAGGGGCAACGGCCTGCTAGATTCGTTTGCGTAACGCGACCAGCAGTTTCTCCACAGAACCTTCCTGATCGGTTTGTACTGCAAGGCTGTGCTGCAGTTCTTCGGCCGATAGCGGTTCGGTTTCGGCCAACTGCTTGCGGACTATTTTCATGTCTGCGTCTGAGGGATCGTCGCCTCGAGCCGCGCGTTGGTTGATCCATGTCTCGATAGTTTCAGCCGGTGCCTGGCAATGAATGATGACGCAGGGAGCGCATTGCTCCTCAATTCTCCGTTGTATCGATTCTCTCTGGCTGTGTTTCAGGTGCGTTGCGTCGACCACGACGGGATAACCAGCAGACAGAACCTGGCATGCCAGAATGCCGAGTCGGGTATAGGTCTGCTCGGACCGCGTATCGCTATAAAGATCGACCGCTGCCTTTCCGGGGTCGGAGCTACCAGAAAGGCGTTTCCTTTCGATATCCGAGCGTATGCGGATGACGCCTAGTTGCTCCACCAGCTTGAGCGTCAAAGTGCTTTTGCCAGATCCCGAAACTCCGTGGGTGAGCAAGCCAAAGCGCTGTGGGATTTCAGTGTAGCGTTCGGCCAGATTGGCATAGCTTTTATAGCGACCCAGCACCTGCTCTCGCTCGTCGTCGCTGACACCGGGCTGTCCCAGGCGCAACAGCGCAACCTTGGCTCTGACCATGGCTCGATAAGCTTTGTAATAATTCAACAGCATCAGGCCGGAATAGTCGCCCGTCTTTTCCAGGTAGCCGTTGACGAATCGCTGCGAAAGGCTGGCGAGACCACGATCTTCGAGGTCCATGGCCATGAACGCTACGTCACTCATGACGTCGGTCCAGCGAAAGGCTTCGTTGAACTCGATGCAGTCGAAAAGCGTCACGACGCCATCTACCATCGTTACATTGTCCAGATAAATGTCGCCATGACACTCGCGAACAAATCCTTCTGCTTTTCGCTGGGCCAGTTGGGGATTTAGTCGTTGGAAGGTAGTATGCGCCCAGAGTTCGAGTTGTTCGAGCTGGGCCAGGTTCGCCGGGTCGGTCAGCATTGAGCGGATCTGCTCGAAGTTTTGTGCAACCGGAGCGTGCACCTGTTCGGGCTCGCCCCATGGTGTATCGAGCCCGGCGCGGTCTATCTGGCCATGGAATGCTGCAAGCGTGACGGCCAGAGAATCGATGTGATCTGGGTTAAGGGTCCCTGCTCGCTGCTTGTTGCCCAGCAGGTCCTCCTGCTTGAACTGACGGGTTTTGACCATGTATTCGATGATCGGGCCTTCGCCCTCAAGACTCGGCGCCACTTCGCTACCGCGAACGGGCACTACGTCGAGGTACAATGTTGGAGCAAGCCTTCGATTGAGGCGCAGTTCTTCTTTGCAGAAATGGGCACGTTGATCCAGGGTGGAGTAATCGAGAAAGCCAAAGTCCACTGGTTTCTTGATTTTGTAGACGTAGTCGCCCGTCAGCAGCACCCAGGAAATATGGGTTTCCATCAAGGTGAAGCCGGTGACTGGATGATTGAATAGTGCGGGGTCTTGCAAAGCATTAAGCAGTGTCTGACTCACGTTGTATCCTTGCTTGAACTGGCGATAAAGGCATTATGAAGGCTGGCACACCGCAGGCCAACCTTCCTTAAATACCCGTGTTTGATGCGGGTGCAACCGTTAGGGGTCGTTTTGAGGATTATGGGAAGAAAACGCAGGGGACGTACGGCCAAGAAAGCCGGGTTTTGGAAGCGCTCATCTGGCTGGTTATTCAAGCTTGCCTTGGTGGGGCTGGTCGTTTTTGCCGGGCTGGTCATTTATCTGGACGCCGTTGTGCAGGAGAAGTTCTCCGGTAAGCGCTGGGCAGTGCCGGCTAAGGTTTTCGCCAGACCTTTGGAGCTCTACGCTGGCCAGCGTCTGACCAAAGACGATTTTCTGACCGAACTCGGTGCGCTGGGTTACCGTAACTCGGAGTCCGCCCGCGTTCCTGGCTTGGTGGCGGTATCCGGCAACCGCGTAGACGTCCATACCCGCGGCTTTCAATTCCCGGAAGGGGTCGAGCCTGCGCAGAAAGTGAGCGTCCGCTTCGAAGGACCGCAGATTTCAGCGTTTTCCGGAGCGGGCGATCTGGTCATGGCACGGCTGGAGCCCCTATTGATTGGGGGAATTTATCCGGCGCATAACGAAGACCGGGTATTGATTCAGCTGGATCAAGCGCCGCCTTACCTGGTCGAGTCGCTGGTTGCGGTGGAAGACCGGGAATTTTTCAACCATTTTGGTGTGTCCCCAAAGGGCATATTGCGTGCAGCCTATGTCAACTTTACTGCCGGAAGTGTTGTGCAGGGAGGGAGCACCCTTACCCAGCAGTTGGTAAAAAACTTTTACCTCACCAGCGACAGAAGCCTGATACGTAAGGGAACTGAAGCGATCATGGCGGTGCTGCTGGAATTGCATTACCCAAAGGAAGAAATTCTCGAGGCTTATCTTAACGAAGTGTTCCTTGGTCAGGATGGCCAGCGCGCGGTGCATGGTTTTGGCCTCGCCAGTCAGTATTACTTTGCGCAGCCCCTTCGCGAACTGCAATTGCACCAGGTCGCGCTGTTGGTCGGTATGGTGAAAGGGCCTTCTTTTTACAACCCCCGACGTCACCCCGAAAGAAGCAAGGCCAGGCGGGATCTGGTTATTCAGATGATGGCTGAGCAAGGGATGATCTCCGAGTCGATCGCGCAGCAAGCTCAGGCCAGAGACCTCGACGTCGCTGCAAGAGGCCGTCTGGCAGACACTAACTATCCGGCGTTTATGGATCTTATCAAGCGTCAATTGCGTGATGAGTACCGCGAGGAAGATCTGACCAGCGAAGGACTGCGAATCTTTACCAGTCTCGACCCGTTACTGCAACGCAAAGCCGAGCGGGCAGTAGAAGGTACGCTCAAGCGTCTTGGGCCGGCGCCTGGAGACGTCGAGATGGAAAGTGCGATGGTCGTAACGAGCGCCCAGACCGGGGAAGTGCTAGCGCTGGTTGGCGGCCGCAATCCGCAGTTTTCGGGGTTCAATCGAGCGCTCGATGCCACGCGGCCGATCGGCTCTTTGATCAAGCCGGCTATTTACCTGACGGCGCTGGAGCAGCCACAGAAATACTCGCTGATTACGCCGATTGATGACTCTCCCATTACTCTGGATGCAGAGCCAGGCAGAACCTGGACGCCACAGAACTATGATCGCGAAAGCCACGGCCTGGTGCCGCTGCATCAGGCGCTCAGCCGTTCATACAATCAGGCGACGGTCAGGCTCGGTATGGAGTTGGGTGTGCCCCAGGTGTTGAAAACGGTCGAGCGAATGGGGGTGCAGCATGGTTGGCGGCCGTATCCGTCTATGTTGCTGGGCTCTGGGGCCATGACTCCGCTACAAGTCACCGATATGTATCAGACGTTGGCTAACGGCGGCTTCAATACGCCCCTGCGGGCCATTCGCAGCGTGCTGGCAACTGACGGCGAGCCGTTGGGTCGTTATCCTTTTGCCGTTCAGCAGCGTTTCGATTCGGCAACCATTTATCTGATGCAGGAAGCAATGAGTCGCACAATGACTGAAGGTACCGGTCGTTCGGCGTACAATCAGATTTCACCAACTATACGGTTGGCGGGCAAAACCGGTACTACCAATGATCTGCGAGACAGCTGGTTCGCAGGCTTTTCAGAAGACCTCTTGGCGGTTAGCTGGTTAGGTCGGGATGATAATGGTCAGACGCGCCTGACCGGGGCTACCGGTGCGCTTCAGGTCTGGGCTGCTTTTATGCGTGAAGCCCATCCGGTCGGGCTATCCCCCGCGCCGCCGGAAAGTATTCAAATGGCGTGGATTGATGTTGTGACAGGCCTGGGAAGCGATCCAAGTTGTCCGGATAGCGTGCAGGTCCCGTTTCGTACGGGCTACGCACCATTACCCGGCCCAGGATGCAGGCCGATCATCAACACCGAGGCGGTCAAGGAAGGAGCCAGTCGAGTGATGGATGTAATCCGGGATTGGCTGCCATAATTTATGAGGAACAGGGTAATGATGACGTTACGAACAGGCTTGTTGGCGAGTTCTGTGTTGGTGCTGGTTGGCTGCGCCGGATCTGGTGGTACCGTTCCGGTGGTGGATTCGAGCCGCGCCATTTCCAACGAAAGCCTCAATGCTGGCGCGGGCATGACGCCTGGTCAGGAGCAGCAGTCCGCGCCCGCTGAGAGCGGGGTGGTGGTCATGATTCCAGACGATGCCGGTGGGTCACGCGCTATCCAGTCCTATCCGCTTGATGTTCAGCCCTCATTGCAGCAGCGTCCCAGTCAAGACCCGCAAAGATCCACAGCTACGCCCTCGGGGGGCGATTCCGGCTCCCTTCAGGCGGATGAGCAGCTGGATGGCCCTGTGCTCGCCTTGCTGACCGTGGCGCGTGACCAGGAAAACAGGGGCGATCTGACTAACGCCTCAGCCAGCCTCGAAAGAGCTATGCGAATCGCACCGCGTGAACCGCAGGTGCTCTATCGGTTGGCACAGGTTCGTCTCGCTCAGGGAGATGCAGCGCAAGCAGAGCAGCTTGCTCAACGGGGGCTTTCCTATGCCGGCGGTCGTTCGACACTCCAGGCGGGGCTGTGGAATCTAATAGCTCAGGCTCGTGAAAGTCAGGGTAACAGTGCTGGCGCCGCAGAAGCTCGCCAGAAGGCGCGCGTAACCCTGTGACAGATGAGCTTTGGCAGGAGCTGGCAGACGCCATTCTTGATTTGCAGCAGGAGCTTCGCCTGCAGGGTTTGTGGGCTCAGCATGCCCCGTCTGCCGAGCGCCTTGCCAGTAGTCTTCCGTTTAGCGTCGATACGCTGAGCTATGACCAATGGTTACAATGGACATTTATCCCGCGCATGGTAGCGATAATCGAGCACGGCGCGGAGTTACCGTCCAGTTTCAGTATCGCTCCCATGGGAGAAGAGGCTTTCGCATACTTGGGACGAGGCCGGTTCGCCTTGATTGAAATACTTCAACGCATAGACCGGCTCGCTTCCAAACTGGGGTAAAGGCAGGCTTTACTGGCAATAGGTTTCCAGATCGCTCCGGGTTTTGGTGATCAGGTCCTGCCTTTCTTCTTCGCTTATTCTTTCAACTTCACCGGCGTCGTTGGTCCTGCTGAGGCGAGGATTTCCGGTAAGTGTCGAAAGATTGGCTTTCAACTGCTCACATTCAAGCGCTCGCTGCTGTGCTTCAGCTGTCGTTTTTTTCTGGCTTGCCTGTTGTTCTTCGGAGACCTCCTTCTTTTTCATTTCCAGAGGTGCCGGGCTCCTTAGCTCGCCACCGGGGGGAGGTGGGGATTTGATGTCCACCCGCTGATAAGGCTGATTAGCGGGAGGTTGTTGTCCGTACTGAGTCCGGCCCTGAGCATCGGTCCACGTATACATTGACGTTGCCAGTGCACCCGAACAGGCAAGGCCAAGTATCAATGCAGTTAAAACCTTGTACATGCGAATCTCCTTCCTTGATTTAGACGTCACTCTGATAGTTTGGCTCACTATAGCTAAACGGACATGCAAGGGTATATGACGTATACGCTTAATCCTTATGCTTTTGGCTAACTTACTTGACTTGTAACGCTTGAGTGTAAACAATTCGTGGTTCTCATAAGCGCGTTGTCGTCGGAGCCTACACGGTAGCCGGGGCGGCGAGCTTTGTTGCTCAAACCAGGAGGCGAGACCCCGCTAGCTCCTGGCCTGGCACCCGCACGCGCTACCTCGCGCTGGGTGAGGCGGTTTCGATAAGCATTGAATCCGTCTCCAATGCACGTAGTCAAGCTGATGCATGGCAGCCACCGTTGCCCATGCTCTGCCGAGCAGTAAACAGGTACCCAGCTGTCCGCCTTGGCGGACGGCAAGCTAGAGGTGATTCTAAGTGGAGCTATTATCCGGCGCTGAGATGGTCGTCCGCTCTTTGCGTGACGAGGGTGTTAAGTATATTTACGGGTACCCTGGCGGTGCTCTGCTGCATATTTATGATGCGATCTTCCGCCAGGACGATGTCGTCCACGTATTGGTGCGACACGAGCAGGCTGCAGCGCATATGGCTGATGGTTATGCTCGCGCGTCTGGAAAGCCGGGCGTGGTATTGGTCACATCCGGGCCTGGGGCAACCAACACCATTACGGGTATCGCCACTGCTTATATGGATTCGATTCCCATGGTGGTGATTTCTGGGCAGGTTGCCAGCAATATGGTCGGCACCGATGCTTTCCAGGAAACGGATATGGTGGGAATCTCCCGTCCTATCGTGAAGCACAGCTTCATGATCAAGGATCCGCGCGAAATTCCTGAAGTGATAAAGAAGGCATTCTATATCGCTCAGACAGGTCGACCCGGTCCTGTGGTCGTTGATATTCCAAAGGATATGACCAATCCTGCCGAGAAGTTTGAATACAGCTACCCGAAGAAGGTCAAGCTGCGCTCATATAATCCTGCGGTTCGTGGTCACACTGGTCAGATTCGCAAAGCGCTGGAACTGATCGCGGAAGCCAAGCGCCCGATCATATACTCCGGCGGCGGTGTCATTCTGGGCGGCGCTTCGGCGCAGTTGACCGAGCTTGCGCGGGAGCTCGGGGTGCCGGTCACCAATACCCTGATGGGGTTGGGGGCGTTTCCTGGTAATGACCCGCAATTCATCGGCTGGCTGGGCATGCATGGAAGCTACACGGCCAACGTCAGCATGCACCACAGCGACGTGATTCTGTGCGTGGGTGCTCGCTTTGATGATCGGGTGATTAACGGTGCCAGCAAGTTTTGCCCGAACGCCAAGGTCATTCATATCGACATAGATCCTGCGTCCATTTCCAAGACCATTCGTGCGGATATCCCCATTGTCGGTCCGGTTGATAGCGTGCTTAACGAGATGCTTTCGATATGCCGCGAATCCAATCTGCGTCCGGTTAAAGACGTGATGGCTAGTTGGTGGAAGCAGATCGAGGAGTGGCGCGGTAGCCGTGGGTTGTTCCCCTATGACAAGGGTGACGGCTCGATCATCAAGCCTCAGTCCGTTATCGAGACGCTGTACCAGGTGACCGCAGGCGACGCCTATATCACGTCAGACGTGGGTCAGCATCAGATGTTTGCAGCCCAATATTATCCTTTTGCCAAGCCGAACCGGTGGATCAATTCCGGCGGCTTGGGAACGATGGGCTTTGGGTTGCCTGCGGCGATGGGCGTCAAGCTTCATTATCCCGATGCCGAAGTCGCCTGCGTCACGGGAGAGGGTAGTATTCAGATGAACATCCAGGAGCTGTCCACCTGTTTGCAGTACGACTTGCCTGTGAAAATCATCACGCTGAACAATCAGGCGTTAGGCATGGTTCGTCAGTGGCAGGACATGCAGTACAGTAGCCGCTATTCGCACTCCTATATGGAATCTTTGCCGGACTTCATCAAGCTGGCCGAATCCTATGGCCATGTCGGCATGCGTGTGGAGAAGCCTGAGGATCTGAAGCCGGCCATGCAGGAGGCGTTTGCAAATACCAAGAGACTGGTGTTCATGGATATCCGAGTTGACGATTCCGAGCATGTCTATCCGATGCATATCAAGGATGGATCGATGCGCGACATGTGGCTGAGCAAGACGGAGCGCACCTGATGAGACACATTATATCCGTGCTGCTGGAAAACGAGCCTGGTGCCTTGTCCCGTGTGGTTGGACTGTTCTCGCAGCGCAATTACAACATTGAAACGCTGACCGTAGCGCCGACTGAAGACCCTACCTTGTCGCGGCTGACGCTAACCACTGTCGGACATGATGAGGTTATTGAGCAGATTACCAAGAATCTCAACAAGTTGATCGAAGTGGTCAAGCTGGTGAATCTGTCAGAAGGGGCTCACATTGAGCGCGAATTGATGTTGGTGAAGATCAAGGCCACTGGCGCTCAGCGCGCCGAAGTGAAGCGGACCACCGATATCTTCCGCGGGCAGATCGTTGATGTCACCAGCAGCGTTTACACTATCCAGCTTGCCGGCACGTCAGACAAGCTGAGCAGTTTCATCGAGGCGGTCGGACCTACTTCTGTATTGGAAGTTGTACGTACCGGTGTATCGGGTATTGCTCGGGGCGAGAAGGTTCTGAGTATTTAATTTTGCCAGCAGGTCCCGGTTGGACCTGCATTGTATAGGGGAATTACATGCACGTTTATTATGATAAAGATTGTGATCTGAGCATCATCCAGGGCAAGAAAGTAGCCATTATCGGTTACGGTTCGCAGGGGCATGCCCACGCCTGCAACCTCAAGGATTCGGGTGTTGATGTGACAGTCGGTCTGCGTAGCGGATCACCTACCGTAGCCAAGGCAGAAGCGCATGGTCTGAAGGTGACAGACGTACCGGCAGCCGTAGCGGCTGCCGATGTTGTCATGATTCTTACGCCGGATGAGTTCCAGTCACAGCTTTATAGAGACGAGATCGAGCCGAATCTGAAGCAGGGCGCGACGTTGGCTTTTGCCCACGGTTTCGCTATCCACTATAACCAGATCGTGCCTCGCAAGGATCTGGACGTGATCATGATCGCTCCCAAGGCGCCGGGCCACACCGTTCGCACCGAGTTCACCAAAGGTGGCGGCATTCCCGACTTGGTCGCTATTTTCCAGGACGCATCGGGCAATGCTAAGAATGTGGCGCTCTCCTACGCCAGTGGCGTAGGCGGCGGCCGCACCGGCATTATCGAAACCACGTTCAAAGATGAAACCGAAACGGATCTGTTTGGTGAGCAAGCAGTATTGTGTGGCGGTGCGGTGGAATTGGTGAAGGCTGGTTTCGAGACGTTGGTTGAAGCTGGCTATGAGCCGGAAATGGCTTATTTCGAGTGTTTGCACGAGTTAAAGCTGATCGTCGACCTGATGTACGAAGGCGGCATCGCCAACATGAACTACTCCATCTCGAACAATGCCGAGTACGGTGAGTACGTCACCGGACCCGAGGTGATTAATGCGGAGTCGCGCGAGGCTATGCGTAATGCACTCAAGCGCATCCAGAGCGGCGAATACGCCAAAATGTTTATCGCTGAAGGTGCTCACAATTATCCTTCCATGACGGCCGCCCGGCGTAACAACGCAGCGCATCCGATCGAGCAGGTGGGTGAGAAGCTGCGGGGGATGATGCCCTGGATCTCGGCTAACAAGATCGTGGACAAGACCAGAAACTGATCTGCAGCGATCCAATGAGAAACGCGGCTTCGGCCGCGTTTTTTATGCCCGGGTTCCTTCCTGCGCTGGCCATTTCCGGGCCGAGTTGCCACACTGTCATCTTCGGTACAGGTAAAGGTAGCAATATGAACGACCATCCAGAGCACGACAAAAAACAGGAAGGGGAGGAGATACCCAGCCTGCTTCTTCCAATTGATGAGCATGTCGAGGAAGTGCATGGCCCGGACGGAAAGAAAATCCGTCACAAGGGAATTTATCTATTACCCAATCTGTTTACCACGGCGGCCTTGTTCTCGGGCTTCTATGCGATAGTCAGTGCCATGGATGGTAATTTCGCCAATGCGTCCATAGCGATCTTCGTTGCGATGGTGCTTGACGGGCTAGACGGTCGTGTAGCTCGTATGACTAACACGCAGAGCGCTTTCGGCGCGGAATACGACTCGTTGTCCGATATGGTCGCGTTTGGCGTGGCCCCTGCACTGGTAACATTTACCTGGGCACTGGCGGACCTTGGGAAAGTGGGATGGATCTTTGCGTTTATCTACGTTGCGGGCGCCGCGCTGCGGTTGGCTCGTTTCAACACCCATATCGGGGACGAAGACAAGCGCTATTTCACGGGCTTGCCCAGTCCTTCCGCTGCCGGCCTGGTTGCGGGCATGGTATGGGCGCTGAGTGATTTCGGGATTGAAGGCGGGGAAATTTCGCTGCTGGTCGGGTTGCTCACCGCTCTGGGTGGCGTACTCATGGTTAGCAACGTCAAGTACCACAGCTTTAAAGATCTGGATATGAAGGGTCGCGTACCCTTTTTCGTGATTCTGCTGGTCGTACTGGTTTTCGCTATTATTTCTACGGACCCGTCTCGGATACTGTGGTTTATATTTGTTGCCTATACCCTGTCAGGCCCTGCCTTGATGATGTGGCGTCTGAAAAAGCAAGACAAGACGCCGGTGAAGCCGGAATCAGGCGAATCCTGAGATATCTGCCATAAACCGCTTGACGGCAAAACTCAGGGGCCTATAATGCGCCTCTCTCGAGTCGAGACGCTTTGGATAAAGCGTTTAGCAATCAATAAGTTAGCGATAATTTAGGGGTTGACAGATTGGAGGGAAGGCGTAGAATGCGCCGCTCTGGAGAGGTTGGCTTGAAGGCCTTTCGAGAGGCGATGGGATAGCCCATCGGGGTTTGAAAGGAAGGTGTTGACACGGGGCATTGCTCCTGTAGAATGCGCCTCCCTGGCACGGAACGGCAAGGTGGTTTCGGGTCATGCAAGCGGTTGGTGAGGTGGTTAAACGCTTCGCTAAAAGGCTTGACAGATTAGAAGGTTAGCGTAAGATACGCGGCCTTGGTCAGACGGAAACGTAGACCGAATCGCTCTTTAACAATCTGAATCAAGTAATTCGTGTGGGTGCTTGCTGAACAGGATTGATGATCGACTAGATTATCAGCCAAGCAAGTTACTCTGTGAATTCATCGAGTTTATTTGTAAAGGCTGAGCCAAGTTTAGGGTTTTCTCAAAACCCAAACAGTTATTAAACTGAAGAGTTTGATCATGGCTCAGATTGAACGCTGGCGGCAGGCCTAACACATGCAAGTCGAGCGGTAGAGAGGAGCTTGCTTCTCTTGAGAGCGGCGGACGGGTGAGTAATACCTGGGAATCTGCCTGATAGTGGGGGATAACGTCCGGAAACGGGCGCTAATACCGCATACGTCCTACGGGAGAAAGCAGGGGATCTTCGGACCTTGCGCTATCAGATGAGCCCAGGTCGGATTAGCTAGTTGGTGAGGTAATGGCCCACCAAGGCGACGATCCGTAACTGGTCTGAGAGGATGATCAGTCACACTGGAACTGAGACACGGTCCAGACTCCTAC